>Ga0129314_1001320_pt1 | contig 17865 bp, 15 predicted proteins | sample O1111metagenome_FD_94431 | JGI IMG/M metagenome (GOLD analysis project Ga0129314, IMG submission 94431) | Orangutan individual fecal microbial communities from fecal samples from Wisconsin, USA - O1111 metagenome | ecosystem: Host-associated > Mammals > Digestive system > Large intestine > Fecal... | reverse complement strand
GATGGAATGCTCCATCCGTCTGCTCTGCTCCAGCATCTCTCTGGTCGGGCCGCCGCCTCCGTCTCCGAAGCCGTACAGCGTCACAAGGTCTGCCGTCAGATTCTTCTGCTGATACCTCTGCCACGTTCCCATCAGCTGATCCGGATTCTGACGGCCGTTGTAGGTGGTTTCGCGGTCGCGGATTCCGGCATGTCCCTCCGAAGGATCGTAATCTCTGGTTGTCACAAGCTGTGTCAGAACCGGAGATCCGTCGAGACCTCTCCAGAGGAAGGTGTCGTACGGGAATTTGTCAGAATCGTTCCAGCCCATCTTGGTCGTCATGAAGTACGAAAGGCCAAAGCCTCTCATAATCTGCGGAAGCGCAGCGCTGTATCCGAAGACATCCGGAAGGAACAGCACCTCCTGCTTCCCCGCATGCAGAACCTTTTCAAAATAACGGGTTCCGTAAAGAAACTGTCGGACCATGGATTCCCCGGAGATCAGGTTGCAGTCGGGCTCAAGCCACATGCCGCCCTCGGCCTCCCAACGGCCCTCCTGAATTTTCTTCCGGATCTCCTCAAAAAGGTCCGGTGCATCCTCGCGAACGAACTCGTACAGTTCCGGCGTGCTTGCCGAAAACCGGTACTCCGGATATTCCTTCATCAGATTCAGCACCGTCTGATAGCTTCGAACCGCCTTCTGCCTTGTCTGACGGATCGGCCATTTCCAGGCAACATCGATATGGGTATATCCGATGCTGTGGACCGTGACCGAAGCCTCTTTTCTCAAATCGTAATAATTCTCGCGAAGGGACTTGTCCGCCAGTTCGACCGAATTTCGGAACGCCGCAGAGCCGGTATCGCGCAGATCCAGAAGGCAGAGCGCGTCATAAATGGCCCGCTCTCCCGCAATTTTCTCCGGATCCCCCTCCGCAAGAAGCTCACAGGCATCAAACAGAACCTTGACATCATAGTAAAGCTGCTGCACCGCAGGATCCGGTACAACGGCCTCCAGATAGAAATGAAGGCTCTTTCTCGCCTGATTGGAATAGGCATAGAAGGCCACCTCCGCAGGCTTCCCTCCGCAGCACTCCTCAAGCAGCATGTCCTGATGATTCATGTCCATGGAGGCCGTTCGCCTTCCGTTCAGAAAGCCGATGATCTGCGGATTGTCCGTATCCCAGATGTCCACGGCCCCTGTTCTGACAAGCAGATACAGCGGCTTCCCCGGAATCCCCGCATTCTCCGGAACCTCTGCACGAAACCAGAAATGCCGGTCCGCACCGCCCCAGGTCTCATCCGTTTCGAATTTGCGGAACGTAAACCCGTCCGCACAAAAACGATCGGGGCAGCTGTAATCCCCGTCTGCAATCTCAATTTCGGACAGCTCTGTTCTCTTTAACCGCATCGAATCCTTCAGCGCAGGAAGAATCGCTCTGATATACTGATCAATGTGTTCCATAATCCCCTCTTTCTGCCACTCCCGCAGCATATATCATTTTATACTACCCGAACCGACTATGTTTTACAATTGTCATGCAAACTGTATAATTCTTTTGTTCTATAATACCTTTAACGGAATCGCAATACGGAAAACGCAAACCGGGAAAGCACCAATCGAACCCCCGGGAAAATAACATAATAAAAAGCGAGGGTCTGTCACATGATTATCAGCTCATATTACTCTGCAGCAAAATACGGTGCCGCAGGAGATGGGAAGACCAATGACGCGCCTGCCATCCAGCACGCGATCGACGACTGCCATGCGGCCGGCGGCGGAACCGTTTTTCTGGAAGGCGGTCATACCTATTACTCCTCTTCCCTGACGCTCCGAAGCAATGTCAACCTGCATCTGGAAAAGGGAGCCGTACTGAAGGCCTCCTCGGAGCTGGATTCCTATTTTCGCCCGAACAAGGAGAAAAAGGACGAAGGCGTAAACCGCGTCGGAACTCCGGTCACGCTCAAGCCCTCCTATGTCTTCCTCTACGCAAAGGATGCGGAGAACATCTCTGTTTCGGGAGAGGGCACGATCGACGGAAACTATATGGCCTTTGTCAGACGCGTCAGCCCCTACTATGTCACAGGAGATTTCTACCCGCGCCCTACCATGATCTATGCAGAGCACTGTGACCACAGCGTCTTCCGGGACATCACACTGACCGGTGCGCCCTTCTGGACGCTCCACATTGCGGGCTGCAATGACGTCGGCGTTTTTCAGCTGCGCATCCGGAATCCTCTGGACACCGCAAACTCCGACGGCATCGACGTCGACCACTCGAGCAACGTCCGCATCCTCGGCTGCCACGTGGAATGCGCAGATGACACCATCTGCCTGAAAACTACGGCGGGGAATCAGGAATACGGCCCCACCGAGAACGTCATCGTCAGCGACTGCACACTGATCTCCACCTCCGCTGCCATCAAGATCGGCACCGAGGGAGTCGGCGATTTCCGAAACGTTCTCGTGCATCACTGTATCATTTCCCGCTCCAACCGCGGCATCTCCGTCCAGATCCGGGATTCCGGAAGCGTCCGGAATGTTGTTTTCTCGGATATCATGATTCAGACAAGACGCTTTGCGGACTGCTGGTGGGGAACCGCGGAGCCGATCGCCGTGACCTCCCTGAATCGCGATGACGAAACCGTCTCCGGCAGTATTTCGGAGGTGCGCTTTGAGAACATCACCTGCTGCTCAGAAAACGGGGTTCTGATTGCTGCGGATGATCCGGACAAGATCCGGGATCTGACCTTCCGGAATGTCGACGTCACGATCTGCAGCCGGACGAAGTGGCCCAAAAACCGGTACGATTTCCGCCCGGGAATCCGGCAGGGCGTGGAGGATATTCCGACCGCAGGCTTTTTTCTTCGCCGCACGGGGAAGGTCACCTTTGACCATTGCCGTGCCCGCGCGGAGGATGGCATTTCGCTGGATGGAAGGGAGTTTGTCAGGGAACAGGAGATCCAATGAACATATATGATATTGCAAAGCTTGCCGGCGTTTCGATCGCCACGGTCTCCCGGGTCATGAACGGAAGCGACCGTGTCAGCGAGAAAACCCGGCAGAAGGTTCTCTCCATCATCGAAGAGGAAAGCTATACGCCGAATATTTTCGCAAAGGGACTTGGTCTGCACACGATGCACACCATCGGCATCCTCGTTCCCACCATTTCGGACATGTACATGTCGCGTGCAGTCTCCTATCTGGAGGAGGAGCTTCAGGAATTCGGCTACGACTGCATTCTCTCCTGCAGCGGTTTTGAGCAGGAGAAAAAGGCGGCCCACGTGCAGCTTCTTCTCTCCAAGCACATCGATGCCCTGATTATGATCGGCTCGAACTATGCCGGAGAGGGCAGCAGGCGGGACACCGAATACATCCGGAAGGCGGCGCTTCAGATTCCTGTTTTCATCATCAACGGCACAGTAAGGGGCGACAACATCTACTGCTACGTCAGCGACGACAAAAGGGCCGTGGAGGAGGCGGTGTCTTCTCTGATCGAGAGCGGACGCCGCAGAGTTCTCTTCCTCACGCAGTCCGATACCTTCAGCGCCGCGCAGAAGCTGGAGGGTTACCGGAGAGCACTTTCCCGCCATGACATTCCCTTCGACGACCGGCTGGTTGTGCATGTTCCGAACCACGTCCATGGCGTGCTGAACATTCTTCTGAATGATGTTTCCGAGGAATTCGATTCCATTCTCGCAACCACCGATATTGTGGCGGTCGGCGCGGTAAAATATGCCGCGGCGCGCTCTCTTCGCATTCCGGAAGAGCTCTCCATCATCGGCTACAACAACACGCTGATGGCTCTTGGCTGCGAGCCGGAGCTTTCAAGCATCGATAATCACTGCGACACCTTATGCAAAACCGTCGTGCAGCACCTGCTCGCCGTTCTTGCAGGCTCCGGGGAGGAGCCGAAGAAGCTCACCATTGGCTGCGAGCTCATCAAACGCGGCACAACAGATTTCTGATAAACGCGGCACAACGGATTTCTGATTCTTGACATTATTTTCTGCACTGTTATATTTGGAATGTAAGCGGTTACAATTAAAACAGGGCGGGTTTCCCGCCGGAAAGGACCAGAGCACAATGAACGCTTTTATGGACAAGGATTTCATGCTCCACAATGAAACAGCCAGGCACCTGTTTCATGATTACTGTGAGGAGCTTCCGATCATCGATTATCACTGCCACATCCCGCCGAAGGAGATCTATGAGGATCGCCGCTACAACAACATCGCAGAGGTCTGGCTCGGCGGCCGCGGCGCAGACGGCACGTATTTCGGCGATCACTACAAGTGGAGAGTGATGCGCTGCAACGGCACTCCCGAGAACCTCGTAACCGGCGATGCAGAGCCCTATGAGAAGTTCCTTGCTTTTGCAAAGGCTCTTGAGATGTCCATCGGCAATCCGATGTACCACTGGAGCAATCTGGAGCTGAAGAAGTATTTCGGCATCGAGGAGGCTCTGACTCCCGAGAATGCAAAGGAAATCTGGGACAAAACAACCGAGCTCCTTCAGAATGACCCGAACCTGACTGTTCGCGGCATCATTCGCCAGTCCAATGTTGAGTTCGTCGGAACCACCGATGATCCGATCGATTCCCTGGAGTGGCATGAGAAGCTTGCGCAGATCCCGGATCTTGGCTTCAAGGTCTGCCCGTCCTTCCGCCCCGACAAGGCCGTGAATATTCAGAAGGAGGGCTTCGCCGACTACATGGCCAAGCTTGCCGAGGTCGTTGGCCGTCCCATGAATCACATTTCCGATGTCATCAGCGCACTGTACGAGCGTGTTGATTTCTTCAAGGCTCACGGCTGCCGCGCAACCGATCACGGTCTTGACTACGTTCCCTTCGCTGCCTGCGATGAGGCAGAGGCTGACCGTGTCTTCGTAAAGGCGATGGCCGGCGAGAAGCTGACCCGCGAGGAAGCGGATGAGTACCAGACCTATGTCCTCCTTGCCCTTGCGAGAAAGTATCACAAGGAGAACATCGTCATGGAGATTCATTTCTCCTGCACGCGCAACAACAACAAGAAGATGTACGGTCTTCTCGGACCGGATACCGGCTACGACATGATCGCGAAGTCCACCTGCTACAACCAGCTGGCAGAGCTCTTCTCCGCCTTGGAGGAAACCGGCGAGCTTCCCAAGTGCATCGTCTTCTCTCTGGACGAAGCAGATCTCAACCAGATCGCAACCTGCCTTGGCTGCTTCCAGTCCGATGAGGTTCCCGGCAAGATGCAGCTCGGCGCCGCATGGTGGTTCCTGGATACCAGAGACGGCATGGAGGCACAGATGAAGTCGCTCGGCAATCTCGGCGTTCTCGGCAATTTTGTCGGAATGCTGACGGATTCCCGCTCCTTCCTCTCCTACACCCGTCACGACTACTTCCGCCGCATCATGTGCAACCTGATCGGTCAGTGGGTAGAGGACGGCGAATATCCGAACAACGAGGCTTCCCTGAAGAAGATCGTGCAGGGCATCAGCTGCTACAACGCAGAGCGCTACTTCGGAATCTGAACCAAATACAACAGGGTCAGCAAGGTCTGACCTCATTCACAAAAAGACGCGGAGCGCGGCAGCCGATGATGGCTGCTGTGCCTCGCGTTTTTGTTTTTGTGGTGCCTGGCGGCGCACCACTTTTCAAATATTCCAATTGCTGACGGAATTGTTCGGTTGTTTCCTCTGTATTTCAGATGCGGAATGAAACGGTGAAAATCGTCCCCTCTTCCCGGCTGCTCCGGGCGGTGATTTTCCCTCCGAGCCGCTCTGTCATCTCCCTTGTGATGGCAAGCCCCAGTCCAAAGCTCCCGTCCTTGCTCCCGCGGCTCTTGTCGCTTCGATAGAACCGGTCAAACACATGCGGAAGATCCTGCTCCGCAATGCTGCTTCCGAAATTCTGAACCGAGAGCACGGCATTTTTCTTCTCGCAGACAAGCGAAAGAAGGACCCGGCCGCCTTCCGGTTCATACTTCAGCGCATTCTCCAGAAGGCTGCTGACAATGCGAAGGAGGTCTTCCCCGCTGCTGCAGAGCATGCAAGACTCCGGAAGCTTCGTATCCAGCACCACCTTCTTCTCGTATGCCAGTGACTCCAGCTCCAGAGCTGCCTTCCACAATAAGTATGTTCAAAGCTCTCTCCTCCCGGTCTCATCCTCCCGGCTTCTTCCTCCCAGCTTCTTCCTCCCAGCTTCTTCCCTTCATTATGCTATTTTACGCAGAATTCTGAAAGCAAGCTGAAAAGATTTGATTTCGAGCCGCGCGCTGAAAACAAATTCTTTTGGCTGGGAAGAAATCAGCGGAAAAGAATCATCCATGAGAGAGAGTTTTTATCCGCAGAGATGAAATCAGCGAGGACGAATCATCCCTGAGAGAGAATTTTCATCCGCAGGGATGAAACAATCGGGGATGAATCATCCCTGAGAGAGGATTTTTTTCCGCAGGGATGAAATCAGCGGGGATGAATCATCCCTGAGAGAGATTTTCTATCCGCAGGGATGAAACTAGCGAGGGGAAAACATCCCTGGAAGAGATTTTTTATCCGCAGGGATGAAATCAGCGGGGATGAATCATCCCTGAGAGAGAATTTTCATCCGCAGGGATGAAATCAGCAGAGAAGAATCATCCTTGAGAGAGATTTTCTATCCGCAGGGATGAAATCAGCGAGGATGATTCATCCCTTGAAGAGAATTTTCATCCGCAGGGATGAAATCAGCATCGCCAAGGGCCCGCGTTCTCGGAACGATCCTCGGATAAGATTTTAAATCCCACAACTTTTAGAATTGACCCATCCTTTTCAGCACTTTTTCAGAACCGTGTGGATAATGAGTACCATATTCTCTTCCGGACAGACCGCCTCGATCTTCGGGAGGGTGCCTTCGGAGAAGCCATTCTCCTTCCGGATCAGACGCTGATGGAGGTCAAAATATCCAATGCCGCGCCCTTATGGCTTGCACAGGCACTGTCAGAGATCGGAATTTTCCCGGTGTCGTTTTCGAAATACGGAAGGGCCTATGAACGAATCTGCCGGAATCCGCGATGGCGCAAAGAAATGAATGGACACGCAGAGACCGATGCACACACAAAGATCAATGGACACGCAGAGATCGATACACACACAAAGATGAATGGACACACAAAAGAAATGGAGATGAAACGATATGCTTGACGGAATATTTGCTACTCTTTATACATCCACAGTCACCGAGACCGCTTTTCTCCTGAGCAGTGCGGTTTCCATCGCACTTGGCTTTGGGATTTCTCTTGCTTACCGGAAAATCAGCAAGGATCCGGGGACGATGACCTCGGCGCTGACGGTGCTCCCCTTTCTGGTGCAGCTGGTCATTCTTCTCGTAAACGGCAATCTGGGGGCCGGCGTTGCGGTTGCAGGTGCCTTCAGCCTGGTCCGCTTCCGCTCGGTTCCCGGGACCGCGCGGGACATCATGGCAATCTTTCTTGCCATGACCACAGGCCTTTGCTGCGGCATGGGCTATGTCCTTCTGGCCGTTCTGGCAGCTGCTGTAACCTGCCTTATTTTCTTCCTGCAGAAAGCCCCCGGATTGGATCCCGCAGACCGTGACATCCGGGTCGTCGTCCCGGAGAATCTTGACTATGCAGATCTGTTTACCGATCTGTTTGATCGTTACACCACCGCCTCCCAGCTCGTTCATGTCAAAACCGTGAACATGGGAAGCCTCTACAGCCTGCACTACCGTGTTACACTGAAAGACACCACTCTTGAAAAGGAGCTGCTTGATTCCATGCGATGCCGAAACGGCAATCTGGAAGTTTCAAGCGGCCTTCCCGCAGACGACAGACAGGAGGTGAAGAACTTATGAAGAAAATAAACGGCAGATTCGCATCTGTACTCACCCGGACGCTGACTGCTGCACTGATTCTGAATCTGCTGACCGGCTGCTCCATGTCCGGATCGCAGGGTGCATCGGCCTCTCAGAATGCTTCCGAATCCCAGAATGCTTCCGAATCTCAGGATGCGTCCGCTTCAGCGAAAACAGATGCTGCCTCCGACGCCAAAGACAGTGCTTCCGATGCGTCCGCTTCAGGAGCAGCTGTTTCGGGAACATCTGCGGATTCCGCAGAAAATGGCATCAGCATCCGCTTCTCCAACGATGGCATCACCGCAGCGGACGACTCGGGACTTTCCATCGACGGCACCTCCCTTACCATCACTGCCGCAGGTACCTATCTTCTGTCCGGCAGCTGCGAAGCCGGCAGCGTGAAGGTGCAAAAGGGCACCACCGGCGTTGCCCTTGTGCTGGACGGCCTGACACTCTCCTCCCAGACTACCGCTCCGCTGATCTGCGCAAAGAGCACCGAGGTCACCATCGAAGCGGCCGCCGGAACCGTAAACACGCTCTCCGATACGGAGGCCAACAATGACGGGAGTGAGGATTCCAATACGAAAAACAATAACGCCGAAGGCAATGATCCCGAAACAGAGTCCGGCAACGACGCAAGCAGCAATTCCACAGCGGAAAATGCTGTCATCAAGTGCAAGGACGGCTCGCAGGTAGTTCTCTGCGGAACCGGCGGACTGATTCTCCAGGCAAACGGCAAGAACGGAATCAAGTCCGGCGCCTCCACCGAGACAGAGGGCGATGCATCCCTCACCATCCGCGAACTTACGCTTACGATAGATGCCCCTGTCAACGATGCGGTAAATGCCGAATCCATTTTGAATGTGGAAAGCGGCACGCTTGAAATCTCCGCAGGCGACGACGCTCTGCACAGTGACGGCGAGCTGAACATCGGTGCGGATGGAACGGATGGCCCTTCGATCTCCATCACCTCCTGCTATGAAGGACTGGAGGGAACGGTTGTCAACATTTTCTCCGGAGATATCGATCTTCAATCGACCGATGACTGCATCAATGCAGCCGACTCGGATCAGCCAAATGGGGACTTTCAGATTAACATCACAGGCGGCAGCATCACGGCTTCTACCAGCAATGGAGATGGCTTTGATTCCAACGGAGATCTGATCATTTCCGGAGGCAGCGTCGCCGTATGGACCGCGAACGCCGCAGACAATGAGCCCCTGGATGCAGACGGCACGGTGACCATCTCCGGCGGAACCGTCCTGGCAGCCGGAGAAAGCAGCGGGATGGGGATCCATCTGGAAGCATCTCAGCCCTGCGTCATCTTCAGCGGAGACTCCTCCGAAGGCGGTGGTTTCCGCCAGACCGCTCTTCTCACAAACGGAAGCAGCTTCTCCATCCTGTCTGATGATCAGACCACACTGTATTCCGCGGAAGCTATATGCAGCGCCTCCTATATCATCTTCTCATCACCGGACCTCACAGAAAGCGCAAGCTGCACGCTTTCCTCCGAAGATACGGAAACAACAAGCTCCGCACAGTCCGGATCCATTTCCACCGGAATGGGACGAAGAGGCGGCTCCAAGGGCCTTGAAGATTTCAAAAAAATTGACGGCCAAAGGCCTGAGGGAAAACGTTCGGAGGACAATCCTCCCTCCGGGGAAAGGAACGGACAGCAGCCTGGCGGCAATCCTCCCTCAGGGGAAAACAATGAACAGCCCGAAGGAAATCCCCCAACCGAAGAAGGAAATGAACAGCCCGACAGCTCCCAAATCGATCAGGCAACTTCAAAATGATCGAAATTCAGACTGGAATCTGAAAAATAAGGGTGGAAGCGATTGTGTTGCTTCCACCCTTGTTCCATCATTACGGCAAGACACCCCTCGTTATACTCAAAAAAAGGAGCAGTCACCTTCCGGCAGCTGCTCTCTGACATTCGCTTTTCTATTGCATTCTGTGATTCCGCCCCGAAGCCTTATCTCTACGCTTCTTATGCGATCAATCATCAATAACCAAATTCCTGTGCCCAGTACCAGACGCCTCCTGCAGTCTGATAAGCAGCCATTCCAACGGTTGTAAATTCACCGTTCACGATGTTGGCCTTATGCGTGGGCGATGCCATCCATGCACTTACAACACTGTTCGCATCCGCATAATTGTATGCAAGATTCTCACCATACATCAGATTGCTGTCCACGGTCCACCAGTCCGTTCCGTTCGGTCTCGTGTGGGAGAAGCTCTTCTCGCATTCCTGTGCCCGAACCTGTGCATCCTTCGCCAGCCCGTCGCTCCAGACAAGTGCTGCCAGTCCAAGTGCTGCCCTCTGCTGATTGATCAGCGCCAGTGCCGACTGTGCCATGGTCACTCCGGCTGAAGTAGAAGCCTTCCCCGCAAGGGCGATCGCATTATCATCAATGTAGTGCTCCTCTCCCTCATCGGATTCCAGTCTGGTCACCGCCCCATCATCCAGCGATGCGGTATCCGCAGCCTGCTCGGCCTTGCCACACGCGGTCAGCACCAATAATGATGCCATGACAAGTGCGGTAATCATCGTTCTTACTAATTTCCTGCTCATGACTGTCACCCCTTTTCTTCCCATTTGGGAGAAACGCCCCTTCTTACAGAAATATCTTAACGCCGGAGAACGGAAAGTCAATCATTTTTAAGTAGTTTCGTAGTAAATTATGAATGTTTTATGATTGTTTCATGTCATCTCGTTCGCTCTCCTCGGAATCCTTTTCTGCAGAATCCCTTCCAATCGTCCCCGCCGCCGTATTGCTCGCGATGAGCATAGCCGGCTTCTTTTTTCGGAGCTTGACTGGTAAGGATTTACAAGTGTTTACAACCGTTCTCAAATTGGTGGTAAGGCTGATGGTAAGATCATTCGCCCTCGTGGGAGTGCCATCGCTTCAAGACTTCTTCCACCTGCCCAATAAGCTGCTCCTTATTCGGCATATACAAGACATACCGGGATGCAAATATCTGGTTCGACAAACCGCCCAGCGCATATTCGGCTGCTACGCTGTCCTTGTCGGTGCAGAGGATGATGCCGATAGGAGGATTATCTTCCGGGTCATTGACTTCTGCTGCGTAGTAGTTCAGATACATATTGATCTGACCGGCGGCTTCGGGCGTGAGCTTGATAGTTTTCAACTCGATCAGCACATAGGCGTGCAAAATCTTGTTGTAGAACACCATATCCACATAGTAGTGGGTGTTATTCACCGTAACGCGCTGCTGTGTGCCGACAAACATGAATCCCCGGCCAAGTTCCAGCAGAAAATCCTCAATCTGCCGCACCAGTGCTGCTTCCAAATCGCTTTCAAGGAACGGCTTTTCTTCCGGCATTCCCAAAAACTCGAACACATACGGGTCTTTGATGATGTCCTCTGGCTTGGTGTAATCCACACCTTTTTCTGCCAGTGCTAAGACTTTTTCTTTGTTTGCTTCACTGCAAGACAGGAGCAGCCTTTCAAACAGGGAACTTTCAATCTGACGTCTCAATTCACGGACAGACCATCCAGAATTGACCGCTTCCTTTTCATAGAAACTGCGTTTTCCCTTATCGGAAATGGATAATAGTTCGCAGTAGTGCGACCAACTCAATTTGCCAGACAGTGTCTGGCAAATTGGATAGTTCAGGTACAGCAGACGCATATTCTGCAAATTGGAACGGGAAAATCCTTTTCCGAGTTCTTTAGTAAGCACCTTTGAAAGCTGTGGTAAAGTCTTTTCACCATATGCAGCACGGATGCTGTCATTTTGTTCGTAACGAACGAGGACTTCACCGATTTTCCAATAGGTTGACAGCAGTTCCTGATTGACCTGCTGTGTTACATTTTTGCGAGAAACTTCCAGCAGAGAACGAATCTCGCTCACTGCCGGGGCAAGAACCTGTGCTGCTGGGGTTACAGACTTATTTTCCATCAGCCATTTTCTCCTTTCCGTCAAATATCGAACTTGCAGATAAAAATACAACAAAGCTCGAAAATGTGACCAATTAAGATTTTGAACACGCGTGTTCAAAATCTCGAAATCAGGGAAGCACTGGTAAAATTATAGCAGATATTTTTGGCTTTTCAGGCACCCCGAAATCCCACAGAGCCCTCAGGACTTTATTTTTTGTTCACTATTGGGAGTTATACCCCGCGTGCCCTTCTGGACAAGGGTCAGAAACAGACTATTTCATCCATGAAACAGCGGGATTTCGCACGAACTACGAGATCCTGAAAAAGCAAACCATGTAAGGTGTGATCTGCCGATCAAAAGGTCTGTAGCCTGTCTATCACCCACTTTGCGAAAAAGTAAAAAGCATGGGCAAGCCCCACAAACGCGATGTTTTCAACGCTTGTGAGGCATGGACGTTTTATCAGCTGTCAAAAGCCGGATCTTATCACCGGAGGACGGGGAATACTACTTTGTTTACGCATCGTTTTTCGTCTCCTGCAAAACAGCCAGCACACAGGCAATGTCTGCATTGATACAGATGGATTGTTTTGCAATGGCGTCAGGGCAAATTGCCTCTCCCAGATTGATGCAGGCATAAATTGCCTTTGGATTCTGATCAGTCATCTTCCAAAACGGATATTTGATAATAACAGGGGTGTTGGCTCCTACACCCACTTCCAGAAAGAGGATGCGCAGTCCTCCATGCCTGCGCAGAAAATCCTCATAGCGTCCGGCCGCAATATGCCAGCCTTCATCCTCGACAAATGTATGATCTGCTCGGAGATTCATGGTCATGGATCGTACGCAATGCGGGCAGTGCGGAACAAGTTCTACCGGCACAATCATTTTTGGCATTTCGGGCGGAACAAGTGTACCGTCTGGGGCAATCGTATATCTTTGCGCCGTGACCATGCTTTTGATGATTTCCTCGTTATCGAATGTCTCCGCACAACATGGTTCGCTGCACTGAAACAGTCCATAGTCTCCTTGTGTGTAGAATAAGCGTTGCTTATCAAATCCGGCTTTCTGAAAGCAGTGATCCACATTCGTTGTCAGGACAAAGTAATCTTTGTCCTTCACAAGCGAAAGCAGTTTTTCATAGACAGGCTTCCGTGCATTCATATAACGATTGATGTAGATATAACGGCTCCAATACGCCCAGTATTCTTCAAGTGTTTCATACGGATAGAAACCGCCGGAATACATATCTGAGAATCCGTACTTCTTATGAAAATCGGAAAAATATTTTTCAAACCGTTCACCGCTGTAAGAAAAACCCGCCGCCGCAGACATTCCTGCGCCTGCACCGATTACAATAGCATCCGTATTTTCTATCTCGTTTTTTAACCTGTTAATCTGCTCGGAGCAGTTCTCGGTAGATGTCGTAATCAAGTTCCGTAAAAACATTGAAAATCACCTCGATTTTGCTGTGTGCCTGTTCCTTATATCGTTTTACGGATTCAACCGCTATCTGTGCTGCTTTATCATTCGGGAAGTGGAATTCTCCCGTAGAGATACAACAGAATGCGATACTTTTCAGCCCGTTTCTTTCTGCCAGCTTCAAACATGATTGGTAACAGGAAGCAAGCAGCTCCTTATCTTTTTGGGTAAGGCCACCGTGGATAATCGGACCGACCGTGTGCAGCACATGTCGGCAGGGCAGGTTGTAGGCTTTCGTGATCTTTACTCTGCCGGTTTCTTCCTCGTGTCCCTGCTGTTTCATCCGTTCGGAACATTCCAGACGGAGCTGTACGCCCGCATAGGTGTGGATGGCGTTGTCGATACAGCCGTGGCAGGGAACAAAGCAGCCAAGCATTTGACGGTTTGCCGCATTCACAATGGCATCACATTGTAAAGTAGTAATGTCACCACGCCAAAGGTATATCTCTTTTTGAACAGGCTCTAAATCGGAAAGCGCCGTTATTCCTTTTCGCCTTGTTTCCTCCTGCAAATAGGCGTTTTGCACCGTCAAAAATTCCTCTGTTACCGGCTCAGGCATACGTATATTAAAAAGCGAACGAAGCAGCGATTTCTGTTCCTGTTCGTCACACGGAATTTCGATTTTGGAAAACTGCGGCTGTTCTTTGAGGAGTGCCGCTATTAAATATGTTCTTCTTTCCGTTTGTGTCATCCTTCTATTCTCTCCGTACAACAGCTTTCAAGAGCAAAGCCCCGCAGCCCGGATAAATCTGCGAGGCCTTGTCTGTTTTCTCAGAACTTGCCGTTTGAATTCTGCCAGGTAGATTGATCTGCAATGGTTTCCATTACGTCCCAATGCTCGGCAATCTTGCCGTTCTCAACACGCCAAAGGTCATAGTAAGAGGTCAGCGCATCGCCAAAAGTACCCTCACTGACTGCAAGCACGAAATTTCCTTGTGCAAGCACCTGATGAACGGTATTGTAAATCATCTGAATATTCTGTTCCGCCATTGCCGCTAATGCAGCGCCTAAGCCCGACAAGCCGTCAGCAATGCCCGTGTTGTGCTGAATGTAGGTGTCACCATCAAAATAATCCGGTGTCTTTTCAGGACGGTTGCCCTGCATAACATCATAAAGGAAATTCTTTACCAGTTCACGATTTGCCTCCGTCTTGTCAAGGTCTTTCAACTCCATCGTACCATCAATCTGTGTTCTGCCCGAGGGATTCGGCTCTGCTTTTGCTGCGAGATTATCCCAGTGTTCGGCAATCTTGCCGTTTTCATCGAAACGGAAAATATCAAACGCTACCTGTTCGCCTGCACCGGCAAAGTTGTAAACCGTCTGCAAGAAAACCTTGTCGTCGTCCTCAAAAGCACGGATATTATTTACCGTGGTCTTTACAGGAGCGGACGCGAGATAAGCAACCGAGCCGACAAAGGCGTCACGTCCTGTGCCATAGGCGAGGTTGTGCTGGATGTATCCTTCCGCAAGCAGACTTGCTGCTTTTTCAGTATCACCATTCGCAAAAGTATTGATGAGTTCAAGAGCTTTCTGTGTATTTGTCATTATCGTTTTTTCCTTCCTGTTTGCCTGTCTGTTGCCAAAAATTTTTTCAATGATATTCATCTTGGATCTCTCCTTTTGATTGCTTTGAGCTCCGCAGCGGCCGTCCTCCGCAGCTCTTGACGATATTATACGAATATTGGTTTCAAGCATAAAGTAAGCACTTTATTGCGCCGTAGTTACCAAAATGATACTATTGGACAGTTGCCAAAAGAAAATAATGATTATTCGAAGGATGTATGGTACAATTTGACGTAAAGTTTCTGATAGAAACGATGGATGGGAGATGAGAGAATGAGCGAACAAAAATCAGTCAGGGAATTGCCTGCTTGTCCTGTGGAAACAACCTTAACTTTAATCGGAGATAAGTGGAAAGTGTTGATTTTGCGTGACTTGCTCCCTGGCACAAAACGCTTTGGAGAATTGAAGAAGTCCATAGGCAGCGTATCCCAAAAGGTGCTGACCGCACAACTTCGTGATATGGAAAAGAATGGTCTTGTCAGCCGTAAGGTATATGCGGAAGTACCGCCGAGGGTAGAATATTCTCTGACGGATCTGGGCAAGAGCCTGAAGCCTATTCTTGACGCTCTGTGGAATTGGGGCGAGGAATACAAGGCTTCCTTGAAATGAACGCAGGCTGTTTGAGGGGCAAGGTGTTGATACCTTGCCCCTCGATCGTGTTTTTTATTTCGCTGATAACATATCTTCAGCTGTCAGAAGCTCCACATATGCTTCTTCACCATGTTGACAAATTCGCCGTTCGTCCGTGTCTTATAGAACAGATCCAGAACACTGTCGGTAGCTTCCTCACCGCGGGCCCCGATGAATGCCTTTCGGATCGTTGCCACACACTCCTGCTCATCCGGAGTAAGGAGCAGATCATCCCGGCGCGTTCCGGACTTCGCAAGATCCACCGCAGGGAAAATTCTGCGCTCGGAGAGCTTACGGTTCAGGATCATTTCCATGTTGCCGGTTCCCTTGAATTCCTCATAAACCACATCGTCCATCTTGGAGCCGGTTTCAATCAAAGCCGTAGCAAGAATGGTAAGAGATCCTCCCTCGCGCATATTGCGGGCTGCTCCGAAAAAGCGCTTGGGCATGTGCAGTGCCACCGGATCGAGACCACCGGAAAGTGTTCTTCCGCTGGAGGGCTCTGTCAGGTTGTAGGCTCTCGTCAGTCTCGTAATGGAATCCAGAAGAATCATGACATCGCGCTTGCTCTCCACCAGACGCTTTGCACGCTCGATGGTCATCTCCGCAACTCTCTTGTGGTGCTCCGGCAGCTCATCAAACGTGGAATAGATCACTTCCACATTCGGTCCCTCCAGTGCCTCACGAATATCCGTGACTTCTTCGGGACGCTCATCAATCAGAAGGATAATGAGGTGAATGTCCGGATTATTGGCCTTGACAGACTTGGCAACCTCTTTCATCAGAGTGGTTTTGCCGGCCTTCGGCGGTGACACGATCATTCCGCGCTGTCCCTTTCCGACAGGACACATCAGGTCCATCACACGCATTGCGATGGATGCTCCGGGCTTTTCCAGCCGGATGCGGTCATCCGGAAAAATCGGCGTCATATCCTCGAAGTTATACCGCCGTTTGGACTCCTCCGGGTCAATTCCGTTGACCGACTTCACGAACAGAAGAGCCGAGAATTTCTCGTTCTGGCTGCGAATCCGGATGTTTCCTTCCACGATGTCGCCGGTCTTCAGATTGAAGCGGCGGATCTGGCTGGGTGCAACATAGACATCATTGTCGCCGGGCATATAGTTGCTGGAACGGATAAAGCCATAGCCATCTCCCAGCACCTCCAGAATGCCATGTGCCATCTCTCCGCTGTCCAGCTCGCGGTTCAGTTCATTCTTATGCACAATCTGCTGGTCCGGACGCACAAGTCCGCGCCGCGCATATCGTCCTGCAACCGCCTGCGACGGAGAAAAATCCGGTCTTCCCTGCTCAGACGCCTGGTTCCCGGCTGCACGCGCTGCATCCGAATTTCCAGACGGACGTACCACTTCTGAATTTGCGTTTGCACGAACTGCCTCTGAATTGGCATTTGCACGTACTGCCTCTGAATTTCCGGACGAACGTACCGCTTCTGAATTTGCGTTTGCACGTACCGTCCCCGGATTTCCCGCAGTTGCAGCCGCGCTCTCTGCCGGCTGCTGTCCTGCCAACTGCTGTCCTGCCAGCTGCTGTCCTGCCGACTGCTGTCCTGCCGGCTGCTGTCCTGCGTTCGGATTCTCCATGGAAGCTACTGTCTCCTGTACCTGAGCAGGTGCCATCTCCTGTGTGCTCTCCTGATAAGAAGATGCTGCAGATCCCGATGCGGCAGTCTGCATCTGTACGGGCGATTCCGTCTGCACAGCTTCTGCTGAAGCTTCCTTCTTCCTGGGACGACCCGCTCTTCTCTTCTCCGATGCCGGGCCTTCCTTTTCCTTTCGTCCTTCCTTGCCTTCCTCTTTACGAGCTCCGGGCTTGCGTCCCCGCCTTGCAGGTGCAGAATGCTCCCTCTCGCCGGAGCCCTCACGCTGTGCTCTGGCTGCTTCCCGCTCCTTCAGGACCTTCTCATCCTCTGCGCGGTCAAGCTCCAGCAGCTTCCCGACGATGTCTTCCTTCTTCACGCGTGCCGGAAGGCTCAGTCCGCGGCTGGCCGCAATTTCCTTGAGATCCTTGACCTGGAGTGACTCATACATATCTTTTGTCATTCTCATCTGTTTCTTCCTTACTGGTGTCGTTATATATGTGATGTGTTTGGTAAACAATAGAATTTCGGAATTAATACAAGAAAGTACTATCCGGCACCATCCGGTGCGGGTACGGTGATCGTCCGCATTCAAAGCCTCTTAATTTCAAAAGAAATGCGGCGTAATAGATTGAGACAATTATAATTCGACAGAAATTAAAATGTCAACGGATTCCCGCAGTTCCAGGCTGCCTGTGTTTTCTTTGCATTCCCGCAGTTCCAGGCTTTTCCTTCGTCGGAATGCATCCTGATCTGACATCACTTTCACGCAGGGATGATTTCCGCTGACCGAATTCATCCTGTTTTAACAAAATTTTCTCCCCGGGATGATTTCCTCCAGCCGAATTCATCCTGTTTTGACAAAACTTTCTCGCAG
>Ga0129314_1001319_pt1 | contig 17869 bp, 8 predicted proteins | sample O1111metagenome_FD_94431 | JGI IMG/M metagenome (GOLD analysis project Ga0129314, IMG submission 94431) | Orangutan individual fecal microbial communities from fecal samples from Wisconsin, USA - O1111 metagenome | ecosystem: Host-associated > Mammals > Digestive system > Large intestine > Fecal... | reverse complement strand
TTCTGCCCTCCACCGGCGGCATGGGTACCACCATTTTCTACGTCTTGGGCGGCATTCTGGCCGTGGGCGCAGCAGTGCTGCTGGTAACCAAGAAGCGCATGGAGCGGGGTTGATCCTCCAATAAGGGCGGGCAACGCCCGCCCTTGCACCCCCCAATCCCCACCGCAACCATTTCGGTGCGCCGGGCGGCGCAGCCGCCCCTTGGCTCTCCCTATGGGAGAGCTGGCACGGCGCAGCCGTGACTGAGAGGGTACCATATAGCAATCACGGTACTTTTCCCAAATTTGCCACTGCGTACGCCCTCTCAGTCTCGCTATCGCTCGACAGCTCCCCCAGAGTGGGAGCCAAGGGCGGCTGCGCCGCCGGGTTCGCATGGACTTACCCTCTGGCCAAATTTGCAATGCAAAGATTTCGGTGCAACCGGCGGGCAACGCCCGCCCCTTGGCTCTCCCTATGGGAGAGCTGTCACGTCTGCAAGCCGTGACTGAGAGGGTACCCGGCGGCAATCACCGCACCAATGTGCAAACTTGCCACTGCCCACGCCCTCTCAGTCTCGCATTCGCTCGACAGCTCCCCCAGAGTGGGAGCCAAGGGCGGCTGCGCCGCCGGGTTTGCATGGACTTACCCTCTGGCCAAATTTGCAATGCAAAGATTTCGGTGCGCTGGGCGGGCAGCGCCCGCCCCTTGGCTCTCCCATAGGGAGAGCTGGCACGGCTGAAAGCCGTGACTGAGAGGGTACCCGGCAGGAATCACGGCACATATTCCAAATTTGCCACTGCGTACACCCTCTCAGTCTCGCATTCGCTCGACAGCTCCCCCAAAGTGGGAGCCAAGGGCGGCTGCGCCGCCGAATTCCCACCGACTGACCGGTTGCAACCGGTGGGCAACGCCCGCGAATGTTGTACACATACAAATCTATCAAAAAACGAACTGCTGCAAGGTGGCGGCAGGGGTAAGGAGACTTCTGCAAGTATGAAAAAACATATTTCCACCATTTTCCTGGTTGCTGTGTTTCTTGCAGGCGTGTCCTTGCTGCTGTATCCAACCCTCAGCGATTACTGGAATACCTTGCACGCTTCTGCTGCGGTGACTTCCTATGCCCAGCAGGTGCAGAATCTGGATGCGGAAAAATATGACAAAATGCTCTTGGCGGCCCAGGAATATAACCGGGGGCTGCCGGGGCGGGAGAATCCCTTTTTGATCTCCCCGGAACAGAGGGCAGAGTATGACCGGCTGCTGAATCTGGACGGTACGGGGATCATGGGGTATATTGAGATCCCCAACATTGATATCTCCCTGCCGATCTACCATGGTACCGACGATGCGGTGCTTCAGATCGCCGTGGGGCATCTGGACTGGACCAGTCTGCCGGTGGGGGGCGAGAGCACCCATTGTGTGCTGTCCGGCCACCGGGGGCTGCCCAGTGCCAAGCTGTTCACCAATCTGGACAAAATGGCGGTGGGGGATACCTTTGTGATCCGCACCCTGGATGAGGTGCTGACCTATGCGGTCACCCAGATTTTAATCGTAGAGCCTGCGGACACCCAGGCCCTGACCATCCAGGAGGGGAAGGATCTGTGCACCCTGGTGACCTGCACCCCCTACGGCATCAATTCCCACCGGCTTCTGGTCTGCGGAGAGCGGACGGAGAACGCCCAGGAGGCCAGGCACATCCGGGTGGTCTCGGATGCAGTGCAAATCGAGCCCCTGGTGGTAGCCCCGGTGGTGGCAGCGCCGATCCTGCTTTTGCTGGTGATCCTGCTGCTGTGTTCCGGCAGAAAGAAAAAAGTGCAGCGCAAGGGATACTCTGAATAAATCCGCTGTAACCATTTCGGCGCGCCGACAATGGAACCACCAACATATTATGTTGTGTTAATTCGGTTTGGCGGCTGTGGCAGATGGCGTTGGCGGCGCAGCCGCCCTTGGCTCTCCCTATGGGAGAGCTGGCACGGCTGAAAGCCGTGACTGAGAGGGTACCCGGCAGGAATCACGGCACATATTCCAAATTTGCCACTGCCCACGCACTCTCAGTCTCGCATTCGCTCGACAGCTCCCCCAAAGTGGGAGCCAAGGGCGGCTGCGCCGCCGGGTTCGCATGGACTTACCCTCTGGGCTGGGCGGGCGGCGCAGCCGCCCCTTGGCTCTCCCTATGGGAGAGCTGGCACGGCGCAAGCCGTGACTGAGAGGGTACCATGTAGCAATCACGGTACTTTTCCCAAATTTGCCACTGCGTTCGCCCTCTCAGTCTCGCATTCGCTCGACAGCTCCCCCAAAGTGGGAGCCAAGGGCGGCTACGCCGCCGGGTTCGCATGGACTTACCCTCTGGGCTGGGCGGGCAGCGCCCGCCCCTTGGCTCTCCCTATGGGAGAGCTGGCACGGCGCAAGCCGTGACTGAGAGGGTACCCGGCAGGAATCACGGCACATATACCGAAATTTGCAGCTGCGTTCGCCCTCTCAGTCTCGCTATCGCTCGACAGCTCCCCCAGAGTGGGAGCCAAGGGGCGGGCGTTGCCCGCCCGGTTGTTTTCCCCATGGGGGGGAACAACATCGGCGCAAAGCGCCGACAATGCCACCGAATCACCGCCCCCAAAATTTGCAACGTTGGCGGGCGTGTGCCACCGAATCCCCGCCGCAAAAAATTTCCACCTTGGCGGGCGGATGTATCCGCCGGCACTGAGAATCAGGAGTGAGTACATGAGAAAGAAAGCCGTTTCCCCGGATATCCCCAGTATGGAGCAGCTGCAATCGGAGCTGAACCGTTTGCGTTACCGTTCCCGCTACCGCAGTGTTCTGCGCAGCACGGTCTATTCTTTGATCGTGGTGGCGGCGGTGGCGGTGCTGGTGGCTACCATCTGGCTGCCGGTGCTGCAAATTTACGGCGCATCCATGACCCCCACCCTGAACGAGGGGGATATTGTGGTCTCCCTCAAGGGGGCGGGCTTTGAACAGGGGGATCTGATTGCCTTTTATATTGGAAATAAGATCCTGGTCAAGCGGGTCATCGCCGGGCCGGGAGAGACGGTGGACATTGACCCGGAGGGAAATGTCTCCGTGGACGGCAGAGCCTTGCAGGAACCCTACCTGCGGGAAAAGGCCTTTGGCGATGCCAATATCCAGCTGCCCTATCAGGTGCCGGAAAACCGGTACTTCTGCATGGGAGATCATCGGGCCACATCGGTGGACTCCCGGCATCAGGAAATCGGCTGTGTTTCTCAGGAGCAAATTGTGGGAAAGATCGTATTCCGGGTCTGGCCTTTGGCGGACTTCGGTGCATTACACTAGGAGGTGCGGGAAATGAGACAGGAAGCCATGTCCCCCAGGGACCGATACCGCAGAAGAAGAACCCAAAAGCGCTGGCGCAAGGTCATGACGGTGCTGTGCGCCCTGGTGGTCTTCTGCACCACATACGCCTTGATTCTTCCGGCCATTACCCTGGAAAAGGGCTGTCAGATTCCGGAGCATACCCATGACGATGGCTGCTATACCCAGGTGACCAGCCGCAATGAGACCACCCTGGCCTGCACCGCCCAGGTACATAGCCACGAGGCATCCTGCCAGAATGCCGCCGGGGAATTGATTTGCGGCTATGCAGATTTTCTGGTACACGTCCATGAGGACGGATGCTATGATGAAACTGGGAATTTGGTGTGTACCCTGCCGGAGATCCGGCCCCACACCCATACGGAGGACTGCTATGCCCTGCCCCAGACCCACACCCATGACGAAAGCTGCTACACCCCCAGCCGGGGGGCGCTGCTGTGTACCCTTCACGCCCATGGTGAAGATTGCTGGACGGAAAGCCAGCGCCTGATCTGCACCCAGGAGGAAATCCCCGGCCACCGGCACAGCCAGGACTGCTATCCCATGCTGGAAGAACCGATCTGCGGAGAAGCCCAGCAGGATGGCCATACCCACAGTGACAGCTGCTTTGCCCGCAGCCCGGAGCCTGCCTGTGGCCAGGAGGAATCCCAGGGTCACACCCACACGGAAAGCTGCTGGCAGCCGGAGCGGGTGCTGACCTGCGGCGTGGAAAGCGGCCATGTCCATACCGACGAATGCTACGCCTGGGAGCAGGTGCTGACCTGCGGCCGGGAGGAAAACGCAGATGCCCAGCCGGAGCTGGTATGCCCCAAGGAGGAAATTATCCTGCACCGGCACACCTCGGAGTGCCGGGATGCCGAGGGCAATCTGATTTGCGGACAGCGGCAGATTTTGCAGCACCAGCACGGGGAGGAATGCTTCCAGATCCGGCAGATCCCGGTGGACACCGAGACACTGACCTGCACCGATGAAACCCATGTCCACACCCCCCGGTGCTACGGCCAGTGGGAGCTGACCTGCGGCATGGAAGCACACACCCATGGCCCGGACTGCACCCCGCCGGAAGCCACGGAGGAAACGGAAGCCACGGAGGAAACGGAAGCCACCGAGGAAACGGAAGCTGCCGGGGAGACTGCCCCGGAGGGCGTTCCCAGCGGCCTGCCGGTGATGGGCACTGCCTACGCCGCCCAGGGCCCCCGCAGGGTCATGGCTGCGGCCCTGACCGGGGCAGATGACCCGGCAGAGGGCGAAACGGTTACGGCTACGCCTGTGGATGTATCTACCTTTATTGTGGAAAATGGAACCAAGCTGGAATACAAGGTGGACGGAAGCGACTGGACAAATGTAGAGGGAGTAAACAATATTCCCGGCAACGCCGAGTTCAAGCTGACGGTGAAGTATAAAGGTGTGCCCATTGCTGACCTGCTGGCAGCAGGGGGAAAAATGACCTACACCCTGCCAAGTATCTTCCGGGATGCACAGGCTGACGGCGCCATTTACGATCCGTACAAAAAAGAAATCGGCACCATTAAGGTAAAAGGCCAAACTGCGACCATTACCTTCCAGGAGCAATGGCTGAGGAAACAGGCGGAGACAAACTCCGTCATCGACGGCGATTTCTATGTCCAGGGCAAGGCAAATTTGTCCAAGATCCCGGATGGCGGCGATACAACGATTCAAATCGGCAAGGTTACCATCAACGTCAACTTTGCCGGGGATCTGATCGCCCAATACGGCGATGTGCAGATCGAAAAGACAGTGGCAGAGAAAGTCACCCGGGGAGAGGACGGAAAGGACTACCTGGCATACACCCTGAAGGTCACCGCCGGACGGGACGGCTGCCCCGATGTGAAGGTCACCGATACCTTTGGAACGGGGATGGATTGGGTCGATAGGTATGTCCTGCCGGATGGGAATACCGAGACGGTCGTTATAGACAACGAGAACAAAACCATGACCTGGACGATTGGTGATATGAAGGCCGGGGAAGTAAAGACCCTTACCTATCGTGTTTTGCTGAAAGATGGCTACACCGGCGGCAAGCCTAAGGATAACATTCAGAACACTGCCACGGTTTTCTCCAAAAACTATAATCGGAATTCTGCAACGGCAACCTTTAAGCCGAACTCCAATGCAACGCTTTCAAAAGGCTGTCTGAAAGACATCAAAACCCTTGATGGTGGCAAGCTGGAGCTGACCTATTATGTCTGCGTGAAAGCACGGGATACCAACTATCCGCTGCGGGATGTGGTGCTCAAGGACTCCTTGGACAGGTCGGTGCTTCAGGATAACTACTATACAAAGCCGGAGCTTCGGAAGTACATCTACTATGATAAGGACAGCTTTAAGCTCTATGAGGGGGAAGATGTCAGCGCAAATCTGAGCAATTTAACCACAGAATATACAGCAGAGCCTTCCGGACACCTGACATTCAACGATTCGAAAGCTGAAAGCGGCATGCCAAACGGTGCCTTTGAATACCATATAGGAACCCTTATGCCCCAGGAAAGCAGAACACTGGTGTACAAAGTTGTGGTCGAGCCGGGGTTCTTTACGGTGGCGGGAAACAATAAAGAAACCATCACGAACCGTGCTTCAATCTGGTGGGTAGATGAGCAGGGTGAAACGGCGTTCATGCCAGGACAGATGGTATTTTGGAACAAGGACATCACCCGCAAGGCATGGTCTCGGAAAGTGGTGGGACAGGCGCAGACAGAAGCCGTCACGGTGAATATGACAGGCGGAAAGGTCTATAACTTCGATGGCACGACCACGGATAACACCCCAAGCTTCATTGCACCGGAGGGAAGCTATCAGTATCAGGTACTGGTCAATGAGGCCGGAGATTGGAATCTGTCCTCTGCTCAGCTGACGGATACTCTCAGCAGCTACATGACCTTTGTGGGCTATGTGAGGGTAGATGCTTTCCACATAAATAATGATGCACCTGCTTCCAGTCTGGAAAATCAGGCGGCACTGAATCATTTTGCAGGCAAAGACCCTGCCGAAACCTTCTGGGTCAAAATTGATGGTAAGACACAATTTGAAATTACCCCCGGAACCTGTTCGCCCAACCAGAATCACGCCTACCGCCTGACCTATTATGCACAGCCCAATGCCACCGGTACGGTGCTGGTAACCAATGACTTTGTGCTCAGCGGCCAGGTGGGGTATGGCGAAAAGACTTATACCCTTGCAGGGATCAAGGCCAGTGCCCAGGTGACTGTTTCCGGAGATAACAGCTTTGGCGCTCGGAAGCACGCACTGTTCTATGAGCCGCCCAAGGGTACTGGGGATTATGAGAAGGGCACCCTCTACTGGGCAATCCAGGTGGATGGCAAGTCCCTTCCTGCGGACTTTGCCCTCAAGGATACCCCGCTTTCAGACAATGGGAATACGGGCCATCACATCCATTCGGATTCCCTGATCGGCGTGTATACCGGCGAAACGAACCTGAATCTGTCGGAGTACAAAACGCTGGATGCCCTGAAAGGCCGGTTGACAGAGGTGAATCTTGGAAAATATAACGCTGCTCCCCAGGAGGGTCAGCCCCTGACGGTCACGTTTACGGATGCCATGCAATTGGATGGGAAATCCCTGTATGTCCTGGTGAAAACAGAGCCGGAGAAACTGCCCGAAAAGCCCCGGGATGTGTTTACCTACGGCAACGGACTGCAAACCTCCTCCGCAGCAGAAAACTGGGTTGACCACGGCCCGGCACACCAGACCCTTTACGGCAAGGCAACCATTTTCAAGGAACTGGCAGATGTGTTTACAACGGATGGTCAGAACATCAAGTATTCCAAAAGCGGAAATTCCAGAGCAGAATATGATAAAAATCTGCTGCCGGGCCCGGGAAAATATGTGGGCTGGCTGATCCACCTGAACTATGCCGGTACGCTGAAGGGAACCTACTGGGTGGAGGAGCAAATCCCTAAGGGAATGGAGATTGCCTACATTCGGATGTATTGGTATGGGCCAAAAGTTCAGAACACAACACCCAAGTCCGAAATGGCCAAAATCAGCGGCCTGGGGGCGGACTGGATCCAAGACTTCAACACCTCTACAGGAAGTAATACCGGATCCCTTACCAACTACTACTATGTAAATGGTCAAAAAGCCATTATGGAGGTCACAAATCTGGTTCCCGGCGACGGCTACAGAGACGATTACGCCGTGGAGCTGCAAATCGTCTGCAAGCTGACGGATAAAGCGGTTCTGCTGGGGGGAGAGACAAAGGACTTTAACAACACGGTCACACTGTACAATTCCACTGGCGATATGATCGACACCGCAGTCAGCGGCGTGACCCTGTCTGTGCAGCAGATGCTGAAGGGAAAGGACAATACGGCCACGGTTACCGGCGGCAACTATCCCTTTACGATCCAGCTCAACCAGGATGGCATTGACCTGATGCACGGATCGGATAAAATCACCCTGGTGGATGAGCTGGGAGAGAATCTGACCCTGGATCATTCCTCCATCCGGGTGAGCTACACCAAGACCAACATTGCGCTGGATAAGAACCTGTGGACCCCCTATATGGAGACAAAGGACGGAAAGCAGATTCTGAAAATCGACCTGCCGGATGATCAGCCCCTGACCGTTTCCTACGTCACCGCTGTCAACGCAGCGCCGGGGCAGATCGTTACCGTGACGAACAATGCCCACTGGGAAGGCTACACCACCACCACTGGGGGCTCTGTGAATGACCAGAACTTCAGCTATCAGGCCGGCGGTACAGCCGGAGGAGCAAAGACGCCCAAGATCATCATTTCCAAGGTGGATGGGAACAATTTCAATCTGAGCCTGGGTGGTGCTAATTTTACGCTGACGGAGATGGTACTGGAAGATGGCGAACTGAAAGAAACGGCAACATCCTACACCGGAACGACCGGTGATGACGGCAAGCTGACCTTTGGCGAGGGTACGAACCCCCTGGAATTTAATAAGGTGTACCGAATTCAGGAGACAAAAGCACCGGAGGGCTATGTGCGGGATAACACACCCCACTATGTTCTGATTGCGCAACAGCAGAAGAATGGCGAATATCCTGATTTTACCAAGTATCAGGAGCTGGAGGTTAAGGTCACCATCCACTACACAACGCCCCAGTATACCTACACGGCCTTAAACCACAAGGGTGAGATCGTGGTAAACAAGGCATTCCGGAATGCCGATGGCAGCGAACTTGCAACACCCCGCAACGGAACCTATAAATTCGGCCTGTTTGCAGATGCAGCGGGAACAAACCAGGTAAAGGAAACCAAAGCCGTCTTTGCTTATGGGAAACAGACGGTGGAGGCCAAATTCACCAACGTGGACTTGGGCCAGACCTACTATGTCTATGAGCTGAACGATCAGGGGCAGCCAATCCGAAATGGTGCAGCCACCGTCAGCGGGATCCCCTTTGTGGTGTCCTATACGGAAAATTCCGTCATGGTCACAGCGAAAAATCCCAGCGGGGAGGTCACGGTGACCAACCGGATCAACTATGCCGAGTTGCCCCAGACCGGCGGCGGGGGAATCTCCGCCTTCCGCACCCTGGGCACGGCCTTGGTGCTCTGGGCCGCCGGGGCGATGATGGTTCGGTGGTGCCGGATGGCGCAGTACAGGCCAAATGAACAAAAAACCCATACCAGAGGGAGAAGGAGGGGCCGCTATGAGAAATAGATCCATTTTCCCGGCCCTGGTGTGCCTGCTCCTGGTGCTTTCCCTGCTGCCCCTGACGGCAGCGGGGCAGGCTCTGGATGTGAGGCAGGTCTGCGCCCTGACGGTGAATGTAGGGGATGCAGATGCCCCGGTGGCGGGCTTCCCCCTTCGGCTGTACTATGTCGCTTCCCTGGGGGAACAGGGGGAATTCACCCCGGCGGGGGGCTTTGCCCGCTATCCGGTTTCCCTCAACGGCCTGACCACCCAGCAGTACACCGACCTGGCCCGCACCCTGGATGCCTACGCCCGGCAGGATCAGCTGACCCCGTTGGCTCAGGCCCAGACCCGTGCCACCGGCAGCGTTACCTTTGAAAATCTGAAAACCGGCCTGTACCTGGTGGGGGGCAGCTCAGCGGTCATTGACGGAAAAAGCATCCAGACCGACCCCTTCCTGGTGACCCTGCCCAGCCGGACTGCCGACGGCACCCTGGCCTACCAGGTCATCACCCAGCCCAAGCACATCACCACCCAGGTACCCCAGGAGCCGGAAACGGTGGATCTGCGGGTGCTGAAGCTTTGGCAGGGAATCCTGGAGGAATTCCTGCCGGAAAGCCTGAAAGTGCATCTATTGAAGGATGGGGCGGTGTATGACACCGTATCCCTGACCAAGGAAACCGGGTGGCGGCACAGCTGGAAAGCCCTTCCCAAGTACGCCCAGGACGGCCACCGGATCCAATGGCAGCTGACCGAGGATGTCCCGGAGCATTATCTGGTGAGCCTTGGGCAGGAGGGGGACGCCTTCCTGCTGACCAACACCTATCAGCCGGGCACCGACCTGGTGACCCGCCGGGTGCAGAAGCGCTGGGACGATGTGGGCCACACCGCCAAACGCCCGGCATCCATTACCGTGGAGCTGCTGTGCAACGGCCTGGTGTACGACACCCAAAAGCTGAGCCAGGAAAACAGCTGGCAGTACATCTGGGAAAATCTGCCTGCCAAAGACCAAAAGGGCAGGGAAAACCGCTGGAATCTGCGGGAGATCGAACCCCAGGGATACACCAGCAAGGTTTGGCAGGAGGAGGATACCTTCCTTGTCCTCAACAGCTACAAGGGCACCAAGCTGCCCCAGACCGGTCAGCTGTGGTGGCCTGTGCCCCTGCTGACGGTGGGGGGACTGGCACTGGTTGCCCTGGGTCTGGAACTGAAAAAGAGGCAGCGCCATGGGTAAGCTCTCCACCTGGCTGGTTCGCTTAGGGGTGGTACTGCTGGCGGCGGCTCTGGGACTGACCATGTACAATCTGCGCCAGAGCAACGATGCCGCCCAAACGACGGCTCAGGTGCTCCGGGAACTGGAAACCGCCCTGCCAGAGCGCCGGGAGCCTGCCCAAGCCCCTTCCGCTGCTGTCTCCTCCCGGGAGACAGAGCCAAAGCCGGACTATGTGCTGAACCCGGACATGGAAATGCCTGTGACCCGGGTGCAGAACCGGGACTACATCGGCGTGCTGACCATCCCGGCCCTGGGTCTGGAGTTGCCCATTATCAGCACTTGGGATTACCCCTCTCTGCGGGTATCCCCCTGCCGCTACACCGGCAGCGTCTACACGGACAACATGATCATCGCCGCCCACAACTACGCCAGCCACTTCGGCCGCCTGCGGGAGCTTTCCCCCGGGGACAGCCTGACCTTTCAGGATATAGACGGCAACGTGTTTTCCTACACCGTGGCAGATCTGGAGCTGATAGACCCCTACGACATCTCCCAAATGACCGCCGGAGACTGGGATCTGACCCTCTTTACCTGCACCCTGGGCGGCCAGCAGCGCGTAACCCTGCGCTGCGACCGGACGGATTCGGTATGACCTGGTTCTATCAAAATTGCAAACCCCAGAGCATTTCGCTCTGGGGTTTTGCTCATCCTGAGAAGGGGACTGGCAGATCCTGTTTGAAATCGAATCATAACTTTCATCAGGGATAATGCAATATTTTTGTACAAACCATGAACATTTTCTTGACATTTCCGGTGAAGCCGCTATAATAATTTCCGGACTGCCCATGCGCTACGGGAATACGGCATTTTTTCAGCAGCACATCCAGCCGGAAGGGCAGAATGTACGGACGAAATTGTGTATTTGAGAGGAGTTTGCCATGAACAACTGGACAAAACGCATGTTGGCTGCTGTGCTGACATTGCTGATGGTCATGCAGTGCGCACCCCTGGCTGTGTTTGCCTCCGCAACGGAAGAAACCCAGCAGACAGAAGCCCTGATGCCCACCGAGGAAACTACCCCTGAAGCAACGGAAGAAACCTTGGCTCCCACCGAGCCTGAGCAGAAGGTGGAGGAGACTACCCAGCCCCAGGAGCCAACCGAAGAGACCGAGACGCCTGATGAGGAAGAAATCCCGGAAGAATCTGCGGTACCGGAAGCCGACATGCTTCAGACCGCCGCTGTGCAGCCTGAGCTGCAGAATGGTACTGCGGTGATCCCTGCCGGTTCTACGGTGGAACAGGTGACACAGATCCTGAACAATACTCTGATCGCCAACTTAGATGCAGTCGATACCGCCGCCATTCAGTGGGAGTATGAATGCGCGGGCAAGGACAACAAAACCCATCTGGTCTCCAATACTGCTTGGGGCAGTATTGGAGGATTTACCTCGAGTACCAAAAAGTTTGGTTTTACCACGAACTATACCCACCCTGCTCTGGCTGCCAATGGCGACGGCAGATATTCGGTTCGGATCGCCGGAACGAACCAGGAAGCAACCCTGACCAAGACCGCAAAGCGGAACAGCACCATCGTACTGAAGGAAAACTGCTCCGCTGCCATTCCCCACAATGCAGACGGCAGCACGGATTTTGCTTTGCTGAAGAATAGACTCTTTGAGACAGTCGTTGCTTCTGCCGATCCTGCCCTGACTGCAAATGATGTGGCATTTACCTATTATGCAACCCCCTCCACAGGCGCTGCAGGTGACTTCGGCAAGAAGTGGGTGGATCTGGAAGGCGAGAAGGGCGCACTGGGCGTCAGCTATCCCGCCATTTCCGCCGGTTCTCAGGAGATCAAGATCACCTGGAACGGAAATGAGGCCTACTATGGTTCCGAACGACAGACCACAGTGACTCTGACGGAGCGGGCCGACGCGGTCATTACCCTGAAGGCCGATCAGACTGTAAGCATTCGGGGAATGTCCGCAGCAGCTGACCTTCTGAGCCGGATCGTGGAAGAAAGCACCGTTGCGCTTTCCGCAGACAATGCAGTTGTAGAATACTACGATGCCGGTATTGCCGGCATTGGCGGTGTTCTTGGCAGCTGGAAAACCCTGACAGAGCTGCAGGATGGCAAGTATTCCATCCGTGTGGTTTTCCAGGGAGATACCGAATACCAGAAAGCGGTCTCCAATACAGTGGATGTCACCTTTGTCAGCAAGGAACCGTCTGCACTGGAAATGAAGGAAGGCCCCTACTCTGTGAAGATGCCCTACACCGAGGCGGTTCAGGCGGACATCCCCGCCCTGAAGGCAGCCATTTGGGAAGCCGTTGCGGCATCCAGCACCCCGGACCTCAGTGCAGATCAGCTGGTGTTTACCTACCAGGCAAGCGCAACAGACGGTGCCCTGGGCAGCAATGTCAAAGCATGGGTGGGCCTGGAAGGCGGCAAGGTCAATCTGGTGCCCTATCCCGCCATCTCTATCGGCGCCCACAAGATCAATATCCGCTGGGAGGGCAATGGTGACTTCTATGGCTTCGAAAAGGAGGTCACCGTCACCCTGACCGAGCGGGAACAGGCTCCCTACACCCTGAATCCTTCCATCGACACCGTCAAGCTGGTGGTGGACGATGACCTGAACACCGATTACGATGCCGTGGCCAAGGCTGTGTTCCATGCGGTGATCGCAGAATCCGAGGTTCTTACGGAGGACAACGTCACCGTGGAATACTACTACAAGGGATACACCTCCCTGGATACCCAGTGGCTGCCTCTGGCGGGTAAGGATGTGGTTGGAGACAAGGGCTTCCCCGCCGTTTCTGCCGGCAGCCAGAAGGTGCGCATTCTCTGGAAGGGCAACCGGCAGTACGCCGATACGGTCATCGAGGCAAATGTTGTCTTTGCTGACCGCCCTGAGGCTCCCTACACCAAGAATACGGTCATTGCCCCTGTGACGCTGGTGGTGGACGATAATCTGAACACCGACTACGCTGCCGTTACTCAGGCTGTGTTCGATGCCGTGATCAGCAGCTCTGAGATCATGACCGCTGACAATGTGCAAGTGAAATACTATTACAAGGGTTTGACCGCTGTGGATTCCCAGTGGCTGCCTTTGGATGGCAAGGATCTGATCCTGGGTCAGGGCTTCCCCGCCGTTTCTGCCGGAACCCACGAGGTCCGCATCCTCTGGAACGGCAGCAAGGAGTATGCGCCCACGGCTGTGCAGGCAACGGTGACTTTCGTGGACCGTCCCACAGTGAATTTCCATCTGAAGAGTGGTCCCTATGAAGTGGGTCTTGCTTTCGCAGATGTGAACAGCTATGACTATGAAGCTACCGCAAAGGGCATTTTTGAAGCCGTTGTGGAGCGCACCGAGAACCCCGAGGGCCTGACGGCTTCCGATGTGACGGTGGAATATAACGTAGACAAAACCGGTCTTACACCCCTGTACAAGTCTCTGGCGGACAGCGATCCTGCAGGCCTTGTAAAGTTTGGCGCCGGTTCCTGGAAGATCCGTATCTCCTGGGCGGACACCAAGGATTATAAGGGCGGCTCCGTGATCGCAGATGTGGCAATGACCGACAACCGGCTGGAAAGCAAGGTCGCATTGAAGTCCGGCGTTTCCTTTACCTACAACATGGATGTAACGGTGATGAAGGATACCATCTTTGCTTCCGTCATCGACTGGGAGAATTCTACCCTTCCCAGCAGAGAGGAACTGAGCCTGGCGGATTTTGTCATCGAGTACCAGGCCAGCCTGCAGGATATCGAGTCCGGCGCAGAGCTGCCGGAGCTGCCTGACATCCCCGGCATCACCGACAAGAAGCTGGTGCCCCAGTGGGTCCCTGTGGAGGGCAAAAAGTATGAGATCGGCGGAACGGTTCTGGGTCAGTATCCCCAGATGGGCGCCGGTGAGCAGAAGATCCGTGTGCGGTATGTGGGCAATGCCGAATACCGCCCCAGCGAGGGGACAGAAGGCACCGTAACGGTGAACAAGGCATCCGTCAGCGTAAAGGTCAAGACCCTGTCGCTGTATGTGGACGAAGCACTGCCTGCAAACTTTGTCACCACCAACCCTGCTGACAGATTTGATATTTACACCATCAGCGCAGGTGTTACCAGCAATGTAACCACTGCTGTGTACCTGAATCTGCCTGAGCGTTACCAGAGCAAGGTCTTTGTGAAGATCCTGGATCCCATTGCCCAGAAGCTGTACGGCAAGACCTTTACCCAGATGATGAACGACGGCATGACCCTGGGCGAGTTGCGGAAGCTGCTGAGCACCCAGGAACTGCTGGATCTTTTGAAGAAGCTGAACATCGACACCGGCACCTTCGGACAGATTCTCACCGTCATCAATAAGCTCCCTGCCGTCACCGACAGCGTTCGGGTGTCCTTCGGCTACCCCAACCGGGCCGGTATGTACCTGGTTACCGCTGTTACCGACAACAAGAACTACAATACCGGCGTCGGTGCCGGTGTCCTGGTGCTGAAGATGCGCCTTTCCGGCTCTAAGCTGACCTGGAACGAGAAGATCCCCGGCGGCAAGCTGACGGCAGCCGAGGCTGCCGAGTTTGACTTCGGTGCGACCCTGAGCTACAACGGCGATGTGACCGTGAATCAGGAAGGCGTGCGCTATCTGTACTCCGGCTTTACCAGTAAGTGGAAGCCCTACTCCAGCACCACCACACCTCCCACCCAGCCCGGCCGCTATGCAGTCACCGTCTGCATCATCGGAGGCAACCACCTGGCTGCCCCTCTGACCCGCAGCTTCCAGATCACCAAATAAGCAAGTGAATAACAATCAGGCGCTTTCCCCCAAAAGAGGAAAGCGCCTGATCCCTTATCGGCAGCTTCGGGCAGTTCTCAAAAGACGGAACTGCCCGAATTTCTTTACTTCGTATAATACTGCAAATTACGCACCATGTCCGATGTGGTACGTCTGCGCAGGGTGGTGCGACCCACAGCGAATCAAAATCCAATGATCGCCGGGGGCGATCACACAATAATTCAACGGATAGTATCTTCCCGGTTGTTTCCCCGCCGGGGAAACAACGTCGGCGCAAAACGCCGACAATGCACCATCGAATATTTGTAAATGAAATTCGGCGGCGCAGCCGCCCTTGGCTCTCCCTATGGGAGAGCTGGCACGGCTGAAAGCCGTGACTGAGAGGGTACCATGTAGCAATCACGGTAGTTTTCCCGCATTTGCAGCTGCGTTCGCCCTCTCAGGCTCGCTGATCGCTCGCCAGCTCCCCCATAGGGGGAGCCAAGGGGCGGGCGTTGCCCGCCCGGTTGTTTCCCCGCCGGGGAAACAACGTCGGCGCAAAACGCCGACAATGGCACTACCAAACATTTGCAAATGCAATTCGGCGGCGCAGCCGCCCTTGGCTCTCCCTTTGGGAGAGCTGGCACGGCTGAAAGCCGTGACTGAGAGGGCGGGTTGCACCCGCTGGCTATGACGAGTCTGTGACTCTGGCAGTTGACCAACACCGCTGGGGGTCACCCGGTTCGATAGATGGTGGTGGTCGTGACTGAGAGGGTACATAAGCAGGAATCACGGCACATATTCCAAATTTGCGACTGCGTACGCCCTCTCAGGCTCGCTGTTCGCTCGCCAGCTCCCCCATAGGGGGAGCCAAGGGGCGGGCGTTGCCCGCCCGGTTGTTTCCCCTGCGGGGAAACAACGTCGGCGCAATGCGCCGACAATGGCACTACCAAACGTTTGCAAATGCAATTCGGCTGTATCATGTCGAAACATGGTACATTTGCAACATTAAGGGCTTGGCGGGTGTGTAACGGTTCTGCTCAAAAATTTGCCACGTCGGCGGACGGATGGTATCTTCCCAGTGCGGGGGGATGGTTGTTTTCCGGCGGGATCCGTGGTAGAATGAAGAAAAATGGGATGGCATTTCTGCTCCCTTGTTTGGAGGGAAAGTTAAAATACCATGGAGGGATATGTATGATTCTCATAACCGGGGCCAGTGGGTTTGTGGGGCGTTATTTGATGCAGACCGTGCCGGGGGCCGTGGCGGCGCCGTCGCTGAAAGAGGCGGATCGGGAGACGGTGGAGCGGATCCTGGGGGATTTTCCGGGGGATACCATCCTCCATACGGCGGCGATTTCCGACATCGGGGCCTGTCAGGCGGATCCGGAGGGCTCCTACCGGGCCAATGTACAGCTGCCTTTGTGGATCGCCCAGGCGGCGGCAGGGCGGAAGCTGATTTGTTTCAGCTCGGATCAGGTCTACAGCGGCAGTCCGGAAGCTGGGCCTTACACCGAGGACAGGACGGCACCGGGGAATCTTTACGCCGCCCACAAGCTGGAAATGGAGCAGCGGGTGCTGGATGTGCTGCCGGAGTCGGTGATGCTCCGGGCGGAGTGGATGTACGATCTTTCTGCCCCCAAGCCCAATTACCTGTTAAATGTCCTCAGGGCGGAAACGGCCCTGTCCTTCAGTCCCCGGCAGTACCGGGGGGTCACCTATGTAAAGGAGGTGGCCCGGAACATGGAAAGGGTCATGGCCCTGCCTGGGGGTGCCTACAACTTTGGCAGCGAAACAAAGCAGTCCATGTATGAAATCACCCAGCAGCTATTGCAGCTGCTGGGCAGGCAGACCCCGGTGACCCCAGGGCCTGACCGGCATAATTTGTGGATGGACTGCGGCAAAGCCGCCCGGCAGGGTGTTGTCTTCCGGGATGTTCTGGAAGGGCTGACGGCGTGCCTGGCAGACTACGGCCTTTTGCACCGGGAGGGTTAGCCATCCTGCCCGGTGAGCCACTGTATCAGCCCCCATTGACTGTCAAGATAGGCAAGAGACGGCACGCTGAAGTGATCTGCGCCTTCCAACACGGTGATCCTGGCCTGACCGCCGGAGGCTTGCAGCAGGGAGACAACGGCCTGAGAGGCTTCCGGGGGGACGATGGTATCCTCGGATCCCACAAAGGCCCACACTGGGGTGCTCCCCAGCTTTTCGGCAATATCCTCCGGATCCCGGACACTGCCCGACAGCGGGGCGATCCGGGCAAACAGGCCGGGATAGGCGGCGGCAAAGCCCCAGGCACCTGTACCGCCCATGCTGTGTCCGGTGAGGGAAATACTGGACGGATCCAAATCGTATTGGCCGATCACATCCTGGATCAGACTGTAAAGCTGGCTGTAGATCCCTTCCCAGCCCCGCTGGTCAGCAGACAGCTGGGGAATGATGACATAGGCCTGCACATCTGCCAGCAAGCCGGACTGTAAATACTGGGGAAATCCATCTGCGGCGGTGATCTGGTTCAGGTCGCCGCCCTTTCCGCTGCCGCCGTGGAGATAGACCACCAGAGGCATGGTGCTTTTTGGGTCGGAAGGGGTGTACAGCCAGTATTGCAGGGCTCCGGCGGATCTTCCCTGGGCGCTGCAAGGGAGGAAGGAAGCGGGGATGGGTTCCGGTTGTGTCGTTTCCTCCGGGAGTTCTGCCGGAATTTCCTGCTGGGGCGGCTCCCTGGTTTGCGTGGGATCCGGTGTGGGATCCGGAACAGGGACGGTGGCGGGACTTTGGGGGAGAGATGCTTCTTCCGTGGGGGCCTGGGCTGCCGGGGGAAGGGTGCTTTCTTCCGGGATCGTCACGGCTTGTGCAGCGGGCTCGGTTTCTTCTGGAATGGTTTCTTCTGGAATGGTTTCTTCTGGAATGGTTTCTTCTGGAA
>Ga0129314_1001318_pt1 | contig 17878 bp, 19 predicted proteins | sample O1111metagenome_FD_94431 | JGI IMG/M metagenome (GOLD analysis project Ga0129314, IMG submission 94431) | Orangutan individual fecal microbial communities from fecal samples from Wisconsin, USA - O1111 metagenome | ecosystem: Host-associated > Mammals > Digestive system > Large intestine > Fecal... | reverse complement strand
TGTTCAAACTACTGTTACTGTGCCACTTAGTCAGTCCCCTTTACAATTGATTTTGCCGACCATAACCTCTGTGATTTCGTTGATCGTCAACTCACCTTTAGTTTCCACACAAAATAAAACAGCGGTTAATCAGGCATTGTCAGAATTACGTTCGGAAACTTTTGGTGCCCAGAATCTTACTCTAGCTATCGTCCCACGCTCAAGCACTCAGTATGGCGTAGCGATTAGTCAAGGGCTATTACCCATCCTGACAACGACATTAAAAAATCGGATTCAAAATTTATTAACGATCGTCCAAGCTTTACCGCTGATTGGTACTGTTTTAGGAACATTATTGTCCCCCTTTGTCACAGCTTTGTCTCAATTTATTACGAGTTTAAATTCACCAACTTCTGATAATAGTAAAAATTTGGTTGCTGCTTCGATTTTAGGTAATACGAGTGTTTCGCTACCATTTCTTTTATCTTCGCCCAAATTGACCCAAGATCTAACAGCTAATTTTAAGAGCGGTTTTATTCAAACAGATCAGTCGACGATTCAGTTAGGACCTACTACTGGTACAACACCTGTTTATTTTTCAGCTGGAGCACTCACTTGGCAGACCACAAGCTTGCCGACTCACTTGAACTTTGGTCAGCACTTGATCCAGACCCAACAGGATGAGCACTTAGTAGCCACCAATAACAATCAAGTAACTACCGGATCGATTTCGATTACTGATACACGGACAGTTGTAAAAAATTGGCAAATAAAACTCCAACAACTTAGTCCTTGGCAAAACGGAACCAATCAATTAACGTCCCAATTACAAATCTCAACAGCAGATTTAACAACTACCTTTCCTATCACTGGGATCACAAGTACTGCTAATCAAATGGTCCCTCTATCTATAGGCACGCAACAAACATTACTCAAATTAAATGGTGTAACTGATCCTGGTCAAGTCCAATTGGCAATCAATCAGTTCTCATTAGCGGTTCCCAAAGAAAGTCTGAAAACAAAGGGAACCTACCAAACAATGGTGGAATGGCTCTTATCGGATACACCGTAATTTATTTAGGAGGAAGAAGAAATGAAAAAGAAAACGTTATCTTTTTTTGTCTTGGGGATCAGCTTGTTTTCAAGTTCTCTCGTTTTTGCTGATTCACAAACCCAAGAAGAAGTGGCCTATGTGGAAGGCGCACTTGAATTTGACTATGCTGGCGGTATACCAACTAATTTAGACTTTGGGGATCATCCCTTGCAAACTGCAGCTGCTGAAAACTGGATTGCTACTGCTACAGGTGAACAAACCGGCTCTACACCTACTACTGGAACCGTAGCTGTTCGAGACAACCGAGGAAATCCTGCAGCTACATGGACAGTTAAGTTATCTCAAACTGACCAGTTCAAAACAGCGGATGATGTTGAGCTATCAGGTGCACAGCTCAATTTATCTTTTGGCGCACTTACAAATAACTTAGGATTAGCCCCTACCAGTGCCTATGAAAACGATGAATTAGCGATCCAAGTATTCAATCAAGATGCTACGATTTTAGATGCAACCGCAGGTCAAAACTCGGGTGATACTGCACTAGCGATCAATCAATTCAGCTTATCTGTTCCAGCGAATACAAATAAAGTAGCCGAACAATATACTACTATATTAAATTGGACTTTCTCATTCAGTCCAACCAACTAAGAAAGGAGGAATGATCGTGAAAAAGTGGTTTTGGATACTACCCTTCTTCTTTCTACTGATGGGAAATCTTAACATCTACGGCGAATCCTTACAAAGTTTTGATGCACAAATACAAGTCAATGAATCAACACCATCAACAAACGACAATTATTTTGATCTACAACTAAAACCTGGACAGGAATCGACTTTGAATGTCTTAGTCACGAATCTAAAAGAAACTGAGATCACGATCATTCCGTCCTTTAATCGTGCAAAGACCAATCAACTAGGCGTTGTTGAATATTCTGGTAGAAATCAAGATCGTCCTAATAATTTGCCCATCGATATCGAGAAAATTGTTTCTGTTGATAAGCAAAAGTTTACTCTTGCGGGACATGAACAAAAAAAGATTCCTTTAACCATCAAAATGCCAGAAAAAGATTTTGATGGAGTAATTGCGGGTGGGCTCTATCTCCAAGAAGAACCAAAAAAAGATATACAAGGAAATATCCAACATGTCTTTTCTCGGGAGATTGCTGTCTTACTTAAAACACAACTAAACAAAATCCAACCGAACTTAGAACTAAAAAAAGCAGCACCTACCCAAATCAACCAGAGAAATGCCATCAAAGCAACTTTGGAAAATACTGATGCTGCTTATCTATCTAGTGCTCGTATACACTATGAGATCAAAAAAGAACAACAACAAACCCCAGTACTAACTGGGACTCAACCCATTTCGTTCGCCCCTAACAGCGGCACGGACTATTTGATTTTTTTAGAAGGAAAAGAATTCGAACCAGGAACCTATCAGCTAATGACGAATGTCAAAAACAAGGAAATCAATTGGCAGCAAAAGATAAATTTTACTATTTCGCAAAAAACAGCTGCAACTTATAATGAACAAAATATATCTACTACAAAGGATGAGCCGCAAAACAATTGGCTCCTTTGGCTAGCTGGAGGTATTATTTTCGCTCTCGTCCTCATTATTGTCTTTTTACTGTATATTGTAAAAAAGAAAAAACGATAACTGTTATCAAACAAAAACTAACTCTACCTAAATTTTCACGAGGCAGAGTTAGTTTTTTTCTTCTGATCTAGCAGTTATTGATATACTATCAAACACATTAGTTCTTTACTACGATCAGGAACAATCCCAGCCGTTCTTCAACAACTAGCGACTCCTTATTGTGGTTCTCCAAATCGGATGGTATCCCCAATCGCAAACTCTGGAAAGATTTGAGGCTCTACAACGATTGCTCCTGGCAAGACTTCGTTTTCTCCTGTGCGGAAATAAATGGAGATATGACCGAGGGTTTCAAAGTTATGATTGGCTTCACTGCCAACTTCTTTGATTTCATATTCTTGGTTGCCGATGGTCAGTATATCCCCTGTTTTGATGACATTTTTAGCCGTTTCATGATTGTCATGGACCACACAGATGTCTTTTAATTCAGGTGGTACCTGTTGTCCGAAAAGAATCATTAAGTACTCTGCCGCAAATTCTTCCACTAAAGAACCAACCTCAACAATCTTTGTTGTGTGCATGGTTTTCTCCTCCTTCTATGATAACGTCGTATCTTGTAAATGACGTAACTGCCAAACAGTGGTACTGGCATCTAGTTCAACGTCATCTTCAGTTAAGAAAGAACCCGCCCGTATAAAACGTTTTGCTACTACTTCTCCAGAGATCAGTCCGATCGGGATATGTCCCTCTCGCTTCATTTCTTCGTGGGTCTCAAGTACTCCTCGGACACAAAAACCACCGATTCCATCTAAATGATCCCCAGGTTGAATATCTTTTTTCGCTACCGCAACGGTTTCTGAAATTGGGGCGCCTAATGGAACAATGGCATGATCTTGTTGTAAGACAGCTTTTGCAATCGTAATTGGTGTTTCTAAACTTGCTAAATGATACGGGCGATATAAGATATGATGATCCCGTTCCCCTTTCTTCATCAAGTAATTCATTTCTTCAGCTACTTCGCTATTTTGCCCCTTAACGATAACAAAGACGCCTGGCGCTAAACCATCCACATATTCCACTACACCAAATTGAGATAAGACACCACCATTTTCTTTTAAATCTAACGAAGTAATGACAGAATCTAGATCCCCTTTCAAACCATGCATACCTACCTTGTCAGGGATATAGCCAATCGCATTTGATAAAAGATTCATTTCAGCCATTGTTTTTGTTCCATCTTGGAAAGCAGCTAGCATGTGAGGAGCCATTTGTTTTTTCTGAGCTTCTTTTTCAGCAGTTGCCGGATTTGCGGAAATATTCAATTGATTATTTTTGCCTTTTCCCGCAACTAAGACTTCCATCCCCATAGACGAAGCAAATTCAAATAATTCGGTGGTTGCTGCAGGTTCATCGCCATCTGATCCTGTATAGATCAACCCTGCTGAATCATAGAGTTTATGCATCAAAGGTCCAATAGTGATATCGATTTCAACATTTAATAAGACAAGATGTTTTTTTGCTAATAACGCTTCAAGCGCAATTTTTGCTCCTGCTTCAGGTACACCAGTAGCATCTACGATTACTTCATTCCAATCAGAGTGAATAATTTCTTTAGCATCTGTTGAAATAAGGACATCTTTTTTAACTTTTGCCGAAGCTAGATACGCTTCTTTCGCTTTTTGTGCATAATCAAGGGACAAGTCACTGATCCCTGTTACGATCATCCCTGGAATTGACGCTATTTGTGCAATCATTCCCCTGCCCATTTGTCCTGCACCAATTACACCCACTTTGATTGGATTTCCTGTTTTTTCTCTTAATTGTAATTCACCATATAAAGTCATCTTATGTATTTCCTCCACTCATTCAATTTTTTATGTTTTTTTATAAATATTCTCTAAAGATTCGGTTCACTAATATTTTAGGCGAATTGGCAAAATTACCAATTGTCGAGCCCGCAATATGAGGAGTGATCGTGAGATTATCTAATGTTAGATAAGGATGGTCTGCGGGTAATGGTTCCTGTTCAAAAACATCCACTGCCGCTCCCGTAATCTCTTTGTTTCTTAATGCTTGAATCAAATCTTGTTCATTGACTAATCCAGCACGGGCACTATTGATGAAAACAGCAGAAGGTTTCATTTTCTTGAAATGCGACTCATTGATCATATGTTTTGTTTGAGGAGTCAATCGATAATGCATCGAAAAGATATCTGCTTTTTCCACCAGTTCCTCTAAGCTAACTTGAGTATCAGGGGACGTACCATCAAAATAATCATCAAAGAAAAGAATGTTACATCCAAAAGGTCGCAACAAATGAGCAACTCGTTGGCCAATTTCGCCATAACCAATTAACCCAATCGTTGACTCTTTTAATTCAGGTGCTAATAGCCCATTAGGATAGTACTTTTGCCACTGATGCTCTCTTAATTTTTGATTTCCTCGTGCGATATTTCGAATTTCTGTCAAAATCAAACCAACAGTAAATTCCGACACACTAGTCTTACTTCTGCCAGGAGTATTATAAACAGCAATTCCTTTTTCTTCGGCATAGCTAACAGCGACATTTTCTGTACCTGCTCGCAGTACGCCAACTAATTCCAAATTTTCCGCCCGTTCGATCACTTTTTTACCAATCGGTGCAAATTGGGTAATGATCCACTGATACTCTTCAATATTTTCTAAGAGATACTCTGGTAATTCGACTGCATCACACCCATGTTTTTCAATCTTGATATTACCTTTTTGTAGACTATCTAAATCAGAATGCCGCCATTCTTTGATGTCTACAGAAATTCCTTTTGTCGCTAAATCTTTTAAGCCTTCTTCCATCATTTCTCGATCAATAAATAAATCTGCGATTGCTAAACATTTGATCATTCTTTATTCCCCTCCTCATTTAATACAACTGATACCCGGTAGCTTCCTGGGGTACTAGCGATCTCGAATGCTTTTTGAATATCCATTAATGGAATTTTGGTTTCGATCAATTTTGATACATCGACACGCCCTTCATTTAGGAGTGTAGCTGCGTCATAAAAATCTTCTAATGTGGAAGCATACGTACCGATCACTTCGAGACGCATATAATGAATCGTATTTGGCTGGATAGCCATTTCAGGCGCAGGATAACCCGCAGCATAAATCGAGATTTTCCCATCTTTTTCTTTCACCATCTCAAGGGATTGATTCATCGCCAAAGTTGATCCAACTGTGACAATGACGCTGTCAGCCCCTCTCCCATTTGTGAGTTCTTTGACTTTTTGGACTGGATCGTTTTGACTTGCATCAATCGCTTCAAACCCTAATTCCTTGATCAGAGCTAACTTTTTAGGCATGACCTCAGAAATAATGACCCTTGCGCCCATTGCTCGTGCTGTTAGTCCATTAAGAAGTCCCATTGTTCCTCCACCGATGATCACGATCGTTTCTTTCCCAGGCACTATTCGTAATTTTTTCATATTTTGAACGACGGAGGATAAGGGTTCGACAAAAGCAGCTTCTGAGGCAGATAAAGTTGGTCTCATCTTGACGAAGCTCTTGGCTTTACGAACAAAATAATTCGCAAATCCAAAAATCCCATAAAACTCTTTTGAATAATTCTTTCCAAATTGCCGTTTGTTTTCACAATTCGTAATTTCACCAAATTTACACTCATCACAGTAACCACAATAATCATAAAGTACACTGACTCGATCGCCGATCTGGTAGGTATCGCCGACAGCTTTGCCTTTTGCTATGACAATTCCTGAACATTCATGTCCGCCAGCCATAGGATAGCCTTGATGTTCTCTAAGTCCTAACCATTGTTGATAGTCAGTTGTACAAATGTTACAAGCTTCTTGTTTTACTAACAATTCATCTTCTGCCAATTCAGGCATCGGTATTTCCTTGATCTTTGCATTCTTCTTCTCAGCTAAATAGCCAAACGTTATGTTTTTAGGTTGCATTTTTTCACTCCTATTCTATAATCCAATTGAAAAGGCATACGCAATGATAACTGCGATCGGCCCAGTTAAAATTCGCGAAAACAACACAGCTGGCACACCATTAGAAATCGTTTCTGGTTTTGCTTCTCCCAAAGTCATTCCTACGGGTGCAAAATCACAGCCAACTTGTGAATTGATAGCAAACAGTGCTGGTAGAGCGTAATGTGGCGGGATTGTACCATTAGCGATCTCTGTTCCGATCAATAAACCAATCACCGAAGCAATCACCGCCCCTGGTGCTAATAAAGGAGATAAAAACGGCAAACTAGTAATAGCACCTAATAGAACTAAGCCAAGTAAGCTACCGCCTAAAGGTGACAAAAACTTCGCAATAATATCCCCAATTCCTGTATAGTTGATAATACCAATCAAAGTTGCAACAAAAGCCATAAATGGAATAATATTTGTTAGCACGGTATCGATCGTTTCACGCCCTGCTTGATACATGATATTGATAAAGCTCCCCGCACCACGTCCGATGGTATCGATCAAGCCAAAAATCCCACCTTTTTTATTGCTATGATTTTTCTTTTCAGTGGTTTCTTTTGTTATTTCTGTAGTTGTTTCCGGTTTATTTGTGTTGATATTTGATGTTTTTTCATTCTTATCTTCTTTATTATGTACTTGTGCAGCTTCGCTTTCACTAATAATTTCTATGTTTGTAATCGTTGTTCCTGAAACAAAAATATCTTCTGTCATAAATTTCGCCAACGGCCCAGAAGGCGCTTGCAATTTTACGTTGATTGTTGGGATCTTCATTCTTGGATACGTTCCACAGCGTGCTGTTCCGCCACAATCAATGACTGCACACAAGGTTTCTTCTTTTTCCACTGGATTTTTAAATGCATCAACCGCTGTTACCCCAGCTAATTCCGCAATCTTTTCAGCGACGGGATGAATACCACCACCAGTTACACTGATAACGTACTTCTTACGTTCATCATTTAACGGAATGGTTAATGGTCCTCCCCAGCCTCCATTTCCTTTATGGATAATTAGTTTTTTCGCTTCCATCTCTACCTCCATTCTCAGTTTCGTCTATGCCTCTGTTGTTTTTTTTGCTTCTCTTTGTGTTAAGAAACGAGCAATTTTTTCTGTAATGATTCCTCGTACTAAGATAATCATAAAAGCAGCCAATAAATACCTTAGACCTAATTCACTTTGATTTCCCACTTTACCAAAGCCAGCTGCTACACCAAGATAAACAAATAGTTCAGCTGAATTTGCATGAGGAAATAATCCCACGATGGGATGAAGCATTGACACCGTTGCATCATAGTAAGCTGCCTTGTGTTCTTCTTTTAAAAATCGTCCAAATGTATAACACATTGGATTTGTTAAAAAGAAACACGCTAAAAACGGAATCAATGTATAACGTAATAACGTGAATTTCGTACATCGTTGCATGAATCCAAATACTCTTTTTTCTCCGATAATTTTTATTAGAGCGTTTACAAAAAGAATCAAAGAAATCAACAGCGGAACGATCGTCGTTAAAAATCCAACAAAAGTATCTGCTCCAGCTTGAAACATTCCCATAAAGCCATCTGACAACTTCACCAGAAAATTCAAATCCCATTCCTCCTTTTAAGATCAAATTGCGCGCTTTTATCAAAAGACAATTCATTTGTCATATGATACCACACCAAGAATATATCATTTGACAAAATTAATGTCAATTGATTTTTTTGAAAAAATAAAGTACACTAAAAATGGAAATGTTTTTTATTAAATGTATGACAGTTATGATTACCCGATCGACTTGATCTATTTAAGTGAAGTGAATAACTGGAGTGAAACGATCAATTGGAGGAAAAAATGAGTAAGTCTGAAGAAAGAAACATGGTGAAAGTAGCAACTTTATATTATAAAGAAGGTCTGACACAAGCACAGATTGCTAAGAAAATGGGAGTCTCTCGTTCACTCATTTCTAAATGGTTAATTGATGCTCGAAAAGCAGGTTTCATTGAATTTTTTATTAATAGTGAAAATATCTATGCCATTGAATTAGAAACCGAACTAGAGAAAAAATTTGCCTTATCTTTTGTTAAAGTGGTGGACACAACGAATCTATCTTATCCAGAAATCGAGAAAATGGTTGGACAAATTGCAGCAATTTCTTTAAAAGATAAGATTGCAGCTGCGAAAACAATCGGGATTTCATGGGGAAAGTCAATCAAAAGCTTAGTTACTCAATTTCCATTTGAGAATTATCCTGATACAACATTCATTCCATTAATTGGCGGCATGGGATATGATCATTTTGATATCCACTCCAATCAACTTTGCCATGAATTTGCTCGAAAGACGCGTGGTTCTTCAAAATATCTTTACACTCCAGCACTGGTTTCTAATGAGATAATCCGTCAAGAATTTGAAGGTAATATCTACATTGATAAAATTCTCTCTGAAGCCAAAAAAGTCGAATTAGCACTTGTCGGTATCTCCTCCCCTGATCATTTCAACACGATGGAAGAAATCGGGTATACTAATAAAAAAGAAATGGCACAATTAAGAGGGATTGGTGCAGTTGGGGACATCAACTCCCGTTTTTATGATAAAGATGGGCAAGAAGTAAATCATCCAATCAATAAGCATGTGGTTGGCCTAAGTCTTGAAGAGCTTAAAGCGATTCCTGAAACCATCGCTATTGCTTATGATGATGCGAAATGGCAAGGAATCTATTATGCTTGTAAAAATCAACTGGTTGACTCCATCATTACTACCGACACCATTGCGGATCACTTGATTCATATGGATATTTAGCAATGACAAAAACGGAAGTTACGTAAGAGCAGTTCCGCTTCTCACCTGTTTCCTTTATCTGCTCTTGAATCTCCTAACTATTTCCGCTATGATTAAAAAGTAATAAAATATGATTTTGTTTGCAGGGGGACGCTGTTGCGTTGAGAAGGTAAAACCTGACCCTTTGAACCTGTTTGGTTGATACCAGCGTAGGGAGCAAATGTCCTTTTTGTTGATGCGAAATCAAAACAAACAAGACATTCTTCTTTCTAGGGGAATGTCTTTTTCTATTTTAAGGAGGATCACAGATGAAAAAAGTGCTTAGTATTGCAGGATCAGATTGTAGTGGTGGTGCGGGTATACAAGCCGATTTAAAGACTTTTTCTGCTCATCGAGTGTATGGAATGTCGGTTATCACCTCAGTCGTAGCTGAAAATACGGTTCGTGTATTGACCTACCAAGATATTTCCCCTCAAATCATCAAAGATCAAATGGATGCGGTTTTTGAAGACATTTTTCCCGACGCTGTAAAAATTGGGATGCTTTCTAGCCAAGAAACAATGCTTGCAGTGACCGAAAGTTTAAAAAAATGGCAACCACAAAATATTGTTTTAGACCCAGTGATGTACGCTAAAAACGGCAATGCGTTGATGGAGCCAACTGCGATTGATACACTGATCCAGACAGTTCTTCCCTTAGCTAACTTGATTACACCTAATATCCCAGAAGCAGAAAAAATTGCACAATGTACGATCTCATCAATAGCAGATATGGAACAAGTCGGACGAACCATCTACGAAAATAGTGGAACAGCTGTTTTAATCAAAGGTGGGCATAAATCTGGTGAAGCTACCGATGTGCTCTTTGATGGAAAGAAAGTCTATCATTTTACTGCAGAACGAATCGAAACCAAAAATACTCATGGGACAGGGTGTACGTTATCTTCTGCTATTGCTTCTGAATTAGCTCTAGGAAAATCCTTAGAGCAGGCTGTCTGTGAAGCAAAGAAATACGTTACACTTGCAATCCAACATTCGTTGGCGATCGGTCAAGGACATGGTCCTACGAATCATTTCTACTCGCTTTACCAAAATACCGTTGAAGAGGAGTAATTTTATGTCATCATTCGAAACTATTATCCAACAAATTCGTGCATGCAATCCGTTGGTTCACCATCTAACGAACTATGTAACAGTCAATGATTGTGCCAATATTACTTTAGCTATTGGTGGTTCTCCGATAATGGCTGATGCGATTCAAGAAGTAGCAGAAATAACAGCTAAAACGGATGCACTCGTTCTCAATATAGGAACCTTGAATGAACAAACCGTTGATTCGATGATTCTTGCTGGCAAAGAAGCGAACAAGCATGGAATTCCGGTCATATTCGATCCAGTCGGTGTGGGTATTTCTCAATTTCGTATGGATGTGACTAAAAAGTTATTAAACAGTATCCATTTTACAGTCATTCGTGGAAATTATTCAGAAATCCTTTGTCTAGCAGGTATTCAAACTTCAGCTAAAGGAGTAGACACTTCGCTTGTGAATCAAAAAAAAGAAACTGAAGTCATCAATATTGCACGAACACTAGCTTCTTCTTTTCACTGTATCATCGTCATAACCGGCGCAATCGATATCGTTTCAGATGGTGTTCGAACGATGCAGGTAAAAAATGGTTGTGCTGCAATGCGCCATGTTACTGGTACTGGTTGTATGTTAGATTCCCTAATTGCTACTTTTTGTGGTGGTTATTCCGATGATTTTTTTGAAGCAACCGTAAGTAGCGTGATTGCAATGGGTGTTGCTGGTGAATTAGCTTTTGAAAAGGCAAAAACCAACGGAACAGGTAGTTTACGTACTCATTTAATAGATGAAATAAGTAAACTAACTGATCAAACCTTATCAGAACGAGGTGACTATATTGCATTCGATGATTGATTACCGGCTCTACCTAGTAACAGATCCACTCTTGTTCACTACCAATACACTGCTAGAAGCTGTCTCACAAGCACTTGAAGGAGGCGTTACTGCTGTCCAACTCCGAGAAAAACAGTTAGATTCTAGAAAGTTTTACGAAGAAGCCATACAGATAAAGCGATTAACCAAAAGATATAACGTTCCCTTGATCATCAATGACCGCCTTGATATTGCTCTGGCATGTGATGCAGACGGTCTCCATATAGGTCAAAATGACTTACCCTTAACTATAGCTCGTAAGCATCTTGGACCAGATAAACTAATCGGTGTTTCAGTACAAACGGTTGAAGAAGCCATCGAAGCAGAAAAAAATGGTGCGGATTATCTAGGAGTCGGTGCAATGTTTCCTACAGATACCAAACCAGATGCAATGCATGTCACAACTGAAGAATTAGAAAAAATCTGTGCGCAAATCTCGCTTCCAATCATTGTGATCGGTGGAATCAATCAGCAAACAATCCCAGCTTTTCACTCACTTCCCATTCAAGGTTTTGCTGTCGTATCTGCTATTTTGTCAAAAAAAGATATCAAAAAAGCCAGTCAGGAACTTTTAGGATTGATTGATCAGACGATTGGGAGGTAAATCAATGTCATTTTCAAAAAATTTAAAAATCGAAGCTTATGACAGCTGGGAAAAAGGATTTAATCATCCATTTATTCAAGAATTAGGAAAAGGTATTCTTGCTAAAAAGACATTTCAATTTTATTTACTACAAGATTACTTGTATTTATTTGAATATGCTAAAGTATTCGCATTAGCTGCCACCAAATCAGACAATGAACATCAATTGTTTCATTTTGTGGAAGCACAATACAGTATTCTAGCAACAGAACTTGACTTACATCGCCAATATATGTTGGATTATGCTATTGAAAAAGAAGAATTTAACACCGTACAACCTTCTTTTTACAATCGCTCTTATACAACAAATATGCTAGCGATCGGCCATAGTGGAGGTGTAGCTGAAATCATCGCAGCTATCCTTCCCTGCGCTTGGACCTATTACGATTATGCGAGTCGTTTAAAAAAACGATATCAATCGAGTTTAGAAAAGAACCCCTATCGCTCCTGGATTGATTTATATGCAGATCCTAGTTTTGAAAAATCATTTGAGTGGATGTTTGACCTGTTGGATGAATTAGCCGAAATGAAAAGTGCGAAGGAACAACAAAAAGTAAAACAAATTTTTATTTCCAGTTTGGAATTTGAATATCTTTTTTGGGAAATGTCTTATTATGAAGAAATGAATCTGATTCCATTATCAGAATAAATTGTATAGTGATTTCAGTAGACAACTTCTTCTGCTTTCGTTTAAAGCAGATCTAGTAAAACATGTTAAGTCTAGGACACTCACCTTTTAGTCTCTAGACCAGACGAACACTCAATCATTGTAGGACTGATAGAGTATTCTATCGGTCCTAATTCTTTTATAAAAAACTACTACACTACCGCTAAGATGAAGTTATTCAACCCATCAATCTGAAAGAACTTATTTGATCACGCCAAACTACTAAGTAAAATTGTGTATGTCTTTTACTGCTTTGAGAATAACCGTTTGTCTAGTCCTCATCGGTGATTACACTCATTCGACATAAAAAATAGTAATCTCTCTATAAAATTAACTGACGAAAATATAATCATAAAAAAGCACAAATTCTTTATTGAACCAAATAGAATTTTCTCATAAACTCACATTCCTAAGTCACACATTGCGTCTTTTAGCCAAGGATGTAAAACGAAAATATCCGTTAAAGCCCACTCAATATAGGTTTTACACCCTTGATCTAAAGAGATGTCTAAAGCTTTGTTCAATTGTTTTAAATAAGGAGCACTATGGTCTCTATCCCATTTAATCTTATCTGCAATGAAAACAACTTTATCTAAACTAGAAGCATTTTTTTTAAGCGTTGTATGACATTCAATAGCTGATAATATTTCTCTATCCTTTATATTGAATAGTTCTTTTGCTATACATACTGATTGTTTTTGGTGGAGAATCATAGGTAGTTTCTCTTCTTCTTTTAGAACTTCCTCCCCTAAACTCTTTTGTAGTTCTATCCTTTCATCATCAGGAATGATTACGCTAATATCATGTAACAAACCAGCAAGATAGGCTTTATCTTTTGGTACGTTAAACTTTTCTGCAAGTTCTTTCGCCTTGTTGGCTACTTCATACGAGTGAAAGACAGTTTTATCTTTCTCATAATAATTCAAAAATTCTCTGACTTGTATTTCAATATTTTTAGAACTAAAGGGTATCTTATACTCAATAATGTTCTTCATTTTAACTCACCTTCCAATGAATACCTTTACATTATTATGTATTAATAAGGTCAAAAATAAAGTTCGACAATCATTCCATCCTCTGATAGTTTTGCTCCTTTTTAGCTTTTCGATTCCCCTGGATCAGGGTACAACGAATAAAATCATCAAATCAATCTAAGTGCGTTTTGATTTCTTACTGTCTGACTTATTCCTATCAGATAACAAACCATAAGTGGCATAAGCAGGAATTACTACAGCTAAGAACATTTTAACGAGAAACTTAAAAACTTTCATATGATTCACCATCCTTTATATGTTACTCATACTTTATCATACTACCTATTAATAACCCAGCTATCACAGGCAATCGTTTATCCTTAGAGACTAACTACTTCTTACTTCTCTCTCATTATTTCATGAGGTTGTGAAAAGAGTGTCTTGACCTGAGCGCTCACCAAGTAAAAACTGCGACGAGTAATCGCAGGAGCATTAAGGATGAAAATCTCGAAATAGCTCCTCATGTTTTGAGATTTTTTGACTTATCGCCGAAGGTCAGCTCTTTGAACACCGTTTATTCGTTTTTAGAGATACTAGAATATTATCTGTCATGGTAATACTATTTTAACCAAAAAAGAACAGAAAGAAATTTTCTTCTTTGTGTCCAAATGATTCTAAGAATTTTCTTTACCAACATCATTTGACAAAGAGACCAAAAATGTAAGATTCATTAGTGGTTCTATGATACCCGAAGGCTGGGGTTTAGCTAGAACCCTGATTATTTTAATTAGATGATTACCCATCTCGTATTTTCTTAGTTCAGTTTAACTAGATGATTTATTTCAAAACAAGATTGCTGACTTAAATCCTAATTCAGCATAATCAAACAAATATGCTGCATCAATTCATCTCACATTTTAATTTTGTAAAAAATTGATATTTGTTTCACAATTTTATTGTAAAATAAAACAATGCTTATTGGAACAAACACACCTAACATCAAGCGGAATAATCCATTTATAGGTGTTATTTCGCCATGCCTCATATTAAAGATTTGAATAGGTATCATATGAAACAAGAATATATTCTTACTATAGGAATTTAAATTTTCAAAACTTTTGATTTTACTTTTAGAAATAACCAACAGTCCATACAAACTAAAAATAAAAGGGATTGTGAAATACATAAAATTCTTATCGATTCCTTGATTATAAAATGTGATTATCCCTTCGACTCCTCCTAAAAAACACGCAGCGACTAGTCCATATATGAATAACTTTCGATGCTTTTCTAAATTATGTACATTATCAGCCAAAACAAATCCTATGGAAATAAAGAGTGGACTAAAGAATAACCCATTTCTTGTAGTAAAAAAAATATTAAAGTATTTTTCCATAACTGATATGACCATTGGATTTGATATAAATAAGGAATACGTTTCAAGGGAACCAACTGAAAAAAATAAAAAGCAAACCAGAAAAATCCATTTATATCTAAATCTTTGAAACATATATTTAACTATAGCTAATGAACTTATCAAAGCAGGAAAATACCATAAGTGATAGAAGCTTCCAGTATATAGGAAACTAACTACCAATGCCAATAATATTGACCATAAATTCCACTGAATATCAACTGTATCTTGTAACAGTTGAACACCAAACGGAATGTACAACAAAAACACTATAGTATATAGACGTACTATTCTTCTTAGCCACATCTTCGAATAGCCTTCCCTCTTACTATTTATCCGAAAGAAATATGCATTATTTACAAAAAAGAATGGAACAGCAATACGACAAACCATACTTTTTAGAAAAAAATGCACTATCGGGTGATTAGTAATGGTTCCACAATGAATAACAACAACACAAATTGTTGCAATAAACTGAGCAATAAATAGTTTTTGATTCTTATTATCCATAATCCCTCCAACAAGCAAATTTGACTTTAATAGGCTAGAAATAAAAATAGAATATGTACCAAAAAAAATTTGGAGATAATTAACTCTAACATCTATATTTTCTCTTTCCTCTTTAATTTCTTAAATCCACAATACTATATTAATTATAGTATTGATTAATGTAAAAAACATTAGACTAAAGTCCAATTCATTTAATTCATAATTGTATAGAGCGGGAGCAATTTTAAACTATTGAGGTATTCAAAAAAACAATAGATAGATCCCTATTTTTTTAAAATTAGATGATTACCATTATTGTATTTTCTTGGCTCAGTTTGATTAGATGAATTATTTCAAACACAGATGAGTGGGTAAAAACGACTTTCACTATATCTAGAAGCCAGAAAAATCATAGGCTATCTAACGTTTGGATCCCTGTAGGACCCTCACCAATGATAATGAATGATAAGGACCATTTTCTGCTCTTTGCAGTAGCGAAAGCAACTCATAAAAGTCATCAGACAGAAAAACATTTTTCTTCATCTTCATTACCTTTATTCATTTTAGCTTCTTATACGGCAGTAGGTACGGTTCTTTTCATGATGTGGAATGATTTTCTGTATAGAGAGTAGGACAACGCTTCAAAAAGAAAATGGCTCTATAACAAAAAAATCTGAGACAGAATGAGGTTCATTCTGACCCAGATTTGTTTTTACACCACGCATCAGTTCTTATTGACAAAGAGCTAAAGAAAACCCCTAATGTAAGACACATTAGGAGTTCATTATGATACCGGCGGCCGGGGTCGAACCGGCACGCCCTTAACGGGCACTGGATTTTGAGTCCAGCGCGTCTGCCAATTCCGCCACGCCGGCGTAAAAAACTGGGGTAGCTGGATTCGAACCAACGCATGAGGGAGTCAAAGTCCCTTGCCTTACCGCTTGGCTATACCCCAATAAGAAAGGGCGAATGATGGGAATCGAACCCACGAATGCCGGAGCCACAATCCGGTGCGTTAACCACTTCGCCACATTCGCCATTATAAACTATGTTATTTTATTTCTCAATAAAAAACTAAGATGAGTACATCTTAGTCAATACCGGCGGCCGGGGTCGAACCGGCACGCCCTCAACGGGCACTGGATTTTGAGTCCAGCGCGTCTGCCAATTCCGCCACGCCGGCAAGTTGATTTTATTAGTACTAAGGCGGTAACCGGATTTGAACCGGTGATGAAGGTTTTGCAGACCTCTGCCTTACCACTTGGCTATACCGCCATTATACTATTTTCAATCTATAAATGAAATTATAGAACTGGGGTAGCTGGATTCGAACCAACGCATGAGGGAGTCAAAGTCCCTTGCCTTACCGCTTGGCTATACCCCAATAAAGAAGGGCGAATGATGGGAATCGAACCCACGAATGCCGGAGCCACAATCCGGTGCGTTAACCACTTCGCCACATTCGCCATGGCAGGGGCAGCAGGAATTGAACCCACACTAACGGTTTTGGAGACCGCTGTTCTACCTTTAAACTATGCCCCTATGTAATGGAGGAGAGTGGATTCGAACCACTGAACCCTAAGGAACGGATTTACAGTCCGTCGCGTTTAGCCACTTCGCTACTCCTCCATGGTGGCGCGGGACAGAATCGAACTGCCGACACACGGAGCTTCAATCCGTTGCTCTACCAACTGAGCTACCGCGCCAAATTTTAAAATGTATTAATTGAAAAAGAATGACGGTTCCGACGGGAATCGAACCCGCGATCTCCTGCGTGACAGGCAGGCATGTTAACCCCTACACCACGGAACCAGTTCATTATGGAGGTTAACGGGATCGAACCGCTGACCCTCTGCTTGTAAGGCAGATGCTCTCCCAGCTGAGCTAAACCTCCATTTTTCAATTAATGACCCGTACGGGACTCGAACCCGTGTTACCGCCGTGAAAGGGCGGTGTCTTAACCGCTTGACCAACGGGCCAGGAAAATGCTACGGAGAGTAAGGGATTCGAACCCTTGAGACAGCTTGAACCATCTACATGATTTCCAATCATGCTCCTTCGGCCTCTCGGACAACTCTCCAGAGTGAAAGAAGCTCATTACTCTTTCTCATAAATGAGAACTCCGGCAGTAGGACTCGAACCTACGACATCATGATTAACAGTCATGCGCTACTACCAACTGAGCTATGCCGGAATCACCTTGTTCGTTTTTTACAACGAACACACACATAAGATAATCTTATGGGGATTTATATAAACCGCGTGGCGACGTCCTACTCTCACAAGGGGCAACCCCTCACTACAATCGGCGCTAAGAAGCTTAACTTCTGTGTTCGGCATGGTTACAGGTGTATCCTTCTCGCTATCGCCA
>Ga0129314_1001317_pt1 | contig 17894 bp, 18 predicted proteins | sample O1111metagenome_FD_94431 | JGI IMG/M metagenome (GOLD analysis project Ga0129314, IMG submission 94431) | Orangutan individual fecal microbial communities from fecal samples from Wisconsin, USA - O1111 metagenome | ecosystem: Host-associated > Mammals > Digestive system > Large intestine > Fecal... | reverse complement strand
CTGGTATCCCACGTCCGTCATGGTCACGGGCTATGACATCATCTTCTTCTGGGTCGCGCGCATGATCTTCTCCGGCATGGAGCAGATGAAGAAGGAGCCGTTCAAGACCGTCTTCATCCACGGCCTCGTCCGCGACGACAAGGGCCGCAAGATGTCGAAGTCCCTCGGCAACGGCATCGACCCGCTGGAGATGGCCGACAAGTACGGTGCGGACGCGCTGCGCTTCAACCTCATCACCGGCAATTCCCCGGGCAACGATATGCGCTTCTATGTTGAAAAATGCGAGGCGATGCGCAACTTCTGCAACAAGATCTGGAACGCGAGCCGCTTCGTGATGATGAACCTGACGATCGACCACGTCGAACTGCCTGAAAAGCTCGAACTCGAGGATAAGTGGATCCTCTCCAAGCTCAATACGCTCATCCGCGAGGTCACGGACAACATGGATGCCTTCGAGCTCGGCGTCGCGTCCGCGAAGATCTACGACTTCATCTGGGATAACTACTGCGACTGGTTCATCGAGCTGACGAAGAACCGCCTCAACAGCGACGATCCCGCCGCGCGCGAGAACGCGCAGAACGTCCTTTGCTATGTCCTCATCGAGACGCTCAAGCTGCTCCACCCGTTCATGCCGTTCATCACCGAGGAGATCTGGCAGGCGCTGCCGCACGAGGGCGAGTTCCTGATGCTCTCCAAGTGGCCGGAGTACAACGAGAAGTTCAGCTTCCCGGCCGAGGAGGAGGCGATGCAGACGGTTATCGAGGCCATCACCGCCATCCGTGCCCGCCGCAACGAGATGAATGTTGCCCCGTCGAAGAAGGTGCACTACACCGTTTCGACCGCGAACGAGGCAAGCTTCACCGCCGGTATCCCATTCTTCACGCGCCTTGCCTCCGCGAGCGATGTGACGATCGTTCCGGCTGACGCCGCCATCGACGCGGACGGCAAGGTCGAGGTCGACACCCACGCCGCGCGCATCTTCATGCCGCTTGCAGAGCTGGTCGACTTTGAAAAGGAGCTTGCGCGCATCGCCAAGGAAAAGGCGAACGCCGAAAAGCAGCTCGCCGGCATCGAGAACAAGCTGAGCAATCAGGGCTTCCTTGCCAAGGCGCCCGAGGCCGTTGTGAACGGCGCGCGCGCCGACGCGGAAAAGCTCCGCGCGCTCATTGAGAAGCTCGACGCTTCCGCCGCCGCAATGAAGAAATAACGAGATCGCACAGCATCAAAAAAGAGGGGCTTCTCTTTTGAAAGAGAAGCCCCTTCTTTGCGCTGCTTTTATGCCTGCTCCCACTCAAATCTGACGCGCAGGCGACGCTTGGGCCGCGCTTGCGCAGTCAAAAAATCCCGATCGCGCACGACGCTGCCTGTGCGCAGCGTGGAGAGCAGGAATCCGAGCTGCGTCATGTTGACCAGCAGCGTTCTGAGACCAAAGGTGAACAGCGGGAAGGCAGCCCCGCCGCCGAGCGGAAGCAGCGTGAGGTCAGAGAGAAGGTAGGCGAGCGCCTGCGCGCTGAACGACAGAAGAACTGCGTAGGAAACGAGGCGGGCAAGCATGCTCTCCTGCCTGCGGCAGCGGCGGAAGGCGAGAAAAAGCAGCGCCGTCAGCAGCGCGACGAGCGCGATGAGCGCCAGATAGCCGCAGCGGTGGACGAGCAGCGTCAGCGCGTGCTCCTGTAAGTCGACCATGCCGAAGCCCTCCCAGCGGGCAAGGTGCTGTGCACTGCACGGTCCCACGCCGCCCGGACCGACGAATTTGGCATTTTGCAGCAGTTCACGCAGTACAACGGTTCGATAGCCGTGTCCGTCAATGTAGGGGTAAGGATCAAGTACAATGGCGAGCTGACGCGCAAACCAGCTTGCACCGAGAACGAGAACCGACGCTGTGCAGGCAGCGAGCGGGAGGGTGGTGAGCAGCGTTTCCCGCTTTGCGCCGAGACCAAACCAACCGCTGCGGGCGCAGAAAATGAGCAGCGCGCCGTCACAGAGGAACAGGAAGCTTAAATCGGTCAGGCTCGGGATCCGTAAGCAGAACAAAAGCTGTACTGCAAGGGCGGCGAGCGCAGCGAAAATGCCCAGGCCGCGCCGCCTGCGCAGCGCGTAGAGCAGCACGGCGAACATCAACGGGAACAGCAGCGGCAGGCCGCGCAGGAGGATATGTGTCGAAACATAGGTGTAGCGGAAGAGCCAGAACCCACCGAGAGGCAGCAGGCTGAGCAGCACGAGCGCGGCGTGGAACACAAGCGCAAGCGGCAGGGCGAAGCGCCCGAGCAGCGTAAAATCAAGAAAATACGCCGCGAGCAGTGCTGCCGTGCCGAGCAGCAGCGCCGCGCTGTGATGTACGGCAAAATAGGACAATTCGTAGTCACGAAAGCTTACAAGCGCGGTGAACGCAAGCCCTGCAAGCGCGATGAGTGCCGCGAGCACGAAAAGAAGTGTTGGCGTTTTCGGCCGATGAACACGGTCGAGCGCCGTGCCGATCTCATACGGGTCGCCCGTCAGGCGGAGAGATTCTGCCGCCGCGGCAGCTTCATCCATGCCGCCTGCCATCAGTGCGTCGCGCTGGTCACAGAGGTGGGTCAGAAGCTCGTCCTCGATGAGTGGCCGCGCCGCTTTCCACCGCAGCTGTTCGCTGGCGGTGTGGGCAAAATGCGTGAAAGTCTCAGGCAGGACCAAGACAGCCGCCTCCTTTCAGCACGCGGTCGACCGCGGCGGTAAATTCCGTCCATTCCTCTTCCTTTTCGCACAGCAGCGCGCGGCCCTTGCGCGCTAAATGGTAGTAGCGGCGCGGGCGCGCTGCGTCCTTGTCCTTTTCGTAGGAAATGATCAGCTCCTTTTCCTCGAGCGAATGCAGCAGGGGATAGAGCGTGCCGGTCTTGAGTGCGAAGGCGTGATCGGAGCGGCGGGCAAGCTCTTCGATCATCTGATAGCCGTACATGTCCTGCCCATCGAGCAGCTTGAGCACCAGCATCGTCGTGCTGCCCGCGAGCAGGCTTTTATCCAATGGCATGAAAAGCACCTCCTGATAGGTAGATTGCCTATATAGTAGATTATCTACATAATATTCCGGGAGGAGAGAATTGTCAAGGAAAAAACAAACGATTGCAAAAAGCGGATGACTTTGCTATGCTGTAGAAAACGAAAAACAGGGGGGATTTCCATGAATAAGATCACGCTTGGCAAGACAGGGCTGGTCGTTGAGAAAAACGGTTTCGGCTGCCTGCCCATTCAGCGCATCAGCGAGCAGGACGCGGTGAAGCTGCTGCACAAGGCGTACGACGGCGGCATCAGCTTTTTTGACACGGCGCGCGCCTATTCCGACAGCGAGCGGAAGGTCGGCGCGGCGTTCTCGACGATGCGCGACAAGATCGTGCTGGCGACAAAGACCGGCGCGCAGACGGCGGAGGACTTCTGGAAGGATCTTGAGACGAGCCTGCGCACGCTCAAGACCGATTATATCGATCTCTATCAGTTCCACAATCCGGCCTTCTGCCCGAAGCCGGGCGGGGAGGACGGCCTTTACGACGCGGCGCTCGAAGCGAAAAAACAGGGCAAGATCCGCCACATCGCCATCACGAACCACCGCCTCGCCGTGGCGCACGAGGCGATCGACTCGGGGCTTTACGAGACCTTGCAGTTTCCCTTCAGCTACCTTGCCGGCGAGCAGGAGATGGAGCTTGTCAGAAAGTGCCGTGCGCAGAATATGGGCTTTATCGCCATGAAGGGCATGGCGGGCGGACTCATTCGCGACGGCTTCACGGCCGCTGCGTGGATGGCGCAGCAGGAGGGCGTGCTGCCCATCTGGGGCGTGCAGCGCGAGAGCGAGCTCGATGAGTTCCTGCAGTGCATCCGCGAGGGCGTTGAGCTGACGGATGAGCGCAAGGCGCGCATCGAGCACGACCGCGAGGAGCTCTGCGGCGACTTCTGCCGCGGCTGCGGTTACTGCATGCCGTGCCCTGCGGGTATTGAGATCAACCAGTGCGCGCGTATGTCGCTCATGCTGAGAAGAGCGCCTGCCGCGGAGTGGCTCACCGAGGAATGGCAGCAGAAGATGCACCAGATCGAGCAGTGCCTCCACTGCGGGCACTGCATGTCCAGATGTCCCTACGGGCTCAACACGCCCGCGCTGCTGGAGGCGAACTACAAGGACTACTGGGAAGTGCTGGCCGCGAGCCGCGCGGAGAAAAAATGAAACTGCATTTTTCTCAGCGATACGCGGCTTGCCCGCTGACGGAAGCGGACGTGGATGCGATCTTAGCCCTCTGTGCGGAAAATGAGCAGTTTTACCGCTACCATCCGCCGCTTGCGACGAAAGAGAGCATTTTAGAGGACCTGACGGCGCTGCCGCCGGGGAAGAACGCGGCGGACAAGCACTATCTCGGCTTCTTCGATGGGGAAGGGCTTACTGCCGTGCTGGATCTCATTGAGCGTTATCCGCAGGAAAATGGTGCCTACATCGGCTTTTTCATGACGAGGAAAGCTGTACAGGGGCGCGGCGTCGGCTCGGCGCTGATCGGCGAATTACTGAATGAACTGCGTGAGGAGGGCTTTTGCAGGGTGCGCCTTGCGGTCGACCGGGGCAATCCGCAGAGCAAGGCGTTCTGGGAGAAGAACGGCTTTGCCCTGACGGGTGAGGAAATGCCGCACGACGCGTCGGCCTATCTCCTGATGGAAAGAGAACTCTAAAAGTGAAAAGAAACCGCCGCGGTGCACATGCTGCACCGCGGCGGTTTTGTGTTTCTCAAAGGGGTTTGTTTGCTGCCTCCGCTTACCGCACGCTGTGCGGTACCTTCGCCTTTGCGCTGAGCTTATCGGCGCGGATGGCGAAGACCTCGACTGCACGGGCTTGCTCAGCGGTGAATCCATCCTCGCGCCCCGCCATATGACGCATCAGAGCGGTCAGCGCGACGAGCTTTTCCTCACCGTCCAGAAATTCGGCGTGGCCGACGCCGGTGACGGAGGCAAAGAAGTAGCCGCACCGGCAGGCTGCGTCGTGTTCGTCGAGTGCACCGCGGCAGTCCATTTCAAAGGCAACGATCGGATTTTTGCGCAAAATGTCGAGCTTGCGGCCCTCGCGGGCGCTGTGGCAGAAAAACGAAAATGAGCCGCTTTCACAGGAGTAGCCAAAATTCAGAGGCAAAAGATACGGCTCACCATCGTCTACCATGGCAAGATGAATTACTTTACAATCATTGATGATAGAAATGATTTCGTTTAAATCGGTGATTTCGCGGTCGTTTCTTCGCATGGAATGTCCTCCTTTGATCGTTTTCCTCATGATACAGGACAAAGGCATGGTTGACAAGACCATCCGGCAAATAAAAATCAATATGCCGCGCTTTTTCGGCAAAAAAGGAGCGACCAGACAGGCTATACTCTGTGCTGTGGAAGAGCAATCAACAGCAGAAGGAGGGAGAAGGATTGGACATCATTTGCAAAGATGCAGGCCGGGAACTCACGCTCACGCTGCGCGGAGAGCTTGACCACCATGGAGCAAAGGACGTGATGCAGCGCATGGAGCTGGCGCTGGACGCCGCGCTGCCGCTCAAGCTGACGTTGGATTTTTCAGGCGTGAGCTTTATGGATTCATCCGGTATCGCAGTCGTGATGCGGGCGCAGAGGCGGATGCGTGCGCTCGGCGGCGGCGCGGTGCTGCGGCAGATACCGCCGCAGGCAAAGCGCGTGTTCGACGCAGCGGGCATTTTCCGCATCATCCCGCTTGAGGAAGGAGGCAGCAGCGATGAAGGTAAAACCGAATAATTACATAGCCATTGAATTTCCAAGCCGCAGCGTCAACGAGGGGCTGGCACGCGCAGCGGTCGCGGCTTTTGCCGCCCAGCTCGACCCGACGCTCGACGAGCTCGGCGACATCAAGACTGCCGTGAGCGAGGCGGTGACAAACGCCATCGTGCACGCCTATCCGCAGGAGCTTGGCAGGATCGCGCTGCGCGCGAGCATTTTCGACGGCAACCTGCTGGAGATCACCGTGCGCGACTGGGGCTGCGGCATTGCGGATGTGGAAAAGGCGCGCGAGCCGCTCTACACGACCGGCGGAGAAGAGCGCAGCGGTATGGGCTTTACGATCATGGAGAGCTTCATGGACGCGCTGACCGTCCGCTCGAAAAACGGCAAGGGGACGGTCGTGACGATGAAGCGCCGGATCGCGCTGCGCCCGTCGCGCCGATGAACGGCACGGCGGAACTGCTGGAGGCTGCAGCGCAGGGGGATGAGCAGGCCTGCGAGCAAATGCTGCGTGACAACAGCGGCCTTATCTGGAGCATCGTGCGCCGCTACTACGGGCGCGGCGTGGAGCCGGATGACCTGTATCAGCTCGGATGCCTTGGATTTATCAAAGCGGTAAAGGGATTTGACATTACGTTTGGGACGCAGTTTTCAACCTATGCCGTGCCGAAGATCGCAGGCGAGATCCGTCGCTTTCTGCGCGACGACGGTGCGATCAAGGTCAGCCGCAGCGTGCGCGAGCAGGCGGCGGTAATCTTTGCCGCGAGAGAGAGACTCAAAAATGTGCTCGGCCGCGAGCCGGCGCTCTCCGAGCTTGCCGAGGAGACGGGACTTCCAGCCGAGGAGATCGCCCAGTGCGAGCTCGCGGTGATGGAACCGGACAGCTTGCAGCGCGAGATGGGCGACGGACTGACGCTCGAGGGAACGCTCGGCGATGAGTCGAGCGAAGAGGGGATGATCGAGCGCCTCGCGCTGCGCGAAGCGATCGGGAAGCTGCCGGAGCGCGAGAAAATGACGATCCTGCTGCGCTTTTTCAAGGGGATGACGCAGCAGCAGGCGGCGTACATTCTGGGCGTGTCGCAGGTGCAGGTATCGCGTCTGGAGCGCCGGGCGATCGAGAAGCTGCATCTGGCGCTTTCGGACGAGGCGTAAAGAAGGACTCGTCCTGAAATTCCGTCATCGTGTCCCAGTAGCGCTTGGGCATGTGCGTCATGCGAAGCTTCTCATTTCTGCGCGCTTCGATGGCGATGGTATCGTAAAAGCGGCGCCAGAGGCGGCGATAGCCCGCCTCCTCCTCGTCTGGCTGCGCCATTTCAAAGTGTTCGAGCGGCACGATGCGCGATACGCCGCCGCTGTAGAGCAGCGCCTCGCGATGCGTGCGGTCGTAAAGGAAAAATACTTCACTGTGATAACGCTCGCAGAAGTGGCGGCGCAGCATGGGCAGCACACGGTTTTTCGGCGCGATTTCCGCGCCGAGCACGCCGTCAAAGTCGGAAAAACGGGTGAAGCCGCGAAACTGCTCGACCTCGTTCGACAGATGCCGCACAGCCCGGAGCAGGGGATAATAAGTTTCATCGCCCAGGCGCGAGAGCAGCGGCGCGCCCTCGCGATAGAATTGGACGATGAAGCGGTAAATGGCGATCTCCTTGTCGGGAAGGCAGGTGAGAAACGCACGGCGCAGGAAGGGGCCGACGTCGGGGCTCCTTCGGTAAAGGCTGCGGTAGATGCGCTGCGCGTGCGCGCGGTCGGTCGCAACGGCACGAATTTCAAAAAGGCTCGGCTCTTCGTCCCCATCGCGCAGGATCGCGGTGGGGCGTTCTTTTTTTGTGTAGCTTTCAAACACGCAGCAAAGAAGCCCTTCAAAGCTGCCGTCATATTGATAGATGATCTCGCGCCACGCCATGCCTTCCTCCTTCAGCCGACCTGATCAAAGAGCGAGAGCTGCTGCGCATCCGCCTGCGGCAGCGCGCGGCGCTCAAGTGCGACCAGATTTTGCAAAATACCCTCCTGCGACAGCCTGAGCGGCGCGGCGGAGCGCCCGCCGCAGGTGAGGAAAAACTGCGCGCGCTTCATCACGACGCCGAGCTTTCGAAGATCCTCCGCGCGCAGCGCGCCTGAGCGCCGCGCGACGAGAATGCGCTTGGCGCTCACAACGCCGATGCCCGGCACGCGCAGCAGCGCTTCATAGTCCGCGCGGTTGACCTCAACGGGGAAAAATTCAGGGTGGCGCAGCGCCCAGCAGCACTTGGGATCAAGATCGGGGTTAAAGTCCGGCGCGCTGTCGTCGAGCAGTTCGTCCGCGCGAAAGCCGTAAAAACGCAGCAGCCAGTCGGCCTGATAGAGCCGGTGCTCGCGCAGCAGCGGCGGCTTGGTGTCAAGCGCGGGCAGGAGTGTATTTTCGACGACCGGCACATAGGCTGAGTAAAAAACGCGCTTGAGGCGGTAGGAATCATAGAGCGCCTGTGTGAGGTTCAGAATATGCAGGTCGCTCTCCTGCGTCGCACCGACGATGAGCTGCGTGCTCTGACCCGCGGGGGCGAAGCGCGGCGCGTGCTTGTATTTGACAAGCTCCTGACGGCTCTGCTTTGCCCGGTCACGGATCTGCGTCATCGGGCGCAGGATCGCCTGCTTGGTCTTGTTCGGGGCGAGCAGCTTGAGTCCCGCCTCACTCGGCAGCTCGATGTTCACGCTCAAGCGGTCGGCCAAAAAGCCAAGCTGTTCGACAAGCTCCGGCGATGTGCCGGGGATGGCCTTTGCGTGGATGTAGCCGTTGAAACGGTATTCATTGCGCAAAAGCGAGAGCGTGCGGATCATCAGCTCCGTTGTGTAGTCCGGCGAGCGCAGCACGCCGGAGGAGAGAAACAGCCCCTCGATGTAGTTGCGGCGGTAGAACTGTATGGTCAGCTCCGAGAGCTCCTCGGGCGTGAAGGTCGCGCGCGGCGTATCGTTCGTGCAGCGGTTGACGCAGTATTTGCAGTTGTAGCAGCAGTCGTTCGAGAGCAGGACCTTCAAAAGCGTGATGCAGCGCCCGTCGGCGGAAAAGCTGTGGCAGCAGCCCGCGACAGACGAGGAGGTGCAGCCGATCTTCCCCTCCTGAAAGCCGCGCTTAGCCCCGCTTGAGGTGCAGGCGGCGTCGTATTTCGCCGCGTCGGCCAGGATGGTGAGTTTATCGAGCAGCTCCATTTTTTCAGCGGGCGTATCTCGCTCTGCGGCGGCCGGCGGGCTGATCGAGCAGGAACAGCAGGTTCATCACCTTGGTGGTGACAACGCTGACGCCGATGAGAATGAAGATAAAAGCAGAAACAGACATTTGATGGTTCCTCCTTGCGTTAGAACTTTTGTTCGAGTGTTATTATAAATCGAACATATGTTCTTGTCAACTGAAAAATCGAACAAAATATCTATTGTTGTGCAAAGACGGTTGACCGAAGAAGGAAAAAAGGGTAAAATGCGGGAAGATCAGGAAAGGTGAAAAGCGTATGAGTGATTTTAACGCCCGCTTCGTGTCCGCCCGCAAGGCGGCCATCGCGCGGGATTTTGCAAGAATGAACCCCGAGCAGCGCCGCGGCGTGCTGACGACCGAGGGCGCGCTGCTGCTGCTTGCGGGCGCGGGCAGCGGCAAGACGACGGTGCTCATCAACCGCGTTGCGAACCTCTTGACCTACGGGCGGGGGAGCGACAGCGAAGAGGTGCCGCAGTGGGCAACGGAGGATGACCTTGCATTTCTTGAAAACTATCCCGAGCAGCCGACGGCGGAGGAGCGCAGCCGGATGCAGCGCCTTTGCCGGCTCGATCCCGCCGCGCCGTGGTCGGTGCTGGCGGTGACGTTTACGAATAAGGCGGCAAACGAGCTGAGAGAGAGACTCTCCGCCTTTGGTATTCAGGGTGCGGAGAGCGTATGGGCGATGACGTTCCATTCCGCCTGCGTGCGTATGCTGCGCCGCGACATTGACCGCCTCGGCTTTTCGCGCGATTTTACCATCTACGATACGGACGACTCCAAGCGCGTCATCAAGGATATTCTGAAAGAGCTCGGCATCGACGAAAAAAAGCTCACGCCGCGCGAGGCGCTTTCAGCCATTTCGAACGCGAAGGACGCGATGGAATCGCCGGAGGACTATGCAAAGCGCTGGAACGGCAGCGGCGACTGGCGCAGAGAGGCCATTGCCAAGATCTATGCCCGCTATGTGCGAAAGCTTGCCGAGGCGAACGCGCTCGACTTTGACGACATCATCCTCCACGCGGTTGCGCTGCTGCAAAAAGAGGAGGATGTGCGCGACTACTACCGCCGCAAGTTCCGCTATGTGCTCATCGATGAGTACCAGGATACGAACCGCCTGCAATACCTTCTCATCAAGCTCCTTGTGGGGGAGAAGGGCAACATCTGCGTCGTCGGCGACGATGACCAGAGCATCTACAAGTTCCGCGGGGCGGACATTACAAACATCCTGAACTTTGAAAAGGAATACAAGGGCTGCCGCACGATCCGCCTAGAGCAGAATTACCGCTCCACGCAGAATATCCTCGACGCGGCGAACGCTGTCATCAAGAATAACACCGGGCGCAAGGGGAAAACCCTGTGGACCGACGCGGGCGCGGGCGACCGCGTGCTCATCAAGACCGTCTTCAACGAGCAGGACGAGGCGAATTTCGTCGTCAGCAGCATCATGATGGAGTACAACCGCGGGCGGGCGTGGAAGGACAACGCCGTTTTGTACCGCATGAACGCGCAGTCGAACGCGCTCGAATACGCCTTCAAGCGCAACGGCGTGCCGTATCAGGTCGTCGGCGGGACGAAGTTCTTCGAGCGCGCCGAGGTCAAGGATATGCTCGCGTATCTCGCAGTCATCAATAACCCGAGCGACGATCTGCGCCTGCGGCGCATCATCAACAATCCGCCGCGCGGGATCGGCGGCACGACCATCGAGCGCGTGCAGAGCCTTGCGAGCGAGCAGGGCGTGCCGATGATCTCTATTCTGCGCGCGGCGGGGGAGTACGCCCTGCTCAAGAGCGCGGCGGGCAAGCTCGAGCGCTTTGCCGCCCTCATCGATTCGCTGCGCGAGGCGGCAGAAATGATGGAACTCTCTGAATTCTACGACGCGGTCTGCGAGCAGACGAACTATGTGAGCGCGCTGCGGGAGAAGGGCGACATGGAGAGCCGCGGAAGGCTTGAAAACGTGCAGGAACTCAAGTCGAACATCGCGTCTTTTCTTGAAAACGACCCCGAGGACGCGACGCTCTCGGGCTTCCTCAATGAGATCGCGCTCTATACCGACCTTGACAGCGCCACGAGCGACAATTGCGTGACGATGATGACGATGCACAGCGCGAAGGGCCTTGAGTTCCCCTGCGTGTATGTCGTTGGCATGGAGGAGGGCATCTTCCCCGGCGAGCGCGTGCGCTACAACGACGAGGAGGTCGAGGAGGAGCGCAGACTCTGCTACGTCGCGATGACGCGCGCCAAGGAGCGGCTCACGATGACCTGCACGCGCCAGCGCATGCTCTTTGGCCGCACGAGCGTCAGCCTGCCGTCCCGCTTCCTTGAGGAAGTCCCCGGCGACAACGCCGACTGGGTCGGCCGCCAGGATCGCGGCGCGCCGGCATTCGGCTTTGGCGACACGGACTTTGAAGGCTCCTATTCCTCGCAGGGCTACGGCGGAAGGGCGCAGGGCGCCGCGCGCTACGACGGCGCGATGCAGCGCACGTCCCGCCCCGCGCAGAAGATCCGCGAGCAGCGCACGGCAAGTCCGAAAGCGCCGCTGCTTCAGCTCGCCTCGGGCGATCAGATCCACCACAAGACCTTCGGCGATGGAATGGTCGTCTCCGTTGTACCCATGGGCGGCGACGCACTTATTGAAGTGGCGTTCGATACGGTGGGCACCAAGAAGCTGATGCTCAAAACGGCGGGGGTACATATTACTAAGTTGTAAGAAAAGAGACGGACCTCTGGGTCCGTCTCTTTTCTTATGCCGTCCATACGAGGCTGTGGAACGATCCGTTCCACAGCCGGTCAGCTTCTTGTTCAATCCTCCTGCACTGCAAGGATTGTAAAGGCATTAACCCTGTCAATTCGACAGCCTTTCCGCGGCATTTCCAAACGCCGACGACCTTGCCGTCAAGAAGAATGCTGGGCCGGACAATACCGGCAAGCGTGAACACGCCGCGCAGAGACTCTTCGGGCAAAAACGGGTTTGACCGCTTCTCATATCCGAGCATCAGCGGGTCAAAGCCCGCAAGAAAACGACAGCAGGATAAATCACCGATAATGTTAATATCTTCGATTCTGTAAAATGTTTTGCCTTCACAGACGAATTTGCGCGGGGAGAGCGATTCAATGAGCGGCAGCAGCTCTCGCTGGGGCAGTCCGAAGAAGTATGCGGCGTCCTGTACTGTTACGGGGCCGTAGTGTGTCAGATAGCGCCGCATGAGAGCGCGCAGAGCGTCGGCTTTTGTCATCGGTGCAAACGGCGGGCAGGGGCGAAAGGCCTTTTTCTGCTGCGCGGTGTGGCCGAGCGTGCCGCTTTCACACAGTGCGCGGAGCAGCCCGCCCCAGGGATCGAACGCGCTTTGCTCTTCATCGTCGGTCATGCCATGCCCGCGGCAGAGAAGGCGCAGCTCCTCGCGGCTGCCGCAGCCTTTTTGGGCGGCGTCTAAAATGATCGCGGCCAGCTCGCGCTTGCGCGCGGCGGAGAGATGGTCGTCATTTTCCATTGTGTCGCACGGACGCAGAAAATGGCTGCGCCCATCGTAGAGGAAGAGCGGCAGGTCATCGAGTGCGATCAGATGCAGTGTGCCGCGCAGCGTCCACATTTTGACGGCGGAGGTGCGCAGGATATCCTCACCCGGCGCTTGCGCGCAGCGGAGACGCAGCGCGTGCAGGCAGTTGCCGTAAAACTGCGCCTGCAAGCCGCAGAGACTGCGCAGCACTGTGAGCTCGTCCTCTGCGGGGACAAAAAGATACTGACGGTTCATGCGGAGCAGAAGAATGTCGTCGATTTGCATGGGGCGCCTCCGTTCGGTGTAAGTTTTTCCGCCGGAATACTTGCGAAAAATGCAGCATTTTGATATGCTATGTCACATTGTAACATGTGTGATATTCGGGAGGCAACTATGAAAAACCCTAAAGTCAGGCAGGTGGTTCTGCCGCTGCTTGCCGCGGTGATCTGGGGAGGCTCGTTTGTTACGCAGAGTCTCAGCGCGAGCAGGATGGGCACGTTTTCTTTCGGCATGATGCGCATGCTCCTGGCATCGCTTTTTCTTCTTGTGCTGGTAGGCATCTCACGCCGTCTGCACCCGCGCGCGAAGTATAGTCGCGCGCAGAAAAAGGAACTGCTTTTCGCCGGGATCGCCTGCGGCGCGATGCTTTCGCTCGGCATCAATTTGCAGCAGTACGGCATGAAGGAAACGAGCGCGGGCAAGGGCGGGTTTATCACGGCGCTTTATATTGTTCTTGTGCCGGTGTTTGGTCTTTTGATCGGCAAAAAGCCGAGCAGACGCGTGTGGCTCTTCGTAGCGCTTGCGGTGGGAGGACTTTATTTTCTTTGCTTCACCGGCGACGAGGGCCTTGCGTTTTCGGACGGTGATTTTTATATTTTCCTCTGCGCCATTGCCTTCGCGCTCCACATCATGGTGATCGACCATTTTGGCAGCAGAGTGGACAGCATCGAGCTTTCCTGCGCTCAGTTCATCACCGTTGCGGTCATTTCCGGGATCTGTGCGCTGCTCTTCGGTGAACGGACAACGGCGGAAGAGATCATGACGTGCCTTCCCTATATCCTGTACGCCGGTATTCTGACAGGCGGCGTCGGTTATACCTGCCAGATCGTCGCGCAGAAGGACGGCGATCCGACGGTCGTATCGCTGCTTTTGAGCCTTGAGTCGTTTTTTGCGGTCGTGTCGGGGGCGATCTTCCTGCACGAGCGTATGAGCCTGCGGGAGTATTTCGGCTGCGCACTGATGCTCACGGCGGTCGTCCTCTCCCAGCTGCCGGAGAAAAGCGCCAAAGCGGTTGAAAGCGGCAAAGAGGCGTGATATAATAAACTGCTATCAGTAAATTTGAGAGAAGAAACGGACAGACTATCATGCGGATCAATATTTTAGGCGTAGGCTTTGATAATGTAACGATGGACGAGGCGCTCGCGCGCGGAGAAGAACTGCTGTGCACTCCCGGCGCGCACTATGTCGTCACGCCCAATCCCGAGATCGTGGAGACCTGCCGCGCGGATGCGGCGGCGAACGCCGCGGTGAACGGCGCGGACCTTGTCCTGCCCGACGGCATCGGCGTTGTATACGGCGCGAAGATACTGCACACGCCCATCAAGGAGCGCGTGCCGGGCATTGAATTCGGCACGGCGATGATCGAGCGCTGTGCCGCGCTCGGCAAGAGCGTGTACCTGCTCGGCGCAAAGCCGGGCGTTGCCGATCAGGCGGCGGAAAACCTCAAAAAGCGCTTTCCCGGCCTTGTGATCGCCGGCACGCACGATGGCTACTTCAAAGAAGATGTTCCCATCGTCGAGGCAATCAAGGAGAGCGGCGCGGATATGGCGCTCGTGTGTCTCGGCGCGCCCAAGCAGGAGCTTTTCATGGCGAAGTACGGCGAGGCGACGGGCTGCCATCTTCTGATGGGCCTTGGCGGTTCGATGGATATTTTCGCGGGCGTTGCGCAGCGCGCGCCGGAGTTCTACTGCAAGCATAATCTTGAGTGGTTCTACCGCCTTGTGAAGAATCCCTCCCGCATCGGCCGCATGATGAAGCTGCCGCTCTTCCTGGTCCATGTGGCGGGAGCGAAGAACAAATGAACGGGCGGCTGATCGTATTTGAGGGCACGGACGGCTCGGGCAAGGCGACGCAGAGCAAGCTCCTCTTTGAGAGGCTGCAGCGAGAGGGTGTCGACTGCCGCAAGCTCGATTTTCCACGCTATGGGGAAAAGTCCGCCGCGCTCGTCGAACTGTACCTCGGCGGTGCGTTCGGCTCGCACCCAAACGACGTGAACGCCTACGCGGCGTCAACTTTTTACTCTGTGGATCGCTACGCGTCCTACAAGCAGGACTGGGGAAAGTATTACGAGGCAGGCGGCCTTCTCATTGCCGACCGCTACACGACCTCGAACGCCGTGCATCAGGCGAGCAAGCTGCCGGACGGCGAGAGGGAGAAGTATCTCGACTGGCTTTTCAATTTTGAGTACGGGCTTCTGGGCCTTCCCGAGCCGTCGCTCGTCTTTTATCTCGACGTGCCGACTGAGCTCACCGAGAAGATGATGCGCGAGCGCGAGCGGGCGACCAACACAAAGGCCGATATCCACGAGCAGGACGAAGCATATCTTCGCACCTGCCGCGAAAATGCGCGCAAGGTCGCAGCGCGCTGCCTTTGGCAGCGCATCGACTGCTCAAAAAATGGCGAAATGCGCTCCATTTCGGACATCCATGAGGAAATCTACCGCCGCGCGGCGGAACTTTTGAAGGCTTGACCGCGTCAAAGATCAGTGAAAAGGGACGCTTGCGCGCCCCATCTTCACAGGAGGAAGGCTTTTTAGCAGCAGCAGTCATTGCCGCCGCCGCAGTTGCTGCCGCAGCCGCAATTGCCGCCGCATCCGCAGCTGTTGCCGCAGCCGCTGCCGTATCCGCCGCAGCAGCAGACGATCAGAATGACGATCAGGATCAGCCACACGCAGTTATTATTGTTGTTGCACATGTTTGTTTCACCTCACTTGTCATGCTCTGCACTATCCTATGCGGCAAAACGGCGATGCGGGCCTGACCGAGCGAAAATGAGAGACAAAATTTGATGCGGCGGCAAAGCAAAGGAGACATCTATGAGCTACGAGGACAACTACGACCACACCGCCCGCTGGGATGCTGAGAGCGTCCGCGAAGCGGAGGCGCGCACGCAGCAGCGCTCCGCGCGCAGCGCTGCCGAGCGCAAGAAACTGAAAAAGAAGGGGCAGCGCCGCCGCTTTACGCTGTGGCTTGCGTTCGTGCTGATCGTCTCGGCGATCCTGGCAGGCGTTGGCTGGCTGCTGGCGGACGATATGTGCTCGTTCAACAAAGACCCGGTCGAGACGACCATCGAGATCACGCGCGACGATAACCTCAGCACCATCGCCGACAAGCTCCACGAGGACGGACTTGTCCGTTACAAGTGGTTCTTTAAGCTCTTCGGCAAGGTGCGCCACGCCGAGAGCCGCATCGGCATCGGTACCTACGCAGTCAACAGCGATATGGACTACGATGCGCTCATCAACCGCATGAGCAACAAGAACGCCTCCCTCACGGCCAATACGGTCAAGATCTCGATCCCCGAGGGCTACAATGTCCGCCAGATCATCGCGCTGATGGACAAGTACGGCGTCAACACGGCGGAAAAGCTGACGGACGCGGCGATGAACGCGGACTTCAACTATTCCTTCATCGACAACAACAAAAAGGGCGATTTGACGCGCCTTGAGGGTTACCTCTTCCCGGATACCTACGAATTCTTCGTGGACGAGGACCCGGCGCACGCGTTCGGCCGCCTGCTGGATAACTTCAACGCAAAGATGAGCGACGAGATCATGCAGAAGGTCGAGTCCTCCGGCTACTCTCTCAATGAGATCCTGACCATCGCCTCACTCATCGAAAAGGAGACGGACGGCACCGACCGCGAGAACATCGCCTCGGTCATCTACAACCGCCTCAATAACGTAGGCGAGACGTACCACAAGCTCCAGATCGATGCTTCTCTCATCTACGGCCTCGGCGATAACTACACCGGAACGCTCACGAGCAGCGATCTCAGCTACAACACGCCCTACAACCTCTCGATGTACGAGGGCCTGCCGCCCACGCCCATCGCGAACCCCGGCCTTGCTTCCATTCAGGCAGCGCTCGAGCCGGCGCAGACGAACTATTACTTCTACGCCCTCGGCAAGGATAAAGTTCATCACTTCTTCAAGACCTACGCAGAGCACGCGAGCTTCGTCAGCTCCAGCCAGTACGCAGGATAACAAAAACGGACGCGGCAGCATGGCGCAAGCCATGCTGCCGCTTTGAAAGAGGAACAGTATGAGAAAGAAACCCGAGATCCTCGCCCCGGCGGGCGATATGGAAAGATTGCAGATGGCCGTGCTCTACGGCGCGGATGCGGTATACCTTGCGGGTACGAGCTTTGGCATGCGCTCGTTCGCGGGCAACTTTACGCCCGAAGAGCTGCCGAAGGCCGTGAAGTTCGCGCACGATCATGGCGTGCGCGTGCACGTGACGGTGAACACCATGCCGCGCAACGACGAGGTCGCGCGCCTGCCCGAGCATCTTGAGCGGCTGAACGACGCGGGCGTCGATGCGCTCATTCTGGCAGACCTCGGCGCGTTCACGCTCGCGGGGAAGTACGCGCCGAAGTGCGAGCGCCACGTCTCCACGCAGCAGTCCATCGCCAACTACGAGTGCGCCCGCGCGTGGTACGATTTGGGCGCGAAAAGAGTGGTGCTGGCAAGGGAAGTGTCTTTACAGGAGATCCGCGAAATGCGGGCGAAGATCCCTGCGGAGCTTGAGATCGAGACCTTCTGCCACGGCGCGATGTGCGTGAGCTATTCGGGCAGATGCCTGCTCTCGAACTACATGACCGGGCGCGACTCGAACCGCGGCGCCTGTGCCCAGCCCTGTCGCTACCAGTACGCGCTGATGGAGGAAAAGCGCCCCGGAGAATATTTCCCCGTCTTTGAAGACGAGAAGGGCACCTACATCATGAACTCGCGCGATATGTGCATGATCGACCATCTGGACGACATCATGGACGCGGGCATCGACTGCATCAAGATCGAGGGCCGCGCAAAGTCCGCCTACTATGCCGCCATCGTGACGGGCGCGTACCGCCACGTGCTCGACGATGTGGCGGCGGGCAGGGAGGCAGACCCCGTCTGGCGCGACGAGGTGGAGCACGTCAGCCACCGCCATTATTCCACGGGCTTTTACTACGGTCAGCCTGGGCAGTATTACGACAATTCGCGCTACATCCGCGACTGGCAGGTCTGCGCCGTCGTAACCGACTGCGATGCGGACGGCAACGCGACGCTGTCGCTGCGCAACAAGTTTGCCGCGGGCGACGAGATCGAGCTTGTCGGCCCCGACTGCCGCCCCTTCACGATGACCGCTCCCGTGATGCACGATCTCGAGGGCTTCGAG
>Ga0129314_1001315_pt1 | contig 17919 bp, 14 predicted proteins | sample O1111metagenome_FD_94431 | JGI IMG/M metagenome (GOLD analysis project Ga0129314, IMG submission 94431) | Orangutan individual fecal microbial communities from fecal samples from Wisconsin, USA - O1111 metagenome | ecosystem: Host-associated > Mammals > Digestive system > Large intestine > Fecal... | reverse complement strand
TCGCCCCAATCTTGCAGTTTGAAAAATCGGAAATACATACAGTATTCCTCGATTTTCCAAACTTTATCTTGGGACAAAATCTCTCGCTACTGTCTCTTGCCGAATTATGCGGTGCTGCCCTAAAATTACTCTTCGTCTTCCGTGGTGAATTCCAGGGTTTCGCCGCAGTTGGGGCAAACCATGCTGCCCTTCTCCAGCACTTCCTCGTCGAAGTCGATGATCTCGCCGCAGGCGCACTGCACCTCGTAGATGGTGCTCTCCTCATCGCCGAAGTCGAAGCCCTCGTCATCGTAGTCTTCCAGGTCGTCGTCCTCGTCTTCGTCGTCCCAGTCGTCCTCGTCATCCTCATCCAGGATGTAGTCCTCAATGGCATCCAGATCCTCTTCGATCTCATCCAGCTCATCGGAGATGGCAATGGTGGTCTCCTCAATATCGGCGACCCGCTTGGACATATCGCCCAGCAGATCCACGATGGCTGCGATCATCTTGCCCTCATTGGTCTCAGTGTCCAGGGACAGGCCCTCCATCAGGCCCTTCAGGTATGCGGACTTTTCGGAAATCGTCATAGTGATTTCTCCTTTCATTGGGGATTGGGGCAGTTATGCCCACAATGCCATTGTTGTTTTGGGAAAAGGGGACGAAAATCGTCCCCTTTGATACGGAATGATCCGATATTGCTTACACCTTGGAACGGCCCAGGTACTCGCCGGTGCGGGTGTCGATCTGGATCTTGTCGCCCTCGTTGATGAAGAGGGGAACCTTGACCTCAGCGCCGGTCTCCACGGTAGCGGGCTTGGTGACGTTGGTAGCGGTGTTGCCGGCAAAGCCAGGCTCGGTGGAGGTGACCACCAGATCCACAAAGTTGGGAACTTCCACGCCGAAGACCTTGCCCTTGTAGCTCATGACGGTGCACAGGTCGTTCTCCTTGACGAAGCGGAAGCTGTCGTCCAGAACGCTGGCATCCAGGGGCTCCAGTTCGTAGGTCTCCTGGTCCATGAAGTAGTACAGCTGGCCGTCGTTGTAGGAGTACTCCATCTTCTTTCTCTCAATGAAAGCAGTGGGGAACTTGGCAGAGGGGTTCAGGGAAGTTTCGGTCACGCCGCCGGTGATGACGTTACGCATCTTGACGCGGACAAAAGCCGCACCCTTACCGGGCTTAACGTGCTGGAACTCGATGACCTGCATAACCTTGCCGTCCATCTCAAAGGTAATGCCGTTGCGAATATCGCCTGCAGAAATCATTTCTTTATCCTCCTAAGAATGCCTTCCCTTTTGGGAAGCGTTTTTACATAGCATTGCGCATATATTTTACCGCAAAAATTCTAAAAAAGCAAGAGGGTAAAAGAAATTTCTTACACAATGATGAGATTCTTCGGGCTCTTGGTCAGAATCTCGCAGCCGCCTTCCTTCAGAACGGTCACATCCTCGATGCGAACACCGAATTTACCGGGCAGATAGATGCCGGGCTCAGCGGAGCAGACAGCACCGGCGGGCATGGGATTCTTGTTGCCGGCATTGGGGCTGGGAGACTCATGAATCTGCAGACCCAGGCTGTGACCGTAGCCATGGCCGAAGTATTCGCCGTAACCGGCATCGGTGATGACCTTCCGGGCAGCACCGTCAATATCTGCGCCGATGGCACCGGCCTTGGTGACGGCAATGCCTGCCAGCTGGGCGGCGGCAACGGTCTCATAGACCTTCTTCATTTCCTCGGTGGCGTAGCCCACAGCCACGGTACGGGTCATATCGGAGCAGTAGCCCTGGTACAGAACGCCGAAGTCCATGGTCACGAAATCACCGGCCTGGATCTTCCGCTCTCCGGCAACGCCGTGGGGCATACTGGTGTTGGGGCCGGAAACCACGATGGGATCAAAGGACAGGCCCATAGCGCCGTTCTTGTACAGGCAGTAGATCAGCTCCGCCTGGAGCTCCAGCTCGGTCATACCCGCGTGAATCCGACCCAGGACTTCGGTGAATGCCTTGTCGGTGATCTCCTGAGCCTTGCGCATCCGCTCCAGCTCCCATTCTTCCTTAACGCCGCGGAAGCTGTCGATCTGCTTGCTGTCGGGGGCAAAACGGACAGGCAGCTTTTCCTGATAGCTCGCCAGCTCACCGGCAGTCAGGAATTCTTCCTCATAGCCCAGGGTGGTGATGCCGAAGTCGTTAATGGCATCGGTCAGGCGCTTAATATAGCCGTTCTGCTGATCGACCATCAGGACTTCATAGCCCTGGATGCCGTTCTCGGCAGACTCGATATACCGGGAGTCGGTGAAATAGCGGCAGCCCTTCTTGCTGACGATGGCAACACCCTCAGCGATATCAAACTCTGCACTGTAATGCCGGCTGTAGCGGGAGGTCAGCAGCAGACCATCCACCTCGCCATTGAGCAAAGTCAAGTACTTTTCCATGTTTTTCATGTTTGTTTCCTCCTGTTTTGGGGCAGAGCATATCTACACCCTGTCCATCATAAGATTCTGGCAGGATTATACCACAGGAAGGAGCATTTGTCCATGGCAAACGAACGATATCTTGCCATGACGGCAGAGGAATTTGCCGAAACTTCGGTTCTCCCGCCGAAAATCGCCTGGATGGGCTGTCATTTTTCCCTGGATGGCACGGCCCTGGCAGGACTGCCCTACAATCTGCCCAGGGGTTCTCTGCTGATCCTGGATGACCGGGATCCACTATCCGATGCAAACGCCGTCGGCCCGGTCTATACCCGGCTGTGCCGCGTCCTGCAAGGGCTGGAATGCAGCGGTCTGGTGCTGGATTTTCAGCAGCCGGGACGAGAAGCCCAGGCCGCCCTGGCCGCCCAGCTCACCGCCTGTCCTCCCTGCCCCGTTGCCGTGTCTGACGGATACGCCAAGGGTCTGCACTGCCCGGTTTTTCTCTCCCCCTGCCCCCACCACGTTCCTTTGGGAAAGCATCTGGGTTGCTGGCAGGGCCGGGAGATCTGGCTGGATCTGGCCGCCGATGCCGAGCAGATCTGCCTGACCCCTCAGGGAGCCAGCATCACCCCCGCAGAGCCGCCTCAGGCAGAAAGCTTCTTTACCGATCCCCGGCTCCACTGCCGCTACCGGATCGAAACCCAGGATCAAACCGCCCGGTTCACCCTCTGGCGCACCAAAGCCGAGCTTTCCGCCTTGCAGCAGGAGGCGCAGACACTGGGGGTGCATAGTTTCATCGGCCTGTATCAGGAACTGGGAAAGGCTGACCGTTACAGCCCCATATTCACCCGATATTTGTAATAGGGATCCCCCGTTTTTGGGCATACGCCAATAAGTTTCTGCTGTTTCCATAGTGTTTGACATAGCAGATAATACGGTCGGATGATTGGATCATATATTGATTTGCTCGAATAAGCGCAACCCTTCGGGGTATCTTCTCAAGAGGAGGGTAATAAGTGCCATCAAATCCATCCGGTTTTTCAACCGAATACTCTGCCGGATGATACGGCAAAACCAATATTGCTGCAATATCACTATGTCTCTGCTTACACTGCCTCAGTGCTGTTGCAGCCATACGATCAAAGCTCCCATGATAGCCGACATAGAATACATTTATCCCTTCGGACACTGCCCCTTCAATTGCTTCTACCAAGTCCGACAATGCGGACAGCGGTGTGTCAGCGTGTCCAAACAAAAAGCAGACATTCATTTGCTCACCCCGTTTCTGTATTGAAAGTACATCTGTACTTTTAAGTCATTCTAACAGAACGGTTCTGTATTTACAATACAGTTGTACATATTTTAAGGGGTGGATATACATGTCTGTGGATTATCAGGATATTGGTCAGCGGATCAAGGGGCTTCGCATGGAAAAAGGGCTCACCCAGGAGCAGCTGTCTGAGAGGATCGGCGTTGGCCCCAGTCACATGAGTCACATCGAGTCCGGCTCCACCGTGCCCAGCCTTGCGGTTTTTATTTCCATTCTGAATGCCCTGGACTGCTCTGCCGATGCGCTTCTTTGTCGGGAAACCCAGGTTGGAAAGCCGCTTATGAACAGCTGGCTGTCAGAAATCGTGGCTGACTGCGATCCCACGGAAGCAAAGATTCTTTCGGATATCCTGATCTGCGCCAAGCAGTCGCTGCGCAAACACAAAATGCAAAACTAAAAATTTAAGCGTGTGCTTGGCTCCACTTGACGGGAAGCAGTTCACTTTGGCACACGCTTTTCACTTTCCAGCTGTTCCGAGGGCAGAACTTTTGAGAAGTCAGGCATCTGGGGTTGTGGATCCATTGAAAAACCGCCCTGCCAAAATGGCAGGGCGGTCTTGCGCATAAAATCAAGAGGGATTTTCGATTAATAGAACTTTCTCTTGTTCTTACGGGCAGCTTCAGACTTCTGCTTACGCTTCAGGCTGGGGCTGACGTAATGCTCGCGCTTCTTAACTTCAGCGATAACGCCCTCCTTGGCACAGCTGCGCTTAAAACGACGCAGAGCGCTTTCCAGAGATTCGTTTTCCTTGACGCGAATTTCAGACATTGTTTTCCCTCCCTCCGATGGCATCCGGCTTGATCCTGGATGCTTTCAGGGCCTACACCAGGCTAGAGTATTATAATCGTTCTTTTGCGAATTGTCAAGAAAAAATTCGATATAAACAGAAATTTTCCGCAACAAATCAAAGGGATCCGGAAAAATCCTCCCGGATCCCTTGCTTTTTGTTCCTGTCCCGGGGAAATTCCCCGAAATATCAATTTTAGAACTTTCCGCTGCTGCCGGAGAAGCCGTCGCTGTCAACAGTGGTTCCGCCGCTGCTGCCGGAGGAAGATTTGGTTTCCCGCTTCACCCGCTGGGTGGTGGCATAGGTGAACCGGTCCTCCCGCCGGGAGATATTGAGACTGTCCTCCCGCAGATAGACATCCGCCTCGGTCTGGGCATGGACGGACTGCATACTGCTTTTCAGCACGGTGCAGACAACAAAGGCCAGGAAGGCGCTCAGAACCAGAGAGATTACCAGACCTACGGGCCCGGCCGCCGGGTTGGTTCCCTTGTCCAGGGGACTTCCGTCCCGTGCGCTTGCCAGCATACTTTCGCATTTGTTCAGATAATCCGAAAAGCCGCCGTACCAATCATCCTTCTTAAAATCATCCAGAAAAACTTCCTTCAGCTTTTCCTTGCCGTAGTCGGTAAAGGCGGTGTTTCCATAGCCGTACGCGATCAGGGCATAATCCCGGTCGGCAACGGACAACAGCAGCAGTACGCCGCTTTTTTCGCTTCCATAGCCCATCTCACAGGCCCGGTATAGCTCCTTGGCCGCACCATAGGCATCCGAGGCGCTGGAATAGTCGGTGAAATCGTCCACGGTGATAATGTATACGCCGCACTGGTACAGCTCCGACATTTTCGCCGCCTGGTCATCCAGGGCTGTCACAAATTCATCCGGCATCAGCTCTGCTGCATCCAGCACATAGCCGTTGCGGCCCTGGGCAGCACTGGCAGGGAGACAGAGCAGGGAAAGCATCAAAACCCATACCACAACGAGGGAGATCCTTTTTTTCATCTTCATCCCCTCCTTAACCCATAAACAGCATGGCGATCCATTTGCCAACGCCCAGAACCGTCATAGCCACGGTGAATACGCCGGTCAGTGCGGCAAAGGTACCCCAGTATTTCCCCTGGGACACCGGCAGATCGCCCACCATTTTTCCCGTCTGACCGTTCATCATAAACAGGTAGTCCTTCCCCTGCCACTTGGTGTGCAGGGTCCACACCGGCATCATGGCATAGTGGATCTTGCCCCGCTGCAAGGAGACATTGCTCCCGGTGGTGACAACGGTATCGTAGCCCACCACATCCCGGCGCATCTGCTCGATGGCGGTGGCCCGGCATCGCTGATCCGCCCGGGTCATGCAGTCCTCCGGGGGAACATCATACTTATCCGCCAGATACCCCGGCAGATAGCCCACGGAGAAGGGCTTCAGATCGCTGTAATCATAGGGTTCCAGGGAATCCATGTAGTCATCGGGCATTTTCTGGGAAGCATCTGTGGGAACGTGCTCAAATTCCATCGAGCCGCCCCGGCGCACCCGAAAATGCTCTGTGACGGTGACATCATACTCCCCTTCCCGGTGGCAGTGGCTGCGGGTGGCGTGGAAGGTACAGTCCGCATCCGCGCCGGATTCAAACAGCCAGAAGGGAACATAAATTCCCTTGATCTCCTCCAGATGGTTCTGGGCAGAGAATTCCTTTGGCAGGAAGTGCTTCTTCTTATAGTGGTTTTTCAGAGCCGCCTTGGCATCCTCCTTGCTCAGCTTGAATGGCAGCACATAGTCCGGCTTCAGCGCCCCCTGGAACTGCCCCGGCACAATGGTATTGTTGCCGCAGTAGGGGCAGCTGGTGGCCGCTGTGGTGTCATCGGTGATCAGCTCTGCACCGCAGGAGGGGCAGTGGAGCATGCGGAGCTTTTCACCGTCTGCACCCCAGTCCTGGGACAACCCGGAGGCATCCCAAGCCGTTTCCTCCTGCTGCTGCACCGCTTCCTGTTCCGCTGCTGCCTCGGCTTCTGCAAAGGCTTTTTCCGCCTGGGCATCCTGCTGGGCGTACATTGCCTCCATTTCGGCCACGGTGTAGCTGGAGCCGCAGTAGTCGCACTCCAGGCGGTCGGCATTTCCGTCAAACCGCAGAGGCGCCGTGCAGCATGGGCATTTGTATTGCGAGATCTGTGTAGGCATCATATCCCTCCTATTCCTCAGATGGTGCACCAAAGGTGCGCAAAGAATTACTTGATGTCGTTGCTGTCAAAGGGATCGCCGCACTCCGGGCAGAACTTGGGCGGATGGGTGGGATCCTCCGGCTCCCAGCCGCACTTGTCGCAGCGGTACTGGGGAACTCCGGCAGGCTTCCTGGCACCGCATTCGGAGCAGAACTTGCCCTTATTCACTGCGCCGCAGGCACAGACCCAGCCCTCCGGCGCGGGACGCTTGGCACCGCACTCGGTGCAGAATTTGCCGGTGGCCAGATTGCCGCAGGCACATTTCCAGGTGTTGGCATCCGGTGCAGGGGCGGAAGTGGGTGCTGGGGCGGGGGCAGGGGCGGCAGCGGCCTGCTGCTGACCCATCTGGAACAGGCTTTGGGCATTGAGGCCGCCGGCCTGATTTGCCATGTTCATGCCCATAAAGGCCATAGCCGGGCCTGCACCCTGGTTGGCGGCGGCAGCCTGCATGGCGGCAGCCTGGGCACCGACCATGTGAGCAGCGGCCATGGTGGGATTGCGGAAGGCTGCATTGCGCTGCAGTTCCTTGATCATGGCCTCGTCTTCCTCAGAGGCCTTCACGCTGCTGACACCCAGAGACACGATTTCCACGCCCCGCAGGTCTCTCCACTTGCCGGAGAGCACCGTGTTGAGGGCATCGGCCATCTCCTGGGTGTGACCGGGCAGGGCAGAATAGCGGATGCCCATATCGGAAATCCGGGCAAAGGCAGGCTGCAAGGCGGTCAGCAGCTCGGTTTTCAGCTGGCTGTCAATTTCGCTGCGCTGATAATCCTGCTCCACGTTGCCGCAGACATTGGTGTAAAACAGCACAGGGTTGGTGATACGGTAGCTGTACTCACCGAAGCAGCGGATGGAAATGTCAATATCCAGACCCACATTCCGATCCACTACCCGGAAGGGCACGGGAGAGGGGGTGCCGTACTTGTTGCCGATGAGCTCCTTGGTGTTGAGATAGTACACCCGCTGATCCTTGGGGGCTTCGCCGCCGAAGGTAAAGCGCTTGCCGATATTCTTAAAGACCGCAGGGATGTTCTGGCTCAGGTTGCCGCAGAGGATGGACGGCTCCGTGGAGGAATCGTAAGTAAATTCACCGGGTTCGGCGCAAATTTCTGCCACCCGGCCCTGGTCTACGATGATCATACACTGGCCGTCTGCCACGGCAATGACAGAGCCCTTGGTGATGATGTTGTCCACCCCCTTGGTATTGGAGGACCGACCGGAGACCCGTTTCTGTCCCTTGCGTACCAGCACTTCGGCAGGCAATGCATCGCAGTAAAAGTATTCCTTCCATTGGTCAGCCAGCACACCGCCGGCTGCGCCCGTAATTGCTTTTATAAGTCCCATAGAATTACCTCCATAACCATGATATTACTCGCATATTGGCATATTGCAAGTCATTCATTGTTAGTATATCACACCTTCCCCGTCAATTCCACTATAATTTCACAGGATGCTGCACTTTTTTCTGCAAAAAGCACAAACTGCCCGATCCATAGACCGGGCAGTTTCATTATATGCGCTTGTAGTGAAGCATTTCATAGGTGATTCCGTCTTCCTGGCCGGAGCACAGGCATTCTTCCAGCTGCCACTGCTCCGACTGATCCAGCCGGGGCAGGAAGGTATCCGAGCCGGGGTTGCAGTGCAGGTATGTGATGTAGGCCCCCTCGCAGTAGGGCAGCATCTGCCGATAGACACTGCCGCCGCCGATGACGAAGCACTTTTCGTCCTTCTTTACCGCCTCCAGCGCCTCCTCCGGGCTGCGGCAGACCGTAAAACCGGGGATCTGCTGACAGCTGCGGGTCAGGGCGATGTTCACCCGTCCGGGCAGGGGCTTTTTTCCCGGGAAATCTTCAATGGTGCGCCGCCCCACGATCACCGTGGCCCCCCGGGTGACCTCCCGGAAGAATTTGCGGTCGGCACGCAGTGCCACCGGCTGGGTTCCGTCCCGGCCAATGCCCCAATCCTCATAGACAGCAGCAATCAATTCCATACTGCCGCCTCAAATCGCCATGGGGATCTTGAAATCAAAGGGATGATACTGATAGTTCTCCATCCGGAAGGAGTTCTTGGTAAAGTCATAGAAATTCGTGATGCTCTTATCCATGACAAAGGTGGGAGCCTCATAGCCTTCCAGCTCCAGCATGGCCTTTACCGCGGGAATATGCCGGTCATAAATGTGACAATCGGCAATCACATGGACAAACTCCCCCACCTCCAGGCCGGAGACCTGGGCCATCATGTGGGTCAGCACGGCATACTGCACCACATTCCAGTTGTTGGCGGTGAGCATATCCTGAGAACGCTGGTTCAAAATGGCATTGAGCTTATTTCCTGTGACATTGAAGGTCATGGAGTAGGCGCAGGGATAGAGGTTCATCTCATGCAGATCTTCAAAATTGTAGATGTTGGTGAGGATGCGGCGGGAGGTGGGGTTGTTCTTCAGATCGTACAGCACCCGATCCACCTGGTCGAACATACCCTCCTTGTACTGATGCTTGATCCCCAGCTGGTAGCCGTATGCCTTGCCGATGGTTCCGTCCTCTCCGGCCCACTCGTCCCAGACATGGCTGCCCAGGTCGCAGATCCGGTTGGATTTCTTCTGCCAGATCCACAGCAGCTCATCCACGGCGCTTTTCCAGTAGGTGCGGCGCAGGGTCATAATGGGGAACTCCTCCGCCAGATTATAACGGTTGACCACACCGAAGGTCTTCAAGGTGTGGGCAGGGGTGCCGTCCTCCCAGTGGGGGCGAACCGGCAGCCCGGCATCGGAATAGCCCTCCTCCAGGATCTTCCGGCAGGTCTGCTTATACAATTCATCGGCTTTGCTCATATTGATCTCCTCCGAAGGTTATTTTCGCTTATCATATCACAGCTATGGCCGTATCGCAAGACAAATCCTTCCCAAAAATGGGCACACCCCCGCAGATACCTGCGGGGGTGGCTGTGTTATAAGAAGTCCTGTTTTCAGGAATTGGTGTTGAGAAACGCTGACTCTTACTTCAGAATGTTTGCGTACAGCGTGACATACTGCATCTTGACAAAGCCGCCGTTCAGTGCGGAACCTACGGCACCCGCATCGGAAACCTTGCCCCACAGAGCGCCCATAGAGTCGAAGCTCAGTTCACACAGAGTGACAACAGCACCGCTTGCCAGAGTGCCCAGGACATTCTTCTCATCGGAGGTATCCTTGGTGGTCCGGACATTCAGTTCAGTGGTAGTCGTGCCCTCTATTGTGTAAGTAACTGCGTTCATCTTGATCCAGCCCTCTACGTTGTCGGTAGAAGTGACCTTGCCCCAGACGTAACCGGCTTCCAGACGGAGCTCATCGGTGTAGATGGTAGCGCCGGACTTCAGGCGGAACACGACCTTGCCGCCGTTGACAGCATTCACAGCGTCGATTGCTGCATTGGTCGTACCGGTAATCTCACCGGTAGTGCTCAGCTGCTTGGTAGTAGAATAGACGGGGGTCTCCTGCTGGGTATCGCTGACGCGGCCCATGGGAATCCAGCCCTGGAGGCCTTCCTCGACCCAGCCGTAGACGGTGCTGCCGTTGACGGTGAGCTTGTCAATGATCAGCTTATAATTCAGTGTCAGAGTGCCCTTGACGGTGCTGCCGGTATCAGCATTGGCATAAACCGGCTGATCGTTGGTGTTCACATAGCCCTCAACCTTGTAGGTGACATAGCTCATGTTCACCCAGCCTGCGGTTGCATACTGGTCAACACGACCCCACAGCTCTGCGTTGTTGTTCTTCACAGCCAGAATCTTCAGGGACAGGCCATTGTCAATGGTGCCGACCTTCAGGCTGGTCTCAGAAGCATCGTTGCGGACATTCAGACCGCCGGCTGCATTGACCGTACCATGGATGGTGTACAGAACCTCATTGTCTCTGTTGACGGTTTCCTTGGTAGGATCGGTTGCGGCAGTGGTTGCCTTGGTCTCATCCAGCTTGGTATCGGGAGGCAGCTCGGAATCCAGCAGGACATAGTCCATGCAGATCCAGCCCTGAGCCACACGGCCCCAGTACTGACCGCTGTAAAGCTTCTTTTCAAAGACTTCCACACGGGAGCCAACGTTGATGGTGGCCACCAGTGCGTTGTTGGTGCCGGGTGCGCTGCGGACATTGACAGCCTTGAAGCAGCGGGCGATGGTACCCATGACACCCTTGCCGGTGGAAGTGATGTTATCCACATTGATGTAGCTCATGCAGATCCAGCCATTGCCCTTGTTAAACTGAATTCTGCCCCAGATCATGCCGTCAGCGGAGACCTGCTCATAAACGGTGACCTTTGCGCCCTTGTTCAGGCTGCCGATCTTGGCAAAGCCCAGACCTGCGCCGGCGCGGACATTCAGTGCGATGTTGCTGTTGACGGTACCCACAGCGGAAATGGTGTTGCTGTTGGTGTTGCCGATGGTGTTGCCGGTGGTATTGCCGCCGGTGGTGCCGCTGGTGGCCTTCATCTCCACATAGTACATGCAGACCCAGCCCTCAGAAGCGCCGTTGTCCCAGGTAATTCTGCACCAGGGAGCGTTGTCCACAGTCTCCTTCTCGTAGACCTTGACAGTGGTGCCCTGATTCAGCTTCAGCTTCAGTCTGTTTGCGGTACCGGCTGCGTCACGGACATTGACAGCCATGCAGTTGGCGATGACAGCCTCTGCGCCGTTGGCGTTGCCGTTGGTGGTGCCATTGGTAGTGCCGGTGCTGCCGGTATTGCCGCTGACATTGGTGACGGTCTTGACATCGGCATAGGCCAGGTTGATCCAGCCTTCCAGATTGTCCTTCTTAATGCGGCCCCAGATACGAGTACCGGTGCCGGTCTTCTCGGTGTTTCTTTCCAGAACAGGAACCACATCGCCCTTCTTCAGGGTGCCGACCTTGGCGCTGTTATTGTTATAGCTCTTCAGCACATCCAGGGTGGTGGAGGTGACGGTAGCCTGAATCTCGGTGGTGCTGGTGGTGCCGTTGCCGCTGTTGCCGGAATTGGGGACCTCGGTGAGCTTAACATAGCTCAGGCAGACCCACTCGTCCACGCCGATGCAGCCCCACTTCATTCCACGGGAAGTGGCAGTATCGGTGATATTGACCTTGGTGCCTCTGGGCAGAGATCTGACCTTGGGAGCATAGACATCCGGGCTCTTACGAACATTCAGGTTGATGTTGCTGGTGACCACGCCGGTGTAACGGACGTTGCCGGTGGAATTGCCGGGGTTGGTGTGGGGTGCGCCTGCCACATCCAGGTAGTACATGTAGATCCAGCCTTCCTGGTAGCCGTCCTTCAGGCCGGACCAGCGGACACGGGCCCACTGAGCAGCGCCGTTCATCTTGGTCTCCAGAATGGTGACCTGGGTGCCCTTCTTCAGGGAGGTGAGTCTTGTGCTGGTAGTGCTTGCATCGGCACGGATGTTGACCTCTTCGGCATTGATGACCTTGGCGGTCTTGCCCTCAGCAGAGTCAGTAGTGCCGGAGGTTTCCTTCAGAGTTGCATAGGCGGGGCTCAGGTTGATCCAACCATTGATCAGATTACCGCCGATGGTAACAGAAATCTTGCCCCACTTCTGGTTGCCGGTTTCTGTCTTTTCGATCTTGATCTCGTAAATATCAACGGTGACACCCTTTGTCAGAGTACCCAGCTTAGAACTGCCCACCGTTGCACCCTCACGGATGTTCAGAGGATCTGCCAGAATGGTGGCGGTAGCAACAGGCTTATTGGTAGGCGTGGTGGGCTCGGTATAGGGTCCGACATAGACCCAGCCGGTGATGGTCTTGCCATCGGTGCCGACGCCTTCACCATAGGCCCACTTGATCTTATCGTTGACGGTTTCCTTGGTGACCTTGAAGGTGGAATTGTTCTTCAGCTCACCAATGGGCTTCTGATTCTTGATGTCTGCCTGGGCATAGGTTGCGGAGTAGACATTCCGGGAAGGCAAAGTCACCGTGTTCAGGTTGTACTTTGCGGTACTGCCGGCAGCTTCGGAGAACTTGGCAACGATCTTCTTACCGGCGGTGTTCTTGTCCAGCTTGGTGATGGGGGTGCCTTCAATGTTGCCGTCGATCTTACCGTCGAACACATACCAGCCCACAAAGTTCTGGGTGCCTGCGGCGGGAAGGGATGCCAGCTGGTAGCCAACACCGCTGTCGTAAGCAATCAGCTCAGTAGCGACGCCATCCTCCTTGCCGTCCTTTTCCAGGATCGCATAGGTCAGCTGGCTGGGGGCGTTATAGCCATAGCTGTTGTACAGGTACATATTGGCTTCGGACATCCGGCGGTTCATTTCACCCTTCAGTCCGGTCTCACTGGCCAGGCTGGGAGTGGGGGTATTGGCAATGGCATTGAGGAATTCATTACCCTTCTTGCCGGTGACAACAGCCTGGTACATGGCATTGCTGGAATTGCTCAGCCATGCGGTGCCGCATCTGTAGCTGTACAGAGCCAGCGCATCATGCTGGTTTCGGGTCAGATCCAGATTTCTGTCTTTTGTAAACTGATTGATGGCCTTGTCCACGGTATCGGTCAGGTGCTTCTTGAGCAGACCAAGTGCATCCTCCTTGCTGATACCGTTGGGGTACAGGTCGGCACTGGTGATCTGGCTGCCATAGCCGATGTACCAGTTGCCACCAGACTGATAGGGCTTATCACGGAAACCCTCCAGTTCTGCCAGAATTTTTGCAGCGTCCTCAGTGGTTGCCCAATTGGAAGCAGCATTTGCGGTGACGGCGGTCGTGGGAACCAGGCTCACGATCAGCATCAGCGCTAACAGGAAACTAAACATACGCTTCTTCATAACACACTTACTCCTTTTTCTTATGTAAGTATCCGTATTATAACAGACTTGATTACAAATTGCAACCCCTTTTTTCATTTTTATTACATTTTTGTTACTCTTTTTTTCTGACAGAATTTTTAGCCATGGTTTTTATTGGATTTCCCGGAATTATTCTCTCTTTTATAGACTTTTTTCATAGCATTTTGAAATCATTTGTTTCCAGCGGTTACAAAATCTTCTTCAAAACCCCGAATTGACATTCCCCCTGCCCCCTGATATACTGTTTTCAATAAGGAGGGATCCCATGGAAAACACTCTGATCACCGAATATCTGGCCGAGCAGGCAAACACAGTGCTCATCGGCATGAGCGGCGGCGTGGACAGCTCCGTTGCCGCCTATCTGATGCAGCAAAAAGGCTATCGCTGCATCGGTGCCACCATGCGGCTGTTTGACAATACGATCCTGGGACAGGGGCAGGAATCCACCTGCTGCTCCCTGGATGATGTGGAGGATGCCCGGAGCGTGGCCCAGCGGCTGGGGATGCCCCACTATGTATTCAACTTCCAGCAGGATTTTGAAAATCAGGTCATCCGGCGCTTTGTGCGCAGCTACGAGGCCGGTCAGACTCCCAATCCCTGCATCGACTGCAACCGCTATCTGAAATTCCACCGTCTGCTCCATCGGGCATTGGCGCTGGGCTACGGCTATGTGGTATCCGGCCACTATGCCCGGATCCGCCAGGATCCCGCCACCGGGCGATACCTATTATATAAAGCCGTGGATAAGGCCAAGGATCAGACCTACTTTCTGGCCTGCCTGGATCAGGAGCAGCTGGCCCACACCCAGTTCCCCCTGGGAGAGCTGACCAAGGAGCAGGTGCGAAGAATCGCCCAGGAGCAGGGCTTTATCAATGCTCGGAAGCGGGACAGTCAGGATATCTGCTTCGTCCCTGACGGAGATTATGCCGCCTTCCTGGAACGCTACACCGGAAAGAAGTATCCCAGCGGGGATTATCTGGACTTGCAGGGCCATGTGGTGGGCCGCCACCGGGGTGCCGTGTGCTACACCCTGGGTCAGCGCAAGGGCCTGGGCATCGCCCTGGGCGCCCCGGTATATGTCTGCGGCAAGGATATGGAAAACAACACCGTCACCGTTGGCCCCAATGAGGCCCTCTATCGCAATGCCCTGCGGGCAGACAACTGGAACTGGTTCCCCTTCCCTGCCCTGACCCAGCCCATGCCGGTAACCGTTAAGATCCGCCACAGTCAGAACGAGCAGCCTGCCACCGTGTATCCTGAGGAAAAGGGCTGCGCCCGGGTGGTATTCGACACCCCCCAGCGGGCCATCACCCCCGGCCAGGCGGTGGTACTCTACCAGGATGACCTGGTCATCGGCGGCGGCACCATTACAGAAGCCTTTTCTATATAACCATATCTATATCTATATAATGTATAGAAAAGATCATACCCCAGCAACGCTAAAAAACCTGCCGCATTTTTGCAGCAGGTTTTTTTCGTTTAAGGCTGTACCTTCTTCTGGCGGTCAGCCATGGGATAGCATTTCCAGATCAGCAGACAGAACACCATGGCGCATAGCAGGGTAATCTTCCAGCCCAGGCGAAAAGCACTGTTGCGATAGGTGAAGGTCACCGTATGGCTTCCCTGGGTCAGCTTCACCCCAACCATCACGTCCCCCACCAGGACAATGTCCGCCGCCTTGCCGTCCACCTTCACCTGCCAGTTTCCGTTCTGGGGGATGGAGGTATGCAGCAGGCCGTCCCGGTCACAGCGGATCACACCCTCCAGGAAGGTATTTTCAAAGGTGATCAGTTCCAGAGTGGAGGCGCGCAGGATGTTGTATCCCTGCCAGAACAGGGCATCGTCCATGACCGCCGCCTTAACGGTCATGTTGCCGCTCTCCCCATCCTTGCAGACAATGCGGATATCCAGAATGTCTCCCACTTGCAGATCCCCTACGGCGATCATCTGGGGCAGGCTGATATTCTCCTGATACAGCTCCACGCCGTTGAGAACCACCGAATAGCTGTTGCGCTTGGGAAGATTCAGATGGAGGCAGCAGAATCCCGCCTTGTCCGCAATATAGGAATAGGTGATGCTGGAGCCGGAGGTAGCATCGGCATAGTCGCAGAAGCCCATGGAGGTACTCTCTCGAATGGTGACACCACTTCCCACGATGCTGGTTTTCTCCCCCTGGAGCCGCTGCCATACCTCTGCATCCAGGCCGGTGGCCGCGGAAAACAGCAGATTCTGGAATTCAAACTCCCCATTGCTGAAGTCAAAGTTCACTTCTTCCAGCTCCTCCTGGGCCAAAAAACCCAGGGGCAGATAGGCCTGATTTTCCAGCAGATGCACACCCTTATAATGATGCACATCGGTAAAATACTGGCTGCTGCGATCCTTGTCATCCCGCTCGATCATGTATTTTAGACCAAGGAACAGGTTGGCAACCGGGGAGCTTTCCTCATAGCAGTAGCGGTTATAGGTGTTCTTCGCCCCGTAGCCCAGTGCCCGCATAAACCCTGTGGTCTTGACATTGGCAGAGCTGGTAAAGGCCGAAACGCCCCAATAGCCGTTGAGGGCACCGTCATTCAGGGTCTGGGAATGGGTAGTCTCTGCCCGGTAGAACAGGTTATTTTTCTCCCGCTCCTTCATATACCGAATCATAGAGGCCGCCCCTTCGGTGCCCTTGGGGTAATTGGACACATTGGTTCCGGGGAAATACAGCCCAAAGGCCGTCAGGGTGGCAATCAGTTCCGTTACGGTAAAGAAGATCACCAGCATCCGGGCATTTTCCCGGCGGCGGTTGCGGAAGTCCCACTCCTGCTGCCGCTGCTCCGGCGCTGCATCTTCCGGAAGCTTGTGCCGGATCGCCCCGCAGATCAAGGTGATGCTGTAGGCGCAGAGGAAGAACCCATTATAAATAAGGTAGACAGGAATCTGCCGCTGCTTGCCCAGCAGGGTGACCGGGGTGGTATCCGTCAGCCCATTGAAGCAGCACAGGATCGCCGCCGTGGCAGCCACCGCCGCCAGAATTTTTCCCACATCGAACCGTCCCCGCAGCAGCCAGCCCCGATAGGCCATGCACAGCAGCACAAAGCTGTACAGGAAGCTGAAGCGGTAGGGGATCATATTGGTGAAGTGGAAACCGTGCCAGATATAATCCAGCTGCCGAATGATAAAGCTTACATTAAAAAACAGCAACAGTGCCACGGCGCAAGTTTTCTCCCGTGGCTTGACACCCCTGGCCATGAGATACAGCACCGCAAACAAAATGGTGCCCACGCCGCAGTACAGATTGGGCAGGCCCTCCTTGAAGTTTGGCTCAATGGCACCGCCCATATTGCCGGTCACCTGGCGCATGGCATCCAGCAGTCCAAAAAGGGTGTTGGAGGAGGCAATGTTCAGCCGGAAGCCGGTGGGGAAGGCATTGACGCTGGACTGGGTGGTTTGCAGTGCCGCAAAGGCAGGCAGCTCCAGAATGGCCGTCATGCCCAAAGCCAGCGCCGAAAACAGTGCAATCCGACCCAGGTCGGCAAAGAATCGTTTCCAGCCCTGCCAGCGGCAGATCTCATAGGCAAAAAACAGCAGGAACACAAAGATGCACACAAAAAAGCCAATATAATAGTTGGCAAACACCGCCAAAAACAGAGTCAGGGTGTACAGCACGCACTGCTTATCCCGCAGCAGCTTCACCGCCCCCAGCACCACCAGAGGCAGCAGTGCGAAGGTATCCAGCCACATAATGTTCCACTGGAAGCCCAGCGCCCAGGCGCACAGACCGTAAAACCCGCCGAAGACCGCAATGGACAGGTCGTTTTTGCGGTAGAGCTCCTTCAGCAGGATTCCGAAGAACAGTCCGGCCAGCCCCAGCTTCACCGGCATCATCAAAGAAAAATAGGACAGCAGGAACCGTTCCGGCACCAGCACGCTCAAAAGGTTCAGCGGCGATGCCAGATAGTAGGAGATCAGCCCCAGATAGTCCATGCCCAGACCCACATCCCAGCTGTACAGCAGGCTCTGCCCGCTGCGCAGGGCCCGGTGAAAGGCCACGAAGAAGGGGTAATACTGATGGTACATATCGGAATACAGCATGGAATACTGGCCGAAGGGCTTATAGCCGCTGACCAGCATAACAAACAGCATTCCCACGCAGGGAAGGGCAAAAGCCAGGGCCAGAGGCCGCAGCTTCGGTTTTTGCAAATGCTTCATTTGGATTCTCCTGATTTAAAAATTGCGGCAACAGCGCAGATAGTGTCCCCAAACAGGCAGGAAATCTTTCCGTTTCTTTCGGGTCTATCTGATACTATTTCCTGATTAAAATCTTAATTTTAATCAGGAAGGCATCGCCTGACGGCGCTGCCTGTTTTGTGATTTATAAGGAAAGAAATCACAAAACAAGTCTCATATGAACTCCATGC
>Ga0129314_1001314_pt1 | contig 17919 bp, 16 predicted proteins | sample O1111metagenome_FD_94431 | JGI IMG/M metagenome (GOLD analysis project Ga0129314, IMG submission 94431) | Orangutan individual fecal microbial communities from fecal samples from Wisconsin, USA - O1111 metagenome | ecosystem: Host-associated > Mammals > Digestive system > Large intestine > Fecal... | reverse complement strand
TAAGCGAAAGGCCGTTGCCCTGCTGGATCAGGTCTTTCCTGAATACGAAACAGCTTTTACCAATCTGTTTGGCGATACTTCCATGGCAATTTTGCAAACCTGTCCTACGCCAAAGGAATTATCCGAGATGCCTCTTGAGGAACTTTGTTATCTCATCGAAGTCTCCAGCCGCAAGCGCTTCCGCATGGCGAAAGCCCAAGAACTTCAGGCGCTCGCGCGCGGTTCCTTCGGCTTCGCCATGGCCGGTGATGTTTTCAGCACGATGATCCGGCTTTACGCGAAACACCTCGATTTCTTAAAACAACAGGTCAGGGAAATGGACCGCAAGATCGCCGAGATCATGGAGACCCTGGACACGCCGATCACCACCATCACCGGTATCGGCCCGACCCTTGGCGCGTACATCCTCAGCGAGATCGGAGACATCAGCCGTTTTTCCTCCGCGGCAAAGCTTGCCGCTTACGCGGGGATCGATCCAACCATGCGGCAGTCTGGCGAATACAACGGCGTCAGAAACCGTATGTCCAAACGAGGGTCGCCGTATTTGCGGCACGCCATTTGGCTGGCGGCTTCATCGGCGGTGCTCCACGATCCGGCGCTGAAGCTTTATTTTCAGAAAAAACGAGATGAAGGGAAGCCCTACATGGCGTCCGTGGGCCATGCCTGCAGGAAGATGGTTTCCATCATTTACGCCGTTATGAGAGACAACAAGGCCTATACGCCCTGTATCCCAAATGAGATTTCAGCTTGACAAATTATAGCCGGTCTGTGCTAAAATCGAACGGCCTTCGCCACTCGAAAAACCTTCCTGTAAAGTTCAGCTTTTCGCCCAAAATCGTTCCTGCAACTATCGCCAAAAAGTTACCGTCACAACGCTGTTTCAAACCGCTTTTCATCCCGCTTTTTAACTTCTCGCACAAACGCCCCACGTTTGCTTTCACGGGTGAAAGCGGATACACACTCGCCTTTCGGAGAAAGATCGCACACAGCGGCTTACACGCCGAAACAGGGGTCTTCCCTCCCTCGGTCACAGCGCAGTCTTGTGCTGCCAGCAAAATTGCTCTGAATACCGCATTTGTAACCCTTGATTCTGCCGCGCTTTTATATACATACATTTCCCGGTTCTCTGTGAACCCCCACTATCAGCAACAGCTCTATCTCAGACCATCTTTCATCCCGATTTTCAACTTCTCTCACAAACGGCCCACGTTCGCTCTCACTCACGAAAGCGGGTACACACTCGCCTTCGCCAACAGGATCGCACACAACGGCTCACACGGCGAAACAGGGGCGTTTCCGACTGGGGCGCTATCTCTACCCTCGGACCGTTTTGCGCGGTTCGGAAACCCTGCGTGGCCGGGTGTCAGAACGGCAAACTTTGCCGCTTTTGGGCCTTGGTCGGGGGTGCTCTCGAAGAACACAGAAAGCCTTCGGAACAGCGATGCGCTTATGCGTGTCGCTGTCCCGAAGGCGTCGCGGCCCCGCTGGGCTGCGCAACTCTACTTGTTTATCGGGGTATTTACATTTGTGAAAGATCTTGCAGGGTGCTGCCAATATTCCAGTCCAATTACCAAAGGTGCCGCTGATTCTAACATCCGGATTGGAACCTTATCAGGACATGATCAGAATACCCCTCACCGCTCAAAGATCCAAAAGCTCAATGCTACTGCCGCATGAGCTTACCGATACGCTCCGTCCCCAAGAACTGATTTCCGGTTTCCAAAAAAATCACCTTTCTTTCAAAAAATAAGAAATGCGTAAGTCCCAGAACATCCGGACTTACGCATTTCTGCTACACGATTTGCCTATGAAGTTTTCGCTCATCTTGCCATTTCTCACCCGATTCCGCAAAAAAGGCGCGTGGCTGATCTGCAACTGGATTTACGCAGAAACGCCACACGCTGTACGCCTATTATAGCAGAGGCAAATCAGAATTTCAAATGCTTTTCTTCACAGATTTTGGTTCCGGCACCCGTCTGCGCGTTTGCGAATGTTGCCTTCGCCATTTGCACGTTATTTCGCCATTTAGTCCTCCTGTTCTGCCGGATGGCAGATGCGTTCTTCTTCCTCCCGCTCGAAGGAGTAGAGCCCATCTGCCTCCAGCTCTTTCGCCATGCCCCACGCCAGCTTGAAGCCCGCCGTGAAGCTCATCAGCTTGGATTCAACCAGCAACGCGTTCTGTGCGTCCAACAGCCGCAGCAGCTTTCTGCGCCCCACGGCATCCATGTCCCGCCGCAGTTCCTCCTGGGTGCTTTTGACCTGGGTGTCCAGTTCTGGATGCGACTGATGGTCGAAACGCTTTTGCAGGGCTTTCATGTAGTCATACATTGCGGCACCTCCTTTTTTGCAACCACAACACATACCACAACTGCTGGCGGAAAGCTATTACTTTTTCGAGAAAGGTCTTATTGATTCCAGCAACGCAAAATGTGACATGTGAACAGGAACGGAAATCTCCAGTTGACCCACGCCGTGACCCACGAACAGAAAAACCGGGGCGGAAACAACGGAGAAAAGCGTATCTGCGGGTGAGGAAATCCCGCGGCAAACCCGCTTTATTCTTCCGAAAGTCCGCAGAAGACGGCCCTATCGAATCTTCACACGCAGGAGGTCACTGGTTCGAGTCCAGCAGTCTCCACCAAAACCCTTGGAATCTCAATGATTTCAAGGGTTTTTTCTTGTTTTCGGCAAAAGAAAAGACCTCCTGCCTTCCCACCGGAAACGAAGGGACGCAGGAGGTCTTGTGGCGGCGCAGAAAAGTGAAGCGCCCATCAAAGGGGCATATTTTCACGCAAGCAGGCGAAAGCCCATCACGGCAAGGCCCAGCACCACGAGCACCACGCCCGTGGCGCGGTTGAGGGTCTTGGGCTGCGCGCGGTTGGCAAAGACCGCGGCGATACGCGCCCAGAGGAGCGTGAAAACGACGCACAGCACCCATGTGAGCGTATCCGGCAGCCCCCCGATGGCAAAATGGGAAACGGCGCCGGTCAGGGCGGTGAAGGTCATGATGAAAACGCTCGTGCCGACGGCCGTTTTCAGCTCGTAGCCCATGACGCTCGTGAGGATGAGCAGCATCATCATGCCGCCGCCCGCGCCGATGAAGCCGCAGATCATGCCGACCATCGCGCCGCAGACGAGCGACTGCACCGCGCGCTTTTTCGCGTCCACCTGCGCCATCGTTTCCTTCGTGGTCATCACGGGGCGCAGGATGAATTTGACGCCCAGCAGGAACGTCATAAAGACGGAGAAGCCGCCCATCGTCGCCGAGGGGACGAGGCTTGCCGCGTAGCTGCCGATGACGGTAAAGAGCAGCACGCTTGCCATCATGATGAGGCCGTTTTTGATGTCGAGATTCTTGTTTTTGTGGTAGGTGTAGGCCGAGACGGCGCTCGCGAGCACGTCGGACGAGAGCGCGATGCCCACGGCCATGTAGGGCTCAACGCCCAGAAAGGTGATCAGCATGGGGCTGATGACTGCGGCGGCGCTCATCCCGGCAAAGCCGGTGCCGAGCCCCGCGCCCATGCCCGCAAAAAATGTGACCAGAACAGTCGTCAGGATACTCATGGTTCGTTTGCCTCCAGCATTGCATCAAGATTGGTTTCGATCTCCGCGAGCGCCGCGGCGAAGGCTTCCCGCCGCGCTTCGTCCATGCCTGCAAAGAGGCTCTCGGAAAAATCCTTCTGGAGCTGCCGCCCGCGCGCGAGGATGGGCGCTGCCTTCTCGGTGCAGAGAAGCTCCGTCTTCCGCCGGTCGCCCGCCACCGCGCAGCGCGTGAGATAGCCCTCTCGCACGAGCTTTTCCACATTGACCGACACGAGATTCGCCTTGAGGCGGCGGATCTCCACGATCTCGCTGGCCGTTTTATAGTCCGGGTTGTTTCCCAGGAACATCAGGATATCGAAGGCCGTCTGCGGCAGGCCCAGCTCCTTGCAGAGCGGCCTGCACACTTCGCTGTAGGCGAGCGCGATCTTTCGGGAGATCGATATGCTTCGGTTCATGCCCTTCCTTCTTTCTTTTTTGAACTGTTCATTTTTGAAGTATTATAGTCTGCGATGTCCCCCGTGTCAACAGGCGGGACGGAAAAATTTTCGCTCCTTTTCCACAGGAACTGATCGCCCTGTGGAAGCTGCGGAACAAAAAATACGCTGCGGATTGCTCCGCAGCGTATTTTTTGTGTGGCCGCTTACTTGGCGGCGCGGTAGAGGAAGGAAACGATCTGCGCACGCAGGCAGTTGCTGTTCGGGGAGAAGGTGGTGTCGCTCGTGCCGGTGGTCACGCCCGCGTTGACGGCCCACTGCACGGCGGGGGCGTAGAAGGCGCTCGCGCTCACATCGGCAAAGGCGTTCGTGCCCTCAGCCTTCGGTGCGCCGGCCGCTCTCCACTGGAAGGTGACGGCCTGTGCGCGCGTGACGGAGGCATCCGGGGAGAAGGTCGTGCTGCTCGTGCCGGTGGTCACGTTGTTTTCCACCGCCCACGCAACAGCCTTTTCATAGTACGCGCCGCTCTTCACGTCGGTGAAGGACGTGGCCGTGGACTTCGGCTCGGGGCTGCCGTTGGCTCTCCACAGGAAGGTGACCATCTGGCCGCGCGTGCAGCCCGCGTTCGGCGCAAAGGTCGTGGCGGTCGCGCCGGAGGTGATGTTCTTCGCAACGGCCCAGACAACGGCGTCGGCATAGTAGGCGTCGTCCGCAACGTCGGTGAAGGGCAGGGCAGCCGAGCCGTCGTAGTTCTTGTCGCTCAGGACGGAGGAGAAGAGGAAGTTGCTGAGGTAGGCATATTCGTCTCTCTGGTGGACCTTATGGGTGAGGGAGTTTGCAAAGAGGACGACGTTCATGCCGTTTTCCTTGTAGGCAAAGCCCTGCACGCCGCCGTTTAAGTAGGCCTTGAAGCCCGCGGCGCGCTCGGCGGTGTTCGTGGGGATGAAGCCCTCGGTGGGCGTCTTGGTCTTGTCGCTCTTGACGAGCACCGTCGCGCCCGTGGGAACCTTGGAGAAGTAGCCGAGGCCGTAGGCATAGAGGATACCGTCGCCGTCAGCAATGTAGCTCGCGTTCACAAGGGTCTTGTTGGGATAGACAACGGGGGTCAGGCAGTCCATCGCGCCGTCCAGCTCGGTGTATTCCACACCGGCAATGAGGTCGGAGGCGGTGGACGCTGCGGAATAGCTGTAGCCGATGTAGGGAAGGCCGTTCTTCACGGCGGTCTTCGCCGCAGCGTCCAGCTTCGTCGCACCGATGGCAGCATCCGCCTTGGTCACGTCCGAGGTCGTGGTGAAGCCCAGAAGCGCCATGGCGGCCATGTCATAGTTCCAGCCGGAGCTCTGGCTCACCTGCGGGGTGTAGACAAAGCCCTTGCTGCTCTCGCTGGGCGTGCCGGAGACATAGACGGTGGGAGACTTGGTGATGATTCTGGCCTTCACATCCGCCTTGTCAACGCCCGTGGCGGAGAGCAGGTACTTGCCCGCAACGCTCTCATAGTCGGTGTAGGAGCAGATGAAATCACCCATGTAGTCGCCGGAAGTCACCATGCCGACACTCTTCCCGGCCTTGAGAAGCTCGTTGACGGCGGCGGTGGAATCCTCGGAGGCGTTGGAGATCACAACGTCCTTGTTCTTCTCGCCCGTGAAGCAGGAGCCAAGGGCGTTGGTATAGGCGAGCGCGTCGTCGTGATCCATCGGCTCGCCGCAGACGGCGGCGATGGTCTTGTAGGCGGCGGGCTCGGCCACGGTGACCATGTCGAAGCCGCGCGTCTCATTGAAGGAGGTGATGCCCTCGGAGTAGAGGACCGTCCAGCCGTTGATGAGCGTGCCGTCATAGAGCGCGCCGTTGGCAACAGAGCGCTTGGCCTGATACATCGAGACGATCATCGTACCGGCGGGGTAGGTAACGCCGTCATAGGTGAAGGACTTTTCGGTCACGTTGACCTTAACGTCGTTTCTCGTGAGCCACTCCATCATGTCGGAAGCGGCCTGGAGGTTGGTCTGGTTTTCGCCGTCGAGCGGGATGATGTAGCACTCGGGGTAGAAGTTGCCGTTCTGGCCCGCGCCCTTGTACTCGGGACGGAAGACGTCCATCTCCGCGCCCTCCACGTCGTTCTGGTCGCACAGCCACTGGCCGACGAGCGCGTAGGCGTCGGAATTGAAGTTCTTCACACCGCGCTCGAAGATCTTGACCTGAGAGGTGAGGTAGGAGAGCTTTTCGGCGGCGACGTAGGCGGCGTTGCCGAGGATACCGTACTGCGCTGCCTGAGCGGTATCATCGTTGTAGGCGGGCAGCTCAACGGTGTAGGCAACGGTGCCCTGGAGCATGGCGAACTGGGGGGTGTAGCTCGTGGACATATCGTCCCACGGGTCTTCCCAGTAGGTCTCGGTGCCGCTGCCGGTGTAGCTCAGGTAATCGCGCTGGGGGATGACATAGCTGTTGTAGCCATCGTTGTTGGCGACCGCCGCGATGCCCAGCGCCTCGCCGCCGGTGATGAGGTGCTCGGCAAGCAGGTCGTATTCAAAGTTCGGCTCGTGCGGGGGATCGCAGGGCTCGCACTGGAAGGCCTGCACGCGGCCGTGGAACTCAGCAAGCGACATGGGGTTGAACGTGCCGATGAGCTGCTGCATGTTGGCCGTCTCGCTCGTGGTCTGGAAGGAGTTGTCGCGGTTGAGGTCATAGCCGTTGGTGGAGTGTCTCGTGAGATAGGTGCGGCCGTCGACGTTCTCCTCGGGCACGAGGATAAAGAACACGTCGGACAAAAGCTCGTCCTTGACGCTGATGCTGTTGTCCTTGACGGTGTAGTACTTCTCAAGGTCGACCTTGCCGGACTTGCCGTTGTTATCGGCCGTCAGATAGCCCAAATAGCTGGCCTTGTCGCGGACGAGGTCGGGGATGGCAACGCTGCCCTCCGCGCCCACAGGGCCCATCTCGGCCTTGAGCTCTTCTTCGCCCGCGGCGGTGAAGCCCGTGAGCGTCTTGTAGTCGATGGTCTTTTCGCTCGTGATCATCTTGGCGAAATCGAGCACGCCGTCGGTGGCGGCGACCTCGTTGGAGTGGATGTTGGAGTACATCACGGGCACACGGATATCGTCGAGCTTGCCGGACTTGATGTCGGCGAGCACGGCGTCAGGGTCCGTCTCGGCCTGCTCGGTGAGGGCGAGCCACTTCGTCACGCTCGCCTTGGAGTCGGCGACGATCAGATAGGGCATATCGCGCCCCGCGGTGGACTGGCCCATGGAGAACTTTTCAACATACAGACCGTTCTTCGTGCCGTTTGCCGCGATCGTGTCGAGCTCCTTGTAGATCTCCCACATGGTGTTGAAGTTCTCGTACGGCGCGACCTTGACGCTTGCCGAGCCGATCGCCTTGCCGCTATTTTTGGCCGTCAGGTCAAAGTAGCCGCAAAGGTCGATGTAGTAGCCGCCGTTCACATGGGGCACGCTGTAGTCGGGCGTCGCTTCGCCGGTTCTGCGGTTGGTGGAATAGAAGTAGTTGTTCACATGGAAGGAGACGTCGAGCACGGCCTTGCCGTTTTTCTCGTTCGCCGTCAGCTTGATGTCCGTGAACTGGTGCTCGTCCTTGCCCTCGGTCATCCAGCTGTTAAGATCCCCGCCCGCATAGGCGTAGGGGAAAAGCTCTTCGTTGACGTAGGGGCGGGAATCGTCGCGCTCCAGCGCGAGCGTGACCGTTCCTGCGGTGATCGCCGCGGCAAGCGCTTCCTTGTTCATGCCGGAAACGGGGATGGAGAGGGAAACGTCCTCGCCCTCCTTGCCCGTAACGAGCGTGATGGTGGCGTCCACGGAAAATTTCGTGCCGAGGAGCGCATCGTCCTTGGGGTTCATGTCCTGATGGCTGACGGCGAATGCGGAGGGGACCGCAAGCGAGAGCGTCAGCATCAGCGCCAGCAAGAGCGACAGGGCTTTTGCTGCATACGAGTGCTTCGTCATAATTCTTCCTCCTGTATGGGTATTGCCGCCGTGCATGTCTCCGGCGGAGAGAGATTGTATATAGTGTAGCTCAATAAAAATGACAAGTCAACCGTTTATTCGACGCAGAATATTCAAATCTTTTTGAGGTAGCGAATATTCTTTCATCATTTTTGCACAGAACAGTCTTTTTTAAATCGCGGAATCGCGGTTTTTCTTTCATTTCTCCACCTGATAAGGGGATTTTATACACTTCTACCGCCCGGCGGCGCGGCGATTGAAAATCGCAGCCCGTTGGGGTATAATGAATGCCCAATCACAATGGATCGGAGGAATGCGGGATGCGGCTGCAAAGCGCGATTTTCACACTGGAGGATACGCTCTTCACGCCCGACGGCGCGGCGCGCGAGGGGCTCGACAAGGCCCTCGCCCTTTTTAAGATGGAAGGCGTTTGGCTCGGCGCGGTGACGGCCCTGCGCGCGGAGGAGGCGCAAAAAGCGCTCGAGCGGGCGGGGCTTTCGTCCTATTTCCGTTTTGTGCTCACCGAGCAGGTCGCCCTCTGCAAGGCTGACAGCGCCACGATGTTCGAGCGGGCGATGAAGCGCCTGCACGGGCAAAAGGACGACACGGCGGTTTTTTCCGGCTCGCTCGCCGCCATCGAGCAGGCAGGGGAGGCGGGCTTTCGCACCGTGGCCGTCCGCGGCGGCGCGGACGAGGAGGCGTGGCGCGCGATGCGCGCCGCCGCGGCGCAGAGCCTTGAAAGCTACAGCGAGCTGCTGGGATGACCGTGCCAATGGCGAAAAAAGAGTTCAGGCAAAAGCCTGAACTCTTTTTTTCTCTCTTTTAGGTCTCCGCGTCCTCCTTCGGCCGGAGCCTGCCGCCAAAATAGGCAACGAGCACGCCGAGCACGGCGCAGACGACGCCCCAGGCCATCTCCGCGCCGCTTGCGAACGCCGTGGGGATGATGACGAGCGTGGAAGCGAGCACGATGCCGAGCACCGCGTGGTAGGCAAGGGCATAGTGCCGGTCGAAGAGCGCGCTGACAAGGCGCGCAAAGAGCAGCGCCGTGCCGCCCATGCCAAGTCCCCACGGGATGAGCACCTACGGATCAAGGTGCGTGATGCCGTCGACCATCGGCGTGAGAAGGCCCACGGCCATGAGGATGGAGGAAGATGTCATGCCCGGGATGATGAAGCTCAGCCCCCACAGCGCGCCGCAGAAGAGAAAGCCGCCGAAGTCCGCGCGCATCTCGGAAAACGAGCCGAACTTCACGCACGCCAGCACGGAAAAGAGCGCGAGAAAGCTGAGGAGCATCGCGGCGATAGAGCTGCGGCTTCGCCCCTGCGCGCCAGCCTCGCGCCAGAGATCCGGGAACGTGCCGAGGATGAGGCCGATGAAAAGGCAGGTGGCGACCGTTTCCGACTGGTGGAAAAGAACGAGGATCGCGCCCCCGCCGCCGAGAAAGCCGATGGCCCAGCCCACGGCGACGGCGAGCAGCATCCGCCAGTAGCGCGCGAGCGCGCGCTTTGGGTGCGTCAGCAGCTCCATCGCGGGGCGGTAAATGCCGAAGATGACCGCGAGCACGCCGCCGGAAACGCCCGGCAGGATCGCGCCCGCGCCGATGAGCACGCCTTGCAGCACGCGGAGGATGCAGTTTTGTCTGCGGAATCTTTCCATAAAAGCGCCTTCTTTAATAGCCCTTTTTGCGGTCGACAAGGTGGTGCATCGGACGGCCCGCGGCGTAATTTTCAAGATTCGCGCAAAAGAGCGCGACGTTGCGCTCGCAGGTGTAGCCAAGGGTCATGTTGCCCGCGACGTGCGGCGTGAGCAGGAGGTTCTTCGCCCTTCTCAGCGGATGGTCGGCGGGAAGCGGCTCGGGCACGACCACATCGAGCGCCGCCCCCGCGAGGTGGCCGGAATCGAGGGAGGCGATGAGCGCGTCCTGATCGATCGCCGTGCCGCGCCCGACGTTGACAACATACGCACCCTCGGGCAGCAGCGCCATGCGCGCTGCGTTCAGGATATTCACCGTGTCGCTCACGGAGGGCAGCGACATGAAGAGAAGGTCGGTCTCGGGCAGGAGCTCATCCAGCGCCGTGACGGGATAGACCTTGTCAAAGTCCGCGTTCGCGCGGCCGCTGCGGCTCACGCCGATGAGGCTTGCCGGGTGGAACGAGCGCACGCGGCGGGCAAATTCCGTGCCGATATCGCCCGTGCCGAGGCAGGTGACGCGCGCGCCGTGGAGCGAGCGGATGCCGCCCGGGAGCACGCGCCAGTCGCCCTCGCGGATGATCTCGGTGTATTCAAGCTCGCGGCGCAGCAGCATCAGCGAGACCATGATCGAGTGCTCGGCGATGGTCGTGCCGTAAGCGCCCGAGGCGTTGGTGAGTAGACACTCGGGGTTCTGATAGAGCTCGTCGCGGCAGAAGCGATCCACGCCCGCCCAGCAGCTTGCGTACCACTTGAGGTGCTTCGCCCCCGCGATGACCTTCTGCGAGGGGTGGCCGTAGAGAATGGTGCAGTCGTCCACGTTGCCCTCCGCCGCCTTGGACGAGGGGAAGAAGACGATGTCATAGCCGCAGCGCGCGGCAGTATCGCGCAGCTGCTTTTCGTATGCCGGGGTCAGAAAGTCGATGATGACGCCGATTTTTTCATTCATGCTGCAATTCCTCCAAAATTCGTTCTGCGACGCGCAGGCCGTCGGCCGCGGCGCTCATGATACCGCCGGCGTAGCCCGCGCCCTCGCCGCAGGGATAGAGCCCGCGCACGGCGGACTGGTAGCTTTCACTTTCGCGCACGATGCGCACAGGGGACGAAGAGCGCGTCTCCACCGCCGTCAGCACGGCGTCGGGAGAATCGAAGCCCCGGAGCTTTTTCCCGAGCATCGGGATGCCCTCCTCGAGCGCCTCGCAGACAAAGGGCGGGAGACAGTCGTGCAGGTCGCACCAGGTAACGTCGGGCCGATAGGTCGGCGCGACCTTTCCCGCGCCTGTAGACGCGCGGCGGGCAAGAAAATCCTCCACGCGCTGCGCGGGCGCGCGATAGCCGCCTCCGCCGAGGCGGTAGGCCGCCTCCTCCAGCGCGCGCTGGAAGGAAACGCCCGCAAGGGCATCATCCGATGGGAAATCCTCAGGCGTGACGGAGACGAGAAGGCCTCCGTTGATGTTCACGCCGTCGCGCGCGAACTCGCTCATGCCGTTCGTCACGACGCGGTGTTCTTCCGACGCCGCGGCGACTACCTCGCCGCCGGGACAGACGCAGAAGGAGAACACGCCACGCCCTTTTCCCGTGTGGCAGGAGAGCTTATACGACGTGGGCGGAAGGCCCGGCGTGCCCGCCGCCGCCTTATACTGCGCCGCGTCCATGTCGCGCTGGCGGTGCTCGATGCGCACGCCGACGGCAAAGGGCTTCGGCTCCATCGGCACGCCCCGCTCGCGCAGCATGGCAAAGGTGTCGCGCGCGCTGTGGCCGGGGGCGAGGACGACATGGCGTGCGGGAAGAACGTAGTCCCCCTCTGGGGAGGAAACACGCAGCGCGCGCACGCTGCCGCCGTCCATGTCGATATCCGTGAGCGTGTGGGAAAAGCGCACCTCGCCGCCGCGGTCGATGATCTCGCGGCGGAGGTTTTGCAGCACGATATAAAGCCTGTCCGTGCCGACGTGGGGCTTGGCGTCGAGCAGAATATCCCCGCTCGCGCCGAAGCGGACAAATTCCTCTAAAATAAATCCGTGGCGCTCATCCTTCGTGCCGGTGTTGAGCTTGCCGTCGGAAAATGCGCCCGCGCCGCCCTCGCCGAACTGCACGTTCGACGTAAGATCCAGCTCTCCCGTGTGCCAGAAGCGCTCGACATCCTGCTTTCGCTGCTCGACGGCGCGCCCGCGCTCCAATAAAATGGGTCTTGCGCCGCAGCGGGCGAGCAGCAGCGCGCAGAAAAGGCCCGCCGGTCCCGCGCCGACGACGACGGGGGAGACCGCCGGCGCGTCGATTCGCGCGGGCGGGGCATAGCGCTTGGGCGCGTAGGGCTGCACATTTTTATTGCGGCAGCGCTTTAAGACCGCCGCTTCGTTTTTGACCTCGACCGCGGCGGAGCAGACGAGCTTCACGCCATCGCGCGCGTCGATCGAGCGGCGCAGGAGCTGCACGGAAGAAATTTCTGCCGCGCGCACGCGCAGAGCGCGCGCGCAGGCGGCGCGCAGCGCCTCTTCGTCCGAGCCGATGGGAAGGGTCAAATTGTCGATGCGGAGCATGGCGCCGCCTCCTTTTCCTGATTGCGTTTCATTTTAGTATGAGAAGGGGTATTTCGCAAGGGCAAATGTGTGAACATAAGGGAAACTTAGGGGTTCCGCAGGGAAAATCGCGCCGAATTTAAGAAATCGCCAAACGGAGTTCAAGAAATATACACAAATATCCCCTATGATAGCAGCATCGAAAGACAAAGGACCGCGGACGCGGAAACCGTTTCACAGGAGGTCACGACCATGTACGAAGACGAAAACAACCTGTATCACTACAGCTACCGCAAGGGCGATGGCAGCGACACCATCGACACGAAGAACTACGCCGAAGACCCGTGGGAGAAGGCGCAGGACGGCGCGAACGGCAAGAAGAAGAAAGGACGCTTTCCCGGAAAGCTCGTGGCGCTCGCGCTGGTGTGCGCGCTCGTCGGCGGCTTTGTCGGCGCGGGCGTGAGCGCCGCCGCCAAGGTGAACCACACGGGCATTCAGGTCAGCGACCGTGAGGTCGCGCAGGTACAGACCCTGAAGGTGGACGGCAGCAAGCAGATGACGATGAGCGAGGTCTACGCCTCGAACGTCAACAGCGTGGTGTCGATCAACGTCTCCGCCACCTCGACCAACTACTTCGGCCAGACCGTGCAGACCGCCGCAAGCGGCACGGGCTTTCTCATCACGGAGGACGGTTACATCCTTACAAACCACCATGTGGTGAACGGCGCGAGCAGCGTGAGCGTGACGCTCTACAACGGTGAGAGCTACGATGCGAAGGTCATCGGCAGCGACGAGGACTATGATATCGCCGTTCTCAAGATCGACGTGACGGGCGCGACGCCCGTGGTGCTGGGCGACTCGAGCAAGCTTGCCATCGGCGAATCCGTCGCAGCCGTGGGCAATCCCCTCGGCGAGCTGACGTTCTCGATGACCGAGGGCATCGTCTCCTGCGTCAACCGCGCCATCAATGTTGACGGCACGCCCTTTAACATGATTCAGGTCGACTGCTCCATCAACCCCGGCAATTCCGGCGGCCCGCTCTTCAACAGCTACGGCGAGGTCGTGGGCATCGTGTCGGCCAAGTATTCGAGCTACTCCAACACCACCGTGGAGGGCATCGGCTTTGCCATTCCCATCAACGACGTGGTCTCCCTTGTCAAGGATATCATGACCAACGGCTATGTGACCAACAAGGCCTACATGGGCATCACGCCGCAGACGATGACCGCGCAGATGGCGCAGCAGTACCGTTACGACGTGAGCGAGGGCGTCTTCGTCTGCTCCGTTGACCCGGACAGCGCCGCCGACAAGGCAGGGCTCAAGCTCGGCGACGTCATCACGAAGATGGACGACAAGGATATTGCATCCTGTGAAGACCTCGTCGCGGCCAAGAAGAGCTACAGCGCGGGCGACACCGTGACGCTGACCGTCTACCGCGAGGGTAAGACGATCGAGGTAGAGCTCACCTTCGACGCAGCCCCCGAGACGACGGAGACGAGTTCCTCCGACCAGAGCACCGACAACAGCTACAATGGTAACGGCGGTTACGGCAACGGCGGTTACGGCAATGGCGGCAACGGCTACTACTCCAATCCCTGGGATTTCTTCAATAACTTCTTCGGCTACGGCGGCTAAATGCCGCAAAGCAGCAAAAAGGCGGAACCTCTCAAAAAGAGGTTCCGCCTTTTTTATTTTTTGTTCGCGGTTTTACTTGCTGCGCTTGAGCAGCTCGCACACGAGCGCATAGACGCGCGCGGTGGAGGCGACGTTCAGACGCTCGTTCACGGAGTGCACATCGTGCAGTTCCGGTCCCATGGACAGCGCGTCGAGGCCGGGGAGCTTCTCGATGAAAAGGCCGCACTCAAGGCCGCCGTGGGTGGCTTCGATCTTTCCCTCGCGGCCGGTGAGGTCGCGGTAGACCGCCTCGACCTCTTTTCGGAGAGCGGAAGCGCGGTCATACTGCCAGCCCGGGTAGCTGCTGCGCACGCTGACCGTGCCGCCGGCATACTCGACGATGGACTTCACGCGCTGGATGAGCATCTCCTTCTGCGAGGCGATGCTCGAGCGCACGGAGTAGGAGAAGCGGAGGGTCTGCTCGTCCATGCGCATCACGCCGAGGTTGAGCGAGGTCTGCACAAGGCCGGGGAAATCAGCGCTCATCTCCTGCACGCCCTGCGGCAGCGCAAGGAGCACATGGAGGAAGCGGGACGTCTCCTGCGCGGAGACGGCGAACGAGACCGCGGCGGGCGCGCAGACGAGCGAAAGGCCGCCGTCGGTGATGGCGTATTCATTCTTGAGCGTCGCGTCGAACTCCTTGATGAAGGCCTCGAACGCGCCGGCTTCTTCCTTGGAAACGGCGACAAGCGCATCGTTTCGAAGGCAGATGACGTTATCAAACTCGCCGCCGGTGAGATCGCCCACGCGCAGCGAGGGGCAGCGCTCCATCGCGCTGTAGAGCGTGCGGCCCATCAGGCAGTTGGCATTGCCGCGGCCGTCCTTGATGTTCATGCCGGAGTGACCGCCCTTGAGACCCGAAATGGTCACACAGTAGCCCTGATATTTTTCGCCGAGCGCTTCGCGCGCAGCGGAGAGTGTGCAGTCAAGGCGCGCGCCGCCCGCGCAGGACACGGTGAACACGCCCTCCTCCTCGGAATCGAGGTTCAAAAGCTTCCTGCCCTTCAGGTCGGAGCAGTCGAGCGCGAACGCGCCGTCCATGCCGACCTCCTCGTCGACGGTGAAGACCGCCTCGATGGGGGGATGGGCAAGCGTTTCGTCGGACAAAATGGCGAGGATCATTGCAACGGCGATACCGTTGTCGCCGCCGAGCGAGGTCTTGTCCGCCCAGACCCACTCGCCGTCGGTGCGAACGTCAAGTCCTTCGCGCGCCATGTCCTTCGTGCAGTCCTCAGTCTTGGCGCAGACCATGTCGATATGGCCCTGCATGATGATGGGGGCGGCGTTTTCATAGCCGCAGGAGCCGTCCTTCCAGATGACGACGTTGTTGCACGCCTCCTGGCGGTACTTGAGGCCCAGTTCCTTCGCAAAGCTGACGCAGAGATCGCTGATCTCCTTCGTGTTGCCGCTGCCGTGGGGCACGGCGCAGAGCTTTTCAAAATAATAGAAGACCTTTTCAGGCTTGATACCGGATAATGCAGCCATAATACCCTCCAAATAGCGTTTAGTTGATCTGCTTGCGGCGGCTCAGGTTCATCGTGCCGTCCTGCATGTCCTGAATGCTCTCAAGGCTCTTGCCCGTGCCCTCGGCCACGCACTGGATGGCGTTCTCGGCGACCGTTGCGTGGATGCCGGTGCGGGCGGTAACGAGCTTATCGAAGCCGCGCACAAGGCTGCCGCCGCCGGTCATGACAATGCCGTTGTTGGAGATATCGGCGACCAGCTCGGGCGGGGTCTTTTCGAGCACGAGGTGGACCTCCTCCATGATGCGCTCAACAGGCTCTTCGAAGGCCTCGAGCATCTCGGCGGAGGAAACGGTGATCAGCTCGGGCAGGCCCGTGACAAGGCTGCGGCCCTTGACCTCCATGGTCATCTCCTCCTCGGGCGGGAAGACGCAGCCGATCTCCATCTTCATCTGCTCGGCCGTGCGCTCGCCGACGAGCAGGTTGTGCTTGCGGCGCATATACTTGACGACGGCCTCGTTGAACTGGTCGCCCGCGATCTTGATGGAGGAAGACTCCACAACGCCGGAGAGGGAGATGACCGCGATATCGGACGTACCGCCGCCGATATCGATGATCATATGGCCCTCGGGCTGGGTGATGTCGATGCCCGCGCCGATGGCGGCGGCGACCGGCTCTTCGATGAGGTAGACGCGGCGCGCGCCGGCCTGGATGCCCGCGTCGATGACCGCGCGCTCCTCGACCTCGGTGATGCCGGAGGGAACGCAGATGATGATGCGCGGCTTGAAGAGCTGGAAGCCCATGACCTTGTGGATAAACTCCTTGATCATGCGCTCGGTGACTTCATAATCGGAGATGACGCCCTCGCGCAGGGGGCGGATGGCGATGATGTTGCCGGGGGTGCGGCCAAGCATGGCCTGCGCGTCCGCGCCGACCTTGAGGAGCTTGCCGGTGTTCTTGTCGAGCGCAACGACCGAGGGTTCGTTGAGCACGATGCCTTTATCCTTAATGTAGATCAGCACCGACGCGGTGCCAAGATCCATGCCGATGTCCTTGCTGAAAGAAAACATAGCGCTATACCTCTTTACTTTTCTGAAAACTGAAATGAGCGAAAGCTCATACTTTCCCATAATGCTTTCATTATAACGGCAGAAAAACGAGTTTGCAATAGCATTGTGCGCGATTTTGCACACGGTATCAGGGAAAAATAAGGAAAAAGAGAACGCCGCGCCGCCTTTCTTTGAAGACTTCAGTCTTCGTCCGCCGAAGCGAGCGTCGCGCAGATGACGCTCTGCGCCCCCGCTGCGCGCAGAACGCGCGCGGCTTCGCGCAGCGTAGCGCCCGTGGTGAGGATATCGTCGATGAGCAAAATACGCGCGCCGCGTATCTTCTCTTCGTTCACGGCGGCGTAAACGCCGGCGACATTCTTCTGCCGCTCCTCGCGCGAGGAAAGCGAGGACTGCGCGGGGTTGTCCCTCGTCTTTTGCAAAAGCGCCGCGGGCGCGGTGTCCCAGCGGCGGCAGGTCTCGCGCGCAAGGAGATACGACTGGTCGTAGCCGCGCTCCCGTCTGCGCTTTTTCGACACGGGAACAAAGGTCACAAGGTCGAACTGCCCGCCGAAATGCTCGGCCGCAGCCTGCGCGAGGAGATCGCCAAAGCCCGTGCAGCGGCTCTGACTGCCGTGAAATTTGTAGTCCAGCAGCGCCTCGCGCACGATGCCCTCGTATTTGAGCGGGGCGAGGCACGCGCCGATCTCCGCGCGCTCGTGGAAGGGCGTTTTGCAGTAGGGGAGGGTCTTTTCGCACGCAGGGCATACGCCCTGCACACCGACTTTTCCACAGAAGGCGCAGTGCGGCGGGAAAAGGAGCGTCGCAAGCGATCGAAGGGGCTTCATTTCTCCTCCCCACCTTTCCGAAGCCGCCATTTGAGGCCGCTGTAGCGGCGGCTGCGGCGGTCGTTCTCCGCCATTTTGTTGACGGCGGAATCGTCGCCGACGATGACGAGCAGCTCGCGCGCGCGGGTGATGGCGGTATATAAAACGCCGCGCACCATCAGCGACGGCGCGCACGGCGCGCCGACAAAGACGACGCCGCGGTATTCGCTGCCCTGCGCTTTATGTACGGTCATGGCGTAGGCCATGTCCAATTCCGCGAGCATATCAGACGTATACGTCGCGGTGCGGTCGTCGAAGACGATCTCCAGCAGCTCACCGCTCGGGTCGATCTTTGCGATCTTACCGACATCGCCGTTGAAGATACCCGTGCCCGCCGTGCCGTCCGCCTTCTGCCAGACCACGTCGTAATCGTTGCGCGTCTGCATGACGCGGTCGCCCTCGCGGAAGATGAGCTCGCCGAAGCGGCGCTCCTTTTTGCCGGGCGCCGGCGGGTTCAGCGCCGCCTGCAAGGCAAAGTTCAGCGACCTTGTGCCCGCGTCGCCGCGGCGGGTGGGCGTCAGGACCTGCAATTCCTCCGCGGGGATGCCCATCTTGTCGGGCAGCCGCGTTTTGCACAGCTCCACCACCGTTTCAACGAGCCGCACGCTGTCGCGCCGGGGGAGGAAGAAAAAGTCGTTCGCGGCAGCGTTTTTGAGCTGCGGCGGCATGCCGGTGTTGACAAGGTGCGCGTTGCGCACGATCATCGACTGCCCGGCC
>Ga0129314_1001312_pt1 | contig 17935 bp, 19 predicted proteins | sample O1111metagenome_FD_94431 | JGI IMG/M metagenome (GOLD analysis project Ga0129314, IMG submission 94431) | Orangutan individual fecal microbial communities from fecal samples from Wisconsin, USA - O1111 metagenome | ecosystem: Host-associated > Mammals > Digestive system > Large intestine > Fecal... | reverse complement strand
TCACGGCGGTGAGCGATAAAAAGTCCCGCCAGGCCATCCGTCAGGCCCGGAAACGCGCCCCCGGCGCGGTGGTGGCCGTCTGCGGCTGCTACGCCCAGACCGCCCCCGGGGCGGTGGAGGCCCTGGGGGTGGATCTGATCGCCGGGACGGCGGAGCGGATGCAGTTTCTGGACGATCTGGAGCGGCTCTCCGCCGCCAAGGCCGCCCCCAATCGCCCGGCCCCCCAGGTCACCGTGGACAACATCATGGCCCACCGGACCTTTGAGCCCCTCGCCGCCGGCGGTCTGGAGGGCCGCACCCGGGCCATGCTCAAGGTGGAGGACGGCTGCACCAACTTCTGCTCCTACTGCATCATCCCCTACGCCCGGGGACCGGTGCGCTCTCTGCCCCTGGAGAGGGCGGCGGCCGAGGCCAGACGGCTGGCAGAGGAGGGCTACCGGGAGCTGGTGCTCACCGGCATCGAGCTGTCCTCCTGGGGCCGGGACCTGCCCGGGGGGCCCGGGCCCATGGACCTCGTCGAGGCGGTGTGCGCCGCTGCGCCGGGCTACCGGGTGCGGCTGGGCTCCCTGGAGCCCCGGACCGTGACGGAGGACTTCAGCCGCCGGTGCGCCGCCTTGGACAACCTGTGCCCCCACTTCCACCTGTCCATGCAGTCCGGCTGCGACGCCACTCTGAGGCGGATGAATCGAAAGTACGACACCGCCCGGTATTTTGAGAGCGTGGAATTACTGAGAGGATACTTTCAGGCCCCCGGTCTTACCACCGATCTCATCGTGGGCTTCCCCGGGGAGACCGAGGAGGAGTTTGCCCAGACCCTGACCTTCGTGGAGCGGTGCGCCTTCACTGCCATGCACATCTTCCCTTACTCCCGGCGCACCGGCACCCCGGCGGCGGACCTGCCGGGCCAGGTGCCCAGGGGCGTGAAGGAGGAGCGGGCCCGCCGGGCGGCGGCGCTGGCCACACGTCTGGAGCGGGCCTATCTGGCGTCCTGGGTGGGACAGGCCCTGCCCGTCCTTTTTGAGGAGGAGAAGGAGGGCCTCTGGCGGGGGCACGCCCCCAACTATGTGCAGGTGCGGGCGCAGGGCGCCGGCCTGCACAACCGGGTCCGGCAGGTCCGGATCACCGGCGTCGGGGAGGACTGTCTGGAGGGAGAATTGCTGTGAAGCGGAGAAAATGGCTGGCGGCCCTGTGGGCGGCTCTGCTGCTGCTGACGGGCTGCGCCCCCGGCCCCGCCACGGAGGCGGAGGCCCCGCCCCCAGCGACCTCCGCCCCCGTGGGGACCCAGACGCTAGCGGGCGTGGCCTTCTCCGCCTTTTTGGAGGAGGCCAACGCCGCCCGCCGGGCGGTGCTGGAGGATGGCCCCGACCTGGATCTGAGTCCGTGGACGGCGGACTTCCGGGACCAGAACGATACCTTTACCCCGGAGGAGATGGACCGGCTGACCGCGCCGCCGGAAGCCCTGCCGCCCCTGAGCCGGGCGGGGATGGAGGAGGACGTGGAGACTCTCTTCACCCTGCTGCGCACCACCTATGGGGCCTATACATACTTTGGCGGGGACGAGGTGTTCCTGCCCCTCAAGGACGCGGTGCGCTCCGACCTGGAGGGGGAGCGCTACCTGCTCTCCCGGGACTTGGAGAAGGTGTTGGTCCGGCATCTCGCTCCGGTGCTGGTGGACGGGCACTTTACCCTGGGTTCCACCGCCATGCGGGACGGCCACGCCCAGTACATGTACTACGTGCCCGGCCTCTATTTTTCCGACACGGAGGGGTTGGACCCGGCCTACGTCAAGCCCACCATCGGCCCGGACGGGGCCATCGTGCACTGGTTCGCCGCCCTGAGCCACGACGGAACCGACCTGCCGGAGCGACAGGGAGATTACGAGCTGGACTGGGTGCGGGCGGGGGAGACCCCCTGGGACGGGTTGGACGTATTCACTGAGACAGAGGCGGAGGGAATTCCGGTGCTGACCTCCCGGCAGATGTACGCCCGGAAGGGGCGGCCGCCGCAGGAGGAACAGTTGGAGCGCTTCGCCTCCTGTGGCGGCGACTACGCGGATGAGTCCCTCTTCCTCTTTGACCTGAGGGCCAACGGCGGGGGGAGCGACATCTGGATCATGGACTGGTTCGAGGGCTGGGCGGGGCAGCCCGCCGCACCCCGGCGGGCCTTCGCCCACCGGGTGTCTCAGCTTTCCAACAGGCTGATGCCGGAGGGCTACCCGGCGGATCGAATCGGGACCTGGCAGACGGCTGATCTGGAGAGGCGGTGGGCCCAGACGGACAGCGTCGTTCTGGTCCTCACCGACAAGGGGACGGCCTCCTCGGGGGAGACGGCGGTGAAATTCTTCCGCGCGGCGGGGGATGTCCTGTTTATTGGGGGCCCCACCCTGGGCTGTTCCCTGACCCCCAACAACTGTAACTTCTACCTGCCCAACACCGGCCTGCGGGTCTACTTCGGCACGGGCCTGTCCTTCTGCGAGAGCCTGGAGAACATCGACGGGGCGGGCTTCCTCCCCGACCTGTGGGTGGAGCCCGCCGATGCCCTGGACGCGGCGGTCCGGCTGTGCCAATACTACAACTTGAAATAGGGGCTTCCCTTTTGCGCAGGTATCCTGTAGAATGTCCCTATATCCCATTGAAACAGGAGGTTTTCGCATGAAGCTCATATCCTGGAACGTCAACGGCCTGCGGGCCTGCGTCAAAAAGGGATTTTTCGACTTTTTCGCCGCCGCGGACTGCGACGCGCTGTGCCTGCAGGAGACCAAGATGCAGCCCGGTCAGGCCGACATCGACACCCCCGGCTACCTGCAGTACTGGAACTCGGCGGAGAAGAGGGGCTACTCCGGCACCGCCATTTTCACCCGGCGGGAGCCCCTGTGTGCGACCTACGACATCGGGGATTCCGACCACGTGGGGGAGGGCCGGTGCATCACCCTGGAGTACCCGGAGTTCTATCTGGTCACCGTCTATACCCCCAACGCCCAGGATGGACTGGCCCGTCTGCCCTACCGCATGGCGTGGGAGGACGCCTTCCGGTCCTATCTCAAGAGCCTGGACGGCAGAAAGCCGGTGGTGGTCTGCGGGGACATGAACGTGGCCCACCAGGAGATCGACCTGAAAAACCCCAAGACCAACCGGGGCAACGCCGGCTTCTCCGACGAGGAGCGCGCCAAGATGACCGAGCTGCTCTCCGCCGGGTTTACCGACACCTTCCGCTGGCTGTACCCCGACGCTGCGGGGGCCTATTCCTGGTGGAGCTACCGCTTCCACGCCCGGGAGAACAACGCCGGGTGGCGCATCGACTATTTCCTGGTGTCCGACCGTCTGCGGGACCGCGTCGCCGGGGCCTCCATCCTCTCCGACGTGTACGGCAGCGACCACTGCCCGGTCTGCCTGGAGCTGAGGGACTGAACGGAAAACCGCCTCCGCGTCTCAGGACGCGGAGGCGGTTTTCAGTCGTCGTAATCCAGATCCAGCACTTCGCCGGTATAGGCGTCGATCTCCAGGTCGATCTTTTCCTTGCCGTCCTTCAGCGCCACTTCATAATAGGAGACGCCGTCGTCCTCGTCCAGCTTGATCTTCTGGATCTTGCCGTCGGGAAAGAGGGCCCGGACCATGGACTCCACGTCGGCTTCCGTCAGCGGCTGGGGCTGGGTGGGCGCGGGCGTAGGCGTGGGCGCGGGCGTAGGGACGGGCGCAGGTGTGGGGATGGGCGCGGGCGAGACCGCCGGACTGGGGCTGGGCGGGACAGCGGGGGAGACGGGGACAGCGGGCGCAGGTGTGTCTCCCACGCTCGGGCTGGGCGTGGGAGAGGGCGTGGCCGTGACGGAGGGGGTGGGCTCCGGGCTGGGAGCGGGCTCCGGCTCCGGGGCATCCAGACCGGAGAGCTTCGCCGCCACCAGAGCCTCGACCTCTTCCCGCAGCTTCTGGGCGTGGGGGAGGGCCTTGCTGGCCGCCAGCACGTCCACCTGGTCCTGGGGGGAGGTGAGGTAGCCCTTGAGGGCCAGCTCATCCATCAGGGAGTTCACCGTGGCCTCCAGGGTCCAACCCCGGTAGGAGCGCCCCTCCAGCAGCGCCTGAGCGTCGCCGTTGACGCCGTCCACCGCCCGGACCTGGTCCCGGCGGTTGAGGCGGATGGAGAAGTGGGGGTTGACGGACAGCTCCACGGTGGAGTAGATTTGGAAAAACTGCGTCCATACCGCCGCTCCGGCGATGACCGCCAGCAGGCAGGCCGCGGCGGCCAGGGAGGCCAGGCGCCGGCGCCGCAGGCGGGGGTCGGGGGAGGCCGGACGGGTGATGTAGTCATGGACCTCCATCCGGACCACGGGAGGGCCGGAGACGGCGTCCAGGCCGGGCCGGGGCAGGTCCTCCACCGCGCGGTACAGGGCATGTTCCAATTTCTTGCGGCTCACAGGTGCACCCCCTCCTCCGTCAGATAGCGCTGCAGCTTTTTCAGGGCTCTGCTGTACCGGGACAGGACGGTGGACAGGGGAAGACCCAGGTCCCGGGCGATCTCCCGGTGCTTCAGGCCGGAGGCGGCGTGAAGCAGCACCACCTGCCGCTCTTCCTCGCCCAGCGCTTTGAGGGCGGCCTCCAGCACCAGCCGGTCGGTGGGGTCGGAGACGTAGGAGAAGCGCAGATCATCTTCCGCCCCATCCGGGGCGGCCTCTGTCCGGCTCTGACCGCGCAGCAGGTCCCGGCAAAGATTCTTGGTGATGGTGAACAGCCAGGCCAGGGGCTTGCCCTGGGGAACATACAGGTGGGCGGCTGCCCGCACCTTGAGATAGGTCTCCTGGACGATGTCCTCCGCGTCGTGGGGGTTCCTCAAAATGGAGAGGGCCAGGGCATAGACGGCCTTCTCCGTGGAGCGGTACAGGACCTCGAAGGCCTCCGGATCCCCCTGGCCGACCAGGGGCAGCAGGCGCTCCTCCAGCCGGCCCTCCGGCCGTTGGGCACGGGCCAACTCCTCCATGGACATCAGCAGGAACACGTCGGCGGCACCTCCTCCCGGCTCTGTGATATAATGACTGCTTTGCAGTCATTATATCACAGAGCCGGGCGAGAAGGGAAGTCCTTCCCTTCGTATGGATAACGAACGGGGCTGCGGTTTTATCGCGGCCCCGTTCCAATTTTGCGGAGGATTCAGGCGGTCCCCTGGGCCTCGGCTCCTTCCTGCGCCAGCCGGAGCTCCCGCAGGACGCCCAGACCCATGGGCAGGGCCACAGCGAAGGTGAGAATGTCAGCCAGCGGCTGGCTGGCCTGGATGCCGAATACCCCCCACAGATAGGGCAGGACCAGGATCAGGGGCACAAAGGTGAGCCCCTGGCGGCACATGGCCAGTACCGTGGCCTTGAAGGAGCGGCCGATGGTTTGCAGGGTCATGCTGGCGGGAAAGAGCCAGGACATGAGGGGAAAGGTGATGCACTGGAGCCGGAGGGCCAGCGCGCCGATGTATATGACCTCCGGGTCGTCCCGGCGGAAGAGGGCCACCACCTGGGGGGCGAAGAGGAAGCCCAGGATGGACAGGGCCAGGGCGGCGATGAGAGCCACCCGGAAGAAAAAGTGGAAGGCTTCCCGTACCCGGCCGTACAGCCCGGCGCCGTAGTTAAAGCCGCACACGGGCTGGTAGCCCTGGCCAAAGCCGATGATGCCCGAGCCGGCGAACATGGTGACCCGGGAGACGATGCTCATGGCGGCTACTACGGTATCGCCGCCGCAGTTGCGCCCCGCCACGTTGAGCAGAATAGTGGCCAGGCTGGCCAATGCCTGCCGCCAGAAAGAAGGCAGGCCGTTGGCGAGGATGATGCGATACTTGTCCAGCGAGGGGCGGAACTGCCGGAAGGACAGGGGGATGTTGGTGCCCCGGAAGGTGCCGCCCACCAGCAGGCAGAAGCTGAGAAACTGGCTTAGAATGGTGGCCAGGGCCGCCCCTCCAGTGCCCAGATCCAGCGCGAAGATGAAGATGGGGTCCAGCACGATGTTGACGATGGCGCCGGAGAAGATGCCCACCATGCCGAACACGGCGTTGCCCTGGAAGCGAAACTGGTTGTTCAGCACCAGAGAGGACACCATGAAGGGCGCGCCGATGAGGATAAAGTGGACATAGTCGATGGTATAGGGGGCGCTGGTGTCGGTGGCGCCCAGAAAGTGCACCATGGGTTCGATGAGTACGGTGCCCAGCACACCCAGGACGAGCCCGCAGAGGAAAGCGGAAAAGAAGGCCACCGAGATCATGGACTCGGCCTCCTCCCGCTTCTGCTGGCCCAGCAGGCGGGAGACGGTGTTGCCCGAGCCCTGGCCGAAGGTGAAGCCGATGGCCTGGATGACGGCCATCAGGGGGAGGGCCACGCCTACGGCGGCGGTGGCGCTGGTACCGATCTGCCCTACGAAGTAGGTATCGGCCATGTTGTAGACCGAGGTGACCAGCATGCTGATGATGGTGGGGACAGCCAGCGTGGCCACCAGGTTGGGGATGGGGGTCTGGGTCATCTGGGTAAATTTGTCTTCGGCCGAATGAAAGATGGACAACGGTGTCACTCCCAACGGATGAGGATGATTCAATACTCAATAGTATAGCACAAATAGGTGAATACGCAACTATTTGAGGGAGAGAAATCGAAAAAGGAGCCCGGCCGCCCCAAAGGGGCGGCCGGGGCCGGTCTAGGGGTCATTGGGTCAGGATACAGACCAGGGCTTCGGCGGTCAGGCCGGTAAAATACCGGTCCACCGGCACGTCCCGCAGGGCGTCGGTCAGGGCGGAGGGCTCCAGAGGCAGGCCCATCAGCCGGGCGGACAGGGGGCCGGAATCCTCGGCGGAGAAGTAATCGCCGCGGAAGTCGGCGGCGGCAATGCGCCCCTGCTCCACCACCAGAAAGACCTCGATGACGCCCACGCCCTCCACCCGGCGGCGCTTACGCACCGACCACTTGGGGGAGGCGCCGTAGTTCCACTCCCAGGTGGCGTAGCGGCTGTCCCGCAGCGCCTGGACGGCGGCCAGGTCCTGTGTGGTGAGCGAATAGGGCTCCATGGGCGTCCCTTCGAACATGGCCTCCAGCAGCAGGGCTTTGAACTGCTCCAGGGACACGTCCTGCCGGAGATAGGGACGGATGGTGGTGACCCGGCTGCGCACCGACGGAATCCCCTTGGACTCGATCTTGTCCTGGGAGACCTGCAGGGCCTGGGCCACCACGGAGAGGTCGGAGTCGAACATCAGGGTGCCGTGGTGCATGATGCGGCCCTGTTTGCGGTACTGGGCGTTGCCGGAGAACTTCTGGCCGTCGATGGTGATGTCGTTGCGGCCGTTGACCTGGGCGTCCACCCCCAGCTTTTGCAGGGCGCGGGCCACCGGCTGGCAGAACAGATGCAGATCCAGAGCGCTGTCGGCCCCGGCGTCCATGACGAAGGTGAAGTTCAGGTTGCCCAGATCGTGGTACACCGCGCCGCCGCCGGACAGCCGCCGGACCACCCGGACGCCGTGCGTCCGGACGAAGTCGGCGTTGATCTCCTCGGCCGTGTTCTGGTGCTTGCCCACCACGATGGTGTTGTCGTTCTGCCAGAGCATGAAATATTCCCGGTCCCGGGGTAGGCAGTCGAAGACGTACTGCTCCAGCGCCAGGTTAAAATAGGGATCGGTGGAGGGAGATTCTAGATAGACCATACGGTACCTCTTTTTCAATGGAATAGGAAATCATTGTCGGCAGGCAGAGACCCAGGCCGCAGTCCAGAACGAGACAATAGGCAGGCTGGGGGCTGTCGTCCTCCCGATAGGCAAATGTGATCGTCAGGACGTCTACCGGGACCTGCTCCGGAGGAATTCCCTCCGACACGCCGGTGGATTGGACCACTCCGGCTTGCCGCTACTGGCATAGGTCATAGATTCCTGATAATGGGAGACAAATGCCGCTCCATCCGTCCCCCAGACGGATTGCATGGAATAGGGTTCGGTATTTCCCCATACGTCCCATTCGGAGGAGGTCTCCACCATATGGAAGCCAAACCCATAGATTTGTGGCTGTTCTGCCTGCCCGTCCCAGTCATAGCGGAAACCGCAGCCTGTCCCGGTCTTTCCATCAAAATAGAGCTCCAACTGCATCTGCTGTACGGCATTGCAGTAGAGGAAGCAGGGCACCGCGCCGTCAAAGCCATAGCAGGATAAGACGTCGCCCCGGCGCAGTCCATCCTACATGGAATACCACAAGGATGCGTCCGCCCAGGACACAATCGGGGCGTCCGGGCCTGCCGTTTGGGAGGGGACCGGACTCAGTCCTTCGCCCTGAGCATATTCTACGGGCGCGACCCGATCCGCAACTGGCGAAGAAGACCGGTCCGTGGGTCCGGCCTGTATCACCCACGCGAGAAGGATGGCCGACAGCGCCAGGAATCCAACGCGCTGTAAAGTCTGCTGCATGCTGTGACTGCCTCTCAGGGTTCAAATACAGGGACGGCATTTGCCTGCCGCACATGGTTTTTTATTTTTTGAGCTCCAAGGCCTGGCGGACCTTGGCGGCGATGCCCTCCGGGCTCAGGCCGAAGTGCTCCAGCACCCGCTCGGCCTTGCCGGAGCGGCCGAACACGTCCTCCACGCCGTGGCGCACCACGGGTACGGGGCAGCCGGCGGACACACAGGCGGCCACCGCCTCGCCCAGGCCGCCGATGATGTTGTGCTCCTCGGTGGTGACGATGCAGCCGGTCTCCCGGGCGCAGCGCAGCACCAGCGCCTCATCCAGGGGCTTGATGGTGTGCATATCCACCACTCGGACCGACACGCCCTCGGCCTGGAGGGCCTCGGCTGCCTTCAGGGCCATCTGGACCATCATACCGGCGGCGATGACGGTGACGTCGCCGCCGTCCCGCAGCACGGCGCCCTTGCCCAGCTCGAAGCGGTAGCCGGGCGCTCCGTCGGTGACCGACTCCACCGCCAGGCGGCCCAGGCGCAGGTAGGCGGGACCCTCGTAGTCCAGCAGGGCCTGGACGGCCTGGCGCATCTCGGGAGCGTCGCAGGGGGAGAGCACCAGCATCCCGGGCAGGCTGCGCATGAGGGCGTAGTCCTCGCAGCACTGGTGGGTGGCTCCGTCCTCGCCCACGGACAGGCCGCCGTGGGAGCCCACCACCGTCACATTCAGGTGGGGATAGGCGATGGAGTTGCGGACCTGTTCAAAGGCCCGGCCGGCGGCGAACATGGCAAAGGTATTGGTGAACACCTTCTTGCCGCAGGTGGACAGGCCGGCGGCCACGGTGGTCATGTTGGCCTCGGCAATGCCCATGTTGAAAAAGCGCTCCGGGTACTTGTCGGCGAACTTCTTACTCATGGTGGAGCCGGACAGGTCGGCGTCCAGCACCACCAACTGGGGATAGTGCTCCCCCAGGGCGGCCAGGGCCTCGCCGTAGGCGGCTCTCGTTGCGATCTTCTCTGCCATGTCAGTTCACCTCCAGTTGGGCCAGAGCGGCCCTCAGCTCGGCTATGGCCTGCTCGTACTGCTCATCGTTGGGAGCCTTGCCGTGCCAGCCGGCGTTGTTCTCCATAAAGGAGACGCCCTTACCCTTCACGGTGCGGGCCAGGATGACGGTGGGCCTGCCCTGGGCGGCCTTGGCCTGCTCCAGCGCGTCGGCCACGGCGGCGCAGTCGTGGCCGTCCACCGTCAGCACGTTCCAGTTGAAGGCCTCAAACTTTTTGTCCACCGGAGCGGTGGGCATCACGTCGGCGGTCTTACCGTCGATCTGCAGACCGTTCAGATCCACGAAGGCGCACAGGTTGTCCAGCTTGTACTTGGCCGCAGACATGGCGGCCTCCCACACCTGGCCCTCGGCCAGCTCGCCGTCGCCCAGCAGGGCATAGACCCGGTAGTCCCGGCCGTCCAGCCTGCCCGCCAGGGCCATGCCCACGGCGGCGGACAGCCCCTGGCCCAGCGAGCCGGTGGACATGTCCACGCCCTTGACGTGACGCATCTCGGCGTGGCCGGACAGGTGGCCTTCGATGGAACGGAAGAGCTTCAGCTCCTCCTGGGGGAAGAAGCCCCGCAGGGAGAGAATGGGGTACAGGGCGGGGGTGCAGTGGCCTTTGGACAGGACAAAACGGTCCCGGTCGGGGTCGTGGGGATGGGCGGGGTCCACCCGCATGGTGTGGAAGTACAGCACGGTCAGCAGGTCCATGGCGGACAGCGAGCCGCCGATGTGGCCGGAATTGGCCGTGTGCACCATGTCAACCGCCAGAAGCCTGGCCCTGGCCGCCAGGACCTCCAGCTCACGGATGCGCGATTGTTCCAACAGGATCACCCTTTCATGTCGATCGTGGGTAAAAATGCAGTGTTATTAGTATAGTACAAGGGCGCGGCGGGCGCAAGTGCCTTCTTTCTGCCGGAAAAGGAGGGGGTTCTTGAACTTGCGCAGATTCCTTCTTGCACTTTTCAAAAAAATAGGCTATTATATAAAGAACAGCTTTGCAACGAAAATCCGATCAGCGCGTAACGACAGCTTGGAGGCATTCAAAGTGTTTAATGAGAGACAATTGCGGATCATCTCCCTGCTTCAGAGCCAGGAGAAGGTCAGCGTCAGCGAGCTCACCGCGGAATTTGGCGTCTCCCTGGTGACGGTGCGGCAGGATCTGAAAAAGCTGGAGGACCAGGGCGTCCTGAAGCGGACCCACGGCGGGGCGGTGGCGGTGGACAACGGCTATGATACCTCCACCCGCATGTGGAACAATTATGAGAAAAAGCAGCGCATCGTCCAGCGGGCGGCCGGTCTGGTCAGCGACGGGGAGACCATCATCATCGAGACGGGCTCCACCTGCTCCCTGCTGGCCCGGGAGCTGGCCACCAAGCGGGGCATCACCATCATTACCAACTCCGTGTTCCTGTGCAACTTCGTGCGGGCCTGTTCCTCGCTGGATGTGGTGCTGCTGGGCGGCTCCTTCCAGCACGACGCCGAGGCCAATGTGGGGCCGCTCACCAAGCTGGGCCTGAGCCAGTTCTCGGTGGACAAGTGTTTCATCGGCGCCGATGCCATCAGCGAAGAGAAGGGGGTGTCCACCATCAACCTGTTCCGGGCGGAGGTGGTGCGCTCCATGTCCGAATCGGCCGGCAAGATGATCGTGCTGACCACCTCCGACAAGATCGGCGGCAGCGCGGTAGCGTCGGTGTTCCCCCTGGACCACCTGCATACCCTCATTACCGACACCGACATCAAGCCGGCCGACCAGCATATGCTGGAGAGGGCGGGGGTCAACGTACTTACGGTGTGACGACAGAATGGAAAAAGGACGTCCGGCCGCTGGCGGCCCGGACGCCTTTTTTATGATATAAGGGGCGGCATTTTTAACGGCTGAGACGGCGGGAATAAATGAGCCATCCGGGCGGGACCCTCTCAGGTCCCGCCCGGATGGCTCATTTGCGGAGGGGAAATCAATCTTTGGGCGGCATGACGGTGGCCATGCCCTTGACTACGACCTCGCCCCGCTGGTTGGTGCAAATAGTATCCAGCTTGGCGATGTTCTTTTCGGGGAGAAGTTCAGACACCGTGCAGGTGGCGGTGACGGTGTCGCCAAAACGGACGGGCTTGGTGAACTTCAGCTCCTGGCCCAGGTAGATGGTGCCGGGGCCGGGGAACTGCATGCCCAGAACGGCGGAAATCAGTCCGGCGGACAAAATGCCATGGGCGATGCGGCCGCCGAAGGGAGTCAGGCTGGCAGTCTGCTCGTTGACGTGGGCGGGGTTCAGGTCGCCGGTGATGCCGGCGAAGAGGTAGACATCGGTCTCAGTGATGGTCTTGGAGCGGCTGGCGCTCTCACCGACCCTCAACTCATGAATGGTCATAGAAAACCTCCTTTCTTATTGAGTTGTGTGGGAAAAGGGAATATGGGAAAAGGGAGAGCTTGTATAAAAAGAGAAGAAAAAGATGCCCCTTGATATGAATTGGGGTAGGCCGGGTTCAACAGATGCCAAAGGTGCCTAGGATGATGATGACTGCGCAGGAGATGAGAGGGATGACTACGGTTAGCATACCGATGTTGATATAGGATTCCTTGTGGGTAAGGCCACACACACCCAAAAGGGTGATGACTGCGCCGTTGTGGGGCAGGGTGTCCAGACCACCACAGGCCACAGCAGCTACGCGGTGGAGGACCTGGGGATTAATCCCGGCGGTGTTGGCCCACTCCAGGAAGGTCTTTCCAAACGTGTCAAGGGCGATGGACAGACCGCCGGAGGCGGAACCGGTGACACCTGCAAGGACGGAGGAAGAGATGGCCGTACCGATGAGGGGGTTGGAGGAGACGTTTACAATGGCGGTGGCCACGATAGTGAAGCCGGCCAGCGTCTTGATGACGTTGCCGTAACCCACCTCGGAGGCAGTGTTCATGATGGCGAGGAAGGAGCCTTGTACACCATCCTTCAGGCAATTGACGATACCATTGGGAAAGCGCTTGTAGTTAAGGAGGATGGCCAGAATGACACCCAGCAGCAGGGCACACAGCAGGCTCCAGTTGCCCGCCACAGCGGAGAGCGTGGTTCCATAGTCAGTTTCGAGGTAAGATCCATTAACATTGGGGAAGACAAGCTTGGAAAAGATGAGGTTGCCGATCAGAACGACCAGTATAGGCAGAATAGAGAAAAGGAATGATGGTAGGTTGGACTCATCGATTCCCTGGAGGTGAGAGTCATTGTGGTCGCCGTAGCCCTCGCCGGCAGCTTTGTACTTCTTCAGACGATTCTCCAGCCACCACATGCCGCCAAAGAGCATGATGAGAGTGGCGACTATCCCCAGGATGGGGGCGGCAAAGGCATCGGTGCCGAAGTATTTCATTGGGATGGCGTTCTGAATCTGGGGAGAACCGGGCAGGGCGGTCATGGTAAAAGTAAACGCGCCCAGGGCGATGGCCGGCGCCAGAAGACGCTTGGGGATGTCAGAGTTCCGGAACAATGCCACACCGATGGGGTAGATGGCGAACACGGCCACGAAAAGAGACACGCCGCCGTAGGTAATGATGGCGCAGGAGAGAACTACAGCCCAGATTTCCTTGCCCTTACCGGCTTTGCGGGTAATAAAGGAGGCGATGGACTTAGCGGCGCCGGAGTCGTCCATCACCTTGCCGAACAGCGCACCCAGCAGGAAAATGGGAAAATAGGTCCGAACATAGTTCGCCAGATTGGACATGAAGCTCTCGGTATAGGTGGCCAGGAGATGCACATCTCCGCCACTAAATACGGCGAACAGGGAAGCGAAGAGGGCTAGGACAGGGGCTAGGATAATGACAGACCAGCCGCGATAGGCCAGGTACATCAAGAGACCCAGGGAGATGATAATGCCGATAACACCTATCATTAGAAATACCTCCTATTTATTTATCTCTCATTCTCAATCACTGAAACTGGACGGGAAAGCCAGTTTAGAAGGTCAGCCCCATGGGCGCATCCCGGAAGATACGCTCGTCCATGAGCTCCACATAATTTACAATGGGCTCAAAATCCATCTGCTCCAGGATGTCCCGCCGCAGGTCCACGCCGGGGGCGATTTCCTTGAGCACCACGCCCTCCCAGGTCAGTTCAAAGACCGCCCGCTCGGTGATGTAAAGTACCGGCTGGCCCTTCTCTACGGCGTACTGGCCGGAAAAGGTGATCTGCTCCACAGCAGGGATCAGCTTCTTTACCTTGCCCTCCTGATGAATGAGCAGCCTGCCGTCCTCCACACCCACCTTCAGGCCGCCGGCCGTGAAGGTGCCGCAGTAGACAACCTTTTTGGCGTTTTGCGTGATATTGATAAAGCCGCCGCATCCGGCAATTTTGGGGCCGAATTTGCTGACGTTGACATTGCCCTGCGCGTCCATTTGGGCCAGCCCCAGGAAGGCCACGTCCAGGCCGCCTCCGTCGTAGAAATCAAATTGATAGGGTTCATCTAGCACGCAGTCAGGATTGGTGGTGACGCCGAAGTCTCCGCCCCCAGCGGGAATGCCCCCGATGGTTCCGGCCTCGGTGGTGAGGACCATGCCCTCCAGCCCCTCCTCGGCGGCCACCGCCGCCACGCCTTCCGGCATTCCGATGCCCAGATTGGTCACGGCGTGGGGGACCAGCTCCATGGCGGCCCGGCGGGCGATGATCTTGCGCTCACCCATGGGCAGGGGCGGCAGTGAATCAACGGGCACACGGATTTCCCCGCTGTAGGCCGGGTTATAGAACGAGCCATTGGTCTGCATGTGGTTTTCGGCTGCGGCTACCACGATGGCGTCGACATAGATACCGGGAATCTTAATGAGACGGGTGTCAATACTGCCGTAATCCACCACTTGCTCCACCTGGACGATGACCTTGCCGCCGGAGTTCTTGGCGGCCTGCGCGATGGACAGCGCCTCACCGATTACGCCCTCTCGCTGAAGGGTGCAGTTGCCCTTCGTATCGGCATAGGTGGCACGGATGACGGCCACGTCAATGGGATGAGAGTGATAAAATAACTTTTCTTCGCCGCGGAGGTGCACGACCTCTACGATGTCGCCAGCCTCACGGGCTTTGTCATTCAGCTTGCCGCCCTCCAGCCGGGGGTCTACAAATGTCTTGAGGCCAACATGCGTGATTACGCCGGGCTTACCGGCGGCGATATCCCGGAACATTTGAGAAATAACGCCTTGCGGAAGGTTGTAGGCGGCCAATTTATTTTCCAACGCAAGCTTCTGAAGCCGGGGCTGAAGTCCCCAATGACCGCCGATTACCTTTGTGACGAGCCCCTCCTCCCCCAGGTGATTGAGCTGCCGCTCCTTGCCGTCGCCTTGACCAGCCGCGTAGAGGAGGGTCAGGTCCTTGGGGTGTCCGCTGCTGAGGTAGGATTCCTGAATGGCCTTACTGATCTCCTCTGCGTGTACGGCGCCAACGAACCCCGCAAAGGCCAAAGTATGGCCGTCTTTCATATAAGTATGGACTGCTTCGGTGGCCGTCATCGTTTTTACCATGTGCATCATCCTTTCTCCTGGGTTTTGCCTAGGTGCGTTTCGATATTGGAAGAAACCTGAGGGGGAGATTGACGGTTAAAGCATACACGGGAAAGCGTAATTTTGTAAAATGCCCTTTTGTATGGCAGTCCATAACTGAAAATAATAGATAATACAAAAATACAAAAAGCATTCAAAAATAATTGTGCATAAATCACATAATTATTACTGAGGTGTATGGGACGATGCATCCAGGTTATGGTTTTGGATAAAGCTCAAAAAAATGCAAAATAATTTTGGTCGTTTTGTTGCTCGTCAAGTGAAAGCTTTTCTTATACAATACATTTTAGGGGAAGAAGCACGTTGGTTCGGTTACGATAGGAGGTTTTCCGTGGAAATTCATCATCTAAGGTATTTCGTGGAAATTGCCCGAAACAAGAGCTTTACTCGGGCCGCAGAGCAGCTTTATATTACCCAGCCCATGCTAACCCGGGTGATCAAACAATTGGAAGAGGAGCTGGATGCTAAGCTGATTGAGCGGACCAGCAAGAGCTTCCGGCTGACTGACGTGGGGGAGGCGTTCTACCTTCAGGCCCAGGACCTGCTATTGCGCTACAATGATTTATACCGGACCATTGACGATGTCAGATCGGTTCGCAGCGGCGAGGTACGCCTGAGCACGCCGGGGGTGCTGCTGGATATGTATTTTGCTCCGCTGCTGGCGCAGTTTCGAAATAAATTTCCCGGTATTGACATTAACATTGTGGAGGAGGGCTCTAAGCTAGTCGTAAAAGCCCTACTGTCCAACCAGGCGGATTTGGGAATGGTTATGCTGCCTGTCGAGCATTCCTCCCAATTCGAGACCACGGTGGTGGTACGGGATCAGGTCCGGCTGATGGTGGGCAAGGGACACCGGCTGGCCGGCTGCGGCCAGGTCCATATTCGGGAACTAAAAGAAGAGCGGTTTATTACATTTGGTGACACGGCCACGCTGCATGACCAATTCATCCATTTGTGCGAAGAACATAATTTCTATCCACATGTAGCCTATAAAAGTTTGATGCCGCACTTCACAGCGGAACTGCTGGCCTCCAGCGACTGCGTGGCAGTCATGCCGGGCCCTGTGATTCAGAGATACCGCACCGATGAATTGGCCGTGCTTTCGCTTGAACAGAGTCTTCCTTGGGAAATTGCCGTCATTCACCGCAAGGAGTGCTACCAATCCTATGCCTCCAACAAGCTCCGGGAGTTCATCTGCGACTACTTTGCCGCCCTCCAGAAGGCCGCAGTCCCTGTTGTCGGAACGCCCGCGCCGCGGGAGGGGCAGAACATTTTTTCCGGTGTTTGCGATTGACAAAAAGGGGAAGAAAGGGTATTATACCCTAGAGAAGTTCTCGTGCAAAAATATTTTGTGAGAGGACGACTTGTGGCTGCCCAAGCCCGGGCCTGACTCCGGCCGCCACTTTTCCCCCAAAGACCAGAGCGCGGCACCGGACAGGGAGACAATCACCGATTCAGCCATCGGCCCGCACCGTGCCGACGGGCCTATGCCCGCCGGCCTGCAGGGCCTGCGGGGACCGGGCGCCGCTTTTATCGTTTACACATGGATCAGGAGAGAGGCCGGCACGGGTGGTCCGGACCGGAGCCGAGCGTTGGAAGGCGGTATTGCATGGATATCAGAGAGTGTATCAATTATTTGCTGACAACGGCGCAGCATCAGGTGTTTCAGCTTTTGTCCTCCAAGCTGGCGCCCTACGGCATCACGCCGGGTCAGTATGGTGTGCTCAACTGCCTTTGGCGCAAGGAGGCCGTGAACCCCAAGGAGATGGCGCAGATCCTCGGATTAGAGACCTCCACGATCTCCGGTGTGCTGGACCGGATGCAGAAGAAGGGGCTGATTGACCGGGTGGTGGACCCCAATGACCGCCGCTGCGTGCAGGTGGTCATCACCCCCATGGGCGCCGCGCTGGAAGAGCCGGTACTGCAGATCATCCAGGAGCTGAACGAGGAGGTGCTGCGGGACTTCTCCCGGGAGGAGGCCACCACCCTCACCCGCTGTCTGAAGCAGATCGCGGAAAAAATCTGATGGATGCCCGCCGGCAAGCCGGCGGGCGTTTTTGCATCAGCCATTTTATTCACAGGTTTTTTACAACTCGTTCAAAGTCTATCCAATCTTTTCCCCGGCGGGTGTGGTATCCTGTAATCACAACAGAACAGAAGCGCAAAGCCGGATGCAACACAGTGTGCTGTGTTCATATATACATTCAATTACACCTCTCACTCCTCCTCTCTCTCTTTCCAAACGCAAAGGGCCCGCCGTCCGGCGGGCCCTTTGTTGCTTCTTTTGGACCGGAGGTGTACGTGTCCGTCCCATTCCTCCGTCCGGCCCGGCAGGGGCGGGAGGGGAGAACGATGACCATCATCAAGCTGGAGCCGGTTAACGGCGTCCATCCGGTAGAGCGGCAGTCTCACCGCACATCCAACTGGATGGGAGAGGGGTGGGCAGAGGTGCCCGAGCACCTGGCGGAGCAGGCGTTCGCCTGCGGCGGCTCCTGTGAGCTGACGCTGGAGGACGGCGTTCTGACCGCCCTCACGGCCGTCCGGCGGCCGGAGGAGCTGGATGCGCCCACGCCGCAGGAGGACGCCGACACCCTGCTGGTGGACCACGAGTACCGGCTGACGCTGCTGGAGCTGGGGCTTACGGCAGAATAAGAGAAGAGGGGAGGACGAGAGATGCTGTATCGGACGTTAAAGCGCCTCATGGAACGGGGCCAGACCCAGGGCCTGGGGGAGAAGCTGGATGTCTTCTTCGCCGCGGACAAGCTGACCCGGGAGGAATATGAGGAGCTCACCGGCCTGCTGGGCTGAGTGGAGACAATGGAAGGGGCCGGATGCGTGTGCATCCGGCCCCTTCCGCTTTGTGGAATGGAGCGACATGAAAGGGGTTATTTCATGGACTCCACGATGGCGTCGGCCAGGGCGTCCAGCTCGGCGGCCTTGCTCTCATGGAGAGAAGAGGCCAGGGTAAGCC
>Ga0129314_1001309_pt1 | contig 17959 bp, 21 predicted proteins | sample O1111metagenome_FD_94431 | JGI IMG/M metagenome (GOLD analysis project Ga0129314, IMG submission 94431) | Orangutan individual fecal microbial communities from fecal samples from Wisconsin, USA - O1111 metagenome | ecosystem: Host-associated > Mammals > Digestive system > Large intestine > Fecal... | reverse complement strand
GCAGCTACTATCATTCCCGCAGGGATAATAGTACCTGCTTCACCCGTGAACGTAAGCTCCCCTGTGGCTTTTGCCGCGATATATGGTCTGATGCCGATTATCGCACCTATACGCGCAAGCGATATGCCCGTTGCTGTATCGACGTAGCCAGCATTATAAACATCCTCAGCAAGCTGCCACATCAATGACGAAAACCACGCGTATATTCTCAGCATAAGTCCGAGGATGCTTCGTACAGATAAGTTTATATCATTGCCAAACTTTGCTTTTGCCTGCTGCTCATACGCATCAAGCAACTCGATATAACTTGGCCTTCTAAAACCTGCTGCCGAAATGCCCCAATCATCCATTATTATCAACCTCCCCGGATATCATTTCTTCACTTTCGAGTTGGGCCGTAAAGCGTACGTGTATAATGCGCCCTACGCGTTCAATTTCCAGTGCTTCAATTCGCTTAACTTGCGGTTCCTGATAAATCGCCGCACTGATTATTTCCCTTATTTCCGCATCGCTTATAGCAGCATCAGAAAATATCCTCTCATAGTCCGTTCCGTGGCTCACATCAAGTTCCCATTCGCCGATCCATGATTGCAGCGTACATCTCACCGCTTGTGCTATATCCGCAGCGCCTGCTATTGTTGTTATGCTGCCATCTGTTTCAAAAGCAATGTCTCTCGTATTCTCATCCACATATAAGTTCATTGCGGGCCTCCTGTATCGCCGCCTGTAGGTATGCTATGCGTATGCTCGCCTATATTCACACCATTCAGCATAAGTTTGCCGCTTACTTCTATGCCATCAGGCTTTACGGCTATATATGTACTGCCTGCAGATAGAACAAGGGCATTATCAGGTAGCCCCGGCGGTGCCTTGCTGCTTTTCGCTATACCGCCTATAAATATAGAATCCGTCATATCGTGGCTTCTACTTGTAGCAGGCTCAGTAATTTTGCCATCCAATGCCGCATCTATATCCTTATCGCAGATAATAACCAATCCAATATCACCATTCTTATACCACGGGCGAACGGCGAAGTCGCCCATACACAAGCTGGCCACTGGAACGCCCAAGAGCTGCGGCTGGTTGGCCATAGTTCCGTCTATGCTTGTTTTCACGAGTGGCTGCGCGTCTATTGTCATGGATTCTGCGTTAAAGCGTACTACTTTCACCAGTTCTGCAACTCGCAGCTCGCCTGAAAGCTTTTCTTCCCGTGCTGATTTATTATCTCTGACGCTCATGACGGCACTACCTCAATTATTGTTTTCCAGTCCCCGCTCCCATCGCCTTTATGGGTTACTTTCTTGACCATGTAGCTTCCCGATGCCGTCGAATCTTGTATTAAGACAATATCTCCAACGCCTATATGATAATTAAGCAGGCACTCGCGTTTTTCATTGCCGTCGGCTTCTGATTGCTGCGCCCTTGTCTTCTTAACGGGCTTTGCCGTCGTATTTACAACTTGGCTTTCGGACTTAGACGATGATTTAAGCAGTCCGGTTTGTGGCGTCAGCAGATATCCGGTAGTTATGCCAATCTCCGGAGGCGCTATTACGATTTGCCCTGTACGCAGTAACAACCGCGACTTGCAATCAGTACAAACAATTCTCGTGAGTACATCTTTAAGCCGTCCGGTACATACCTTTCCGCGTTTGTATGTTGGATTTTCGGCAAGCATACAAAGCCCAATCTCTACGCCGAACAGTGATAGCAAGTCTGATAACACGTTTTGCGCAGTAATCGGGCCTTTATAGCTTTTGTTCACATTTGCACCAAGCCATTGCTGCAAACTGTCTGCTGCAGTTATCTTCGTAACAATATCGAGATCGCCCGTATCATGGCTGAACGATGCAACACTGCCGACAAAGACAGATCCAACATCATCCTGATACCCCGCGTTTACAATTATCGGCGTGCCTTTTGATATAGCTGCTCTGGTGCTTGGCGCAAGGTTATATATTTCAAGTTTGCATATCGGTACTCCGGCATCGTCTTCCGACGTAACTTCGAAGCAAAATTTAAGATCATCAAGCTGATACCTGCTTGTGCCAACCTGCAAAGATGCTCTACGCTTCCAAAAACGCATTCATTCGCTCCTTCCCACAAGCCACAGCTTTACGGCTTTTCCAAAGTTATCATAATCTATCGTTTCTATGTTGTCGCCTTCCGCGGCGGCAGGTATTATAAGCGGCAGCGGGTAGCGTTCATCGGCAAACTGTTCGAACAACGGTTTCCCGTATCTTATGATTTCGCCATAGCACAATAGCACATTGTTCGGCACCGGTACTGACAAGTCGACTGTGAAGAAAGCGCCTTCCTCATTGTACTTGAATGCTATTCTATATGTCTTATCGTCAAGCTTTATATCCAATGTGCACGGCACCATGTCAGCAGTTACAGGTATATACTTCAAGGCAACGGCATCCGCCATAAGTTTCATATCAGTACCCCCTGTAAGACGGATTGGATCGCGCCGCAGCCATACCGCTGTTCTTCGGCTGGGGATCATTAAAGCTTGAAACATAGTCAGCATACGCACTTGACGGAGTTACAAGCCCCACGTTTTGTTCTTGTTTTGTGCCTTTCCTTTTTGAGGTTGCCGTGCGCGCATCCGACGACATTGTAAATGCCGATATTGGTGCAAATGCCGACGTACTAAGGCGCATATACTGCAGCGTGAGCTTAAATGCAAAACCCGTACCTGCCGTCTTGCTTCGGCCTATGGATAACGATGTTATAAGCATATTGTCGTACTGATCTTCACCCCTATAGGCTATCAAATCGCGATTCCGGCACATCGCAACAAGCGTTGCACGGGCAGCGGCAACAGATGAGGTGACCGTGCCGGATATCGATACCTTAACAGGTTCTGCCACTGCATGGTCATCTATAGTGCTGCCGCCCTCTATCGGGTTGCTTGTGACTTTATTGCTATAAGATGCATCTTCAGACTCTACTACACCAGTATAAGGCTGGAATGCCACGGTTCCGCTATCTCCCATGAGATAATAGCTCATTAAGCAATCCCCTCCTGTATAGCTTCTTGTTCAGCTTCTTCGGCACGCAAACGCTCATACTCATCGCGTATTACACGGCGCACGCGCTGCTCTAATTCATCTTTATCTGCTGCCGATGTACTTCCGGATACCGTGATGTTTACATTTGGCGCGAAGTGCAAAACCTTACTGTTTTCACTACGCGAAATGATACGATCAGTTTTATCAGCGGGTACAATGGCGCTGCCTCCCGGAAGATATGCCAGTTCTCCACCACTCGGCCCATCATTTATATACGTCCAGCCACCCGGGTGGTCATCCGTTCCACGAGCATTGTGTGGCACTTTCGCGCCAATACCAGTCACAGTAGCCTGTATTGATACAGTACCTATTTCTTCCGCTGCTTCTTTTATACGCTTGAACTGCATCACAATAACATTAGCGCCGGTTTCCGCTGCGCCGCTCATGCTGCTCCACATTTCCGCACTACCATCCGTGATATCTGTATATGTATCATTCGCAGTATGCTTAATATCCTCCATGCCAGCCTGAGCTGCGCCTGTAGGTAGTTCAACTTTAGGTATTTCAACGGTAGGCATATCAACGGTCGGTATTTCCACGTCCGGCACTTCAAAACCTGACGTATCGGCAATAGAGCCAAGGTTATCAGCGATATCGCCTGTAGCTGCAGCTGCATCTGCAGCCCCACCAGACAGGCCCGTAATCCAGTTTATAACCGCGCTTCCCGCATCCGCTATCCAGCCAATTATGGTGCCTATTACATTAGCTATGGTGCCGAGTATCTGTCCAGTAACATTGAGTATAGGTGCAATGGCTTGCAACAGTGGAGCAATCAGCGATAGCAGTTGCGCGACTGGCGGCAAAATTGCCTGAGCCATAACCGTCAATATGGGCATTGCAGCCGGCAATATAGCAGTACATATTATGTTCAATATCTGCACTATAGGTGGCAATAGCGTTTGTGCCAACAGCGCTATAATGCTAATAAGCGGCGGTAATATGGTCTGTGCCGCATTCGATATAACAGGCATCAAAGGCTGTATTACCGTAAACACCGTGCTAAGCATCTGTATCAGGATAGGCAGCAAGGTCATACCCAGCTGCATAAGCGTCGGCACTCCTTCTGCAAACCCATCCGCGAGTACATCCACAAACTGTATAAGCATTGGCTCTATTATGGGCCAATTTGATAATATGGTATTAAACAATGTTGTCAGCACGGGGGTAAACTTAGCGCCAGCAGTAGCAATAAAATCTTGCCACATGCCTTTTACACCCTTTAAGCCGTTCGTGTAGCTGCCAGATGTGCGCGTTACATCCGTCAATGCATCCCCGGATTGAGCAACTATCACATTAAAACGGATTTGCGCCTTGGTTGCTTCATCTAACTCGCCGAACTGCTTGCGTAATGCCGATGCATCTCCTTGATAGCCCATCGACAGCATAGATTGCTGTATAGCGGCCTCGTTCATTACTATACCAAGCGACTTTAAGCCTTCAGTTTCCCCCATAAGTCCTGAGCGGATTTTTGCAAAAGCGTCTTCATCCGAGATGTTATGGAAGCTTCCAAGGTCATACGCAAGCAAAGTTATCGATTTAGACATTTCGGCTCCGGCATCTTCTGCCATCCCGAGGCCTTTAACCATAGCCTGCGCGTCCGCCATAAACCCCTTAATTTCTTGTTTGGAGCGTTTCGCAGCCGAGCTAAAGTTATCTATCCACGTTTCTGCTCCAACCGCCGCAGAACCGAATACTGTATCAAATTTACTTTGTGTTTCTTCGGCGTTTGCAGCGGCGTCTATTGCACCGCCAACAAAGTCCTTCAGCAAATCTATGCCCTTTTTTATTATTGCAAGCCCGGCAATGGTTTTTATTGCCGCAGCGAATTTACTTCCTAATGTATCTGCAGCTACTCCGCCGCGATTACCAAGATCATCAAGATCCTTGCCTGACTTTTGCGCTTGCTGACCGAGATCTTCTGTGTCGGTCTGTGCATCTTTGAGCGCCGTGCCAAGCGATGCCTTTATGGTCTGCACGGGATGTTTTACCGCATTTGATATATCCTTGAATACAGCCTTGGCATCCGTGCCGAAGCCTTTTGCTTTTGACTTTGCATCCTTAAATGCTGCTCCTATACCGGTTTTAATGCTTTTTGACAGCTTATCGCCACGGCTTATGCTGTCAACCATAGCACTGCGTACTGCAGTACCCATGCTTTTACCAGCACCGGATACGTTTGAAAATGCACCAATAGCACGGCTTCCTATCCCTTGTATGCTTGTCCCAATCTGGTCAAAGCCTTTCGCGGTCTCTTGTGTGTCTTCTTTTAGTTGTTGCTGTTTCTCCTCAACATCGTCCAAGGGGGCGGTATCTATGTCCCACTGTACACCGAATGTTAAGCTTCTCTGGTCGGCCATATAACCGCCTCCTTTCATGTTTTATCTTTTATAGCTGTCACATATAGTTCCTTCGCAGCAAGACATTCGTAAAAAGTGGCGGCATCCATTTGCGATAATTCCGTAAATGTAATGCCGCCTGAATCAAATATCAAAAACCAAAATGCTTTATTTTGCTGCGCTCGCCGTTGCGCCTGCGCTTGCGCTATGCTGCTTTCCTGGGCGAAGAAATCGCTCTATCTCTCGCACCAGCAGTTCCGCCGTTTCGATGTCTTCGCGTTCCTCAAAGTAATCAAAGCCCTTGCGCGCCACCTCTGCAGGACAAGTTATAACGTTTTTGAACAGTATGTCCATGTAGCGCAATATGTCCTTATTGTCGCTCGACATTCCACAGCGCTGGTTAGTTTCAAAATACCAACGCGGTGAAACTGACTGCAGTTCAAATTCCTGTCCGTTAACGGTTATGTTTTCTTTACGATACATGTGTCTATACCACCTTTCACTTATGTTCCTACACGGGTCATAATAGTTGTTCCACATCACTGCAAGTCAGCGCGCGGGACATATATAGTTATTTCTCCGCTGCTTATTTCTTTGCCGCGTTCTATAGGCGGCATTTTGAGTATTGTGCAATTCTCGGCCTGCAGCATGAATCCCGATCCAACGGTCGCATCGCGTACCACTACATCAAAAGTTGCATGTGACTGTGACAGCCGTCTAAGCCACGGCAGTGAGGCTGAATCCTGTGCAAGCGAAAACGTTATCTTCGCTGAACGATTCGAGTTTTTTGCATAGGAAACGGTACCATCAAGCCCAACTTTGGGCAGTATTGAATCTTCGTTATCCTCAATCTTTATGGTACTGCCTTCTGCATAACCAGTTATAGGCCGTTCGTTAACAAGCATCGTTACATTATCAAAGCTATATATTTCCATTTTACTCCTCCTCGGAAGCAAGCTTTATACTAAGCGTACCCGTCGCCTTTATGCCGTGTACACCGCCCCTAAGCGTTGCATACCACGTTATATCCGGCATTATACGCTGTTCTATCTGCTTTTCACTGGCATCTGAATATCGCGGTATAACCACTTTATACTGCGGCCTATTGTCTATCGACCGTATAATGCCGTTAGTGGCTGCACTATTTAGCGCACTTATTATGGCTGCGCCTATCATAGCAAAGCCCGTATCGTTATAAGGTACTTCGTCTGTTTCAACCATCAGCTTAGTTATAGCCGCACGCATCGCCTGCTTTATCTGCCAGCGGCCTATGACAACATCTATGTATTCACCATCGGCGCAAACACCATCGCGCATGTATTCACGCTTGTGGTTATTGACATAGGTATTGACATGATTCGTTAGCAGTGTACCCAGCGCAGCTGCATCTACATCTGCTGTAGGTATCCCAACAAGGCCTTTCCATTTCCATGTAACCGCCTCGGGATAATATCCTATCATACGGCCTACCCAAGCAGCATGCATATAACTGTTCGTTGCATCGGCGTTATAGCATATTACAGACTGTGCACTTGTTATGGCGATGCTTTTCGTTGCCGACTGTGCCACGAGCAGTTTTTCAGCTTCTTTCTGTCCCGTCGCAAGTGTCTGCAGAGACAGTACAGTTCCGGCAGCCCACGCAGCCAAAGCGGTTATCTGTGTATCCGTAGCCGCGGCGGGCAACAGGTAATACCAATCATCATGGTTATCGCGCAAGGTATCCAGCGCATCAGTAATATTTTGATTTGTGGACGATGATGCAAGTCCCAATACAGCTACAATTTCCGGCGCGTTACCCATTTCTTCTGCATTGGCATACAATGCTTTAGCCGCCTTACCGGCAGCGGTTGTAGCTGCATAGTCCGCAAGCAGCGCATCAAGCGTTGCATACTCTTTATAACTCTTAGCACCATCAAGCGACAATATCAGCGGTATAAGCGACTCACGCGGAGTCGCCTTCGTGTCAAGACTAATATGCACTACAATGTCTTGTACCATATATTTCCTCCTAAATTTTCTTAACGTTTCCGTCTTTTATATTCTTCATGTCAACGGCAGTTGTTCGCTCGAAACGCAGACGCACATCAAACCCATACTGTCGCGCAACCTCATCTATCATAAGGTTACTGCGGCATTGCACATTGCTTATTTCCACAACGGTTATACCCTCAAGCAGCAGGTCATGCCGCCCTATATGCAGCATCCAACTTATAGCCCGTTCGGCGAGTTCAAGAGCCTCATCATCGCCGTGTACATAGCCGCCGGGACTGTTACGGTTATAGCTTACAGCCGTAATGCTCATAGTAGTTTCAGTAGGTTCCCTGCGGTATTGCTTGCCGTTTTCGTACCATATACTTGCTCCGCCAAGCGGTATCAGCGGGCTTACAAATTGGTAATACAGCAATGGTGGTACCGGTTCATTAACGTCCTGTTCGTGTAAAATCACAGGCTGCCCGATAAACTCGTGCAGCCTGCCTGAAATGATATTTCGGACTTCTTTAGCCGTCATATCGTTGTTCCTTTCCGTTCGATTATATAGCGTTTTAATGTTCCTATATGGCCATAATCGCGTGTTCCAGTCACAGTGTACGCTATACCGTCCACATCAACCTGTGCGCCAACTTTGAGTAAATATCCATCAGTATACAGCTTGCGTGCATCTGCTGAATATGTGCCCTGCGGTACATAGCGGAGATCCTCATCAGTCAGCGGCAATACAGCGCCGCTGAAGGGGATTGACTCTGTTGCTCCCGGCGTATATTGGCCGCCGTTAGCGTAATCGATCGAACCTTTGTCGCGCCGGAGCTCGTAGCATGTTTTCATTACGAAAGCCGGTAACCTCATGCCTTTATCACCTCATACGTTATTGCATTTGCCAGCCGTCCGGAACGGATTAACGGCTTAGTTTTATTTGGCGCAGACGCGAGTGTTAAGCTGCTTTTGGGAAGTATAGCGCTGCTGCGCATATATTGCTTTATAACGCCAACTCCCGCTATGCCGATGCGCTCTGCTGCAACTTCAGCACTTATACCATCAAAGACAATAGCACGTGCGGCGTGTTCGCATGCCGCTATGATTTTATTCTTACCGGTATCATATCCGGCTCGTATGAACGAGCGTTCAGGTATCGTAACCTTTGGCACAAGTAAATATAGGAACTCTAAGTTGTCCCCACCATTGCGGCTGTGTTTATCGCGTACAAGGAAACGGTTCTCGCCATTATCCAGTACCCACGCGTCATCATAGTCCCGTGGGGATTTATTTCTGGCGGACGGGCTTAAGGGTATTGCAAGATTACGCGCCGTACGGGGAGTTATTGTTGCACCAAACTCATGCACATAAGCTATACGCAGCAGTTCACCATCCGCGCTGCCAAGTATGCCAACACGGATTTGCAGCATGGCAAGCTTGTTTAATTCAGCGCGTACATGGTCACGCCATTCGGCAATATTGTCTTTTACGACTACATTTACCACTATATCACCCGCCTATATCTTTCTATCACCGCTGTCCATGATGCAGGTGTTTCCGTGGCCCATTCCCAGTGCACATCCGAGATTGAAAACGCCCTAAGTCCCGCGCTGCCTCCGGATTGTGCCTTGCTGTAGGCTGTGCTTACCATTTCCATACAAAGGCCTTCAATATCAGCCGGGAGCGTGGTAGGTTCAGATTCTGTGGCATCCTTCGGCAGTACATAGCCAGCTGTATATTCGATTAGCACATTTTTACTTGTCATTACAGGATCATATGCCAAACCATATGGATAACCGCGCCACGGCCAGCCATCATCTTTATACAGAACTCCGCCGTCTTCTACGCTATAGGCATCAGACGACAATTCCCGTCCGCCAATTTCTACATGTTTGACATCGAGTATAGGCCATTGGGATAAGAGCAATTCTTGGCTTCCTGTAGGCTTAACGCGCTCCGAATATGACTGCTTTCCAAGTCTGCGCCGCATTTCTGTTTCAATGGATGCAGAGGCCTGATTTATGAGCAGTACGATAGCATCGTACTGCTCATATGGTATATCAGTTAAAAGCATTACCCGTTCGGGTGTAGTCAGTGCATTGCTTGCAAGCTCTATCATTGCTCACAATTATCACCCAGTACCAGCGCATATGCAGCCGTAGCAGTGGGGGTTGTGCCGCCCGTAAATTTAGGGGTAGCCGTTACTTTTATGTACCTCTTACATGCCAGCAAGTCTATATTCCATACAGCTTGCTTACCTGCGGTAACAGCCTGCTCGGCTTTGCATCCAACAAACAGCCGTTCATCATCAACGGCGGAATATGTACCGGATTCCGTGTCGCAATGGGTAACGGCAATACTTATGCTGCTTGATGTAGGCGATCCGCTTATTGCGCTGACATCTGCAGCAAATACCGCAGACAGGCAACCATCTCTATCAACCGCAGTGCCGCTTGCGCTCTGCTTTATTTTGATGCTTTCATACAGATTCCTTCTCATTGGTTTGTCCTCCTATAAATCAGGTGCTTGATTTAGTGTATATATCCTTCGCTACTACGAAAGATTCTTCATGGCGTACGCCAAAATCGTGCGTGGAAATTATCCGGAGAATTGAGCAGTCATCATCAACTGCAGATATAGCCCCGTCCTCATCCTCAACTGTGCCTTGGTCAAACAATCTTGTTTCCATTCCCAGCTGGTCGCCTATAATGAAATCTGACCAACGGCCAAGAATCATACTTGTTTTGCCATCGGCATCCTCACCTGTCTTGATTGCATCGGATACAAAGTATGGATACTTTCCAAGCTTGCCCTCATCCATAGAGGCCCTATAAACATAGTTGCCGCTGCTGTTTACAGTATTGTACAATGCTTCCCAGAGATAACCGTTCAGCACAAAGCCAAGGCTGCCATTATCCCGTACGTTTTTCTGCAGCAGACGTGCCAGCATACTGCCGGTTATATCATTACCGGGCATAGCATTTACGTCCCACTTCTGCACTCCTTCTATGCTAAGTATCCCCTTCGGTTCATATTCTGTACCCTTGCCGTTAAGAAGTGCGGCATTCTGACGTTCCGCCATGGCAGCAAGCGCATCGTCCAGTATCATCTGATCAGCGCCGTATGCGTTGCTTCTAAGCAGGTCATTCGTAATCACGACTTTCGTTATAAGCTTTTTGGCACTGAGCTTCACGGTACCCACGGTTGCGCCACTTGCCTTGCCTTTGCGCTTTTCGCCGATGTAATGTGCTTTAGCGCCACCGCGCAGCTTGGGTATGGTCATGTTGCCATTAGGCATAGATACGCGCCTTGCATGGAGCGCGCCTATTATAGTCAATGGGCGCAGCAGTTCAATTACCTCCTGTGCATATACTTCAGGCACAAGGTATCCTCCATCGGACGGTGCAGTTATGCTCATGGCCTTCATTTCGTGATGGAGCGCTGTATCGTCCGAGTACATTTTCTGCGCAACATACAGGGCCTTATCAGGGTCGCCGCCCGACTGCGCAACGCTCTTCATAGCGCGCACCCAGCCTATGCCCTTAGCCAGTTTAGACTTTTCTTCTCCGCCCGCGCTATTACCTGTCAGCATATATATACCTGCATATTTGCGCTCGACAGTCTGGTCATCGTGCTGTGCAGCTTTTTCTTCGTGATTTGCAGTATTACCGGCTTCTGATTTCTCTCCGGTCATAGCTGCAGTTACAGCCGCTTTCACTTCATCCGCAATAATTGTAGTAAGTTCCTCTCTCGTGATTGCCATTCTCGTTTTACCTCCATCAATCGTTTATTTCTATAAGTTCAGCCCCATCATTCGGGGTATCAACTCCGAGTTCTTGCAGACGGGCAATAAGTTCACGGCCTTCAGCGAGCAGTTCACTCATGCTCTTTCCGGTCGCAATGCCGCCTTTATATCCGCTTATTTTTGCCGCACTATTTGCAGCCCATGTCACTACACTTATCTCCAACAGTTCGATTTCTTCCAAGTGCCGTGCATCAGCTTTGACAGTGTGACGTTTTACTATATAGCCAATGGACAATTCTTTGAGCACACGATCCCGCACCAGTATGCGCACATCTTTGCCCATGCTGGTAGGACTTATATAGCCCTTTATATATAGTCCGACATCATCTTCGCGCAGTTCCAAAGTTTTGCCCACGGGGAGTAACCGGTCGTTGTGCAGTGCAAGTATCGTAGCGCCGTCTTTCGCCATGCCTTCCGATATGGTCTTGGCAAATGCGCCGCGATCTACTATATCGCCATCACTATCAAGCACACCGAACACGGATGCATAGCCTTCAAATATGCCCTGTTCCTCATCGACTCCGCTAAGTTCAAATTGCAGCGACTTACGCTTCAGTTCAGTCAATTTCATTCCACCCTTCTTTGTTTTTTAGTAATTAAAAAGCACCCTGTTTCAGGATGCTTAATTAGCAGACATCTTTATTAGTGTTCTTGCTCCTTTTTCTGCCGCTTGTATTCTTCAACTGCTTCTTCCCAGTCAGGGTATTTAAGTCGCAACGCATTTACTGCTGCTGAAAAAGCATGTATGATTTCACGTTCTTCAGCTGACCAAGGTTCATCATCCAATCCTTTTGGAACGTAGCCAGAATATTTTTCATAAAGAGCGTCTAACTTCATCTCGGTTTCAGCCTGCAGCTGTTGTGCTTCACTTACATAGCTCACTTTCGTTTCCTCCTAACATAATAGAATCCATAGTCTTCAGACATACGTTGGCACGCGTAATGACATCCGTCCGTATCCATATTGAGCCTTTGGTTCCACGCTTCGTTAAGTGCTTCGCGCATATACTTGTTCTTAAACTCGTATCGCATTATATCAACATCCTTAACAACGGTATCAGGGAGCGTCCGAATCTCATACTCATACTCATTGTCGACGCCTCTTAGCACAGCAAATCTATGCTCCAGCGCATTACTGATATCATCCGCGCTAAAACCATATTTTGTCACGCTGGCCGGATGGTTATGTGTCATAACCGCTCCATAAAGTTCTTCTTCAGGCAACGCACTTATATCGACGCTACTGCGCTGCCCCCGTATGCGATAACTCTTTCCGCTACGTGTCATAACAATAGCGGTTTCAAAATCATTCTCCACGATTTCGCGTTCATACATTGCCAATACCCCAGCAGACTCATCCGGTAACGGCTGTTTAATATCTGGCAGCCTCTCAACCTCTGGTAGCCGCTCATTAATGTAATCATCGCCACCCGAGCGCAGTATATCATGCTCTGAGTATTCTTGTATAGGATGGGGTTGTATTTCCTCACCCGCTATAAGATCGCATCGACAACCAATTATATCAGCCGGCCGCCCATTAGGGTCGCCGGGATATAACAATCCATTCGCAAAACGCTCATTTATACCTATGGTAACCCCGTTTAGCTGCCTATGGCTTTCGCGTACGTCATTATCACCAGCGGTCAACCACGTCTTTGTTGTAAACCCTGCATCGCGTATTGCGTTGAAGTTACCTGACATCAGGCTTGTATGGACTTCGTTCGCGGCAATAACGCTCGCACGTCCCTGTGATGCGCCCGGCATAACCGTGCGAACCCTGTCTATTAACTGCTGCCGCCCATCACCGGCAACTATGCCTTCAGCAATAGTTTTGGAGAGCATTTCTCTTGTGGTATCGGTTATGCCTTTTATCCGTTGAGCACCGCTTATCAGTAACTGATGTGTAAGGGAGGGTTGCCTTACGCTGATGTTGTATATGTTTGACGCAAGCTCAGCACCGGATTCATATGCCGTTTGCCACACCGATCTAACGTTTGATAGCAGTTCGCGCTCGCTATGTTGCCAGTCCACGGTTTGCATCAGTATACTTTCTACTCTGTCCGCAACACTGCGCATATCTCCGGACACATCAACCGTAAGGAGTTTAGTCCAACCATCATCTTCCGCTTTGGATTCGGCGCCCAGATGTTTTGTAATATCATAAAGCTGCTTCTTCAGTGCACGGTATATGACCAGTCTGGCGTTTCGCTCCTGCTCTCTGCGTGCTTTATCCATCGCATAGCGTACGCGGTTACGATTTGGCGGCACATGTCTTGCCTTTTCCCCGGCAGGCGTTATGCTTTCGCCTACCGGGTTAGTAGGGTTTATGTTTACACCATTTTCACGCATGTCAGCCGACAAAAATTCGCCCTTCTGCACAACCATGCACCCAACAGGCAGCAAAAACACGTCCCCGCCTTCTACGGAGTCTAAGCCCATTTTAGCGCGCCATTCGTTTACCATTATTGCACCGCGGCTTAATCCTTCGTTGGCAACTTGCAGCTGGTACTCCTCGTCCTGCGGTATGATATCGTCATACTCCCATTCAAGGCCGCGTTCAAACTGCGGTAGAAGCTGCACGTTTATTGCGTTTTGTCTAAGCATAAGCTGTGGCGTAAGTACATTTTCAGCATATATGGACTTAGCGGCTGCAGCAGTAGCGCGGTTGCTGTTTTCAACGATACCCAGCATCTCAGGCGGAACTCCCCAATGGCTATTAACTGTGTCGCGCAGGTCTTTACGTGATGCGATAAAGTCCATCTCGCGCGGACTATCAGACATCCTGAACATATTTACTTCCCGCGGTATTATACCGGGCCTGTGGGCATTCCATGGGCCTCTGTGCCTTGCTTCAAGAGATACTATGAATCGCTTTATCTGTTCCTCGGTTACGCCAGGGGCCGCAATCAGATAGTCGGGACGCGCATCGTTAAAGAATAGCATCTTCGAATACTTTGTTGCATACTCATAGGCTTCGACTTCATCTGCAACGGCTTCTGCTTGGCCTACACCGCTCGTATAAGGGTTTAGCGGGTTTAAGTCTTTAAGTACAAAAGCGTCTGTCAGCGGCACATTTGCAGGTTTACCGTCTGGGTTTTTTATAGTGTAATACGGATGGCCCCGATGAGGAATGTCCGTTATCCAATGTGGCGGTACAGGCCATAATTCCGCTGGCATCCCGCGGTGGTCACGCTCGATAACGCACAGAGCCATACCTTTAAGCTGATACCATATTTCTAAAAGTCGCCATATATTAGCAGCTGTCAGCTCCGGCAGTGGGTTAGGGCAATCCCAGAAATCTAAAAAAGGGTGCTGTTGCACCTCTTTTCGCTTTTCGCCCGCACCGCGGTATAGCTTTCCTTGTATGCTCGATAGGTCAGTGGCTATTTTTCGCACTGGCGCAAGGCGGGGGTTATTCAAATATGATTGCAGCCATTCTTCGGTATTTCTGTCCGGCGGTTTGCTACGCCCTGACTGCATAAAATCCATCATACCGGAGTCGGCTTTACCCGTGATGAGTGCCTTTACTGCCTCCCAACGTATTCCCATTCAGTTCCTCCTTTAGTGCATTTATGCGCTCACGCGCTTTTATGCAATATTCTGCTTCAAGTTCTATGGCGATGTAATTTCGCCCTGTTCGCGCGCAGGCCTCTATCGTAGAACCACTTCCGGCAAACGGGTCGCAAACAATCGCGTCTCGGCGCGTTGTAAACTCTATTAGCGCGCATAGCAGTTCCACAGGCTTTTGCGTGGGGTGTATCATATGCGCGCTCGGCACTTTTCGATAACTTACCACATCTGTAGGGCGGCGACCGGGGAAACGATAACCGCCCTTATCTGCAAACAGCAGCAATTCATGCTGCGGTGCAAATGCCGCTTTTGTGTTTCCCATGCCGTGGTATACCTTATCCCACACAATGCAGGATCTTATTGTGAAGCCCGCATACTGTATTGCGCTGCGCCAAGCTTCGAGCACGTCCCATCGTGTAAAGCACAACAGCGCGCCATCGTTTTTCAATATGCGGTATGCATCATACAGCCACCATATATACGGGGCTTTATCGTTTTTTATTGTTTTATCTGTTTGCGAGCGATACTTAATACCATATGGTGGGTCTGTTAATATCAAGTCTACGCTTTCGCTTTTAATCATTGGCAAAACCCGCAGGCAATCACCCTGCGTAATGTTGTTTATATATGTTGCTGTGTCGTACCTCTTTTCTTGATTTTTAATAAACTATAAATTCGCCTTGCCCGTCACCCTGTAGCATTTCAACAATGCCTGTGGTAGCATCCGGCGCATCGTCATGTGCATTTTTGCCACTACGCTGATATGTGTTCATATCACGATAGTATTCTGGCCAGCGCCTATCCCAATTTTCCGGATAGTACAGATTGCGCATTACATAGCTTGCTCCGGACAGTATGCGCGCCTGTTTATTTTCGCTTTGATGGAACCACTCTATTGCAACAGTCCGGTCCGCATACTGTTCCCATAATATGCGCTCCACAGATCGCGCAAACCCGCGTCCGCCGTTGTTGCTCTCTATCTTAGCTACATCTACATGATTGTCATGCAACTGCGCTGCAACCAATGGCTCTGTTGTTTCCATCGGCTCATCGGTATATACAACGTCAAGCACATATCCCTGTCCTGCAAGCTGCCCGACTACCACGCTGCAAAGTTTGTCGCTGCCAGTATCGGCGGTATCGGTATACGATATGATTCTCTCAAATCCCGGCGTTCCATCTGCCTTTCGAGGCAGTTCACTATATGTTGCAAACGTACTGTACAATTTCCCTTTCACGTCAATAGGCTTCTGCTGATAGTTTGCATCGGCGATAGCATCCGACGTAAGCGTACGTCGCCTAAAGTAATTCTTCTTTGACAACAGTTCTTCGCACAACATATTGCCGGACGCTTCATCGTAGGCTGGACGGCAGAATATATACCATTCGCCTGCATCGTTTTGTAGTAATCTGCCGCAAAGGTCTTTTGTTGACCATCTGGTCATATTTACAATCTGTAATCCGCCTTCTTCAATACGCGATAGGAACGTATCGCAATACCACGCCCATTGTTCATCAAGTATGCGGTCATTAAACGCTTCCTTGTCATTTTTTACAGGGTCGTCTATGATGCCTATACTACAGCCCACGCCGGTTATAGTACCACCGAAGCCTGTGGCAAGATAATTAAAGAACTGCCCTTCGAGTGACCATAGCTGTGCACTTGCATCACCCTGTTTTATATGCGTTGTCGGGAATATATCCGAAAATATAACCAGCTTGGAATCAAGCTTAGTCGCGTCAATATCATCGCGCACATTGCGAGCAAAACGCCCGGCAAGGGTTTCATTGTAGCTGACACTTATAATTCGGTTCGTATTAGATTTACCAAGTAACCATTGACAGTAAAGCGTAAGCGTATATGATTTACCATGCCGTGGCGGCAGGTTCATCATCATTTTCTTATACGGTTCACCGGTGGTTGGGTTAATCAAATTACCCTCATATAAGTCCTGTAAGCAGTTTGCGAGCTCTTTTAAGTACTTCCTATCGTTACGAAAGAACTTCGGATTGCGCAGTTTGCAGTATTCCCAGAAACTATTTCTGGCGCGTAAGAAGCGCTCATCGGTTACCCCATCAGGGGCGAGTAGGTATTCAAGGTCTTGTACCGCCATTGTCTCACCTCCGCATATAGCGTTAAAACGCGTTGTAGTGCCGTTATTTGGCGTTATGGCATATTTGATAGTATAATTGGGCTACAAGCACCGCAAAACGGCGTGTAGCCCAATTTTCAGGAGGACTATGCTTCGCCATTCACCGACGGAGAAACATGTCGGTGATAGCTGAAAACATCAATATGTTCGTTCGATGTTCAACGGGGCGATTACTCAGCCTCCGGCTCTGTCGGACTGCTTGTGATGAGAGCAACACTTACTATCTGAGCATGTCCCATCAAGCTTAGGCGCACTGTTGCGCGCTGCTGCCTTGTGTCTATCTTGGTAATACGGCCCTGAAGACTTTTCAAAGGCCCGTCTATAATCTTTATCCTGCCGCTTGCATCCTTGATACCATGGGATATTCCTACCGTCTGGGTATCGCCGGTTATATCCATTACTGTTTGCATTTCGCTCTCCGGCACGCACCTTGGTATGTCCCCATCGTCAAGACCGAGCAGTCTGAGAACGCCGTCAATGCGTTTGAAGTCATAGTACCTTTGAGCATTCAGCCGTTCGGCTTGCGCAAATACATATCCCGGGTAAAGCAGCCGGCTGCGTTCTTCCCTCTTACCATCTCTGCGTTCAGTTAATATTACTGAGGGAACAAGTGCGGCTGCCCCCGGCAGATTTCGCACGGCTTCCGCTACGCACATTTCCTGCCCGGTACGCACATGCAGCACATACCAGTTATCCGTCCTCATCGCGTTTCGCCTCCTCTTCGGCAGCGGCACGGACGAGGTCGGCAATACGTGACAGCAATTCCGGATCATCATGTATTTGACGTCGCATACGCGCCATAATGTTTATTTCAACGTCCTTGCATGCACGTGCTCGCGTTGATTTCATGCGCTCTTTATATATTGCCGAACGTTGTATTTGCACGAGCAGCCGTCCGGCCTTCTCAAGTGGCATGTTCTCAAAGTCATCTTCTGCTGTTGCTATCCGCCTTGTAAGGCCATCTATCAAGAGCGATGACGCGAGCTCGGATGCTTCAACATCATTGTTGTCCTTAACTTCGTTGATGAGTGCTACCATCTGCTCACGTGAT
>Ga0129314_1001305_pt1 | contig 18053 bp, 20 predicted proteins | sample O1111metagenome_FD_94431 | JGI IMG/M metagenome (GOLD analysis project Ga0129314, IMG submission 94431) | Orangutan individual fecal microbial communities from fecal samples from Wisconsin, USA - O1111 metagenome | ecosystem: Host-associated > Mammals > Digestive system > Large intestine > Fecal... | reverse complement strand
CCTCCCGATACGGTAATTTCTGTAGCTTTCCCCGGTTCAGTGAGATTGCCGGGGGCACTAATAGCTAAATCTTCACTCATCTTGTTTTCCTCCGTTGTTTATCGTTAGCTTGTCAACATGATGATAGAAACTGTTGTTGCCACCTGAGATATTAATATTGAAAAACGTGGGATTGTTGTTAACCATCTGCTGGGTTACAGGTGGCGTATCAGAATTGACAGTGTCAGATTCTTTATCTTCAGTAGGCTCGTCAACAATCTCCGTTGCTACCGTTTCCCTTGCGTCAATCGTATAGGTAGTCAACCCATTAAGGATTCCTTCGCCCATGTGGGCAGTATATTTTCTTTGAGCTCTGCCGTTGGAGGGGCACCACGCCTCGTAGGTCTTTTGACCTATAGAGTTATCCTTGCGGTTTATAACGATATAATGCCAAATGCCGAGCAAGAACGCTGGCAGGCATACTTTTTTAAGGTCGCCAAGTGCGGCCTTTTTCTTTTTTTCGCCATTTGGCTCGGTACAGAACTCGTCATTGGCTTTAATAGATTGATCCTGCTGAATCAAATCAATAAGGGCTCTGACCAGATTGACATCTTTATGAACCGCCTCGCTCATATCAAGGAAGTCATTTACAAATCCGATCATCCCATTCAAGGCGGTTTGATAGTCAGTTCTCACCGCAGTGTCAAAAGCTGCAACGACCTGATCATCACCAAACGGAAGATAGGCACTTGTCGATGTTTCGCATCTCTTGTAGTTGTTAACGATGGTTTTGAGTTTTTCTTTGCCGGGGTCTACATAATCGAGGTTGATTACCTTAATCAGACCTACCATTACTTCTGAATCGGACAGCCCATCGCTGTCTCCGGCGTAGTGCTCTCTTGCTTTCATTCGTTGGCGGAGAGCTTGCAGCACCAGCGTAAAGAAGGTGCCTCCGCACAAACGAGGGTAATCATCTGTTGACACTGTGTTTTCCTCCGCTTGGCATATTTTACTTGAATTCTAATAGTGCGTGGCACTTGAACACCCACCAAACCCTATTAAAACATATTATAACACAAAAAACTCCAAAATACAATCCCATGCGATGAACACATCATTTCGGGATTGTGAAATCTTTTTTGGCTGCTGACCTTATTAACCTTATCAACTATGGCAGTTGACCTAAATAACGATTGGATAGCTCTTGTGGAAACCCCACAGGAGCTTTTTCCTCCGGTGGTTTCCGCAAATTTGAAAACCAACGGAGGAAACAATCATGCAAAAGAAAGCCAATCGTTACTTTATCCCCATTGACGGACAAACCATCGAGGTCAGCGAGGAAGTTTACCGGGCGTACTACCGTCCAATCTGGAATACCCGCTACCACGCTCAGAAGAACGGCGAGTGCCGCTGCACCAAGGCTCAAATCTGGAAATGCGACGGCGTTTGCCCCGGCTGCCCGTGCTACGCTGCCGGGAAGAAGGTGTCTCTCGACACGGCCATCGGTGGCGAGGATGACGATCTGACCCTCGGCGATACACTGTCGGACGATGCGCCGACTGCGGATTCTATCCTTATGGACGAAGAACTGCTCAAGGCGCTGTATGACGAACTCGACCGCCTTGACCCAGAGGGCAAACGCATCTGTGAGCTGATGATGCACCACTCGGAGCGTGAAGCCGCAGAAATCATGGGTATGGCACGCTCCACTTTCAAGCGGCACTGGGCAAAAATCCGTGCAGAACTGCAGGACAGGCTCAAAGGCTATTACATCTAATATCTTCTATCATCCCTCCGGCTGCAGAACTGCTGTCGAAGGGATAAATCTTTTTTCGGCAAAAAGTGGACCGTTTCGACAGCTTCCCTCCAGTGGGTACTGAGGGCAGCAAGACAACTCAGCACCTCGGAAAGGAGGAACCGCCAATGAACGAGTCCACAAACACCAAGCCCGTGAGCGATGATGAACTGATCGGTGTGCTTACGGCAATCAGCGTGGTGTCAAAGCGTCTGGCAAAAAAGCTGATTCAGCTGAACCAGGCAAGTCAATCAGAGGAAGGAGGTAAACACGATGAGCAAAATGAGCGAAATGGAAGCGACCGTCCGAGAGTTACGGGATATTGCATCTTCTATTAACGACATCGCCAACTGGCTGACCGATGCGTTCGGCGGCACCGACGACATGGAAGCTGCACCCGCCCCGGCAAAGACATATTCGCTCGAAGAGGTCAGAGCGATTCTGGCTGAAAAGTCAAGAGATGGCTTCACCGCTCAGATTCGTGACCTTCTTCAGAAATATGGGGCAACCAAGCTCTCCGAGGTGGACCCCACCCGGTACGGGGACCTTGTGGCGGATGCGGAGGTGCTGGGCAATGGGTAATCACGCTCTGCTTTCCGCATCCTCCTCCCACAGGTGGCTAAACTGTCCGCCTTCGGCAAGGCTCTGTGAAAGCTACGACGATAGGGGCAGCGACTTTGCCGCCGAGGGCACCGACGCCCACGCACTCTGCGAGTATAAGCTCCGAAAAGCACTCGGTATGGCGGCACAGGACCCGACCGAAAGTCTTACCTGGTACAGCACCGAAATGGAGGATTGCGCCAACGGCTATGTTGCTTTTGTGATGGAACTGGTCGCAGAAGCAAAGAAGGTCTGCACTGACCCTGTTGTGCTGATCGAGCAGCGGCTTGACTACTCCAGATATGTAAAAGAGGGCTTCGGCACCGGAGACTGCGTCATCATCGCAGACGGAACGCTGCACATCGTGGATTACAAGCATGGGCGCGGAGTCCTGGTGGAAGCCGACGATAATCCGCAGATGAAGCTATATGCCCTCGGTGCGCTGGAGCTGTTCGACTGCATCTACGATATCGACACTGTCAGCATGACGATCTACCAGCCAAGGCGCTCCAATGTCAGCACTTTCACCATTCCGAAGCAGGAGCTTTGCGAATGGGCGGACAAGGTTTTGACGCCGACCGCAGAGCTGGCCTTCCAAGGCAGCGGTGAATATCACTGCGGCGAATGGTGCCAGTTCTGCAAGGCAAAAGCGGATTGCCGCGAGAGAGCCAAGGCCAACATGGAGCTTGCCCGATACGAGTTTCGGCAGCCGCCCCTGCTCACGGATGAGGAGGTCGAAGATATCCTCGTGCAAATCGATGGGCTGACCACCTGGGCGTCCGACATCAAGGACTACGCGCTACAGGCGGCTATCAGCGGAAAACAATGGCCCGGCTACAAGCTGGTCGAGGGACGCTCCAACCGAAAGTACACAGACGAACACGCCGTCATCGCCGCCGTGACCGCCGCAGGGTACGACCCTTATGAACACAAGGTTCTCGGCATTACCGCTATGACTGCGATGCTCGGAAAGAAGCAATTCAACGCAATCCTCGGTGATTTGATCACCAAGCCGCAAGGCAAACCCACGCTCGTGCCGGAAAGCGATAAAAGACCGGCAATGACAACCATTATCGATGATTTTAAGGAGGACAACTGATATGTCGAATTCTACCACTAAGCTCGTAAACCCCATGAAGGTCATTACCGGCAAAGATACCCGCTGGTCCTACGCCAATGTCTGGGAAGCAAAATCTATCAACGGCGGCACGCCGAAGTTCAGCGTCAGCCTCATCATTCCCAAGTCTGACACCGTGACCGTCCAGAAGATCAAGGCAGCTATCCAGGCAGCCTACGAAGAGGGTCAGGCGAAGCTCAAGGGCAATGGCCGCTCCGTTCCGCCTTTGACTGCCATTAAAACGCCCCTCCGCGACGGGGACACCGAGCGCCCGGATGATCCCGCCTACGCCAACAGCTACTTTATCAATGCCAACTCCGCCACCGCGCCCGGTATCGTGGACGCCGACTGCAACCCGATCTTGACCCGCTCCGAGGTTTACTCCGGCGTGTACGGTCGCGCCAGCATCAATTTCTACGCTTTCAACAGCAACGGCAACAAAGGCATCGCCTGTGGTCTGAACAACCTGCAGAAGATCCGTGACGGTGAGCCTCTCGGCGGCAAGTCCAGCGCAGCGTCCGATTTCGCCACCGATGTGGACGAAGATTTCCTGTCTTGAGGAGGTACGCAGCATGAGTATTACCACGATTCTCTGCATTCTGCTTCTTTCCCTGTATCTGCTTCTGACGGTGTTTTGGATCGTCAGATCCATCATTGACGCCGTTGATGACCATAAGCGCGACAAGCGCAATGCGGCATGGGAAGAAGAACGCCGGCAGCTTGAGAAGGAACACGCCCTTCGTGAGGTGGAGTATCACGAAGCCCGAATGAAAGAACTCAACAAAGAGTAATCTTCGACCCCGTGGGCGGTGGGAATGTTCCTGCCGCCCATTCGTGCTATGGAAAGGATGCCTGTTTATGAAAACACTCAGTATCGATATTGAAACATACAGCAGCGTCGACCTTGCCAAGTGCGGCGTCTACAAATATACCGAAGCGTCGGATTTTGACATTCTTCTCTTTGGATATGCTGTTGACAGCAGTCCCGTGCAGGTGGTCGATCTTGCCTGCGGTGAGATGATTCCATCAGAGATTATCGCCGCTCTGACGGACACCTCTGTCACAAAGTGGGCGTTCAATGCGCAGTTCGAGCGGATATGCCTTTCGCACTGGCTTCGGAAAAATGGCAACTTTGATAACACCGGCTACAGCATCCCTGAGGATACCGTGGGCAGCTATCTCGACCCTGCCTCCTGGAAATGTACGATGATCTGGTCTGCATATATGGGGCTTCCGCTTTCGCTGGAGGGCGTTGGCACCGTGTTGGGACTTGGAAAGCAAAAGCTGACCGAAGGCAAGGAACTCATCAAATATTTCTGTCAGCCCTGTGCGCCAACAAAGACCAATGGCGGTCGGACTCGTAATTTGCCGGAGAATGCTTCGGATAAGTGGGCCTCGTTCAAACGGTATAACATCCGAGACGTAGAGGTTGAAATGTCCATCCAGGAAAAACTCGCCAAGTTTCCCGTGCCGGAAGCCGTCTGGGAGCAGTATCACCTCGACCAGGAAATCAATGACAGAGGTGTTGCGCTGGATATGGAACTGGTGCGTCAGGCGATTGCCATGGACACCCGCTCCCGCAGAGAGCTTACAGATGCCATGAAGAAACTGACCGCTTTGGATAATCCAAACTCGGTACAGCAGATGAAGCAGTGGCTTTCGGATAACGGCTTGGCGGTCGATTCCCTCGGCAAGAAGGAAGTTGCGGAAATGCTCAAGACTGCGCCGAAAGAGCTGCAAAAGGTTCTCCTTCTCCGGCAGCAGCTTGCGAAATCCTCCGTCCGTAAATATCAGGCGATGGAGAAAGCTGTATGCGCAGACGGTCGTGCCCGTGGAATGTTTCAGTTCTACGGAGCCAACAGAACCGGCCGCTGGGCAGGACGCATTATCCAGATGCAAAATCTGCCGCAGAACCATCTTCCCGATCTGGCCGAGGCCCGCGGTCTTGTCCGCTCCGGCGACTTTGACACCGTACAGCTATTGTATGAAGATGTGCCGGATACCTTGTCGCAGTTGATCCGCACCGCATTTGTGCCGAAAAGTGGCTGCAAGTTTATCGTTGCCGACTTTTCCGCCATTGAAGCCAGGGTGCTGGCATGGTTTGCGGGAGAAGCCTGGCGTCAGGAGGTCTTTGAAAAAGGCGGCGATATCTACTGCGCATCCGCGTCGCAGATGTTCAAGGTTCCGGTGGAAAAGCACGGTGTAAACGGCCATCTGCGGCAGAAAGGAAAAATCGCTGAACTTGCCCTTGGCTATGGCGGCTCGGTCGGCGCACTCAAAGCAATGGGCGCCTTGGAGATGGGATTGTCCGAAGATGAACTGCAGCCGCTGGTCACAGCTTGGCGCAATTCGAACCAGAACATCGTGAAATTCTGGTGGGACATCGACCGTGCCGCCATGAGTGCCGTAAAGCAGCATCTGGACGGTGAGGTCTGTGGCATCGAGTTCGCTTATCGGAGCGGGATGCTTTTTATCACGCTTCCGTCCGGCAGGAGGCTTTCCTATGTGAAGCCTAAACTTGGCAGTAACCAATTCGGCGGCGAATGCATCACCTACGAGGGCATCGGCGGAACGAAGAAATGGGAACGTCTTGAAACCTACGGGCCGAAGCTGGTGGAAAATATCGTCCAAGCCACCTCCCGTGATATCCTCTGCTATGCCATGCAGACCCTGTCCCACTGCTTTATCACCATGCACATTCACGACGAACTGGTGATAGAAGCCGCACCGGAGGTTGACCTTAACGCCGTCTGCGAACAAATGGGTCGCACCCCGCCGTGGGCTGCCGGGCTGAAACTCCGCGCTGACGGATATGAAACCATGTTCTACAAAAAGGACTAAAACCGGACCACTGCCCACGGAACGCTCCAGTGGATAGTGAAAACTTATAGATTGGAGGAGCCTGTCATGGCTGATTTTAGAAACGCAGAAGGCTATGCCGACCCTACGGCTTACGGTGCTTTCTGTGCCATTGAAAAAGAAGAAAAAGTGCTCCGGGCATTCAGACCCATCGTGTATATCTGCAGTCCGTATGCCGGAGACGTCGAAAACAACACTGCCGCCGCAAGACGCTACAGCCGCTTTGCGGTGGAAGCCGGATATATACCCATTGCACCGCATCTGCTCTTTCCGCAGTTCCTTGACGACAACAAGCCAAAGGAGCGTGAGCTTGGGCTGTTCTTCGGCAACGCAATTCTCAGCAAATGTGCGGAAATGTGGGTTTTCGGCGAACGCATCTCCGAAGGCATGGAGGCAGAAATCAAAAGAGCCACATGGAAAGGCTATCGGATTCGCTATTTCAGCGAGACCTGCAAGGAGGTATCACAATGAAATTTACACTGTACCGCGCCGACCGCCTGGGGATGCCGGAGAACTGCATCTACCCACATAAGGTCGAGGTAACCGATAAAAACACGCTGCTGCAGACCGTGTCTTACGATTATGTATGCGCCGAATACCGAGGTAGCTACCGCAACAACGATAATTTCCTCGGAGCGGATTGTCTCCCGGTCGACTGCGATAACGACCACAGCGATGATCCGGAGGAATGGGTCTATCCCTCCGATGTTGCCGCCGCATTTCCCGGCGTGGCCTTTGCGGTTCACTACAGCCGCAATCACATGAAGGTGAAAAACGGCAAGGAAGCGCGACCTAAATTCCATGTGCTGTTTCCCATTGACCGACTGACGGATGCGGCGCAGTACAGCGATTTGAAAAAGCTGGTCAACGCCATCTTCCCGTATTTTGACACTAAGGCGCTCGATGCCGCCAGATTCTTCTTCGGAACAAAAGCACCGCAGGTTGATGTCTTTGACGGGCCGATGATGCTGACAACTTTCCTTGCTGATGACGATTTCGACGCAAATATGGACTCCGGCAGCTACGGCAGCATCATTATTCCCGAAGGAAGCCGCAATGCTACCATGTCACACTATGCCGGGCGCATTCTGAAACGCTTCGGAAATACCGATGAGGCGCGCAAGCATTTTACAGAAGTCGCCGCCTGCTGTCAGCCGCCCTTGGAGCAGGCGGAACTGGACAGTATCTGGCGCAGCGCACAACGATTTTACGGAAAGATTTCCGCGCAGGACAGCTACATTCCGCCGGAGCAGTACAACCAGGAGCTTAAGTTGAAGCCGACCGACTATTCCGATGTGGGACAGGCCACCGTGCTTTCCAGGGAATACGAGGCAAAGCTCCGCTATACGCCATCTACCGATTTTCTCGTGTACAACGGCGGCTTCTGGGAAGAATCCAAGCCCAAAGCGCAGGCGGTGGCGCAGGAGCTGACGACCCGCCAGTTTGAGGAGGCAGAGAGCGAAATCAGAAAAACCACCGATGAGATGGTGAAAAACGGTGCTTGGGAACTGCTGGCATCGATGGGTCCCAAGAAAGCAGCCGCGGCTTTTAATTCGGAACAGGTGCGGTCTTTTCAGAAATATGAGAATGCCATGACCTATCGCAACTACGCCATCAAGCGCCGCGACTCTAAGTACATCTCCGCTGCATTAAAAGAGTCGCATCCCATGCTGGAGATCGACCAGCGGCAGCTGGATGCGGATGAGTTCCTGCTGAATACCCCGACGGCTACTTATGACCTCCGTCTGGGGCTTGTATCCGCACGGGAGCATACAGCCGCAGACTTCATCACCAAGCAAACCAGCGTTGACCCGGCCGATGAAGGCATGGATATCTGGCAGGACGCTTTGGAAACATTTTTCTGCGGCGATGCTGACCTGATTCGCTATGTGCAGGAGATTGCGGGCTTGTCCGCCATCGGAAAAGTGTGTGTTGAAGCGTTGATCATTGCCTACGGTGAAGGCCGAAACGGAAAATCTACCTTCTGGAACACGCTCTCCCGCGTACTCGGCACCTACAGCGGAAATATGTCCGCCGATACGCTGACCGTTGGCTGCAAGCGAAATGTAAAGCCGGAGCTGGCCGAAGCCAAAGGCAAGCGGCTGATTATCGCAGCAGAGCTGGAAGAAGGTATGCGGCTGAGTACTTCCAACGTGAAGCAGCTGTGCTCTACGGACGAAATCTACGCCGAAAAGAAGTACAAAGACCCCTTCAGCTATGTGCCGAGCCACACGCTGGTGCTGTATACCAACCATCTGCCGAAGGTCGGAGCAATCGATGCCGGTACCTGGCGGCGGCTGATCGTGATCCCGTTCAACGCCAGGATCGAGGGAAAGTCCGACGTCAAAAATTATGCCGATTTCCTGTTCGACAAGGCCGGCGGTGCGATCCTGAAATGGATCATGGTTGGCGCAAAGCGTGTGATCGACAACGACTATCACATCGTCAAGCCTGCCGTGGTGGAGGAAGCCATCAAGAAATACAAGGACAACAACGACTGGCTCTCGCAGTTTCTGGACGAATGCTGCGAGGTTGGAGATGCTTTCTCCGCCAAATCCGGCGATGTCTACAACGCATACCGCAGTTATTGTGCGCAGGTGGGCGACTATGTTCGCAGTACGACAGATTTCTACACTGCTCTGGAATGCGCCGGTTTTGAGCGGAAAAGAAGCAAATCCGCACGGATGCTTTTCGGCCTGCAGCTTAAGTCGGATTTCCTGGATTGAGCATAAGGTGACGGTCGATGACACTCTCTACAGAAACTTCTCTTATAGCCTTAAAAAACAAGTCCTAAGAGAAGTTACTGAAATAACTGTCATCGACTGTCACCACCCACCTAATTCCTGATGGAGGATCACTATGAGAGAGAAAACGATAGAACAGAAATTGATAAAAGCCGTAAAAAACGCAGGCGGCATCGCACCGAAACTGGTCAGCCCCGGCTTTGATGGAATGCCCGACCGCATCGTGCTTCTGCCAAAGGGCCACATGGCTTTTGTGGAGGTCAAGGCGCCGGGAAAGAAACCGCGACCGCTGCAGGCTGCCAGACACGGCTTGCTGCGGCGGCTGGGTTTCAAGGTGTATGTCCTTGATGACCCGGAGCAGATTGGAGGGATAGTGGATGAAATACGAACCACATGAATATCAGAAATACGCCATTGACTACATCGAGACGCATCCCTTCACTGCAGTATTGCTGGACATGGGCCTTGGCAAAACGAGCATCACCCTCACTGCTATAGGCGACCTGCTGTTCGACAGCTTTGAGGTACACCGGGTGCTGGTGATCGCACCGCTGCGAGTGGCTCGTGATACCTGGAGCGCTGAGCTGCAAAAGTGGGATCATCTCCACGGTCTTAATTATTCTGTGGTGGTCGGCAGCGAAGCGGAACGCAAAGCGGCACTCCTGCGCAAAGCCGACATCTACATCATAAATCGTGAGAATGTGCAGTGGCTGATTGAAAAGAGCGGAATACCCTTTCACTTCGACATGGTGGTCATTGATGAGCTTTCTTCCTTCAAAAATCACCAGTCCAAGCGGTTCAAGGCTCTGATGCAGGTGCGACCCAGAATCAAGCGAGTTGTCGGACTGACCGGCACTCCCGCTTCCAACGGACTAATGGATTTGTGGGCGGAGTTCAAGGTTATCGATCTCGGAAAGCGCCTCGGCAGATTCATTACGCATTACCGACAGGAATATTTCGTGCCGGATGCCATGAACGGGCAGATCGTTTACAGTTATCGCCCCAAGCCGGGAGCGGAGCAGGAAATATACCGAAAAATATCAGACATCACGATTTCCATGAAATCGACCGACTACCTGACCATGCCGAAGCTGATCTCCAGTGAATACCGGGTGTATCTAAGCCAGGACGAACGGGATGCTTACGATGAAATGAAAAAGCAGTTCATTCTGGACTTGCCCGACGGAGAGATCAGTGCCGCAAACGCCGCTGCGCTTTCTGGCAAGCTGTCCCAGATGGCGAATGGTGCCATTTATGACGATGCCGGAAATGCAGTTCTTATCCACGGCCGCAAACTGGATGCACTGGAGGATATCATCGAAGCCGCCAACGGCAAACCTCTTCTGGTGGCGTACTGGTTCAAGCATGATTTGGAGCGGATTATGAAACGGCTTCATGCGCGGCACATTCCGTTTTCCCGCCTTGATACTTCCGACAGTATCCGCAGATGGAACAACGGTGAGATCCCCGTGGCACTTATCCACCCCGCCGCTGCCGGACACGGCCTGAATCTCCAAAGCGGCGGCAACACCATCGTATGGTTTGGGCTGACATGGTCGCTGGAGCTGTACCAGCAGACAATAGCCCGTTTGTGGCGGCAGGGACAGACTTCCGAAACCGTGGTGGTTCAGCACATTGTAGCAGATGAGACCATTGATGAGCAGATTCTGTGTGCGCTGAAAGCCAAAGACAAAACGCAGTCTGCCTTGATAGCTGCAGTCAAGGCAAATTTGAAAATCTGAGACAACAGTTCGACAAATAACGACAATCCGTGCCAATCCGAGGATCTTAAAATATCGGAGGTACGCACATGAACCCCTATCAGGCATTAGCCAACGCCATTGTAGAACTGGCCGTAAAAGACTACAAAAAAGCCCTCAAACAGCATTACCGCTTTCCGAACAACAAGGATTATGCCGATGCCGTGACATCCTTGGAGCGGTTCTTCCGTTCCGGCTGGTATGGGATGCTGACTGACCTGGACAGCGAATATCTCATGACGGGTGTTCGTCGCATGGTGCATAAGGAGGTGGCGGCATGACAGCAAAAGAGTATCTCTCGCAGGCGCACCGCCTTGACCAACGCATTGATGCGAAAATCGCCCAAGTCGCATCGCTGAACGAACTCGCTACCAAGTGTACCGCCACACTGACGGGTATGCCAAGAAATCCTAACCACGGTGGCTCCACAATGGCAGATGCCGTATGCAAGATCATTGACCTACAGGAAGAAATCAACAGAGACATCGACCGGCTTGTGGATCTGAAGCGTGAGATTGTAGAGGTCATAAAGTCCGTAGACAACACCGAGTATCAGATCCTTTTGGAAAAGCGGTATCTGTGCTTCTACACCTGGGAGCAGATTGCCGTGGATATGCACTACAGCGGAAAATGGATACAGAAACTGCACGACCGTGCCCTGGATGTGGTGGCAGATATTCTGAAAGCCAAAAGTGTACACGATAGTTCCGTAGAGTTCCCATCCTAAATGTAGTATCATTATAATAGCGAAAAAGAATCCAGGACGGCCTCATGGGAGCAATCCCGTGGGGCTTTTCCTATGCAAAGAGGTTTCGCATACATTTTAGCACTAACCTCTTTGACTGCGAGGAGGTGAAACGATGCCGAAGAAACCGCTGCGACCGTGTTCTCACCCCGGCTGTCCCAACCTCTGTGACGGACAGTTCTGTGAGCAGCACCGCACGGAGGAACGCCGCAAATACGATAAATACGAGCGCAGTTCCGATGTCAACCGCAAGTACGGCAGAGCATGGAAGCGCATCCGTGACCGCTATGCCGCAGAGCATCCTCTGTGTGAACAGTGTCTTAAGGAAGGTCGGCTGACTCCGGTGCAGGAAGTACACCACATTCTGCCCGTTTCCAAGGGCGGCACTCACGCAAGAGAGAACCTCATGAGTCTGTGCCAGTCCTGCCACACGAAGATACACCATGACCTTGGCGACCGTTGAGGTTGCGCCTACATTTTATGCGCAACCTCCCACCGGGTTGGGTGAAATCTCTACGGCTCTCTCGGTCGGGCAACGGCCCGGGGTCACGTGCGCAAAAATGGCGAAATCAAAAGGGTAATTAAGGGAGGTGAACTTGGATGCCCACAAAATCGAATAACATAGGCGGCAGAGGCGGCGCAAGACCCGGTGCGGGAAGGAAGAAATCCGCAGTCAAGGACAAAGCCGAAAACGGCAATCCCGGCGGCAGAAAACTTGAAGTGCTGGACATTCCCGAAGTCGAGGGTGTTGATATGCCGAAGCCCCATGATTTCCTGTCTGCCGAGCAGCGGGACGGCAGCGTCCTGCAGGCACAGGAAATCTACACGGAAACCTGGCAATGGCTCAAAGGCATCGGCTGCGCCGCAAAGGTGTCACCGCAGCTTTTGGAACGCTACGCCATGTGTTCTGCCCGATGGGTGCAGTGCGAGGAGATGACCAACCGCATGGGTTTCCTCTCCAAGCATCCCACCACAGGAAAGCCGATCCCGTCTCCGTTCATCAACATCGGTATCAACTACATGAACCAGGCGGTGCGGCTCTGGAATGAGATTTTCCAAATTGTAAAAGAAAACTGCAGCACGGAATACGGCGAATCAACGCCTCAGGATGATCTGATGGAACGCCTGCTCCGTGCGAGAAAGGGGTAATGCCATGTTTGAAAAAGTCAATCCGTGCCACCCGGACAAGGTGGCTGACCGAATCGCCGGTGCACTGGTGGATTTGGCATACAAGAAATCCGAGAATCCCCGCATCGCCGTGGAAGTCCTTATCGGTCATGGTGTGTGCTACATCATTGCGGAAACTTCTGCTTCGTTGGACAAAGCTGATGTGACTGCCGCCGTTCGCCGCATTGCCGGAAACCTCACGGTGGATTATGCGGAAGTGCCGCAGGACGGGCATCTTGCCGATAACCAGGCAAACGGAATCCGCTGCGGCGATAACGGCATCTTCAAGGGAATGCCCGTGACCGCGGAACAGAAAAAGCTGTCTGAAATCGCAAGGAGTATCTTCTCAGTGTATCCGTATGACGGCAAATACATTCTGGACGGTGACCGGCTCATCCTCTGCCAGAGCAATGCTGAGAAACAGCGTTTGCATGAGATTTATCCCAAAGCCGAAATCAACCCTCTGGGCGATTGGATCGGCGGCACGGATGTGGATACCGGCGCTACCAACCGCAAGCTGGGCAGCGATATGGCAGACTCCGTCACCGGCGGCGGTCTGCACGGCAAGGATTTCTCCAAGGCAGATGTCAGCGTGAATATCTATGCTTTCCTCAAAGCGCAGGAAATCGGAAAGCCGGTCACCCTCTGCTGTGCCATCGGTGACGATACCGTGGACGGCAGACCGTATTCCGAAATCGTGAAAATCGCTCGGAACTATATCCGCTCTGTGGGCGGCTTTGAGAAATTTGCGGAATGGGGGCTTGTGTAATGAAAACGACCACCGAAATGAAGCTCGTCCCCGTCGAAAAACTCGTTCCCTATGTGAATAACGCCAGAACCCACTCGCCGGAGCAAATCAACAAACTGCGTTCCTCACTACGAGAGTTTGGCTTCATCAACCCCGTTATCATCGACCGTGACGATGGCGTAATTGCCGGTCACGGTCGTATTCTTGCCGCCAAGGAGGAAGGCATCACCGAGGTGCCGTGCGTCTTTGCCAACCATCTCACCGAAGCCCAGAAGAAGGCGTACATCATCGCAGACAACCGGATGGCGATGGACGCAGGCTGGGATGAAGAACTCCTGCGTGTGGAAATCGAAGCCCTGCAAGCGGCAGACTTTGACCCGCTGCTCACCGGCTTTGACGAAAAAGAACTGTCCAAGCTGTTCGATGACGGCATCGATGCCCAAGAGGACGATTTCGATGTGGATGCCGAGCTGCAGAAGCCGACTTTCACCAAGTCCGGCGATGTCTGGATTCTGGGACGGCATCGGCTGATCTGCGGTGACAGCGCAAAGGAAGAAACTTATGCCGCCCTCATGGACAGCCGCAAGGCAAACCTTGTCATCACCGACCCGCCCTACAATGTGAACTATGAGGGCAGCGCAGGAAAAATCAAAAACGACAACATGGACGGCGAGAAATTCTATCAGTTTCTGTTCGATGCATTTTCCTGTATGGAAAAGGCTATGGCAGACGATGCGTCCATTTATGTATTCCATGCTGATACCGAGGGGCTGAATTTTCGCAGAGCCTTTGCTGATGCGGGCTTCTACCTCTCCGGCTGCTGTATTTGGAAAAAGCAGTCCCTGGTACTGGGACGCTCTCCGTATCAGTGGCAGCATGAACCGTGTCTCTATGGTTGGAAGAAGAAAGGTAAGCACCAGTGGTACACCGGACGCAAAGAGTCCACCATCTGGGAGTTTGATAAGCCTAAGAAAAACGGTGACCATCCAACCATGAAGCCCATTCCGCTCCTGGCGTATCCGATTCAGAACAGCTCTATGGCAAACTCCGTGGTGCTTGACCCCTTCGGCGGTAGCGGCTCTACGCTGATTGCCTGTGAGCAGACCGACCGCATCTGCTGCACCATCGAACTGGACGAAAAGTTCTGCGATGTCATCGTCCGCAGATACATCGAACAGGTCGGCTCGGACGAGAAGGTCAGCGTTTTGCGAGATGGGAAAGAATACAAATTCAGCGAGGTAGCGCCCCATGAAGAATAAGACTTTGACCCTCGGAAGCCTGTTTGACGGCTCCGGGGGCTTTCCTTTGGGTGGACTGATGGCAGGCATCACTCCGGTATGGGCATCCGAGGTCGAACCTTTTCCTATCAGGGTGACCACCAAGCGTCTGCCCTTTATGAAGCATTACGGCGATATCACCGCCATGGACGGCGGCAAGGTGGAGCCAGTAGACATCATCACCTTCGGCTCGCCATGCCAGGACATGAGCGTGGCAGGTCGAAGGGACGGTCTGGACGGCTCCCGTTCCAGTCTCTTTTATGAAGCCGTCCGCATTATCAAAGAAATGAGGTGTGCCACAGGTGGCAAATATCCAAGATACATCGTGTGGGAGAATGTCCCCGGCGCTTTCTCCTCGAACAATGGCAAGGACTTCAAAGCCGTCCTCGAAGCGGTCATCGGCATCGCAGAGCCGGACACCCAGGTGTCTATGCCTGAAAAGGCAAGATGGCCCTACGCCGACCTTTACATGGGAGACGGATGGAGCGTTGCGTACCGAACTCTTGACGCACAATACTGGGGAGTCCCCCAACGCAGACGCCGCATCTACCTTGTCGCAGATTTTGCAGGCAGAGGTGCCGGAAAAATACTATTTGAGTCAGAAGGCCTGTCTGGGTATTCTTCGGAGGGCTTCCGCTCGTGGCAAAGAGCTGCCGGAAATCTTGAAACTCGCATTGGAGCGGCAGGCTATGACGGATACAACGGTAGTCTGACAGACGAAACCGCCGCTACTCTTGGCGTGAACTGCGGAATGTCCACCGGTCGCAATGGTGTGGTGCTGAACGACCAGGGCGGTGACCGTATGGAAGTGTCCGAGAATGTGGCGGCAACGCTTCGAGCAGAGACACACGGGCATCCACCCTGCGTGGTGGAGTCGGCAGGCTTCTGCACCGAACACTCCGCTAAGAGCCGTACCATCGGCTACGAGGAGGAATGCTCTCCTACGCTCCGTGCCGGAACGATTCCTGCGGCGGTTGCTTTGGAGAACTACCCCATAGACGGGCGCATCAAGGTGCAGGAGGACGGCAATGTGCAGACGCTGACCTCTCGCATGGGCACCGGCGGCAATAATGTGCCGCTCGTGATGAAGATTCGCTCCGGCTGCGAGGGCGGCGGCAAGGGCGCGCTCATACAGACGGATAAATCTGCAACGCTCTCCTGCAACAACGACCAGACGCTGTTTGAACCGTGCAGTTGGGACGGCGGACAGGTTTCTCCGACTCTCACCAAGCAGAACGCCGGCGGCAGTCAGCGGATGCCGGACAAGGATAATTTCAACTGCGTCCTGCAACCCTTCGGCATCTGCTCCAAGGATTCCAACTCCATGAAGTCGGACAATCCCCACAGCGGCATCTACGAAGCGGAAACCTCCCGCACGCTGGATGCCAACGGCGGCAATCCCTCCTGCAACCAGGGCGGCATTGCCGTTGTTGCGTTTACGCAGAATCAGCGGGATGAAGTTCGTGACTTGGGTGACCACTCTGCGGTGGTGTGCGCCAACGCAGGGACGAAACAGCAGACCTTTGTGCTGCAAGGCTCCATGATCGGTCGGGACGATAAGAACGGTCCCCAGGGCGATGGCATCAACGGGGATGTATCTTTTACATTAAATACCGTTGACCGCCATGCCGTGTATGCCATGACCACGGGCAGCTATACACAAGTCGAGGAGGAAACCTCGCCTACAATTATGGCACGGGATTACAAAGATCCAAATGCTGTTTGCAGCGGCATCGGATACACCGTCAGACGGCTGACGCCTACCGAATGCGCCAGACTTCAAGGCTTCCCGGACAACTGGTGCGCTGACCTCGGTACGGAAAAGCCGTCCGATGAGGAACTATACTTTTGGCACAAGGTGTTCAAGACCTACGCCGCGGTCACCGGCTGCAAAATGAAGTCTGATGCGCAGATTGCCAAGTGGCTCAAAGATTCGCACTCCGACAGTGCGGAATATAAGATGTGGGGCAACGGCGTGGCGCTCCCGTGCGTATGGTTTGTGCTGTCCGGCATTGTGTGGTATGCACAGTCTGAGGGCGAATATGCGCCGGAATGATCTACACAGAAAATGTGCAGATATAACTGGATATATGCCGCCGCTGACGCTAATATGTGACTACCAAAAAACAAGGAGGTCACTGAAATGACGATTACAATTCATGCCCAAGGAGCAGAACGCAAACGGCTGGTTCAGACCATTGCCGCATGGCTGGGTGAGGATGCCTACTACTGTGGGGCACCCACCTTTGCCTATGAAATCGACCGCTTTACTGTCGAGAAGGACGGTAGCCTTTCCTTTTCCGACCTGCTGGACAGCGAGGTGGTGGAACGGCTGTTGCAGCACATCTACGATGAAGGCTTTGACATTGACCAGAGCCATACCGAGGATGAGGATGAACCCTGCGGTGTCTGCGTTTCCATGCCGAGAAGCCTTTTTACCGACAGCAGTCTGGAAAACCTGAAAAATCTGGTGGCGGCAAAGGGTGCGCTCATTAAGAAATCCCTCAATGCGGACGAGCTGCCCATCCTCATCGAGGAGGACAAGGTCTGCTTCCCCTGGTTCAAGGGTGAAGCCGAGCCGGAGGAAATCAAAGCCTACGATACCTTCATCTGCAAGCTGTGCGAACTGGCACGGACGCAGAAGCGTGTGACTTCCACCGAGAAACCTACCGACAACGAGAAATACGCATTCCGCTGCTTCCTGCTGCGGTTGGGCTTCATCGGCGAGGCGTACAAGGGCGCAAGAAAAATCATGTTGCGCAATTTGGTGGGCAGTTCCGCTTTTAAGGGCGGTCAGTCAAAGGAGGCAGAACCATGCGAATGATTTCAAGAAAAGCCTTACAAGCCCTCCGTGAGCGGTTCCCGAAGGGCACACGGGTCGAGCTTGTGAAGATGGACGATCCCCAAGCACCGCCCATTGGCACAAAAGGCACCGTGCGTGGTGTGGATGATATTGGCTCCATCATGGTTGCGTGGGACAGCGGCGGCAGTCTCAGCGTGGTCTACGGCGAAGATATCTGCCGTAAAGTGCTGTAAGATACACAATTTCCAGACCACAAGATCGTGTAGTTTATGGCTCAGATATAACTGGATATAGTGTGCTTTCAGAGGTAATATGTGACTACCGAAAGGGAAAACAAACCAAAACGGAGGTCACAAACATGAGCCAGAGAACAGAAAACCAGGTAGCCGAAATGAAGAAGCAGACCATCGGGGTCGAGGTCGAAATGAACAGCATCACCAGAGAGAAGGCCGCAAGGCT
>Ga0129314_1001303_pt1 | contig 18060 bp, 15 predicted proteins | sample O1111metagenome_FD_94431 | JGI IMG/M metagenome (GOLD analysis project Ga0129314, IMG submission 94431) | Orangutan individual fecal microbial communities from fecal samples from Wisconsin, USA - O1111 metagenome | ecosystem: Host-associated > Mammals > Digestive system > Large intestine > Fecal... | reverse complement strand
CTTATCTGCTGCTTGCGCCCCTGGTTTTGATGCAGCTCTATGTGTTCTGCGTGGGGGTGGGGCTGTTTCTGGCACAGGCGACGGTGTTCTTTCGGGATATTCAATATATTTACAGCGTCATTACAATGGCCTGGATGTATTTAACCCCGATTTTTTATCCGGTCGATATGCTTCCGGAGCGGCTTCAGGGCCTGATTAAGCTCTGCAATCCCATGTACTGCTATATTTCGCAGTTCCGGGGCGTGGTGCTCTATGGCTGGATGCCCGCGTGGCACCTTTGGGCTTACGGAAGCCTTGCGGCCCTGCTGAGTCTGACGATCGGCATTGTGAGCTTTTTGCGCTCACAGGACCGGTTTATTCTTTTTGTTTGATGGTGAAAGCGATGCAGAATGATTATGCGGTCAGGGTGGAGCACGCCACGGTGCGGTTTAACCTGGCCAAGGAAAAAGTGGACAATCTCAAGGAATACTGCATCCGGCTGGCCAAGCGCCAGCTGATGTATCAGGAATTTCTGGCGGTGCAGGACGTGAGCCTGACGGTAAAACCGGGGGAGGCCTGGGGGCTGATCGGGGCAAATGGTTCCGGAAAGTCCACCCTCCTGAAGCTGATCTGCGGGATTCTCAAACCCTATCGGGGAAGCGTTTCCGTGCGGGGCTCCATTGCCCCTTTGATCGAGCTGGGGGCCGGCTTTGACGGAGATTTGACCGGACGCGAAAATGTTTTTCTCAACGGGGCGCTTCTGGGCTACCCGCAGAAGTATATGGAGGAGCATTTTGACGAGATCGAGAATTTCGCAGAGCTGGGGCAGTTTCTGGATTCTCCGATCAAGAACTATTCCTCCGGCATGAAGGCGCGCCTGGGCTTTTCGGTGGCGACGATGGTGCGCCCGCAGATTCTGGTTGTGGATGAGATTCTGGCGGTGGGGGACGCGGCATTCCAAAAGAAATGCCTCGCCAGAATGGAAGAGATGCTTGCCGGCGGGACAACCCTGCTTTACGTCTCTCATTCCGACGCCTCGGTGCGCTCGATCTGCACCCACGCGCTCTGGCTGAATCGGGGCGTCTGCATGGCGCAGGGTGAGGTCAATGAGGTCTGCGACGCCTACCAGGATTTTGTAAAAACCGGTAAAAGTGGCCGCACAAAACAAGGAGGAGTATGACAATGAAAATCCTTTTAACGGGAGGTGCAGGGTATATCGGCTCCCATACAGCAGTTGAGCTTCTCTCCCGAGGGCATCAGGTGGTAATTGCCGATAATTTTTGCAACAGCCATGTCTGCGTCCTCAATAGACTCAAGCAGATTACCGGTGTGGAAATTCCGTGTTGCCAAATTGATATTGCGGACCCATGCGCGGTGGGAAAGGTGTTTCAGCAACAGCAAATTGATGCGGTCGTTCATTTTGCCGGGCTGAAGGCTGTCGGAGAGTCGGTGTCGCATCCCTTGCCCTACTATCGCAACAATTTGGACGCCACGCTGACCCTGTTGGAGCAGATGAAAAAGCATCATGTGACCCGCATCATCTTTAGTTCTTCCGCGACGGTCTATGGGATGGCACGCTCTCTGCCGTTGACGGAGGAATCAGAGGCGGACTGGTGCTCCAACCCATACGGCTGGACCAAGCTCATGAGCGAACAGATTTTGAAAGACGCGGCAGCCGCAGATCCTGCTCTTTCCGTTCTGCTTCTGCGCTACTTCAACCCGGTCGGGGCGCATCCCAGCGGGTTAATCGGGGAATGCCCCAACGGGGTGCCCAATAACCTGTTCCCTTATATCACGCAGGTCGCGGCGGGGAAACTGCCCTGTCTCAGCGTTTTCGGGGATGATTACCCCACTCCGGATGGGACCGGCATACGGGACTATATCCATGTTTCGGATTTGGCTTTGGGTCATGTGGCGGCTGTGGAATATTCGCTGAATCATACTGGAGTTGAAGTTTTTAATTTGGGATCGGGTACCGGCTACAGTGTGTTGGAGATGGTACACGCCTTTGAGCGCGTAAATCAGGTGAGAATTCCATGGCGGATTGTACCACGGCGTCCGGGAGACATTGCAATTTGTTATGCTGACATTTCTAAGGCGGGAAAGGTCCTGGATTGGCACCCGAAAAGGACCCTTGAGGATATGTGCCGGGACAGCTGGAGATGGCAGATCAACAACCCCGAAGGGTATGCTGGCTGAACAGCGAAAGGAGAAAAAGGTGAAGACTGTATTATTGGCAGGCGGCGCAGGAACCAGAATTTCGGAGGAATCGCAGTATCGGCCGAAGCCGATGCTGGAGATCGGCGGAATGCCGATTTTGTGGCATATTATGAAGGAATATTCCCATTATGGATTTCATGAATTTATTGTCTGTGCCGGTTATAAGCAGCACATGATCAAGGAATGGTTCGCGGACTATTTTCTCCACACCAGCGATGTGACCTTCGATTTTTCAGAGGGGAACAATATTATCGTCCATAATAAAAAAACAGAGCCTTGGAAAGTAACCGTCGTGGATACAGGACTTAACACGATGACCGGCGGACGGATCAAGAGAATTCAGAAATATGTTGGCAGCGAGCCGTTTTTCATGACCTATGGAGATGGAGTCTGCGACGTCAACATTGGAAAGCTGCTGGAATTCCACCGTTCCAGCGGAAAGAAGGCGACCCTGACCGCCGTGCGTGTAGAACAGCGTTTCGGTGTGCTGGATATCCGGGACGGATCGGTGCGGGCATTCCGCGAAAAGTCCAAGCATGATATGGATCCGATCAACGCCGGCTATATGGTGCTTGAGCCGGATGTCTTTTCCTACCTGAAGGACGACACAACGGTCTTTGAACGGGAACCGCTTGAGCAGCTTGCCGCGCAGGGACAGCTGGCATCTTATATGCACACTGGATTCTGGCAGTGTATGGATACAAAAAAAGAACATGAACAGCTTGAAGCACTGTGGAACTCAGATGCGGCTCCCTGGAAAACCTGGAGCGAAGAACCGGATGCTTAAAAAAATACTGAATCAATACAAAACGTGGACTCCGAAAGTCGCTACGAAAAATATCATTTATCATGCTTTCAACCGGGAGCGGCGACGCTCCTTTGGGGACGCGAACACCAATCTGACCTTTTATGTGATTCGGAGTATCAACGACCGTTCAAAATTTTATACCGGTCCCATCCACAATTTGCTTGCCAATTACTTTTATGTCCTTTCTCACTTGCAATATGCTCAAATTCAGGGATGGACGCCGGTCATAGATCAGGTCAACTATCCGGTCTATAACAAAATGGAGTCTCCTGTTATGGGGACCAGTAACCCATGGGAATATTTTTGGGAGCAGCCATGCGGCTTTTCGTTGGAAGAGGTTTATCGCAGCAAATCGGTTGTGCTTTCGAAGCGCAGCTGGTTCGGTCAATGGGATATGGGCTATGATGCAGCAAATTATACCGACCGGCGGCTTATCGGACGATATCACCGCCTTGCGGAAATGACGCCGCTGAATCGCCCTACACTTTTGCGGGTGAATCAGGCGAAAGAGCAATTACTGCCCTGTGACGGAAAGATATTAGGAGTTTCCTTTCGTTTTGACGGACATGCGCTGAACAATCCGCATCCTGGACCCGGACATCCCATTCAGCCTTCCATCGATGAATTGATTATGGTTGTCAGATCACGTTTGGATGAATGGGGAATGAGGTATGTGTTTTTGGCCTCCGATGAGGAGCACGCCGTCCGACGTTTTCAAAATGAGTTTGGGGATCGCCTGCTGGTACTGAGGCGAAGCCGCTGCTGTGAGGGAAACCGGTACGGGCCGGAAAATCCAAACCCGATGTATCTTCCGGGAAGCTTATATCAGACTTCGCTGGATTATCTGACTGAGATGGAGCTGCTTGCCTGCTGCGATGCGCTGATCGGGTCGGTTACCAGTGGGCTGCGGTATGCGGTGGTGAAAAATAACGGCCGGTATGAGCAGACGGAAATTCTGGATTGCGGACGCTTTCCCGATCCTAAAAGAAATCGCAGCGGCAGCGCTGTGTATAGAAGTGAGGAGCAATCATGAAAGAAATTCTTTTGTTGGGAGCCAATGGCTTTGTCGGGAAGAATCTGAAGGAATTTTTTCAGACGGATTGCCCCCAGCTTCATCTCACCTCCCCGAGCAGCAGGGAGCTGAACCTTTTGGATGAGGAATCTGTCAGAAGATTTTTGCAGAGGAAGCAATTCGACGTCGTGATCCACGCCGCGATCGGAAATCCCCTCAGGGATTCCTTCCACGCCTCTGTGGGCGAGCTGGAACAGGATCTGAAGATGTTTTTCCATCTGGAAAAGTATCATGATCTGTATGGACGGATGCTCTATTTTGGGTCGGGGGCTGAATTTGATAAGCGCAATGGAATCTGCGCCGTTTCCGATTTGGGTTTTGTCAACGGGGTGCCGGAAAGCAGCTACGGCCTTGCCAAATATATTATCGGCAAGGCGATCGAGGCGAGCGCAAATATCTATAATTTTCGCATTTTTGGCCTGTTTGGCAAGTATGAAAACTGGCGTACTACCTTTATTTCGGGGTCCTGCTGCAAAGCCCTGAAGGGTTTGCCGATCACCATCCGGCAGAACGTGTTTTTTGATTATCTTTATATCGATGATTTCTGCCGGGCGGTCGGGTGGTTTATTGAGCACGAGACGCGCCTCCATACCTATAATGTTACTTCCGGCAGGAGAGATGATCTGCTCTCGATTGCAGAAACAGTCAAACGGCTCAGCGGCGCCGATGTGCCGATTTACCTCTGCCGGGAAGGGCTGGGGAACGAGTATACCGCTTCCAACCGGAGGCTGCTGGAAGAATATCCCGACTTTGCAATCACTCGTCTTGATGACGCGATCACGGCCCTTTTGGAGTATTACAAAACCATTTTGGATACGATCGATCTTTATTCTTTGCTATATCAAAATTAATGGAGGAATTCCCACCGATGGGTATCTTAGGAAAATTTATTTTGGTGCTGCTTCATATCATCCTGCCGCAGCGAATTCGTGAAGCCGTATTAAATCGCATTGAAAGGACCAAGACGGTTCTGACGAGCAATTTGGAACTGAGAATTTTTTGGAGAATTTTATTCTTCCCTATAGTGTTGCCGCTTTCTCTGCTGATGGCGGCGATGAAGACACTTATGATATGGGTGTTTCCCTCCAAGGTTTATAATGATTTGCGCTATATATGCTATCAAATTTATACGGATGTATCCTCAAGAAATACTGGCATCCGTTTGGCTTGGAAACGTGCCTGCCTCTGCTATGAGCTGTTTACAAAGGGCGCGGAAAAGCATATGTCCTATGGGGAAAAGAACCCGGAGATTACATTTTATGTTATCAGGCCCTATTATTTCTTAGAACCAAATGAGTTCATCTATCGTAATGTAGCCAATTTATTGACTCAATACTATTACTGTCTCCAAAAATTGTCTTATGCCGTTGAAAATGGATGGGTACCGGTTGTAGATTGGCAGAACTACGGAATGATGCCTCATAGTGAAGAATTTCCAGTCAATGGGACATCAAACGCATGGGAATATTATTGGCAGCAACCGTCCTCTTACTCTCTGGAGGAGGTTTATCAAAGCAAAAATGTAATTCTTTCCACAAGGAATATTGGACAGTTTGGATATATTCCCAACTGCGCAATGGCACCGCCTTTTATGCAGTATGCAACAAGTTTGGTTCAAAAGTGCCCGCAATATGCTTCTCTCTTTCCCTTCAATCAGCCTACCCTGCAATATATCGAGGATGCCCATCGCCGCTTGTTCCCAGAAGGGAAACGGGTTTTAGGCGTGGTTGTGCGCGGCGCTTCCTATGGACGCAGCGGAACGCCTTATGGCAGCCATCCTGTGCAGGTGGGGATGAAAGAGCTGATCCGCACTGTAAAAAACTACTGCGGCCAGTGGGAGATGGATTATGTTTTCTTTGTAAATGAAATGCAAGAGTTGGTGGAAACCATGCAGGACGCATTTCAGGATCGTTTAATCGTACTTCCTAGAATGCGTGATCACATTGATCGTCCGGCTGACGGGATTACTAAAAATCCGATGTACTATCCTGGAAATCGGTATCAAACAAACTTGGATTACATCACTGAAATTGCACTGCTGTCTAAATGCACATCTCTGATTGGCTCAATGTCTAGCGGAATGCGCTCTGCACTCATTTGGAATGCCGGCGATTATGAGAATGTGTTGATTTTTGAAAAGGGACTTTGGTGAAACTGATATTTGCCTGCTTTCAAGTTTCAAGAGATACCAGGAGGGGCTTGCTATGAAATTTGGTCTGCTTGATTTTGACCTGACCGTTGACGCCTATTGGAACGATTCGTGGAATCAAAAAGCTCTGCTAAATGTAGGGGATGCTGCAGAATATTTAGCGGTCGAGCAAATCTATCGCTCAATGGGAATCGATAGCAGTCAGATTTTTAGAATCTCTATTCCGGAGCTGACCAGCTACCGCGGCGAGTCTTTGATTGTTGCGCTGAATATCGCACTGGACAGTTATGTTGGATACAATATGATCTTGGAACGCTTGTCGCCCGATATTATTCCGGTGTTTTTGGGGATGAGCTTTACAAGTGCCGATCTGAGTCCTCAACAGATAGAATGTCTGAAAAGATATGCCCCCATCGGATGTAGGGATGAACGTTCTTACCTCCGTATGCAGTCGCTGGGAATTCCATGCTACCTCAATGGGTGCGTCGCCTCAGTGCTGCAGATCAAGGCTCGGGAGATACCGAAGCTTCACAATAAAATCCTGATGATTGACGTTCCCTATGGCGTTTTACAGCATATACCACAGGAATTAAAAGAGGATATTGTTTTTCTGAATCAGGAGATATACTGCAAAAAATCCGAAATACCACAGAATTTTCTGCCGTCAGACTGGGCGAAAGGGGTGATGGCCTATTACGGAAGCAAACCCCGGATGGTAGTTACTTCCCGTTTCCATGGCGCAGTCCTTGCGCTTGCAAACGATATTCCGGCCGTTATCACTCTGGAAAAATACACTTTTCGCTTTAGCTGGCTTCGAAATTACTGTCCGATTTATACAGAGGAGACCTTTAGGCAGATTCAATGGAATCCTGCTTCCGTTGACTATGGATCGGTTCGCAGCCTTATGAACGAGGTTGCCGAGCAAAGAATCCGGGAGGTTGCCGGGCACTATCAAAAGCTGCTGGCATTGACCGATTTGCAGAGAAGTACCGTCTCGGAAGAAGCGGAGAGTTCCAATCAGGTTCTTTATTATCAGAGGGTATGGAAAGAAATCCAGAAGACATGGGATCCTCAAAAGGAATACAGTTATGGCTTTTGGGGCGTAAACGAGAATACCAGGGCGCTGCTTTCTTTGATTAGGGAAAACTATCCCAAAGCGCGGCTGACAGACATCTACGATATGTTCAAAACGGTTTCCTATGAAGGGCTTGTTTCAAAAGCTCCGCGCGAATTGGGAAGGTATCGCGATCAACAAGATTATTATGTGATCGTTACCGCTTATCTTGCATCCCGGGTTGTGCCGGATATATGCGATGAATGCGGATTTCCAATGGAAAGATCTTTTCGCTGCGAAAGAAATTTCATTTTGCCGGAAGATTTAATGAAAGCACCTGTGGTTGCGGAGGAGATCTCTTGATAAAGCGGAATAATGTTATTGATTTTGCCAAATTTATCTTTTCTGTTGTCATTTTGCTCAATCACAGCAATTCCTTAATGCCGGGCAAGGGATGCTTCATGTTTGGCGGGTATCTGGCTGTTGAATTTTTCTTTCTTGTATCTGGCTTCCTGATAGCGCAATCAAGCGCCAAAAAATCAAGTTTTGACGCAAATACGATTGGTACAGAAACGCTACGGCTTGTTTTAAATAAATTTAAAAGAATTTTTCCGTATTACTCTTTAGGCTTCGTTTTATCATTTGCCGTTACGCAATATATTAATCATGTTTCAGGAAGATCAATTTTAAAAAATGCTATTAAATCCATCTTGACATTTTTACGACTTGGAACGACTGTGGGGCTTAACAGTTATGAGGTGATGGATCTCTGCTGGTACATATCTGGAATGCTTTTAGGGATAATGATTATTTATCCACTTTTAAGGTATCACGCGAACCTGTTTTGTTATGTAGAAGCCCCATTGATTTGCGCTTTTATTTATGGCTATCTATTTCATACCTACAAAGGAACGGCTACCTTAGATTGGATTGGAATATGCAATACTGGTTTATTGCGCGGGATTGCCGGCCTATCCCTTGGCTGTTTGACATATGAAGGCAGCAGGAAGATTAAAAATATAAAATGGTCGGGAAATGGACGGGTATTTTTAACCCTCGTGGAAGTTATGGGCTATTTTATTGCTCTCATTCATATGCAATTTAAGTCTAAAATTGGGAGCGATGATTTCGTGATCATAGGAATTCTCGCCATGTCGATTTCTATTTCTTTTAGTGGGTCAAGCCTCTCATATAAAATGTTTGGTCAGACAAATGTCCCTTGGGCAGAATATAGTTTGGCGCTTTATATGGGTCATTGGCCAGTTCTGTTGTTCATTGCCAATGATCATGCCCTATCAACCTTTCAATTAAAATTTGTTACATATTTTGTATGTAGTTTTATTGTCTCTTTCTTATTGCAGAAAGGGGGAAATCTCCTTAAAAATTTATTCGGATGGATAGGAAAAGAAGCGAAAAGCCTTTTCGTTTTGCCATAGCGCATCAACGCTTTCATTTTGTATAACGATCGAAGGAATGGGATTATTGTCATGAAAAAAAGGGTAGCAGACATCATTGCAGATATTCTTCTGGAAAACAACATCACCGACCTCTTTTCGGTTGTCGGGGGCGGGGCGATGTTCCTGAACGACGCATTCGGGCACCGGGAAGGCCTGCGTGTCCTTTTCAACCAGCACGAGCAGGCCTGCTCGATGGCGGCGGAGGGATATGTGCGCGTCGGCGGCAGGATGGCTGCCGTCTGTGTCACGACCGGACCCGGGGGAACCAACGCCATCACGGGGGTTCTCGGCGCGTTTCAGGATAATTATCCGATGCTTGTGATTTCAGGCCAGGTGCGTTATCCCACGACGGCGGACAGCACCGGCCTGCCCCTGCGCTTTATGGGCGAACAGGAGCATAATATCGTGGATACCGTCCGCCCTTTGACCAAGTATGTAGTGATGCTGAAAAATCCTCTGGACGTCCGATATGAGATGGAAAAGGCAATCCATCTGGCCACGCACGGACGGCGGGGCCCCTGCTGGGTGGATGTCCCGCTTGATATCCAAAGTGCCATGATCGAGGAGGAAGGACTCCGCTCCTTTGTGCCGGACATGGAGAGCTCGGACTGGAATCGGGAAACCTTCCTTTCGGAGCTTCGGAAAGCGAAGCGCCCGGTAATCCTGACCGGTTCCGCCATTCGCAGCGCGGGATGCGTTTCCCGTTTCCGGGAGCTTGCCACAAAGCTGAACGTTCCTGTTTTGGCGGCCACCTATAATGCGGACTTGTTTACCAGAGAGCATCCCTGCTATTATGGAAATTTTGGAGTCAATGGCGGGCGTGCCGGCAATTTCATTGTCCAGAACGCGGATCTTGTCATCGGTATGGGCTGTCGGATGGCTTTCCGCCAGATCGGCTTCAATTTTGAAGCGTTTTCTCCGAATTCCCGCAGGATGGTGATCGATGTTGATCCCAATGAGCTCAGAAAGCCCACCCTCCGGATTGATGTTCCCATCTGCGCAGATATCGCGGAGGCGGTCGAGTCGCTGCTTGAGACTCCGGACATTGCCTTCTCCGACTCCTGCGGATGGCTGGATTACTGCGACGGACTGAAAAAGCGCTTTCCTGTTTATCTCGAAAAGTTCAATCAAAGCGAAGCGGTCAACCCCTATTTCTTTGTGCGGCAGCTTCAAAAGCTTCTTCCTGAGGACGGCGTCATTGTACTGGGGAACAGCAGTATCGCGGGACATGTTCTCCAGATGGGAATTGCCGCATCCCGGCAACGGATCATCAACAATATGAACTGCGGCTCCATGGGTTACGACCTGCCGGCGGCCGTCGGCGCAGCGCAGGCGCTGCAGCGGGAAGTTACTCTGATTACAGGGGACGGCAGCATGATGCTGAATCTTCAGGAACTGATGACAGTGAAGCATTACCGTTTGCCTGTTAAGATCGTGCTTTGCAGCAACGGCGGATATCGCGCAATTGTCCGGACACAGCAGAACATGTTTCAGGGACGTTTCACCGGCTGTACGGCGGAAACAGGTGTCGAAATGCCTGATTTTTCCAAGGTGGCCGCCGCGTTTGATATTCCGTACTTTCGGATCGAGAATCACACGCAGCTTGATGACGGCTTGCGCCGCCTGTATCAAACGGAAGGCTTTGCTCTCTGCGAGCTGATGCAGGATCGGGAACAGATGATTGAGCCAAGGATCATGAGCCGAAAGCTTGATGACGGTACGTTGGTATCTCCGGTGATTGACGATCTCTATCCCTTCCTGGACCGGGAAACCTATCAGGCGATGAAGTTTCCAGGGGCGCTTGCTGAAAAACAGGGGAAATCGTTATGAGAATACTTGCCGTCATTCCTGCCTGTGAGGGTTCTGTCAGCCTTCCGAACAAAAACCTCAGGGTCATCAATGGGAAGCCTCTGATCTATTACGTCATTCGGAACGCCAGAAATTCACGCTACATTACCGATACGATCGTGACAACCAACTCAAACGAGATTATCTCGATCGCCCGGCAGATGGGAGCCATGTCCCGATTGAGGGACCCGTCATTGTGTGGTGAAGAGGTTTCATTGGATACGGTTGTGTTCGATGTTTTTCAGCAGCTGGATCTTTTCTCCTACGACTATGTGGTTACGATGCAGTCCATTTCTCCCACCCTGCGGGTTGAAACGCTGGATGCGGCCCTGGAACGCTGCATCCGCGAGGATTGCGACACGCTGATTTCGGTCTCTAACCGCCCGCGCTTCTACTGGACCCGGCAAGACGGGGAACTTGTTCCGATACAGCGGCAGAGAAAGAGCCGGCATCTCCTCCCCCCTTTTTTTGTGGAAACAGGGGCGTTTCTGATTACGAAGTCCCGGTTCGTCCGCCCGGATTCCCGATTGGGGGAGACGGTGCGTCTTTTTGAACTCAGCGGGGGCGAGGCAATTGATGTGGACACCTTCGGTGATCTCAAACAAGTCGAAAATATTCTCTGTCAAAAATCCACCGCCTTCTATGTCAATGGAAACAATCAGCTCGGCCTAGGTCATGTATACCGCGTAATTCAACTGGCGGATGAACTCTTCTCGAAGCCTGACATCTACTATGACCGAAACCAGACCGACCGCTCGGTTTTTGGAGAGACGACCCACAATTTGATCCCGGTGGATGGGGAAGAAGGCCTGTTTTCCGCGCTGCGGAAACGCGGGTACGACCGGTTTATCAATGATATTCTCTCCACTTCCAGGACGTACATGGCTGGGCTGCGCGCCAGTATTCCTGGTGCGCGGATCATCAACTTTGAAGATGAGGGCGAGGGCTCATATCTGGCTGATCTTGTCTTTAACGCACTCTATGAAGAAAATTTTACTTCCAATGTCAGGGCGGGAGAGCAGTACTTTATTGCTTCCAAGCTTTTCTTAATCTATGATCCGATTCAGATTCGGGAAAGGGTTCGGGACGTTTTTGTCGCCTTCGGCGCGGCGGATCCGCAAAACTATTCCGACCGGGTGCTGCGGATTGCCTCCCGGCCGGAATATCAAAAGTTTCACTTTCATGTCGTCATCGGACGGGCAAAGGAAAATGCAGAAAGGTTGCTCCGATATAACGAGGCGGAAAATATTGAAGTGCTCCATAACATCGATAATATGCCGGAGGTTATGAGCAAATGCGATGTCGCATTGACCTCGCGCGGGCGGACCGGCTATGAGCTTGCCGTCCTCGGCATTCCCTCGATCACCGTTGCCCAAAACGAAAGAGAGACGCTGCACAGCTTTCTCAGTGAAAAAAACGGCTTCACCTATCTGGGGCTCAATCCCAGCGACGAGGCTTTGGAATCGGCGCTGAACCGTTATCTCAATTTGAGCCGGGCGCATCGCTGTCATCTGCAGGAACTGATGCTGTCAAAGGATCTACGCAACGGCCGGAAGCATGTTGTAAACCTGATTGACAATTTGTGAGCAATAATAAGAGAGGAGCTGTAAGGATGAATCAGCCTTTTGTGATTGCAGAAGCGGGGGTTAACTTTTACGATACGGCAAGGCAGCGGGGTGTGTCTCCGCTGGAAGAGGCCATGCGCTATGTGGATGAGGCAAAAGCGGCCGGAATTGATGCGATCAAATTTCAGTCTTATAAAGCCGAGACGATTGTCTCCAAGAACTCGCCTGCATACTGGGATATCACCAAAGAAACGACTAAAACACAGTATGAGCTGTTCCGAAAGTATGACCATTTTGGCGAGATGGAATATCGCCGCCTGTATGAGCACTGTCGGGCTAGCGGGATTGCTTTTCTTTCTACCCCATTTGATTACTCCTCGGCCGATTATTTGGAAAATTTGGTTGACATCTATAAAATATCCTCATCTGATCTGAGCAATTTACCGTTTGTTCGTCATATTGCCCGCAAAGGGAAGCCGATTTACCTTTCGGTCGGCGCCTCCTATCTCTCAGAGGTGGATCAGGCGGTTCGGGCCATGAAGGAGGAAGGCTGCCCGGAGATCGCACTGCTGCATTGCGTTTTGTCCTATCCCTGCAAAAATGAGGATGCAAATCTGAACATCATCCAAACGCTTCGACGTATTTTCCCAGACCTGAAAATCGGGTACAGCGATCACACGATGCCGGATGAGACGATGACCATCCTGACCACCGCCTATCTTTTGGGCGCGGAGGTGATCGAAAAGCATTTCACCTTGGATAAAATGCTGCCCGGCAACGACCACTACCACGCCGGGGAGCCCGCTGATTTTAAGAAAGCGATCGGTAATTTCCGACTGGTCAATACGATCCTGGGGCAAAAGGAAAAGACGGTGCTTCCATGCGAAGTTGTTCCCCGCAGGGAGGCAAGGCGTTCCCTGGTCCTGACACATAACATGAAAAAGGGAGAGGTCATCCGGGAGCAGGACCTGATGGCAAAACGTCCGGGGACCGGCATCTCTCCTGCGGCACAGGATATCGTTCTGGGAAGGCGCCTGCTGGTCGATTGTCCCGAGGATACGATTTTAACTTGGGAAATGGTATAAATCCCGACAACGGGAAACACGAATCTTTTAGGGGGATATCATGCTGGATTTGAGCTTTTATCAGGGAAGACGGGTGCTTTTGACCGGCCATACCGGCTTCAAAGGAAGCTGGATGTCCCGCGTGCTGGTGAATGCGGGCGCAGTTGTAACAGGGTATGGTCTCGCGCCTCCGGCTGATCCCAACCTTTTCTCGCTGGCGGGAGTGTGCTCCGAAATGCAAAGCGTCATTGGCGATATCCGGGATTTTGAACGGCTCCGTCAAGTGTTTCTCGCGGCAGACCCTGAAGTTGTAATACATATGGCGGCGCAGCCGATTGTTCGGGAAAGCTATCGGACCCCGCGGGAAACCTATGAAATCAACGTGATGGGGACGGTTAACCTGTTGGAATGCGCCAGATTAAGCGGCCGGGTCAAAAGCCTTTTGAATGTAACGACCGATAAGGTGTATCAGAACAACGAGTGGTGCTGGGGGTATCGGGAAAACGAGCCGCTGGACGGCTTTGACCCCTATTCCAACAGCAAAAGCTGCTCGGAACTGGCCACGCATTGCTACCGGGGCAGTTTCTTTTCAGATGGCGCGGCGATTTCCACCGCGAGGGCGGGTAATGTAATCGGCGGCGGCGATTTTGCTGCTGACCGGATTATTCCTGATTGCATCCGGGCCCAGCAGGCGGGCAAACGGATAGGGGTGCGCAACCCTTATTCGACCCGGCCGTATCAGCATGTGCTCGAGCCGGTCATGGCTTATCTGATGATTGCCCAGATGCAATACCGGAATAAAGATCTGGCCGGATGGTATAATGTGGGACCCGACGATTGCGACTGTGTCACTACGGGACAGTTGGTTGATCTATTCTGTCAAAGCTGGGGAAACGGCGCGGAATGGGAGTCACAGGCCGAACGCAACGCTCCACATGAGGCCAATTTCCTAAAGCTTGACTGCACCAAACTGAAGACCGCCTTTGGATGGAGTCCGCGCTGGCACATCCGGCGCGCGGTGGAACTAACCTGCCAATGGAGTAAAATATGGCTTGAAAAGGGGGATATCCCGGCTGAGATGGACCGTGAGATTAAAGAATATCTCAGTTGCCGATGATTTTTGGAAATTGCCCAATGCCCATAGCGGATGAGAAAGGAAAAACGATGATGAGATGGAACAGCGAACAGCAGGCCCGCGATGAGATTAAAGGGCTGGTAGCGGAATATTACCATAATTTTCATGAAAAGAAGACGGAATTCCGGCCGGGAGATCGTATCAATTATGCTGCACGCGTCTTTGATGAGAAAGAGATGTGTTGCCTGACCGATGCCATGCTGGACTTCTGGCTGACAACCGGGCGATTTTCTGAGCAATTTGAGCGGGAATTTGCCGCTTGGTTAGGCGTTCGTCATGCCAATCTCGTCAATAGCGGTTCTTCCGCCAATTTGATTGCTTTTATGACCTTGACCTCCCCGGAGCTGGGAGAGCGCCGGATTATGCGGGGAGATGAAGTGATCACGGTAGCATGCGGATTTCCAACGACGGTAACTCCCATGCTGCAATACGGCGCGGTTCCGGTTTTTGTGGATGTGACGGTTCCACAGTACAATATTGATATTTCTCAATTGGAGGCGGCCCGCAGCAGCAGGACTAAGGCGGTGATGATCGCCCATACCCTGGGCAACCCGTTTGACCTTGCCGCAGTAAAGGCTTTTTGCGATCGATATGGCCTCTGGCTGGTGGAAGATAACTGCGATGCATTGGGGAGCATCTACTTTCTCGATGGAGAGAAGCACTTTACCGGGACGATCGGTGACATTGGGACCTCGAGCTTCTACCCGCCGCACCATATGACGATGGGGGAAGGCGGATGCGTTTATACGAACGATCCGGTTCTCAACCGCTTGATCAAAAGCTTCCGGGATTGGGGAAGAGACTGTGTCTGTCCCTCGGGTCATGACAATTTCTGTGGGCATCGTTTTGACGGTCAATATGGGCAGCTGCCTCGCGGGTACGACCACAAATATGTTTATAGCCATTTCGGATATAACCTAAAAGTGACGGATCTTCAGGCTGCCGTCGGCTGCGAGCAGCTCAAAAAATTCCCGGACTTTATTGAACGGCGCCGGTACAATTGGAAACGCCTGCACACTGCACTGGAAAGGTTCTCGGATCGCCTGATCCTGCCGGAACCCGCCCCGAACAGCGTGCCGTCATGGTTTGGATTTCTGATTTCGGTCCACCCGGAAAGCGGGCTTGACCGCAACCGCATTACCTCTTTTTTGGAGCAGCACAATATCCAGACGCGCCTGCTTTTCAGCGGAAATCTGGTGAAGCATCCCTGCTTCGATTCAATCCGGGGAACCGATTCTTATCGTGTGATAGGAAATCTTGAAATTACAGACTTCATTATGAACAATACTTTTTGGGTGGGCGTTTATCCAGGGATGACCAATGAAATGATTGATTATATGGCCGCAGTTGTGGCGGAAAGCCTGAAGTAGGATATTGAATCGGACATGCGGCACTTTTGTTTGAAAGACCGTAAAGGCTGGGACCATGGGAAGAAGCATGCGATTTATCTGTTGACCTTAACTTGGATCTGTTGAATTTTTTAATAAAAAGAAGCACGACATCTTTCGAGCGCCTCATCTGATGGAAGAAGCATGGAAATATCTCCCTGTAATGGCGGACAACCGGAAAATCTTGCAGTGCGTTAAAAGATAATAGGAGCAGTCTATGGCAAAATATTTTGGAACCGACGGCTTTCGCGGGGAAGTCAACAAAGATCTGACCGCCGTTCACGCCTATGAAATCGGGCGCTTTCTCGGGTGGTACTACGGCAGGGAGCATCATGCGCGCATCGTGATCGGCAAGGATACCCGCCGTTCCAGCTATATGCTCGAATATGCCGTCAGTGCCGGGGTAACCGCCTCCGGCGCGGATGCTTACCTGCTTCATGTGACAACGACGCCCTCCGTTTCCTACGTAGCCAGAACCGAGGGGTTCGACTGTGGAGTCATGATCAGCGCATCGCATAATCCGTTTTATGACAACGGAATCAAACTGATGAACAGCAGCGGGGAAAAAATGGAGGAAAGCACCATTCGGCTCATCGAAGATCATCTCGATGGCAAGAAGCTTTTGGATGGATTTTCTCAAAATGGGATTCCGCTGGCAGAAAAGGAAGACATCGGCCGCGTCGTGGACCATTCGGCCGGCCGCAACCGGTATATGGGCTACCTGCTTTCACTCGCGGTGCACAGCTTTGAGGGCAAAAAGGTCGCTCTGGATTGTGCCAACGGCAGCGCCTGGAACATCGCGCCGCACATTTTCGAAGCGCTGGGCGCTGAAACCCATGTGATCAATGCGGAGCCAAATGGACTCAATATTAACGCGGACGCGGGGTCCACCCATATCGAGGGCCTGCGGCGGTATGTCGTTGAGAACCAAATGGACGTCGGTTTTGCCTACGACGGCGACGCCGACCGCTGCCTGGCGGTTGACGAGCGGGGGGATTTGGTCGATGGGGATCGGATTCTCTATCTTTGCGGGAGATATCTGCAGGAACAGGGACAATTGGTGAATAATACCATTGTTACCACGGTGATGTCAAATTTCGGGTTGTATCAGGCGTTGGACGAAGCCGGAATCCAATACGCCAAAACGAGTGTGGGCGATAAATATGTGTATGAGCATATGGTTCGGAACGGCGATTCGATCGGCGGAGAACAGTCCGGCCACATCATCTTTTCCAAGTATGCCCGGACCGGCGATGGGATTCTGACCTCGCTGAAGGTCATGGAAGTGATGCTGGCAAAAAAAGCTTCTCTGAGCAGGCTGACCGCACCCGTCCGGATTCTTCCGCAGGTTTTGATTAACGTGCGCGTAAAAGACAAAAGGAAAGCTCAAGCGGATTCCGACGTTCAATCGGTCGTTCATGAAATATCCGCTCTGCTGGGCAAAACCGGCAGAGTACTGGTGCGCGAATCCGGCACAGAGCCCTTGATTCGCGTAATGGTGGAGGCGCAGACTGAAGAGCTTTGCCGCACCTATGCAGAACGGGTGGCCGGCGTGATTCAAAATCGGGGTCATGTATTGGAACCATTCGATGGGAAGCAGCCTTGAGAAAGTCCGGCACCGGCAGAAGTAGATGGAGCCGGCGGGGTAACAGATGTTTTAACGAAGGGAATCAATCCTCATGAAGTGTGGAATATGGGACTGGACCATCCTCAAATTTTTGATTGTCGGCGTTGTCAACACCGTTTTTGGGACGATCGTCATGTTTTCTCTTTATAACCTGGCGGGCTGCTCTTACTGGATCTCCTCGGCGGCGAACTATATTTTGGGGAGCATCCTGAGCTTTTTCCTGAACAAATATTTTACCTTCCGGAACAAGGAGCGGTCGTGGGGGCAGGTGGTCCGGTTCACCGTCAATATCGCGGCGTGCTATCTGGTCGCTTATGGCGTTGCCAGGCCCGCGGTGCGGATGCTGCTGTCCGGGCAGTCCGTTTCGATTCAGGAGAACGCCGCGATGCTGGTGGGAATGTGCCTCTTTACCGGGCTTAACTATTTTGGACAGCGCTTGTTTGCCTTTCGGTAAAAAGTTGTTTTGCAAAATGAGCATGCGGATTTTCATATGAAAATCCGCATGCTCATTTTGGAGTTGATAAGGTAAGATAAGTTGCGCAAATTAAAAAAGAGATAAAAAGAGAGACATGGTTTGCAGATCTCTGATAGAATGAAGTTGCGACACCACCATTCTGAAAGGAGAAAGCAAACCATGCCTGAAAAGATTGTACAGCTGAATGAGGAAGTAATCAAGGGTCAGATCAAGGAATTG
>Ga0129314_1001300_pt1 | contig 18090 bp, 16 predicted proteins | sample O1111metagenome_FD_94431 | JGI IMG/M metagenome (GOLD analysis project Ga0129314, IMG submission 94431) | Orangutan individual fecal microbial communities from fecal samples from Wisconsin, USA - O1111 metagenome | ecosystem: Host-associated > Mammals > Digestive system > Large intestine > Fecal... | reverse complement strand
TCTTTTTTCTTTGTCCGTACCTGCGCCAATTCATCGCTCAGGCCAGACAGACTTACTTGCTTATCCATGCCCATATTTTACCACACTTACCTTTATTCCGCATCTTTTCTGTGCGGTATTGCCACAATAGCAAGAGTAATGGAGTTAGCGGGCGAACGCAACCTCACGCTTTTCCGTTTGGCACAGCTTTGCTCTGTGCCGTATTCAACCTTGAAGAATACGGAGAAGCGTGGAGGCCAGCTACAAATTGAAACCATCGAATTGGTTTGCCAAGGACTTGGAATCTCGCTGGCAGAGTTCTTTACGGAGAAGGGAGCATAAAGTGCCTATTGAATTTGATGTGCGATATTTTCTGGAACATAAGGCAATGCCGCGGGCCCTGTATGCAACTGGGGCTCAGCTGATGGCTTCCCTCATGCAGAGCAAAGGGGCTGCGGTACGAGGTTTCTACAGAAAGGCAGAGCGGGCGAATCCATCCTATCAGTGCCCTTATTCCGATAAAGACTTTTCTGTTGACTAGGAGCAGTGAAGGACTGAGCAATGCCAGTGAACTTGCCATGGAACCACTCAGGACCATGGTCCAGACCCATCTGGCCGAACAGCTGATACTTCTCGCCGGCGCCGGTCTTCGCCAGAGGCTCCAGGAAGAAGTTGCCCTTACCAGGTACCGGCTGGTACACAGGGGCGATGACGTCCAGGTTCAGAAGCAATGCCGTACCCTTCGGCAGGCACTCACCCAGATACAAGTACACAACGCCAAGAGGCGTTACCACACTGGAGAGGGCGATACCGTTGATCTCACGGGAAGCAGGGACAACGGTAAGACCGTTATTCACCGCATCGGCGTTAATCTGGAACATGGTAACGGCGTCACACCACAGCACCAGGTTCTGGGTAGGAGCGTTGGACTCGTAGACCTTCTTCAGCATGTCCGCAATGTCCCACAAGCCGAGAGGCTTACTGCCCATTGCCTTGGTATTGGTCGTGATGGCACTGACGAGACCACGGGTTTTATTGGCAGTGGCATCCGAAAGGGCCTTGCTGTACTCGCCGTTGATGAAGGTGTACTCCAGGTCACGGGCAACCTTCTGCATCTTCACGGCCACCTGGAAATCCAACTCGTTGATAGGATTTGCCGTCTGGCTCGCAACGTTGACGCCGGAGAGCGTGCCCATATTAGATTGCTTGGCATAGGAGATACCTACAGATTCCATGAAAATCTGGGTCACGTTGGTACTCTGCGTGCGAGTCGCAACAGTTGCATCAGGAGCCGTCAGGGACGCACCCTCACTGATTTCTGGCTGGGAACCGTTGCCGCCACCGACATACTCCTGGCCAATGATGAACTCTACGTGGTTGGTGGTCTTTGCTCTGCCACCGATAACGCTGGAAAGGGGAGTACGGGTATTCCCCTTGTTGAACAGCATCCCCGAATAGTTCAGGGTGCTAAAAGAGGTTGCAAACTGATCTGCCATATTTAATCATTCTCCTTTTTCTTTTATTCTTTCTTTTCAGCTTCCTGCGCCAATCTGGTGTAGTACGCCACAGCTGTGAAGTCGCCGGATGCCTGAGCTTCCGCCAATTTCCCGCTGTAGTCCACCTTCGGCTCGCTGCCACCAGCAGGGCGAGGAGTGCTTTTCAGGATTTCGGCGCGCAAGGCTTTCTCGCGAGCCTGTGCGAAAGATTTCTGGTTTTCAAAGACGGTATCCATGTCGCCCGATACCAGCGCCTCGGCCGTGGACTTAGCCAGGCTTTCCTCATAGCCCATAGCGAGGTAGGAGTTCACATAGCTATTGATGGTTCGCTCATGCTCCAGTTCTTCCACTCGGGCCAGAAGAGCAGCACGTTCCTCGGCTTCTCTTTCCGCTTTTTCCTCTTCCGCAGACATTTTTTCGCGCAGCTGCTTCTTGTAAGAAGCTGCTTCAGAGGCCGCTTTGTCCAATGCGTCCTTTTTTACCCAGCCGGTAAAATCTGGTTCCGGAAGCTCCATTGCCTCCAGGGCTGCGAGCTTCTCTTCTGCTGTCATTTCGGAATAACCCTCGATTTTGCTGATATCGATTTTTGCCATAATTCATTTCTCCTTTTTGCGATTTAAGGCTTCTCTGCCTATAAAATGGTGCGCTTGATTATCCTCTGATCTCCCAGAGCCTGAGTTTGTTAAGCAGTTCTCTCTGCGGTTTCTCTAAATCTACATACAAAAAAGCGCCAACTACCGAGATTCCCTCGATAATTGGCGCTCTATCTGTGGCGCTCTGCAATTGCGTATATTTTCCTGGCCTCTGTATCCACCTCGACCAGTGCTTTACACTTAGGACACCTAATCTGTGCCTGTCCCTTCAGATCCACCAGTCTCCTGTTGCACCTGGGACATCGCACCTGCTCCAGAATCAGCAATGCGTTCCGCCTCCTTCTTCGCTTTTTCATCCTGCTCTTCCTTCCATGCCTTGCCCTGCAGATACGCGCTCTCAGGGTCCGGGAACATACCGCAGCTGGCATACGCCACTTCCGGATGAATCCATGGGTTATTCAGCATGGCAATCAGAACCTGGGATTTCGTTGCGATATTTTCGTAATTTCGGCGCGTAAAATGTGCCTCGATATCGCCCAACTTCAGATGTGTGCCGACCGTATCCCGCATGATTCGCAAGACCACTTTCAGATGCTCCCGTTCGGCCGCCTTGAAGGATGTTTCGATATCCTTTGCCCTCGTTTCTGCCGAGGACCATCCATCTCGGAGCTCGACAGCCTGCCCGGTATCCGAAGTACTCGTACCCCCGTTCCGATTCGGAACCCCGCAGATGGTGAGAATCGCCTGGTACAGGTCATCCTTCAGGGTCTGCACATCCGCCTGACTCATAGGGGAGGAGAGGTACTTGGCATCCGTACCCTCCGGCAGGCACAGCATCTTCCATTCGTCCAGTTTCTTATAGGTCTCCTCATCCACCTGGGCGCCGAGGATGGCCAGGAAGCTGTTGATATATTGGGCCACATCATCCAGCCGGTTGCTCTGCAGCGCATTCAGCGCATCTACCAGCGGCACCACCGGTTCAAAGATGCCCAGATAATCCGCAGCAGGGTATTCCACGATGGGGAGCATCCCCAGAGGATTGGCCTCCACAGAGACATCCGAATGGCCATACTTATATTTAAATACGTAGGCTGGCGTATAAACCGTAAATACCACATCGCCGTTTTTCTGCTTTGCGTATGTAACGTTCATCAGCGGGCGCTCATCCACGTCGCTGCTATATACAATGAAGGTGCGTCGCGGATCCGGAGCATATACATTGAAGGGGGGCTCGTCGCCATCCTTCTGCCATGCCTGGTTAGGCAAGGTCATTTTGTAGCCAGAACCACCCACCAGCATCCATTTTCCGAGGCTGCTGTCACAAGCCGCTTTATTGGCGTCTGCCATATAGCCGTTCAAGGCGTTGATGTCTGCTGCAATCACATCATCCGCAGTGCCATTCTGGGTTTTCTCCCGGCGCACATACTGGATTGGCTCACCGAAGATATAGCCTTTATAGAAGTTGGTGATTTCCAGACACCGGGCTTCTCCGATTTTGAAGTTGATGTTCTCCCGGACTTCCTTGGTTTTATTCTCGATTGCTGTCTTATTCCGGTAATAGCCGTATAATTCGATTATTTCGTTGCGGTTGTCCAAATGAACCAAATACGCCGCGTTTACTTCTCTGACTACATTTTCTGCCGTGATTTCTGTTGCGTCGGTGAATATTTTGCGACGACCATAGCTCACTACAACCACCTTCTCTCTGGTTGTTATTTTACCATAATATTCTATCTATTCTCAATATTGCGAACCGTAATGTGTTTCCGGTCTGCAAAACATTACGATTTAGAACTGGCATATTTAAAAGGCCAGCCTGCTGGCCTTTTAAATATGCCAAATGGTTGCTACCAGAATTCCTACGCAAATTCTATGAATCTTTCAAAATTCTCCATAGCGTGCTTCGACTGATAGCAAGCCGCTTAGCAGCCCGGGTTTGGTTGTTATTTTCCAATCGGAGGACATGAGTTACGACTTGATGTTCTATATCGTGCAATGTACGCGAAAAGTCAATGTCAGAATTTCCTTCGCTGGTACCAAGGTTGTTTGCGGAAGCAACGCTATTAAGTATAAAGCTCAAGTCTTTACTGGAAATATAAAAAGAATCTGCCGAAATCAGGGCAGACTTTAGCGTCTGCTTCAATTGAACAAGGTTCTGGGGCCAAGGGAATTCTTTTAATTTTAAGGCAGCTTCTGGCTGAATGCCAACAATCTGTTTTCCATATTCCAGATTCAAATTATTAATATAGAGGTTTGAAATTTCCCAGATATCTTCGGCATGTTCTCTCAATGGAGGGATTTCAAGGGCTAAGTATGGCATGAGTAAATGTTGGTTTTCACTATAGAATTGCTTAAAAGTATGTGAAGAATTCATCTGAAATGAGAGGATTATTTTCTTTCGGCTAGCAATTCCAGTATCTTCCAAATATGTAAGTAGTTTGACCGCTAGTTCTTTCGGAAAAGCATTGATGTTCTGAAAATAAAGCATGTGATTGGTATTGTACAGCGGCGAAGCGTCGCTCTCAAAGAAGTTTTCCAGTTTGCTGTCAGTTAGTTTAGCGCAATTTACAGAGAGAAGCGGTAAGTTCTGATAGGGGCTGTGCAGATAGAGGTTCGTTGCAAGCTGGTCTATCTCGCAACCGTATTCAGATACAAGCAGTAACGGTGTTGAAAGACGTGCATAACGCCGAGCTGTATCTAAAAATTCTGAAATCTTAGGACTGTGCCCCCAAGAGAGATGGTAGGCAGAGTCATCAAAATCACTCTTGTTATAAATATTGATTGCACTTGGTGGAATATAGTTCGAATTTTTCAAAATTTGGAAAATATGATATGTTTGGCTATTTGAAATAATCTTTTTTCCATGAATGGCGTAATTTATACCGCTGTTTTTTTTGACCAAATCCACAGTATCCTGATTTAAAATACCGGGTGAGCTCTCGAGCGCAAGCTCCAACGCAGAACAACATTCGCTATTTAAAGAAGAAAAGTAAGTGCCACCATCTGAGTTCAAGATTGCCGTAGGTGCTAGTGAACACGACAACGCTTTTTTCAGAAGCATATTCTGCTCCGCATACGTGTTCATGCAGGTAATAGCTTGCATAGCATTGTTTAGGGTATCTTCAATCGTTTCTATACCGGACATGATTAAGATACTTTGCATATTCATAAGCTGAGCGTAGTTCACAGTCCGCATGTCACCGACAACTAAGGAATAGCCGTCCTGCCTGGCTTTTCGCAGAATGTTCTCAGTGTCCTCCACACTGCTGATACTTTCAATTTTGACTTCTGTGTATTGCAGCAAATCACATAGTGTCTGACCAATCTTTGTGATTGATGGGCGGCCAACCAATACAAATCGTGGAGAGATACTTTGAGCCGCCTTCAGTGCCCGCAAGATATCATAAGAAGAGAACTTGATTTTGAAGATGGGGACAGAAAATGTATCGGACAATAACTGAGCAGTTTCTCCTCGGGATATGATAGCATCAGTGTTTTCTGTAAAGTTTTCTTTCGCAATTTTTACGCCAAGTTCGTAGTCACCAAGTAAGATTGTACAAGTAAAGTCAGAACGGATAGCAGCAATGTTTCTGAAAATCTCACGCATACCTTCATAAGGGGTGATACATAGAAAATGAGGCTTCTTCATATGGATATACCCTTTCTGGTCGCTTTGGCGTATACAACATCAAATACACGATGCGCGGCAACCTGATTTACTTGCAGACATTATATCAGATTGTGTTGGAAAATAAAGCTATTTTCAAAAAATAGTGCTAAATTGAAACACAGAAATAAGTGGTGTCATATTTAAGTTTTTCAAAAAAGTTGTATGCTTTTAAGTAAGCAGAGAGTTATTCTACAGCAAATTCCTTTGCGTGAGGAAAGATATGGAAATTTTAATCGTAAAAGTGGTGCGGTTGTTAGGTTAGGAGATATGAAATGGGCGAGGGGAAAAATAGCAATCACATTGCGGGATACTCCGAGACGAACGTGCGTTATCTGATTTTGGCAGATGATTTGACAGGCGCATTGGATACAGGAATGCAACTGAGACGTTTAGGGATTCCCACAAAGGTGTTGGATGGATATACAAACGAAGAGCTCTTTCAGTATGCGAGTACCCCAGCAATGGTAGTCAATACGAATTCACGACATATTTGCCCGGAATCTGCTTACCAGGTTGTATGGGATATTTGTCAAGAAGCATCAAAATATCAAATCAACCTTATATATAAGAAAACGGATTCAGTATTGAGGGGAAACATTTGTGCAGAGCTACAAGCCATTGTAGCCTCCGGATTCCAAACTATCTATTTTGCGCCAGCCTATCCAAAACTAAACCGGATTACACGTGATGGGCAACAGTTGATTGACGAGGTGCTAGTTAACCAATCTTCATTTGGGAAAGATCTTTTCAATCCAATAAAGACAGCCTTTATCCCCGAATTACTGGAAGATATCGGACTCCCCATCACTGTCGTTCCACAACAAATGGACCTTGCTACCCTACAAAATCATCGAGGCATTTATATATTCGACGCAGAAACAGATGAGCAACTTGGTAGGATTGCAGCTTGGGTTGCTATACAGCCCGGGAAATTCGCACTTGCAGGATGCGCTGGGTTTGCAGAACATCTGAAGCCAATCTTACATTATAATCGGCAAGTAAAAGAGCCAGAGATCTTAACCTATGATGGGATGATTGTAATTTCAGGAAGCTTAAATCCGCTGTCTTTTACTCAGGTCCAAGTGGCTGCCAATGCAGGCTTCGACGTGATTTCAGTAGAAGACTTTGCTGGCTTTGTTGACCAGGATGATTTCGAGGTAACAGAGGAGATTGTACAAAAAATCATAGATGTATATAAAAAAAATCGAAGTCTAATTATCAGTACAACAAGCAGTGGCGCTGACTACGGAAATATTGAAGAAAATTTGAAAGCAGGACAGCGGGTGGCTAATCGTTTCGGATTGCTTGTAAAAAAAATTCGCGCAAGAGGAATTGGCGGGCTTTTCGTTGTTTCCGGCGGCGATACCCTTGGGAGTATTGTGAAGCATACTGGCGGACATAGCATCGAGCCCCTTCTGGAGATTGAGCCAGGAGTTGTTCTTGCAAATATTTCGACGGATGTAGAAACGTATCAGTTTATCACAAAGTCAGGAGGAATTGGATCCGCAGATATTTACTGTGCGATTAAAGACATTTTTGTTAAATGATAAGGAGATGCAGGAGAATATGGGTCATGCATTCGAATTAAAGATGCCTTCCATAATCTATAGTGGAGAAAATGCCCTGCAGAAGCTGAACACAGTCGTCGAAGGGGCAAAGAAGGTTGCCATTTTTACTGACAAGGGTATTTTGGACACTGGCTTGGTAGATTTTCCGCTAATGGTTCTGAAAACAGCTGGTGTAGATACTATTGTATTCTCCGACCTTCCTCCTGAGCCGACATATGGACAGGTGCAGAAGTTAATAGATGAATTCAAAGCATCCGGCGCAGATTTCATTGTGGCAGTAGGTGGAGGAAGTGCCATGGATACCGCAAAACTGGCCAGTCTTCTAGCTACTGAAGATTATACAGTTAAGGATTTGCTAGACAATCCTGGCCTAGCAGTAAAAAAAGTAAAAACCTGCCTTATCCCCACTACTTCTGGAACCGGATCCGAAGCTACACCGAACGCCATCGTGGCTGTACCCGAGAAAGAGTTGAAGGTTGGTATTGTCAACACAAGCATGATACCCGACTATGTTATCCTAGATGCCATCATGGTGCGAAACCTTCCCCGTAAGATTGCCGCAGCCACTGGCGTCGATGCGATGGCACATGCTATTGAGTGTTTCACCAGCAAAAAGGCAAATTCGTTTAGCGACACTTTTGCCTTGGAGGCATTCGACATCATTATGAATAACATTGAGGCAGCCTGCGACAATCCCGATGCCTTGGCGGCAAAGAATCAGATGCAAATCGCCGCTTTCTATGCCGGCGTGGCCATCACTTGTTCCGGGACAACTGCTGTCCATGCCTTAAGTTATCCCCTAGGTGGAAAATATCATATTGCTCACGGCGTATCTAACGCTATTTTGCTGGTTCCTGTAATGAAATTCAATGAGCCCATCATCCGTTCAAAACTGGCTACAGCATACGACCGTATTGTTCATGGTGAAAAGACATGCACTACTGAGGAAGAAAAAAGTGCATGGGTGGTAAATCGAATGGGTGATATCGTCAAACACTTGGATATTCCAACCAGCCTGGCAGAGTTCAAAGTTTCTCCGAACGATTTGGACGAACTAGTGGCCGCAGGCATGCAGGTAACTCGGCTTCTGGTGAATAATATGAGGGAAGTTACAGCCGATGATGCCCGCCGGATCTATCAGGAAGTTCTGTAAAAAGTTCGCATAAGGAGAGACCAACTATGAAGAACGTCCCCATCAAGGGTATTATCCCTCCTATCGTTACCCCTATGAACGCTGACGAGAGCGTGAACATCCCCGAGCTGCGCAACCAGATTGAGCGGCAAATCGCCGGCGGCGTCCACGGCATTTTCCCCTTCGGCACCAACGGCGAGGGCTATATCCTGAGCATGAAGGAGAAGGAGGAGGTTCTGGAGGCCACCATCGACCAGGTAAAGGGCCGCATCCCTGTGTATGCTGGTACCGGCTGCATCTCCACCCGCGATACCATCTACATGAGCAAGCGGGCCGAAGATCTGGGCGCAGACGTCCTGTCCATCATCACCCCCAGCTTCGCCCTGGCCAGCCAGAAGGAGCTGTATGACCACTACTGCGAGGTGGCCAAGCATGTGAATATCCCCATCGTACTGTACAACATCCCCGCCCGCACAGGCAACAAGCTCCTGCCCGAGACCGTAGCGAAGCTAGCCCGTGACGTAGACGTGATTATGGGCGCCAAGGACTCCAGCGGCGACATTGAGAACCTGAAAGCCTACATCCGGGAGACCCGTGAACTGGAAAAGGGCTTCTCCGTGCTGGCCGGCAACGACGGCAACATCCTGACCTGCCTGAAGGAAGGCGGCGCCGGCGGCATCGCGGGTCGTGCCAACCTGTACCCAAAGACGCTGGCTTCCATTTACAACTACTTTGTAGCCGGTGATCTGGAGAAGGCTCAGGAGGCTCAGGATGCTGTGGGCACGCTGTCCTGTGTGTTCAAGTTTGGCAACCCCAACACCATTATCAAAAAGGCCGTCAACCTGCTGGGCTATCCAGTGGGCGACTGCCGCAAGCCCTTCAACTACCTGTGTGATGAAGGCATCGAGAAGCTGAAGGCTGTCCTGAAGGAAAACGAAGAAAAGGGCCTCTGCTGAGCGTGTTCTTTCATCCAAGATGTTTAAGGAGGAGTACATATGAACAAACCCATTCTCGGTATCTCCATGGGCGACCCCTTTGGAAACGGCCCCGAGATTACGGTCAAGGCCCTGTCCGACAAGACCATCTACGACCGTTGCCGTCCCCTAGTGGTTGGCGACGTCAGCTCCATGGAGTACGCTACCAAGGTGGCGAAGACGCTCTCCGGCATCGACATGAAAATCCGTCACATCAAGTCCGTCAGCGAGGCCAATTATGAGTACGGCATCATCGACGTGTACGACATGGGTATCGTCAAAGCCTGTGATATTCCCGGTGATCCCGGAAATCCCAAACCTTTCGGCCTGGGTGCCACCGCTCTGGGCGGTGAGGCGGCCTTCCAGTACGTGGTAAAGGTCATCGAACTAGCCATGTCTGGCGAGATCGACGCCACCATCACCAACGCCCTGAGCAAGGAGGCCATCAACATGGCCGGCCACCACTACTCCGGTCACACCGAGATTTACGCCGACTACACCAGCACCAGCAAGTACACTATGATGCTGGCTCATGAGGATCTGCGCGTGGTTCATGTCTCAACCCACATCTCCCTGCGGGAGGCCTGCGACCGGGTGAAGAAGGATCGCGTCCTGGACGTTATCCGTATCGCCAACGAAGGTTGCAAGGCCATCGGCATCAAGGAACCCAAGCTGGCTGTTGCCGGCCTGAATCCCCACTGCGGCGAGAACGGCATGTTTGGCACCGAGGAAATTGAAGAAATCCAGCCCGCTATCGACCAGGCGCTGGCCGAGGGGATCAACATTGTGGAGAAGAAGCCCACCCCGCCAGACACCGTATTCTCCAAGGCGCTGGGCGGCTGGTATGATATCGTGATTGTCATGTACCACGACCAGGGCCATATCCCACTGAAGGTCGAGGGCTTTGTGTACAACAAGGAAGAGGGACACTGGGATGCCGTGGCCGGCGTCAACGTGACACTGGGTTTGCCCATTATCCGCTCCTCTGTTGACCATGGCACCGGCTTCGGCCACGCTGGAGATGGACGTGCCAACGAGTTGAGCTTGGTCAACGCTATGGACTATGGTATACGTATGGCTAACACCAAGGCTAAAAATTCTTTGGTGTGAATATTGGTTTGTCAAAAGCTATATGTAGGGAAAGTCAACCTTCTTATAGGGCAAATTTTCCGTTCATTGGATAGGAATGCCTAATTGGATGAAATCGTTTCGAGGAGGAAGTAAAGTGAAAGACAAGGGTTCTATACCGGGAACGGTTATATTGTTTTGTATTGGTCTATTTTTCTTTATAGATTCTTTTAACATTCAAATTTTTCATGGGATGGGATCCACGGCCATCAATTCTGCTACATTGCCTCGAATGTGGTCAACTCTACTTATTATGCTCTGCATATATGTATTTGTTCGTACTTTAATGAGGATGAAGAAGGAAGGTGCGACTGGAAATCCATTTAAAAAAGGGGTATTAAAGGCATTAATTTTTGACAATTATGAATCAATTTTAAGCCTTGTATTTATGGCACTTTACTATGGGTTGATGAAGCCATTAGGTTTTATCCCCGCCACAACCCTCTATCTTTACGGGCAAATTTTACTGCTTCAACGCAAAGAGGAACGAAATTTTTGGCTTCCAGCTATTTTAGCTATTGTGTCCAGTATATTGATTTACTATGTATTTCGTTACCAATTAGAGGTTGTTTTACCCCAAGGCATCATGCCGTTTTGATGAAAGGGATGAAAGGTAGGTGTCTATAATGGCTGATATGATTATTACTGGTTTTTCAAGCATTTTATTGAACCCATGGAATATTCTCTTGATTTTTGTTGGAACCTTAATTGGTATTATTTTTGGAGCCATTCCGGGATTAACGGCTACAATGGCAATTTCTATTTGTCTTCCACTCACTTATAGTATGAATCAGTTTGAGTCCCTGAGCCTTTTGATGGCACTATATATTGGTGGTATTTCAGGTGGTTTGATTTCGGCGATTATGCTGAATATCCCGGGAACTTCTTCTTCCGTCGCAACTTGCTTTGATGGTGCCCCGTTAGCTTCAAAGGGGCAGGCAGCAAAAGCTCTGACAACTGCTATTTGGGCCTCACTCTTTGACACGTTTTTTGGCCTTGCAGCTCTGATAGTAATTGCACCCCAACTTGCTCAGATTGCATTGAAGATTGGACCTTTTGAGTATTGTGGTCTTACAATTTTGTCTCTTTCTCTGGTTGTGGCACTTACCGGTCATGATACAGCCAAGGGGATTATCAGTGCTGTTATAGGTATAATGTTTGCTACTGTAGGAATTGCGCCAGTAGACTCTGTGAAACGATTTACATTAGGTTTCTATCAATTAAATAATGGTTTTGACTTGTTGGTAGTCCTAATTGGTATTTTTGCTATTACAGAGGTGCTAAAGATTGCCGCAAGTGTTCGAGATCCGAATCGAGCAGAACTACGAGAGCAGACCGTTAAGATGAAAGGCTTTGGCGTTACCTTCACTCATTTCAAACGTTATTTTAAAAACCTTATACGGTCTTCTGCAATTGGTACATGTATTGGAATTTTGCCTGGCGTGGGCGGCGGTGTTTCCTGCATGGTTTCTTACGCTGCAGCTCGCAGTTCAAGTAAGTGTCCAGATTCATTCGGTAAAGGCAACCCGCACGGTATTGTTGCTAGCGAAGCAGCTAATAATGCCTGTATAGGTGGCGCTTTGATTCCACTTCTGACTTTAGGGATTCCTGGTGATACACCAGCAGCTATGCTTTTGGGAGCCCTTATGATCCAAGGCATTGCCCCTGGCCCGTTGATTTTTGAAAAGCATGGCGAGATTATGTACGCCATTTACGCAGCTGTGGGGATTTCTGCTATTTTCATGGTATTGTTAGAATCTCTTGGCACAAATATTTTCATTAAGCTTTTGAAGATTCCGAGTTGTTACCTGATGCCGATGATTATTGTCCTCTGCAGCGTAGGAGCCTTCAGCTCGAATAGCCGGATGTTTGATGTCTGGTGCGTCTTGGTATTTGGCATCCTCGGTTTTTCAATGGCGAAAAGCCATTATCCGCTTCCCCCATTAGTTCTGGGATATATTTTGGGGCCTATTTTGGAAGAAAACTTGCGGCGTTCAATGCAATACATGACAGGTGGAAACTATGTTGAAATTCTAGCACATCCTGCTGCTATTGTGATGGTTTTGTTAGCTGTCCTCCTTACCTTGTACTTTGTTCGCAAAAACATGCGACACGAAAAAAGCATTTTGGTGGAGGAACAGTAAAGTAGTAGCGTCCTGCACATCAGGAATATATAAAACATTTGAAGAAAGGAAGTTTAAGACAATGAAAAAACGTTTCTCCCTATTGCTGGTCATGCTGATGATGACCTCCCTCCTGGCCGCCTGTGGCGGAACCGCATCTGAAACCCCTGCCCAGTCAGACAATACTACTCAAGCAGAAACGAACACTGGCACTACTGCTAGCGAGGCAGACTCTTGGCCCTCTAAAACCATTTATGTGACCTCAACTCACAGTGTTGGTGGTGACACTGATTATAACGCCCGTCTTATGAGTAAATATTTGGAAGAAGAACTGGGTGTTGATGTAGTTGTCAGCAACATTACCGGTGGCAATGGCTCAACTGCTATGACTGAGTTCCAGTCCATGGATCCGGATGGCTATCATTTTCTGATGACTAACACGGTGGCTATGTCTGGTAATGAGGCTTCCGGTATGGCTCCTTTCGGTTATGAGGCGTTCGATCCTGTCGCTATTTTTGGCCGTGAATCTGGTGACGTTCTTATTGCAGCTCCTGACATGCCATTTGATGACGTTGATTCCTTCATTAAATATACTACCGAGAATCCCGGTAAGGTTAAATTGGGCATCGCCACAGGCGGTGGCACATATGCCGCTGCTATTATGCTGCAAGAGGCAGGTGCAAATGTTACGGCTATCGATTTGGGCGATGGTTCTGAGCGCCTTGCTGGTCTTTTGGGTGGTCATGTAGATGTTACCTTCTGCCCCTTTGTACTTGCCAATGATTACATGATTAAGGGTGATGTGAAACCTCTTTGCACTTTGATGTCTCAGCGCTCTATTGGTATGCCGGATGTTCCTACTGCTTCTGAGTTAGGCGTTGATGGCCTTGTTCTTGACGCCATGGATGTGTGTGTTGCCGTCAAGGGAACAGATCCTGCTATTATCGAAAAAATGAGCGAAGCCATTCAGAATATCGTGAACAACAACGAAGACTTCCGCAAAGAAACCAAGGAGTATAATTTCCAGGATCCCTACGTTTTGAATGTAACTGATGCGACTGCTCAGCTTCAGGCACAGAAGGATCACTTTATGAGCTATGCAGATTTGATTCAGGGGAAGAAGTAACCTCTCCTGCAGAAATTTGTGGGCCCCTTATAAATTATCTATAAGGGGCCCTTTTATTTTACGAGGAATATAACATGGATTCTAGGCCAATTGGTATCATGGACAGCGGTTTTGGCGGGGTATCGACGTTAAAGCAGGCTGTAAAGCTGCTTCCGACAGAGAACTTTGTTTATTTTGGAGATAATGCCAACGCACCTTATGGGAATCGTTCTGTAAGGGAAATTCAAAATCTGACTTTGGCTGCAGCAAGCCATTTAGAATCAGCTAATGTTAAGGCAATTCTTATTGCTTGTAATACAGCCACAGCTGCTGCATTGCATCTCGTTCAGGAAAGGCTGTCTATTCCTGTTGTTGGAATTCGCCCTGCAATCATCCAGGCGTTTAAATCTCACAAAACTGGTATTGTTCTAATGCTGGCGACTGAGGCTACAACTAAATTGCCGTCGTATCAAGCACTTCATGAGAGTCTTTCACAGCCAAATGTGGTCAAAGATATAGGCTGCCCTGCAGATATAGTACGTAATGTTGAATCTGGTATTCGTGATGATGCAATCTATATAGAAATTCTTGACCGAGTTCTGAAACCTTATCACAATGCGGTAGTGGATGGTATTGTATTGGGGTGCACACATTATCCTTTCATAGAAACTGCTGTAAAAAAATATGCAAAAGAGCATTTTCGTGGGTGTTGTACAATTTTTGAGGGCGGCAAAGCTGCAATAACGGAATTATCTGAAATTTTGAAAGAACGTAATCTTGAAAATAATTCCGGTATGTCTCAAATCAAGTTTATCACCAGTGGAGATTTAGAACGAGAAACCATTATCTATAATAGATTGCTAGCAGAGTAAATTAAGAAGAAATCGTTTACATTGAGGAGATACAGGTTTATGACAGATTTATGCTACTACAATGGAAGATATGCACCTATCGATGAAATGATGGTGCCGCTTAATGATCGCTCCTTCTATTTTGGAGACGGGCTTTACGAAGCCATTTACGCTCAAAACCATATTATGTTTTCTGTAGATGATCATCTTGACCGCATGTTCAATTCCTTTGGAGAGATGCAGATGAATTTTACCATTTCTCGCGAAGAAATGAAATCCATTATGCAGAATATTGTAGATCAAGTTGACAGCAATGAGCAGATGATTTATATTCAGGTCTCCCGAGGAACATATAGGCGCCAGCATTCTTTCCCACCTGCTAACGTTCCGTGTAATCTTTTGGTGTACAGCAACCATCATCCTCTACGCGATATTCATATGGATCATAAACTGGTCACAGTTGAAGATACTCGGTGGTATCATTGTAATTTGAAAACTCCTAATTTGTTGCCAAATGTCTGGGCTATGCAGAAAGCTAAGGTAGCTGGGTGTAGTGAAGCTGTCTTCCATCGAGGAAATCTAGTTACCGAGTGTTCTGCTGCTACAATTTGGATTGTGCAGGATAATACTCTGCGCACAGCCCCAAATTCGAATTTAATTCTTCCTGGGACAACGCGAGCACACTTTTTACGAATTGCAAAAGAAAACGGAATTCCTACCCGTGAAGAAGCGTTTACACTTGATGATTTGTTTTCTGCAGATGAGGTGTTCTTTACGGGATGTACCGCTCATTGCGTTCATGTTAGTCATATCGATGGGCGGCCTGTGGGAGGTAAGAATCCAGAACTCATTAGTTTCCTTCAGACGACTTACCGCTCCTGGCTAAATTCTGTCTGCGGCGAACTAAAGATGTAAGTAAAATTTCAATGTACAAGGTGTGCTAGTACTATTTTTTACAAATTTAAATCGTTTTGACAAATAAACGGAGTTGATCAACATGAACCAGTACTTGATGAATGTTATTGAGAGTGTGAAGTCCAAACACGCTAACGAACCCGAATTCGTTCAGACGGTGGAAGAAGTATTCACCTCATTAGGACCGGTTATCAATCAGCACCCCGAGTATGAAAAAGCGGATTTACTGAACCGCATGGTTGAACCAGACCGCATGTTCACCTTCCGGGTCTGCTGGATGGCCGACGACGGCACTTGGCATACAAACACAGGCTGGCGCTGCCAATTTAACGGTGCCATCGGCCCCTACAAGGGCGGCCTACGATTCCAGCCCAACGTCAATCCCAGCATCATCAAGTTCCTGGGCTTTGAGCAAACCTTCAAGAACAGCCTTACTGGCCTTCCTATCGGTGGTGGAAAAGGAGGCAGCGACTTCGACCCCGCTGGTAAGTCCGATGCAGAGATTATGCGCTTCTGCCAGAGCTTCATGCAGGCCCTGTACCGCTATATCGGCCCCGACGTGGACGTTCCCGCCGGCGACATGGGCGTGGGTGCTCGGGAGATTGGCTATCTGTATGGTGAGTATCGACGCCTAAAGGGTTGTTTTGAAAATGGCGTTATTACCGGAAAGGGCTTCAGCTATGGCGGCTCCCTGATTCGTCCCGAGGCCACCGGATACGGCGCAGTGTACTATCTTCAGAACGTTCTTACCCACGATGGCGAGACCATCGAGGGCAAGACCATCGCCTGCGCCGGCTTCGGCAACGTGACCTGGGGTATCTGCAAGAAGGCAGCTCAGTTGGGGGCCAAGGTTGTCACCCTCTCTGGTCCCGACGGCTACATATACGATCCCGACGGTGTCACCACGGAAGAGAAGGTGCATTATTTGCTGGAGATGCGAGCCTCCGGCCGTAACCGTGTGCAGGATTATGCGGACAACTTCCCCAGTGCAGTATTCTTCCCCGGCGAAAAGCCCTGGGGCGTGAAGGTGGATATCTGCATGCCCTCTGCCATGCAGAACGATGTTCATCTGGAGCACGCCAAGGCCATCGCTCAGGCCGGCGTGAAATACTACATCGAAGTTGCCAACATGCCTACTACCAACGACGCTCTGAAGTATCTGATGGACTGCGGCCTGATTGTAGCTCCCTCCAAGGCCGTCAACGCCGGCGGCGTGGCAACATCTGCCCTGGAGATGGCCCAGAACAGTGAACGGCTGGTGTGGACCGAGGAAGAAGTCGACAAGCAACTGCGCCAGATTATGAACACCATCTATCAGATGAGCGTGGATGCCGCTGAGAAATACGGCCTGGGCTACAATCTGGTTGCAGGCGCCAATATTGCGGGATTCCAGCGGGTGGCCGACGCCATGATGGCACAGGGCATTTTCTAAATACTTCAGCAAGATATGATGGTCACCAAAGGAAAAATTAGCTAGTGACATCTCGATTTCGCAGAATTTATTAAATGCCACTGGCAAGAATTATATGATTTTGCCACGCAATCAAAGAGAAATCCCCGGGGTGGCAACCCCGGGGATTTCTGCATACTTCTGCAAAATCTTCGTTCAACCATGGGAAAGAGGGAGAGTGATCCTTATCTAAAGGTCGCTTTCCCTATTTTCTATATGCATTGGCTCCGTGCTGTTGTGTATTTCCTTACCATATCCTGCAGCATGATGGAGGTGACACATATGAAAATTACGAAGAAAACACCACTCCGCCAGCGGGGACGTAATGACGGAAAACGGCAATCGACAAAAGAGGCCATCCGCAATGCCTATTTAAACGGCCCTCAGTGTGATGTGCAGATTATCCCTGCAAAAAAGACTTCTATTTCTGAAACAGAAAAAAAGAAACCACGCGTCTGTGCCTACTGCCGGGTATCTACAGAAGAAGATACACAGGCAAGCAGTTATGAATTGCAGGTTCAGAATTATACCAAGATGATTCAAGAGAATAAAGAATGGGAGTTTGCTGGAGTATTTGCCGATGAGGGGAAGAGCGGCACCTCGGTCAATCACCGTAAGCATTTCCTTGAAATGATAGAAAAATGCAAAGCCGGTGAAATCGATCTGATTATCACAAAGCAGGTCAGCCGTTTTGCCAGAAATGTTCTGGACAGTCTGAATTACATCTTTATGCTTCGGAAACTGGATCCCCCAGTCGGCGTTTACTTTGAAGCGGAAAAGCTGAACACGCTGGATCGGAGCAGTGATATGGTAATCACTGTGTTAAGTCTTGTGGCACAAAGCGAATCCGAACAGAAGTCAAACAGTCTAAAGTGGTCATTCAAGCGTCGGAGAGCCAAAGGCCTGGGAATATATCCCAACTGGGCTCTTTTAGGGTATGACGTGGATGAGAAAAAAGAATGGGTAATTGTCGAGGAAGAGGCGTAACCGTCAAAGCTAACGGTGTATAGACTCCTATGGGATAATAGTGGTGGAACGTTTCGCAACGTTCCACCACTATTAACGTCAGGAGGGATACGCCATGACATCCACAGAGTTGAAGCATC
>Ga0129314_1001295_pt1 | contig 18129 bp, 11 predicted proteins | sample O1111metagenome_FD_94431 | JGI IMG/M metagenome (GOLD analysis project Ga0129314, IMG submission 94431) | Orangutan individual fecal microbial communities from fecal samples from Wisconsin, USA - O1111 metagenome | ecosystem: Host-associated > Mammals > Digestive system > Large intestine > Fecal... | reverse complement strand
CGCCCCTGGCCGCCCGATGCGGGCGGGACACGACAAAAATCCCCCGACGGCCCCTCCCGGGCCGGTTTTTCGGCGTCGGCGCGGGAGGTTGCGGGCGGGGGGCTACTTGTTCATTGTTTTCCTAGCGCTTCTCAAGCCACCCAAGCACGCTGCCCTCAACACCGGCTTTGGAAGCCTCGACCACGGTGTCGAACCTGCGGGGAAGGGTCTCCAAGGCCTCGAGGCCAGCGGGAACGCGGGTGCCCGTGGCTTCGGCAATGGCACGGTTGAGGACGATGCCGGAAAGCGACGCAACCTCGGCAGGAAGCTCATCGTGTGCGCTAAGGCCGTTAAGGCCGCGCCACACGTTGGGGCCGAACTTTGCCCAGTGGGCGGTGGAGGCAACGAGCATGGGGCGCTCGCTGCGATGCTCCTTGGCCACCTTCAGGGCGACGGCGGTGTGGGGGTCGAGCAGGTAGTGCTTCTCGGCAAAGACCTCGCCGATTTCGCGCAGGCAGGCGTCGTTATCGACGCAGCCGGCGGCGTAAAGCTCCTGCATGCGGGCGCGCGTGTCGGCGTCGACCTCGAAGCGCTTGTCGCGGGAGAGGTCGGCCATCCAGCCACGGACACGCTCGGCGTCGCGGCCGCACAGCTCGAAGAGCTGGCGTTCCAGGTTGGACGACACGAGGATGTCCATGCTGGGGGAGGGGGTAAGCGAGAGCTTGCGCGAACGGATGTCGTAGACGCCCGTCGTGATGAAGTCGGTGAGGACGTTGTTCTCGTTGCTTGCGCACACGAGGCGTGCAATGGGGGTGCCGATGCGCTTGGCGTAATACGCAGCCAGGATGTTGCCGAAGTTGCCGGTGGGCACGCAGACGTCGATCTCTTCGCCGGCGCGTACAGAGCCTGCTGCGACCATGTCGGCGTAGGCGCTCATGTAGTACACGATCTGAGGCATGAGACGACCCCAGTTGATGGAGTTCGCGCTGGAGAGGGCCAGGTTGTGCTCGGCCATGAGCTTTGCGCAGAATGCCGTGTCGCCAAAGGCCTGTTTGACGGAGGTCTGGCAGTCGTCGAAGTCGCCGCGGGCCGCGAAGACGTTGACGTTTTCGCCCTGCTGGGTGGTCATCTGGCGCAGCTGGATGTCGGAGACGCCGCCGTCGGGATAGAAGACGCAGATGCCTACATGCTTGCGGCCGGCGAAGCCCTCAAGCGCCGCCTTGCCCGTGTCGCCGGAGGTGGCCACGAGGATGAGGTGGTCGTGATCGAGCCTGCCCTCTTCGCGCAGCTTGCCCGTTGCATGCTCAAAGAAGCGGGGCAGGCACTGCAGGGCCATGTCCTTGAAGGCCGAGGTGGGTCCATGGAACAGCTCGAGCACATGGACGCCGTCGCCCAGGTCAACCACGGGGGCGATGCGCTCATCGTCAAACTGGGGGCCGTAGGCGCCGACCATGAGGGAGTCGATCGCGTCGTCGGCGACGTCGACCTCAAAGGCGCGGTACACGCGCGCGGCGCGCTGAGCATAGGGGAGCTCGGCGAGCGCGCAAATCTCTTCGACGCTCATCGAGGGAATCTGCTGGGGCACGAAAAGGCCGCCACCGGGGGCAATGCCTTCGACGATGGCCTCGCAAAATGAAAGTGCGTCGCTCACGTTTCCACGGGTGTCGATATAGCGGTTCATGGTTGGCCTTTCGTGGTCGATTGGCATGTCAGACGGAAGTCTAGCCTGTATATCGTAACGTGTGGGGAAAGCCCGGAGCGGCTCGGACGGCAAACGGTATAGAATGTATGCCGACTCGTGAATAAAATGCCATGCATATGAAGAAGCGACGGCGGTACAATTTCCAATTCATTGCTCGGTGTCCAGCTGATGCAGGGGGATGCGAATGGTCGAGAAACTGACAGGGAAGATGGACGTCCTTGTCGCGATTGGTTTTGGCTTCTATTTGGCTTGGAGGCAAAACGTCATCAACTTCCTGTATCCGATGTCGGCGGGCCTGGTGTTCTCGCCGCTTGTGTGCATGTCGTTTGCATGTTGCCTTGTGCTGGTTCTGGCACTTGTCGCGTTTCGGAGCAACCAGGCAACATTTTCCTCGCGCGTCCTCGTGTCGATGCCGGCGGTGCTCATCGTCGCCGCGACGCTGTGCGCCTATCTGGTGGCCAAGGGCTTCGGCGGCGCGGTGCTTGCCTATGCGGCGGCCCTCGTCATTGGTGTGGCCTCAGCGCTCGGCCTTTTCTCGTGGGTCGAGATGCTCGCGGTGGTCGACGTTAGCACGCGTATCGTGACCGCGGTGTTCGCCCTGCTCATCAAGGCGCTCTTGGGGCTCGTTTGTACGGCCGTCGGTGGCTTTATCGGCCCTTTGCCCATCACAATCCTGGCGCTTGTGGTACTTATCGTTCTTGTGGTGCACGAGGCTCGCAATGCCTATCGCGAGATTAAGCCTCTCATCATGCGCCCCACAAGTTCGAGCCACTTCAAGCTGTTGCTCGGGGCACTCGTGGTCTATGCGTTCATCTTTGGCGTCACGGCGGGCAACACCGCCGCTGTTGCCCAGATTCCGGTGATGCTCGACTTCAACACGGGCGTCGACGAGTGCTTGCTTGTTATCTCCGCCATTTTGCTTGCGGTTCTTTTGCCCTGCAAGTCGGGCGTGCGCCTCTCTACCGTTGGCCGCGTGCTCACGCCGATGCTTGCCACCCTGTTTTTGCTGCACATCCTTTTGGGCGGCAGTGTCGGGGGCCTCTTGCCCAAGCTCACTGAGGCGTTTTGGGACATCGTGCAGGTGTTTGTGCTGCTTGTCCTCATCGATGTGGCCCAGAGCGGCGTGGCGAGCCTGTCGTTTGTGTTTCCTGTCGGCTGGGGCGTGGTGAGCTTCGGCTATGCCTGCGGTACGCTGGCCGGTCAGGCGACGGGCCTGTCGTTTGGCGATGATTTTGCCGCGGTGCAGGCCATTACGGCGACGATGACGATTCTGGCCGTTGTGGCATCGAGCGTGCTCGCGGCTGCACAGTATCCCTCGCCGGCGAACGGCACTGTCCAACCTTTTGTTCCTGTCGAGCTGCAGAATGGGGGCTTCGAAGGATCGTCCCAGCATGGCGACACGGCTCCCGACATCCTTGCAACGTATGCCACGGCCGGCGCTGCCGGGCAGGCGGGTACGATTCAGGCAACACCCGCCGGGGCGCCGTCGGTTGCCCTTGTCGACCCCATCGCCCAGGCATGTGCCGTGATTGCAAAGAAGTACGCCTTGTCGGAGCGCGAGGGCGAGGTGCTCGACCTGCTTGCCCGTGGCAACACGCGCATGTCCATCGCCGAGAAGCTCATCATCTCGGAGAACACCGTACGCGTGCATGTGAAGAACATCTACGCCAAGCTGCACATTCACTCCAAGCAGCAGCTCATCGACATGGTGGACAGGCGCGCATAGTCAGCCAGGGTGTCTGTGCCGACATTTGGTCACCAACAACAAGGAGCCGCATCCCCCAATCCTGGGGTGCGGCTCCTTCGTATATGTCTTCGTTCTCTGTGTTCATGCAAGAGGTTGGGGGTGCCTAGCCGACTGCATGGTCCGCGCTCGGACCTGATGACGCACAGATCTTGTGTCTTTTGCCGCACGCGGGCGGTCTTGTGTGGCTCGTTGACCCTTAGGCCTCGAGTGCCTTTTTCAGCGCCTCATCGGCCTGGCAGGCGATGTCGGGCAGGATGCCAGTGCCGCGCATGCCGTGGCCTTGGGCCGCCTCAACGGTCTTGGTCATGGGATAGGTGAAGACGAAGCGGTCGCCGAAGGCGAGCGTCACGGGGTTGGAGTAGTCGAGCGTGCCACGTGTGGCTTGGCCCACCTGCTTTGCGCGCGTGGACTTCTTGGCAACGCTTGCAAGCCACTCAGCTGCGTCGGCGGTGCGCCCGCTTGTGAGCAGGAACACGCACTGGCCGGCAGGTGCGGCGGCGATGTCGAGCGGTGCGGGGGCGAGCGACTCTTCTACGAAGCCTTTGCCCATGCTGTCCTGTGCGGCCTGGAGACCCTGGTCGAGCCAGGCGGTGGTGTCGCCGGCGCCTTGAGCCTCAAGCAGGGCTTTGAGCTGGGTGAACTGTTGGATGCGGGCCTTGCATGCACCGGTTGAGTAGTTGGTGAGCACTCGCTGGGTGCCGATGAGTGTCTCCAGCGTCGTCGGCTCGTCGAACAGCCAGTCGAGCAGGGGGTAGGCCGCCTGCTCGACACCGCCTGTGCAATCGCGCATGTCGATGACGAGCTTTTTTGCTGCACGTACCTGGTCGGCATGCTCGGCCAGCAGGTCTGCTGCCTCGGTGGAGTCGAGGTTGCCCACGGTGAGGACGGCTGCATCGCCGCGCGCCTCGAACGTGCAGGGGGCAGACTCGAGTGTGGCGCTGGCGTCGGCACCCAGACGCATAAGACGCAGGTTGGGGTCGCCCAAGTGCGCAAGGCGTTCCTGCATCATGGCCTCAAGCAGGTCGTCGTCGAGAAGGCCCAGTTCGTCGGCCTTCCTGAAGAGCTTGTGCCATGCCTTGTCGGCGTGGTCGTCGCATTCGGGCATGCCGGCGTAGTCGTGGTCGAGGGCGATGAGAATCTGCGATGCGATGGTGCGGGGCTCGGGCGTCATGGTGCAAGCCTTTCACTGGGGAGATGCACGTTTTTCTGCCTGCTATCCTACCCAAACACCCCGTCTATGGGTGCGCGCATGCTAAGCTCGCACCGCTTTACCACGTGTGGGACGGCCTTGGCCGGCCGCTGAGACCCATGCCAACAGGCTGCACGAGCATGTGCCATGGGTGTGCAGAAATCGCTGGTGGTCTTGAGTGCCGAGCTGACCCCTTGCCCTGGACTGCTGAAATCCCCGGCGCCTCTACGCTTTGAGCCCGGCCTCATTTTTTGAAGTTGCCCGCAGCTCTATGTTTCGAGCTTGAGCGCCGCTTCAAGAATCGTGTCGCGCGTGCATTCCTCGGGCGTGAAGGGCACGTGCACGTCGAGCGGCAGTCCCGTGCGCTCGAATCCCTCGCCGTCGTGGTTTGCCTTCGTGCGGCTGATGGGGTAGGTGAACGAGCAGGCGATGCCTTCAAGTTCGCTGGTGAGGTAGTTGGCGTAGTCGACCCAGCCCTTGGTGGCGCGGCCCACCAGACGCACGCGTTCCATCCCCATGACGGCCTGAGCCAGGCGCTCCGCCCCTTCGCCCGTGTCGGAATCGAGCAGGATGCAGGCAAGGCGCGGTGCGTTGGCGTCGGGTGTCACGCGCTCGTCGGTGAAGGGGGAGGGGAGAACCTCGGGCAGCTCGGCCATACGCAGGCGCTCCGCCATGACGTGGGTGGTGCGCTTGCGTGCGAGCACCTCGTCGGCCTTTGCCTGAATGTCGGCGCACAGCTCGTCGGCCATGCTGAGGCCGGCCTCGTCGAGTGCGGGGCGGACGCGGTCAATGTCGGCGATGAGTGCGGTGGCGTTGTTCTTGGAGTAGACGGTGAAGAGCTCGACGTCGTCCATGACCTGCATCGCGTCGATCTCGGCGTCTACAAGCAGGGGAAGAAGTGCCAGGTAGGAGGCGGGGTCTGCGGTGCCGGCGCAGTGGCGCAGGTCGAGCACGAGCTTGCCCGCGCCTTGCTCGGCGAGGGCCGCCGCAGCCTCAGAAACGGTCTGGGCGACCTTGTCGGCCTGGGAGAGGTCGTCGATTCGCATGACGACGGCGCCGTCCTGCACGCGGGTCGTGAACTCGGGATCGGGTGTCTCCACGGGGTAGCGACGCAGGTCGAGGCGCATGACGTGGCCGTCGCCGGGGAAGACGTCGATGTCGTCGAACATGCGCATGGCCAGGTCCCAGTCCTCGCGGTCCGTGCCTCGACCCCAGACGACGTCGGCTCCCATGTCCTTGAGCAGGAAGTCGATCCTGTTCATGCCCACGGCGACGATGCGCATGCCCGGAGCCAGGCGCGTCTCCTGCCGCGCTTCGGTCACATAGAGGAAGTTCTCATGGCGCTTGACGCGAAAGCCCAGGTCATACTCCTGATAACGGCCGTCGTGGCAGGTGACCTTGCAGGTTTTGGCACCTGCGGTGGAGAGGTACTGGCGCGCAGCAAGCAGGAACTGGTCCACGTCGGCGTGGGCGTTGCGCGACGCCTTGGCCAGCGAGTTGCCGCAGGCCTCGGCGTTGCCGATGGAGCGCCTGCCGGGTGCGGCGTCCATGTGCAGCGTCTCGCAGATGGCGTTGTAGCCAGACAGGTAAAGGAAACCTCGCATTGTCAGTCCTTCCACGACGACTCGTTGAGCCTTGCAGGGCATCTTCTTGGTCTAAATTCGGGCATGTTTGCGTCTTAATGTCGGCAAGGCAACTATCTGCAGCGAGTGCGGTGACGTTACCGCAGGTAGATGAGGTGAGGCCTCAAGCCGTGTGTCTCGCTGTTCCAACAAGGCGCAAACATGCCGGAGTTTGTTGCAATTTGGCGCCGCTGACAAAGCGGGGGCACCCCGAATGTGTTTGGGGCGCCCCCGCTTCAGATGCGTTCATGCTACCTCAGGAGAGGAAGCATGTCTAACGTTTCGAGCTTAGAGCCCCAGGTAGGCAGCGGCGCTCTTGCCGGCGACGCGGCCGTTGGTGAGGGCCATGCCGATGGAGTTGCCGGCGGCAGGCGTGGAGTAGCCGGTGCCGTAACGGCCGCCCAGGTCGGCGCCTGCGCAGTACAGGCCGGGGATGGGGTTGCCGTCGAGGTCCTCGACGTTGAGGTTCTTGTCGGCCATGACGCCCGACATGGTGACCATCGAGGGGCTCGAGCCGGTGCGGCCGCAGGAGCCGGAGAAGCCGTAGTAGAGCGGGCCCTCGATCGGGATCATCGCCTCGGCGTTCTTGCCGAACTCGGGATCGCAGGTGTAGGTGCCGTCCTGGCAGGCGTAGCACAGGTCGTTGTAGTGGTTGACCGCGGCCACGAAGCCCTCGACGTCCTCGATGCCCAGGCCAGCGGCCAGGTTCTCAAGGCTGTCGGCCTTGTAGATGCCGCCGCCCATACGCTCGGCGGTGGTCATGCCGGTGATCTTGATCTGGCTGTTGACCTCGCCGGTCTCGATGTCGTACATCATGTCCATGATGTACTCGGGACGGCCGAAGTTGGGGCCGGTGTGCTCAAGGCCGCAGCTGGCGATGTGCTTGAGGTAGTCGCCGCCGATGATGCCGTAGCAGGCGCCCGTCTTGCGCGAGCAGGCGTCGCCGGCAGCGGTGATGTTGCCCTCGTTGCAGAAGCGCTGCATGTTCTCGTCGAGCCACAGGTGGCAGTTGGCGCCCCAGGTGCCGGAGGGGCCGCCGCCCAGGGACATGTGGCCGCGCGGGGAAGGATCGACGAAGCCGCCGGCCCAGCACAGCATCTTGACGCCCGAACCGTCGCCGGCGCAGGCCATGCCGCCGCCGTTGAAGTCCTCCTTGAGGCCGCCGGTGCGCTCGTACTTCTCCTGGAGCTCGTTGAGCAGGGCCCAGCACATGTCGGCGTTCTGGATGTAGCCGCCGGCGCAAGAGATGACTGCCTTGCAGTTGAACTTGACGTAACGGTCGGCGTCGGCATCGTAGACGATGACGCCGGTCACGGTGCCGTCCTCGGCCTGCACGACCTTGTAGCCCTTGTAGCCCAGGAACACCTGAGCGCCCAGGGTGTAGGCCTTGGCCAGGCATGCCATCTGGACGTTGCCGAGGATCGAGGAGGCAGCGACGCCGCCGTGGCCCTCGCGGCCGTGGAAGTGGCCCATCATCTGGATGGTGGTGGCCCAGGTCTTCGTGCCGGGGGCCTTGGGGTAACCGGTGTGGTCGAGGCACTGGTTGTTGTTGTCGTAGAAGGAGGCACAGGCGTCATAGAGAGCCTGGTAGCCGGCCTGGTAGCCCTCCTCGGTCGTCTCGCAGTTGGGGTCGACGGCAAGCGAGGCCCAGTCGATGTCGGCGGTGAGCTCCTTGACCTTGTCGGCGTCGAACATGGCCTGGACGATGATCTTGCCGTTGCGGGTCACGTCGTAGGTGTAGAAGGACTCGTCGATGTCCTGGGCGTAAGCGCCGCCCTCGGAGGAATACTCGTTGTTGGTGAGGGCCAGGTCGCTCACGAGCTGGTTGTACAGGTCGTGGCGCTCGGAGTCCTCGACGGCCTCCTTCATGCAGGCGAGCATGTTGTCGAGGCACTCACCGGAGTTGTTGACGTAGGAGGCGACGATCTCCTGGCTCACGCGGCCGCCCGAGCGGGTCGTGAACTCGTTGATGACCTCACCGAGGTTGTACTCGGCAAAGCCGGCATTCTTCACGAAGTCGGCGTTCCAGGCGGCGGCGTCCTCGCCGATGTACATGAGGTAGGTGCTCTTCTCGCACATGGCGACCTTTGCGCCAGCCTCGGCAAGGGCAAGCGTGGCCTGCGTGCCGGCATGGCCGCCACCGATGACGACGGCGTCGAAGTCGTTGATCTCCTCGGCGACCTCTACGTCGTCGGGCACGCCCAGCCAGTCGCCGGCGCCTGCGTAGCCGAAGGTGCGTCCCTCAGCGGCAGCTGCCTCGCGGGCTGCGGGGACGTCCTTGGGGGCACCCATGGGGCCAGGGCCACCGGCGCCGGGGCCACCCTCGCCGCCGCCTTCGCCACCCTCGGGGGCACCCTCGCCCTCGGCGGGCGCCGGGGCCTCCTCGGCAAGGGCCGTGGAAGCGGCCAGGGCCAGCGCCATGGCGCTGCCGGCGGCCACGAAGTTGCGACGGGTCATCTCGGTCTTACTCATCAAGAGCTCCAATCTCAATGCGTTCCTGTAGATGCGCGTCCACGCGTCGCCCAGACGGCCGGCTGGCCGCCTTACTACGCGCGAACTAGGTTTCACTCTACTTTTTCTACGCTGCCAAAAAGGGTTATCCTTTGTGTATTAGTTGATTCTTGCGAAACCGAGGGTATGATATTGGCGTTTCTAGCTGCGTAAATATGCCATTGGTCAGAAAGGGGCCAGAAATGACTGTGGAAGGGGCCGTTGCGCTTACCCCTGCGCATGAGGACTACATTGAGGCAATCGTCGAACTCGAGGAGTCGCAGAACCACCCTGAGATTCGTTCGGTCGACATTGCCAACCTGTTGGGGGTTTCCAAGGCAAGCGTCAACAAGGCCGTCCAAACGCTGCGCGATGCCGACTTCATCGAGCAGGAGCGCTACGGTCGCATCACGCTGACCGATCACGGTCGCGCCTACGGCCAGGAGATTTGGGGGCGCCACAATATGCTGCGCCGCTTCCTCGTCGAGGACCTGGGCGTCGATCCCGAGCTCGCCGAGCAGGAGGCGTGCGAGATGGAGCACACCGTTTCGAGCGAGACCATCGACCGTTGGAGCGTTTGGCTCGACCGCGTGCACACCGCTCTCGCACAGGCGGGTGCCGATGTCTCGGCCGCCTTGCAGGTGTCGCGCGCCGAGGATGGCGCTGCGGACAGCGAGCACTAACAGGGTTCGGAACACCGGGGGGATGTTTCGTACGTCTACGCCCACACCCTCGACATGACGGTGCCGCCGTTTATGTCGAGGGCGTGGGCGTTTCTTTTCAACAATGTGTACGCACATGACGTTCATAAACGTCGGCTTACTTTGCGCATAATACATTTCAGGCACTTGAGGCCCCCCTTACCTCAAGAACGCGCGACGGGCTCCCCTTACCCGTCAAGACGCACCATAATTCGAACAGGTAGCGTCGCATCCCTCCTTGAGGCCCGGTCCCCCACCGGGCCTCACTTTGTTTATGGGAGTTGATAAGACAGGCTGCATCCGATCGCGGAGGCGCAGCTACTGCGTTCCAGAGCGGCTCATGTACGTCTAGTACACCTCACCGCTCTGCGCCTTGTATCTGCGCCTCCGTCTGCTGGGATGGTTTTGACGCAGCTACTGCGTTCTCCACGGGACTCGTCGCGAAGGGCGCTCCGTGCAGAGCGGCTCATGTACATCTAGTAGGCCAAAGGCCTGCACCGCGCACGGCGCCATCGCGCGCCTTGCAGATGAGTGTCCGTCTGGGTGGGGTGGTTGCGGGTGCCGTTTACCGGCGGTGAGCGGCCGTATGGGAGTAATCGCCGAATAACAATGTGCTGAGGAACCCCTCGCCGTGCGCTGCGCATACAATCCGCGCTGAAGTGTGCGGCTGCCCGAGGTCGCGCGCCGACGTACCCGTCTTCGGCAGGAGGTTTCCATGACCGGAATAGCGTTGGTCGTCGCCTTCGTCATCGCAATTGCGGCGATGATCGTGATGATCTCCAAGTTCAAGATTCACCCGTTCATTTCCATCATGCTCGTGTCTCTGGTGTTTGGTCTGGTGGCCGGCATCCCGCTGGTCAATCAAACGCTTGAAGATGGCACAACCGTTTCGGGCATCGCCTCCGTCATCGGTGCAGGTTTCTCGGGTACCTTCACCAGCATCGGCATCGTCATTATCTTGGGCGCCCTGGTGGGTTCCATCCTCGAGGCCACGGGCGGCGCGTTCAAGCTCGCCGACATGGTGGTGTCCCTCGTGGGCAAGAAGCACCCTGAGATTGCCATGGAGCTCATGGGCTGGATTGTCTCCATCCCGGTGTTCTGCGACTCGGGCTTCGTCATTCTGAACCCCATCCGCAAGGCCATCGTGCAGAAGACCGCCGCAAGCTCGGTTATGCTGACCGTGTGCCTGTCGTGCGGCCTGTATGTCAGCCACGTCTTCATTCCGCCGACGCCCGGCCCCATCGCCGCCGCCGGTTCGCTCGGCCTTGAGAACGACCTGCTGCTCGTCATGGGCCTGGGTGTTGTCTGCTCCATCCTTCCCCTGATCGCCGGCGTCGTGTTCGCCCGCTTCATCGGCAAGCGCGTCAAGGCTGAGGACGAGGCCGACGCAAGCGGCAACGTTGCGACCTACGAGGAGATCAAGGCCCAGTACGGCCAGCTTCCCGGTGGTTTCATCACGCTTGCTCCCATTGTGGTGCCTATCGTGCTCATGGCTCTGGGCTCCATCTCCTCGATGGCCAAGTGGAGCGGCTTCGGCGCTGACCTGTGCACCTTCTTCGGCACGCCCATGATCGCCCTTGCAATGGGCGTCGTCTTCGGCGTCATCCAGCTTGCCGTCACCGCCAACCTGGACAAGTTCCACGACCTGGTCCAGGAGACGCTCAAGACCGTGGGCCCGATCCTCTTCATCACTGCCGCCGGCGGCGTTCTGGGCAAGGTCATCGCCTCCACCGACATGGTGAACTTCATCAAGGAGCAGGCGGTCACCCTCGAGGCGCTCGGCATCTTCTTCCCGTTCCTGCTCGCGGCCATCCTCAAGACCGCGCAGGGTTCCTCCACGGTGGCCATCACCACCACGGCCGGCATCCTCGCGCCCGTCATGGCGACGCTCGGCCTTGACACCCCTGTTGCCGCCGCGCTTGCCGTCATGGCCATCGGCGCCGGCGCTATGACCGTGTCGCATGCCAACGACTCCTACTTCTGGGTCGTCACCAACTTCGGCGCTATGCAGCCTGACCAGGGCTACAAGACCCAGACTGTCGCCACGGGTATCCTCGGCATTGCCGGCGTGCTCAACGTCTGGATCGTTTACATGATCTGCTCCGCCATGGGCCTGGCCTAAAAACCAACGCCGTCTGTGTGCTCCCGCGGGGTCACGCGCACATGCGCGGGCCCCGCTTTTGCTTCTTGTCGAAAGGATGCCTGCGTTGTACAAGAACTTCCTGATCGTGCCCGACTCCTTTAAGGGCACCATGAGCGCCATCGACGTGTGCCGCATCATGGCCGAGACGCTGCAGGAGCGTTTTCCCGAGGTGCACATTGACACGATCCCCATGGCCGACGGCGGCGAGGGAACGGTCGATGCCTTTTTGGCCGCCAATCCCGGCGAGCGCATCACGTGCGAGGTGTGCGGTCCCTATCGCGAGCCGGTGGAGGGTTTTTACGGCATGCTCGAGGACGGCACGGCTGTCATCGAGATGGCCGCCGCCGCTGGTCTTCCCCTTGTTGGGCAGAATCGCCGAGCTGACAAGACCACGACCTTTGGCGTGGGCCAGCTCTTGCTCGACGCGCTCGACCATGGTGCCAAGAAAGTCATCATGGGCTTGGGCGGCAGCTGCACCAACGAGGGCGGCGTGGGCATGGCTGCGGCGTGCGGCGTCAAGTTCTACGACGCTACCGGCGCGGAGTTCCTGCCGGTGGGCGGCACGCTTTCCCACATCTCGCGCATCGACGTCTCGGGCATGAACCCGCGCATCCGCGACATCGAGATCGTCACCATGTGCGACATCGACAACCCCCTGTGCGGCGTGACCGGCGCCTCTGCCATCTTTGGCCCGCAGAAGGGCGCGACTCCCGAGCAGGTGGGCATGCTCGACGCTGGCCTGGCGCACCTGGCCGCCATCATGAAGCGAGACCTGGGCGCCGACGTGCTCGACCTGCCCGGTGGCGGAGCTGCCGGCGGCATGGGCGCGGGCATGGTGGCCTTCTTTGGCTCGAAGTTGCAGATGGGCACGCAGACCGTGCTCGACACCGCGCATTTCGACGACCTCGTGCAGGAGGCTGACCTGGTGTTTTCCGGCGAGGGATGCTTCGACGGCCAGTCGCTGCACGGCAAGGTGGTCGTGGGTGTGGCAAGTCGCTGCAAGGCCGTGCGCACCCCGCTCATCGCCGTGGCGGGCGTCATCGACGACACCGTGGTGCCCTCTGCCGCCCAGGCGGGCGTGAGCCACATTGCCTGCATCAACCGTACAGGCGTGCCGCTCGAGGTGGCCATCAAGCATCCTCGCTCGAACCTCGCCCACACGATGGGCCTGCTCTCCGAGCTGCTGGCGACCCAAGACGAGACAAGCCTGCCCGCAAGGCTGCACCTGCACGCGCATGCGGGGGAGTAGGCGAGCGCAGAAAAACGAAGGCTAAACCTGCTTTGGCTCATATGGAAATGGCTTGGCACCCCATGTATGCAACCCATGGGGTACCAAGCCATTTTCCTGCCGTCGCTAACGGCATCCTTCTATGCAAAGGGAAGCCTGGCCTAAGACCAGACTTCCCCAATTCCCGATTTATTAATCGCAGTTCTCGATGAAGTGCTTCGCTGCGATGTAGCCAGAATGCCATGTAAAGCCACAGCTATGTCCTGCTGCATCGGAGTAGTAGGGACTTACGAAATAACCACCGGCGTCCTGGCCGCCCATATAAAGGCCTTCGATGACACGGAAGTCATCATCAAGGGCTTGACAGTTGCTTGCGACCTTGATTCCGCACAGAGTGCCAAAAATTGTCGGCGTGATGCGAACGGCGTAGTAAGGGCCTTGCGCAAGGGAGTGCAGCATGGCTGGGTCTTTCCCTTGTTGCGTGTCGACACCGGCATCCACGCAGGCGAGATAATCCTCGAGCGTCTGCGCCCATATCTGCGCATTGAAGCCCGCCTGTGCCCCCAAGTCTTCAAGAGTGTCCGCTTTCCAAGCTTGGTTGTGCGCACGGCAGAGTTCAATCTCTTCAACGAGGGTGGGGTAACCGGGATGGTTTACTCGCGTGTACTGCTGCTCGTTGAGTTCGAGACGCTTCAAGTCGGCGTCAGAGAGGACTCCGAGGATGCCTTTTTCGACCATGGCATCTACGTCGTTTTGCGTAAAGATGAGATAGCCACAGCCGGTGGAGGCCAGGCAAGGGCCGGCGTTGGTCAGAATGGAGCTCATAAACATCTGCTCGTTGACGAAGCGCTCGCCAGAAGAGTTGACTGTGAGAAAGCCGGGCTGATTGCAGAATTTAAGGTAGCCAGAGAAGATGTCGACCTCGGGGTTGCCACAGTATTCAGAGAACTCGGGGATGGTCTCGGGATCGAGGTGGCCACCGATGGCGGTGACCATGTTGATGCCGTCGCCGCAGTTTTGCGATACGCCATTGAGGTAGAAGTTCGAGCTTCCGCAGATTTCTTCGAGCATGGCCTTGTTGCCGCCGAAGCCGCCAGTGGCTACCAAGACTGCTTTGGCAGTGACGGTGACGTCGGTGCCATCTTGTTTCTTTGCCTTTACTCCGCAGACCTTTCCATTTTCATCCTGAATGAGGCCTGTGGCGGCGCATTCCATAATGAGCTGCCCGCCCTGGGGTATGATGTAGTCGTTAAAGAGCGTGGTGAACTTAACGGTGCCCTTTTGCTGGGCCACGCAGGGGCGGCCCTTGTTTACGCGGATGAAGCCGTCCTTCTCGATGTCAGACTGTTTGTAGAGCTCGTCGAGGTGGTTTACGACATCTGCGCTTACTTCAAGCACGCGGTGTACAAGAGGTCCATTTGCCTTCCAATGGGCAAAGTCCATCATGTACTGGTAACGCTCCTCGAGGTCGTAGTGCTCCCCCTCGGCTTCCTGCAGGTCGCTGCCCACGCAGAAGAGCGAGCTTGCGCAGGCGGAGAGGCCGGCCAGCTTGCCGCACTTCTCCAAGACGACGACGCTCTTCCCATTCTCGACCAAAGTCAGTGCCGCCATGGTGCCGGCTCCGCCCGAACCGACGACGCAAAAGTCGACGTCATAGTTTTCCTCTGCTTCGACGTGGGGCGTGGCAGCCACGAAACCAGTAAGGTCGGCACCTGCTTCCTCCAAGCAGTCGGCGACGCTCTGGAGTATTGCGCCGGTGGTCATGGTGCAACCGGTTACCACGTCGCAGGCGCAGGACTGCTGGCTTACGATATCGGTTTCCATGCGCGGGATGACTGCTTCGGGGTAACCAGGAGTGTCTGAGCAGTCTATGACCTCGACTGCGAGGATGGAGGCCTCGTCTACCTCGACGCGAACGGTGGTGGGCAGGATGGTCTCCGGACAACCGAAGCGACTTCCCTCAACAGTGCCGGCGCCCCATTTGCCGTAGTACTTGCTGCACTCATATACGCCGGGGGTCATCGCTTGCACGACTTCTAGGGGTTCTTCCGACAGGGTTGCGCCAGACTGCTCGAGAGCGTCTTGTGCTGCAAGGCGGATGGCGGCGCTTGTAACGGTGGCTCCCGAGATGCCGTCCACATCGACAGACTGGGCTGCCATCATACGATAGGGCAAAAGACGTACGGCGCGAGCGCCTACGCTTGCGGTTTCCAGATCGCCGACGGCCTGGACGTCAACGAGACGGTTGCCCTCCACGGTGAGGGTGACGCTTACCTCTCCGCCGTAGCCTTGAGAGGTTGCAGTGTAGGTTCCCGAGGCTGGTGCGGTCTCGGCGAAGGCAACGCCGGTAGCCGGGGCCGTGAGGTACGCAGCGGCGCTACCAACAACGAATCCCCTCCGCGTCATGGTGCTCCCCTTTGCCATAAGTGCACTTCCTTTCGCTCATTCCCGATTTCCTTGCATGTGGGCGCCGCTGCACGTTTACGGCTGTGCTCGGTAGCCCGTGGAACGCCGAGAATGGTGCGGCACTCCTCTTCTTTGCGACACCCAAGCGGCTTGTCAATTTGAGGTAATATGCCCTCAACATCTTGCTAACAAGTTCCATGTGAGAATGAGGTGCCTGCTCATGGCGGTTATATGCCCTGAAAAAAGCCCTAAGTCGATCGATTTCAGTGGGTTAGCCGCCGCAGGTATATTCAAGCGGATTGCTTTAGACACTGTTGGTCTCTCTTGCTTTTGGCAGATGACGCGCTTCAGCGCTATCCGACAGCTTCTCTTGGGGCCCGTGCTTGAGCAGACGGGGGTGTCAATCTACTACTACGGACTTCTCGTCGCCGTTGTCTTCCTGCTCGTTCTCGTATCGATATCGCGGCGTGCCAGAAAAATTGTCAACAGTGGCTGGACGCTTGGAATAGCCGTCGCCACATTCGCGCTTTTCTCGTCGGCTACTCTCCTTTCCGCCGATTCATCGGGAGTCTTGTTGGTTGCGCTCCGATGCTTGTGCATGGGGGCGGGGGCGCTTGCGTTCGTGTGTTTATTGAGGGCCTGGATTAAGGAATGCGCCTATTTGTGCAACCTGGACTACAGAGTGCTCTTTATCGTTTTGGCGCTCTCTTCGATGCTTACGCTGACATTCAGCTTTGGGAACTATGTGTCGGACTTGGTTGCTGACTTCAAGCTGGCTATGTCCGTCCCTCTGTCTGCAATATGTGCCACGTTTGCTTTAAGGGTGATGGACCGTGAGCGCGAGCAGATTCCCGACTCCAGTTCGACTGCGGGGATCGGCGCTCGATACATTTTGCTGGTGGCGGTCTTCTTTGTCTTTGCGACGGTTGTTCGTCGCACGAGCGATATTGACATGGAGCAGGTGCTTGTCACGCGAGAGCTTATGAGCAATTACTTCTTCACTGTATTGTGTGGTCTCGCTTGTTTGCTCATAGCCATCTTCATGGCAGACGTTCGAAGCGCTGGGCTGGGCTTCATGCTTGTCTGCGTTCTTGTTCTTGCGGTTGGGTATTTTATTTTAGGATTTCTCGGTAATGCTGCTCTGATATTCGGTTCCAGTCTTATCACAAGTGCTCGTGCATGGATTGAAGTGCTTCTTTTTGCTGCATGCTCTCTTTATGCGAGAGACGAAAGGACTTCCTGGTTGGCTGTCGTCCTGTTTGCCGGGGCGGAAATTTTTGCGTCATTGCTACGTCGCCTGGTTTTTCCGCTGGCTGTTTGGGGGCTCGGCATATCGTTTGATGACTTCTCCATGCTTAATTCGCCGGTCCTGTGCTTTGCATTGCTTGTTTTCTGTGTTGTTGTGCTTGGGTGGGCGAGTGTGGTTGGTAGGCGTAAAGATGAGCCAGTGGGTGTGGCTGCCACAGGGGAGTCAGTCGTGTTTGCGGACCTGCTCATGCGTGACCATGGGCTTACGGCTCGCGAGGCGGCTATTGCTTCCTATATAGCTCGTGGATATTCCAGTCCTGCTATTGCGCGGGCAGAATCCATTTCCAACAACACAGTGACCTCTCATGCGCGGAGCATCTACACCAAGCTTGGCATTCATTCCAGACAAGAGCTTATCGAGCTTGCGGGGATGTACCATGATGACCCGCGTGAAGTTTGACGGAATGGGAGATGAGAGCGCGGTGGGGAAAAGAAGCATTCGAGCATGCCCGCGCCACCCGTTTATCTTCCAACGTTTATCTGGACATGCGTTCTCTTCCGTGTTGGGGAAGAGGATGGCGGTTGAGGGGAATCTTGAACCTTGCCGTCACGGGGACTAAATGGTCAAGCGACCTGTTTCAGTCATTCTTACGCTGCTCGCCAGTTGAGGAGCGACCCGGCGAACACGGCGGCGGTGCCTGCCCAGTAGATGGGGTTGAGCGAGACGCCGAGCAAGATGGAGCTTGCCAGGGTGGAGAGCACGGGGGCGGCGTAGGAGAAGGCCGCCATCTTGCGCACGTCGCCCTTGATGAGGCCGTGGCCCCAGAGGGTGTAACCGCTCGCCACACAGGCCGCGGCCGCCACAAGGGCGAGGAGCGAGGGCGCGGAGGGTGCTTGTTCAGGCAGGTAGGGGCCGGAGACGAAAAAGACGATCCACAGTGTGGCGGCCACGCCGACGAAGAAGAGCGACGTGGCGTCGGCGCCCTGCGAGATTTTGGGCGTGACGGTGGAATAGAGCGCCCAGATGACGGCGCCGATGAGGGTGAGCAGGTAGGGGACGGGGTTTGCGCCCAGGTGCTCGGTAAGCTGGGCGACTGTGAAGCCGGCGTTGCCGCCCACGGCCACCATGACGCCGATGGTTGCGATGATGGCACCCGGTATCACGCGCCCCACGGCGCCCTTCTTCCCTGAGGCTGCCGCGCAGAAAAGCACGGTGAGCGTGGGCCACAGGTAGTTGACCAGGCTCACTTCCACTGCCTGCATGGAACTCGTTGTCATGGAGATGGCAAGCGCGAACACGGACTCATAGCTCACGAAGAGCGCTCCGCCTATGAGCAGGTAGCGCCGAGGGATGGTCTTGAGATTGGGCGGTCGTACGATGAGCAGTGCTGTCGCCGCAATCGTGTACAGCAGGGCCGTACCCAGCGTGGCGCCGAAGCCCATGGAGACGAGTTTGACCAACCCCGCCATGAGCGCCCACACCACAACCGCGCCCATGCCCAAGAAGGTGGCGCGGGGGTTGGGGGAGGAGGCTACGCTGGTTGTTTCCCTGTTATCCATGCCATCTTCCTACATTTTCGCACAGTGTATGGTGGGCATAGTATAGTTGAGCATGGGAGCCTAATGCTCCTAAAGCATCTTGGCGGCGAGGATGGAAACGGGGGTCTTGCCATG
>Ga0129314_1001292_pt1 | contig 18157 bp, 14 predicted proteins | sample O1111metagenome_FD_94431 | JGI IMG/M metagenome (GOLD analysis project Ga0129314, IMG submission 94431) | Orangutan individual fecal microbial communities from fecal samples from Wisconsin, USA - O1111 metagenome | ecosystem: Host-associated > Mammals > Digestive system > Large intestine > Fecal... | reverse complement strand
TGCCAATCACCACCTGTGCAAGCTTTTTGTCCCCTTGGTCCGTTTTCCCTTACACTTATTATACTGCCAATTAGCTACAAAGTCTTGCACCACAAGGGCTTTGGATATATTCAGTAGACATTAGATAGTTACTCCGAGACAAATAAAGAGAGCACTCTACTTAAAGCGGTAGGGTGCTCCCTTTTTATAAGGATTTAAAAATTTCTATTTTTATTGATAAAATGGGCGATGCTTCTTAAAAAATATCTGTACAATTCTTGCTAATAGCGAGAGGTTCGATTTTTGATTTGCTAACATCTCTGCTAATAATAATAGTCCTCGTTCAGCTTCATGCTCGGTGTGATGACAGCTTTGACTGTTTCAAAAATGGTCATAAGATTTCTCCTGTCGATTTTCTCGACAGGTTTTCCCTGTCACCTGAATATACGGAGAAATCGCCCATGACCTGAAAATCAGGTGTTTCTGCAAGAAAACAAAAGAGAACCCCGAAATCTTGCAAAAATCCAAGAGCCGGGATGGCCGATGGCATAAAAGCGTGATGATACGCCGGGAAAACGCAATAATTGTGTGATACAAAAATTGGAAACCAAAAAATTTCACTCGTTTGAGTGAATGAAAAGTGAACTTTCACTATATGTGATTGAAAAAATCGAAAATGCGTGTATAATAAAAGAAACGCTATATGGAGGTGCGCACGATGCAGTATGAAAGCGAACGCATTGAATATAAATCTCAGATGATCGATGATATTTATAAGGAAGTCATCGCATTTGCTAATACCGATGGCGGTGTGATCTATCTTGGGATCGACGATCAGGGAAATCTGACCGGGATTGACAACGTAGATGAAACCTATACGCGTCTGACAAATGGTATTCGCGACGCCATCCAGCCGGATGTTACAATGTTTGTGCGGTATATCTTGCAGGACAACGGGGTAATCCGCATCGAGGTCGGTGAGGGCAGCTGCAAACCCTATTACCTGAAGGGAAAAGGCTTGAAGCCCATCGGTGTGTATATCCGGCAGGGCGCGTCCAGCGTGCAGGCGTCCACCGAGCAGATTCGCAGGATGATTAAAGAATCAGACGGCGACGTGTTTGAGGAAATGCGGATAATGCAGCAGAGGCTGACTTTTGAAGAAGCCGAGGCTGCCTTCAAACGATACAAAGTGGAGTTTGCAGAGGATAAATATATTGCGCTGGGACTGAGAAGCATTCAAGACGATCTGTACACCAATTTAGCGTTGATTCTGTCCGATCAGTGCCAGCATACAACAAAAGTCGCCATGTTTGGGGATACGGCGAATACGATTTTCAAGGATGCAAAAGAGTTCGGCGGCTCGATTTTTAAGCAACTCGATGAAAGCTATGCCTATCTGTCGCTGTGTAACCGCACTTCATCGACCTTCAAAGGTTTGGAGCGCATCGAAAAATCGGATTACCCGGAGGAAGCCATGCGCGAAGCGCTGCTGAACGCATTTGTTCATCGGGATTACAGTTTTAGTGGGAGTATTATCATCAATGTGAATGATACGTGCATGGAATTCATCTCCATCGGCGGCCTGCTGCCCGGCCTGTCGGCAGACGATATCCGAAGCGGCATTTCCCAGCCCCGCAATCGGAAACTTGCGGAGATCTTCCACCGTCTGCGCCTGATTGAGTCCTACGGCACGGGGATCCGAAAAATCTATGCGCTTTATCAGGGTTGTCCGATCCAGCCACGAATCGAAGTCACACCGAATACTTTCAAGCTGATTCTGCCCAACATGAATGAGGAACCCGTAGAAACCGGCGGCGAAGCAGAACGCAGCAGCGCCGCACCGATGGTCATTACCCCGCAGATGAAAATGGTGCTGGATTATTTGCGGGAGTATGGAGAAATGAACGACGAGGAACTGCAGGAGCTGCTCAGTGTAAAAAAAACGAGGGCCTATCTGCTGACCCGCCAGATGAATGAGAATGGTCTGATTGAGATTGTGGGCAGGGGCGTGGGGAAGAAATATCGGTTAAAATGAAATTCAAAATGCCGCAATAACGCCGGTTGTGTTCTATGCGATACTTGCGAACGCCGTTGAGGAAAAACAGAAAGGAGCACACGCATGAAAAAACTATGTGAGTTACCGGCCGTAGGCATTTGGGCTGCAGAGCCCAATCGGCGGATCTTCAAAATCGGGGGTGGACAATACATGGATTCCCACGGAAACCTCTGCCCATATGAAGAGAAGTTTGCCCCTGATTCAGGCAGTAAGGCCTTTGAAGATATGCTTGATATAGAATATGCAGAACACATTGCGTCAGTTTGCAGTGGGCTTGAGCGCTTTTCTTCTACCGAAGTTATTGAAGAAATTGATGATTGTTTTGGCAACTTCGGCTTTCAGAATCAACAAGGTGACGTGGTAATCGAGCCGCAGTATGCGTGGGTCGGTGAGTTCGCTCACGGCCTATGCCCGGCCAATTTGGGACGCACATGGTATCGCACGCCGGAAGGCCGTCGGTATTACGAAAACCATTATGGTTATATCGACACCAATGGAAAAACTGTCATTCCGTTCCGATTCGAAGAAGCAAACAGCTTTAATAAATACGGTGTCGCCGTTGTTGCAGATGATACCGGAGCCTATATGATCGATACGCAGGGCAACGAAATCGAAGGAACGAGATACCCCTATCTGGAAGGCCGCATCGATTACAATGAGCGTTACATCGAATTCTCTCCAGTTGGCCCCCGATATGGAGATGATGCAGAAGATAATGTTGGCCTATATGACACAAAGTTGAGGCGCATTCTTTGCGAACCCAAATATGAAGACTTTACGCAATATGATGAGGACACAATTTGTGTAACCGTCAGCGTGAAAGACCGCCCAGGAGACATGAGACAGTGGTTTATCAACAGCTGCGGAGAGTATAAATACCCATGGCAAGTTGGAAAGAATCTTGCCTTCGTAGAGCGACCGGATGAATTTGGGTATGCCATAGTAGCGTTTTCCACCTATATACAGGCCGAAGAAACGATGGAAAATGACATTTACTGCTTTTATAGGAATAGCAAGACATTTGAACGCCGGTTTTGGTTTGGTGTGATGGATGAACTTGGCGAAATGGTAATCCCAGCTGAATACGAAAAAATAAGGCATTTAGGGTATGGTTTCTATGCCTGTGAGAAAAACGGGATAACAACCGTGTATGAGAAATGAACTGGAGGTGTCGCTATGGAGCAGGTTTATTTGCCGGGTACCATCCGTGACCGCATTCAGGATTTGATGAAATCCCGGAAAGTCACGCAGGCGGAGCTTGCCACGCGCATTGGAAGCACGGAAAGCGCACTGAGCCGCTTTATCAGCGGTAAAACCGATAGGCTCGGTGATGAGAGCGGCATTCGCATTGCTCGCACGTTCAATGTCTCCACCGATTTTCTGCTGGATGTTACCAATGTCTCTGATCGAAAAAGCTATGAAATCACTGAGCTTGGGCTTTCTGCGCAGGCAGCAAGAAACCTCTATACAGGTAAAGCGAATGCGGCGATTGTGAACTGCCTGCTGGAAAGCCCAAGCTTCGCCGAAGTTACATATATGATGGCGCGATACGGTTGCGTCCGGCTACGCCGCGCAGAATACACTGTATGATACTGTCAGCGCTATGCTGCGAAAGTCAGCAGTCTCTAAAGCGGCCAGTCAGGCTGCACAGGAGATCAAGCGCATGAAAGTACCATCTTATCAGGCGGATTTGACCACCATACAAAATCAATTTATGGCTGCTGTCAAGGAAGTAAAAAAGAGGTTGAAAGCGATTTCTCAGCCGCCCAACAGTTGACCAAGGAAACAACCGCACGAATGTTTCAGGAGCTGACGAAGGGACAGGACGCGGAGCATCCGCAGCTCATGCCGGAGGATCTTTCGTCAGCCATTACCGGACAGCTTCCCGGGATGGCGGGAGTGAATTCCGATGCGCTTAATAAGCTCGGACAGGCATTGACTGAATTCGTACAGTCTACGATAGATCAGCCTGTGAGCATGGAGCAGGAACATGAAGGCTCTGAGAGTAATGAGTATCTCTGCGCATCGGCACAAAAGAGCGATGAAACTGCGCGCGGCCTTCTCTTGGACAAGAACGTAAGAACATGGGATTCATCCGCAGCACAGCCAGCAAAATGTATGCGGGCATGGCGCTGGCGGAAAGCGATCTGACGATTGACCGGGATGGTCTGGTGCAGGAGGAATGTCTCGGTCTGCTGGATGCAATCGGGCGTTTGACCCGGACAAGAAAATCAAATTTCTGATTTGTGCCGCGCCGGCGATCCGCAGTGCCATGGTCGATTTTGTGCGGTCGAAAAAGGCAAAATATGAATATCGGGTAACGTCTTCTGAAAACGAAAGCGGCTACGGACTGAAACGGATTTATCTGGATGAGGTACTTTCAGGCGAAGAGCAGATGCTCTGAATTGAGGCGATTGCCAATCCATATGTGAAATCACCTGTTTCGCGTCAGCCGGAATAAAGGTATAACACACTGGACTTTGCAAGCAAAATCGTGTTCCAACAGGGCGCTGCTCGCCCCTATTGGATGACCCAGAGCCAAGGGGTTTCCCCTTTGGATACCCCTGCATTTTCAAACATTTGGTACCCACACAGGAAAACTATGGTTTCTGTGTATATACAAATGCTTGAAAACGTAAAACAGGCACGGGATTTTTCGTCATTATGAATGAAAATTTGCACTCGCTTTTTGCAGGGAAAGCGGTAGCCTTCTGCTCGCTTCCTCTACTTTATGGAGAGATGATAATTATGTGCAACAGTAATTCTGAATCTCGCAGAACAAAAAATCTAAATTTCGATGAATGAAATTGCAAAATCGCTCTGAATAGGCTATACTGTATCCAGAGGGTGCGCCAGTTCGGTGCAGGTAATATAGTTTGGTGAAAGTCCAGACCCGGCAAAGCGTAGCGAGCAGCCGGTACTCAACCTTGGAGCCGAAGCCGCGAGGTTAGGTTTAAGCGTAGGCAGAGGAGCACGAGAGCCGCAATGCGAAAGCGTGAAGCGATTCAGCCCCGTAAGTTATATAGTGTGGAAGCCGATACCGTCCTCTAGGTCGCAGGCAGCAATGTGCAGTCGGTATGCGAGACTGCATAGGTTCCACCGGGGTCCATAGAGCGTGGCGAGCGTGCAAAGGTAGCATCTGCATACCTGGGAGGTCTGACAGGCCCCGGAGGAAATTTTTTTCGGTAAGGGCGATTGAAGTCTTGTAAATGGAGAGAACCTGACGGCCTGTCAGAAGTCGGACTGCTTCATAGTAGTGAGGAAGCCTGTGAAAGCAGGTGGAGCGAAGGGGGCAGCGGGAAATCGTTCCCGGAACGGAAACATTGAGGACACGAGAGGTCGAAATCAATGGAACAGGAAGCAAAGGGAATAAGGAACCAATCAGCAACATTTCCAACGGTGCAGGGATTGATGCACTATGTTAATGAGCAAACGCTGATGATGGAACACCGGAAACAGGCAAAGAAGAAGGCAACAGGCGTAGATGGTGTGGATAAGCCGGCCTATGACGAACATGCGGAAGAGAGCGTACGGGAACTGGTCAATAGAATGAAGAAGTTTCAGTACCGCCCGCAGGCAGTACGGCGCGCATATATTCCAAAAGGAAATGGAAAGATGCGTCCGCTGGGAATACCGGCCTACGAAGATAGACTGGTACAGGGAGTCATGGCGGGGTTATTGAATGAGGTCTATGAGGTACGCTTTCTGGATTGCTCCTACGGGTTCCGTCCGAAACGGAGTGCCCATGATGTAGTGAGGTACATCAACCAGACCATCATGACCAAGAAGGTAAATTATGTATTGGAAGCCGACATCAAAGGTTTCTTCGACAATGTAGACCATGAATGGCTGATGAAATTTCTGGCGCATGATGTACAGGACAAGAACTTCCTGCGCTATATCAAGCGGTTTCTGATTGCGGGAATCATGGAGGGGACAGAGCTGAAAGACAGCGACCGGGGGACACCGCAGGGCGGACAGATTTCTCCGATACTGGCGAATGTGTATCTTCATTATGTGCTTGACCTGTGGTTTGAGAAGGCGATAAAGCCGAAACTTCGGGGAGAAGCGTACTATGTGCGGTATGCAGACGACTTTCTGATTTTATTCCAGTACGAGAATGAAGCACAGTCGGTACTGAACACACTCAGAGGACGCCTGGAAAAGTTCTCGTTGGAATTAGCGGAGGAAAAGACAAGGATTCTGCCGATAGGGCGATTCAAGGGGACAAAGGAGGACTTTGATTTCCTTGGATTCACATTCTACAACACAACGACCAGAGGTGGGAAATACCGTCTTGGAATCCGAAGTAGCAAGAAGAAGCTAAAAGCAAAACGACAGGCAGCAAAAGCATGGCTCCGGAAGAGACTGACAAAGCCGGTAGCAGAAACAATGAAGCTACTGGCAACGATTATCCGGGGACACTGCAATTATTACGGGGTAAACGGAAACTTTCATGCGATCCAGAATTTCTGGAAGTATTTGAAATATGCCACATACCAAATGCTGAACCGTCGTGACCAAAAAGGAAAGTTGAAATATCCAAAGTTTCTGCGAATCTGGAATTACTACATTCCAGAGCCGCATTTGACGACGGATGTCTGGAATTGGAAACCGAAGGTTTCTTGAAGAGCCGTATGCGGGAAAACCGCACGTACGGTTCCGTGAGGGGCAGCGACATCCCTTCACATTGAATAATGAGAAAGGAGTGTCGAGCTGTCTACTCGACTGAGACGCATGAAAAAGAACGATTACCGGCCGCGCGTGATCGATGGGCGGGTTGAAGAATACCTATCTGCATTCGGCGCGGTCTGTATCGAGGGCCCGAAATGGTGCGGCAAGACTTGGACTTCTTCTTATCACAGCAAAAGTGAAATCCTGATCGGCGACCCTGCTGGTAATTTTCAAAACAGAAAGTTGGCAGAGCTCCAGCCCTCACTTGTGTTGGAGGGTGATACGCCGCGCCTGATTGACGAGTGGCAGGAGGTTCCGCCGCTCTGGGACGCCGTCCGTTATCTGGTGGACGAGCGCGCTGCAAAAGGACAATTCATTCTAGCTGGCTCGGCGACGCCCAATCACAAGGGCATCCTGCACAGCGGAGCCGGACGCATTGCGAAGCTGCGAATGCGCCCCATGTCGCTTTACGAATCCGGCGATTCGACCGGCAAGGTCTCGCTGCAATCTCTTTGCCGCGGAGAGCTTACGCCGGTCATGACCGGTGAAGTCAACCTCAAAAAGCTCATCGACCTCATTATACGTGGTGGCTGGCCCGGCAACCTCGGCCTTACCACAAAGCAGGCGGCGCTGCTGCCTGCCGAGTATCTGAACGCGGTCGTGGACGACGATGTGTATCGCATCGACGGCATCAAGCGTGACACCACAAAGATGCGTTTGCTATTGCGGTCTCTTGCCAGAAATGAAAGCACGACGGTGACGAACAAGACGCTGCGGAGTGACATCAAAGCTATTGATGACGAGGATATTGACGCCAACACCGTGGCGACTTATCTCGATATTTTTAGGCGCCTGTTCATTACGGATAACCAGCCGCCATTCTCGGAGAAGATTCGTTCTTCCGTCCGCGTCAAGCAGGCGGAAAAGCGCCATTTTGCCGACCCTTCTCTTGCCTGCGCACTGCTGAAGGCAACGCCGGAGGAGTTGCTGGGAGACCTTGAAACGCTTGGCTTCTTATTCGAGGCGTTGTGCGAGCGGGACTTGAAGATCTACGCGGAGAGCTTCGGAGCGAACCTCTACCACTATCAGGACTATGCCGGTCGGGAGATCGACGCAGTCATAGAGCTGTCTGACGGCAGTTGGTGCGCGTTTGAAATCAAGCTGGGGGCGAACCAGATCGACGCTGCGGCCGCAAATCTAACCAAAATCCGCGACGAGGTCGCCCGCGATGAAGATGGAAAGCCGCCCATCGTCCTCGGCGTTCTGTGCGGCCTCACCAATGCGGCCTACCGCCGAGCGGACGGAGTATTTGTGGTGCCGATCACAGCACTGAAAGATTAGCAGAAACAGCAGAGACACCGGAAGTAATCTTCCGATGCCTCTGCTGTTGTGGTTTCACACAACGTGAACCAGCGAATATTTCAATCCACGCCCCACGCCAATACATCGGGCGATAAAAATATTATAGCAGATGTGTCATGTCTTGACAAGGTAACGTTGGAATGCTATTATATTAACCAGCGAATGAACTTTGAAAAAGAACAATATAAAGTCTATTTTATTGTACTCTTCATATGGTACACTTAAACAAGAGAGCTAAAGACAGAGACAACCGATAACGCTATAAAGGAGGAGGTCAAAATTGATTAGGTTATCTTACCCTGTGGAAATGGAGATAGCCGGCAGCACGGCGATGTGGACTCGTCCGGATACCGGCGATTGTCCAGTCAGCTATCCGGCGCCGACTTATTCAGCGGTGAAGGCCATCTTCGAATCAGTTTTATGGGGACCGGATGTGGAGATCATCCCCACAAGAGTGGAGCTGTGTACGCCCATCCAATATCACTCGTATTGCACTAACTATGGTGGCCCATTACGAAGCAGCAAGGCAATCAAGGATGGAAATAACTATCAACTTTATGCGACAGTATTGATAGACGTCTGCTACAAGCTGTATGCGGAGGTAGTTCCAAACCGTATGAAAAATCAGTTGCCCGAGAGCGCGATACAGTGGGACGCAAAAACAACGTCGCCGGGACACGCCTATCAGTGTATTTTCAAACGGCGGTTGCGGAGAGGCCAATGCTATTCCATACCGACGCTTGGGTGGCGCGAGTTTACCCCCTCCTATTTGGGCGAGCGGAGAGAAATGACATCCGTACTCGTGGATATGCCAGACGTTGTGATCCCCTCCATGCTTAGGCAAGTGTTTTCCAAAGGCTACAATTCCCCAGTGTCCTATGTATATGACAATGACCTGATGATCCGAAATGGCGTGCTGGAATACCCGAAGCGGGGTGTGGCAGTATGATTAATGAGCTGTACAACCTGTCAAAAACGCTGGACGGCAGCGGGGTCGAAGTAGACGAATGGCACAGGAGGTACAAAACGCTTCCAAAAGTGACTTCCAAGGCTCCGTGCATCCGCATTTGGCTCGATGGCAATGGCATGGTATGCGGGTTGGAGAGCTTATCACCTGAACACGCAAGCTTACTTCGCAAGTTTGGGGACAATCAAAGCAGTTTTCCTGCCTTTAACATCAGTTCACTGTATCGCGTTACCTCACCGGACGTCATTACGGAGCTTGAGAGCATAAGCTCAGGAAAGTCAAAGCCGGATGTGGATAAAATTCAAACATGGTGTACCAACGATAACTGGATCAAGGGTGCGCCTGGGCAGGTCAGGCGCAGCATGAACGATTGTTCCAACGAGCTTGTTGAACTTTGCAAATTGGATAGTCAAACAGATATTATTGCTGCTCTGGCTGAACTTTGCCGAAAAGCTGGAGACGGCTTCCGCGCTTCACTTGAAAAATGTATATTAACTAAGTTGAGTAAACAGGAAGATGTGCCCCTGGCGCTTTCATTGCTGTTCCATGCCGGTTCTGAACGCAAGGAACATTCAAAAGATACCGGAAACAAAATTTCTGTGATTTTGGATGTTGAAAATTGGGCCCAATATGGGCATCCGGTTGCCAGCGAGTATACAACGATTCGGATTAACGCCTTACTTATAGCTGGAAACGGATCGAGTGATGAAGTTGTCGAAACACAGCAGACCGACGCCTTCGGGACGCCCTTTGTAAACCCAGATGAACCCATGCCGAGCGTGAAGCTCTCCGGCTTTGAGGTAACGCTTCGCTCCATGTTTGACGGTCAACCCTGTCAATACCGCTATGAACAGATCAACGACGGATCATATCCCATTGCAGCAGAAAACCGCTCATCAATCAAGAAGGCGCTGGAATGGATCGCGCGGCCTTCGAACCGGCAGATAACATGGGTAAAGGTCGATAAAAACGAGATTGCATTTGTTTATCCATCAAGGCTTCCCGACGTACCGCCGAGATTCGCGTCGATTTTCGGTCGGGAGCAAACTGCTGAACCCAAACAAACGGAGGCCAGATTTGAAAGCGTCGCAAAGACCTTTGCGAAAGCGTTCCAGGGTATTCCGCCGGAGCAAAAACCCGATATGATGCAGATATTTACTATCAGTAAAATAGATAAAGCCCGCTCCAAGGTGCTTTTTACCCACAATTCCACACCGGAGCAGCTGATGACAGCCGCCGAAAGCTGGTTGGCGGGGTGTAAAAACTTACCTGCGCTCGACGACGGTGAGCCGGACACGCCATTCCCGCTGGAGGTGCCGGATATTCTGAACGCCGTGTGGAAACAGGACGGAGAACGGGCGGACGGCAAAACGCCGGTCAAGCGAATGAAGTATTATCAGGGTATGGAGCTGCTTCTTGACGCTCTGCCGCCGTCGGCGATCCAAATCTATTTGCATTTTGCTGTCGAAAACTCTGCCGGACTGTTTATGCGCCTCGGATACCTGCTGCACAGTGGAAAGAAACTTGACGGAAAGAGCGAGTATAAGAAGCTGAAAGACAGAAAGACAGCAGCCGCTCAATCGCTTTCCGTCATAGGGCTGCTTTTATACAAATGTAGAGAAAGGAAGGAAAACTATATGGACGAACTCGCGTTCCTGCTCGGCCAATGGCTTCATGTGTCGGACGAGCTTCACACGCTTTACTGTGTCGTGAAGCGGGACGGAGACGTTCCACCGCAGCTTGCGGGTAGCTCATTGCTTGTAAGCGCCGGTGAAATGCCCTACCAAGCACTGGCTCAGCTGTATTCCCGGATGAATCCGTTTACATCTTGGGCAAAGCAATATCGGCATCAAAACATCGAAATACCAAACAAAGAGAGCTGGAGAGCCGGATGGTTGCTGAACCTGTTCGAAATGCTTGCGAATAAGATCATACCGCAGATGGACAAGGCCGTGCGCTTCGGCGATTTTGAAAAGGCAAAGCTTTACATCGGATACATGGCGTCGCTCCCTAAAAAAGAGAAGTCCGAAATTTCTGATAATAACGAAACAGGAGGCACTGGAAATGAGCAATGAGATCAAACGTGCAACAGGCTTTTTGGTTATTGAAGTTGTGAATTCCAACGCGAACGGCGACCCGGACAGAGAATCCGACCCGCGCCAGCGTTCAAACGGAATTGGCGAAATCTCTCCGGTATCTTATAAACGCAAGCTTCGCGACCTGCTTGAGGATCACGACAGCGTTTTCTTTAAGAGTCTGCCTGAGAAGTTTCAACGCGATGCAGACCGTTATTGCATCCTTGAATCCCGTGGCCGGGACAGAAAAGCGATTCAAGGCGAAATGGCGAAGGATATCAAATCGTTTGACCAGAAAGAATTTCTTGACAGCCCATTTGTCAGTAAGTACTGGGACGCTCGTGTCTTTGGCAATACATTCCTTGAAGAAGGCGCAAACAAGGGCTTTATCAAAACCGGAGTTGTACAGTTCGGCGTTGGAATATCAATTTCTCCCGTGGAGATCGTGCGGCACACGAATACGAACAAAGCTGGTGTTCAAGAAGGCAAAAACGCAGGTATGGCGCCGCTGGCTTTTCGCATCGTAGAGCACGGTGTATATTGTATGCCTTTCTTCGTGAATCCCAACTTCGCACAGAAGACAGGTTGTACGGCAGAGGATATCGAGTTGCTGAAGCTGCTCATTCCCAAGGCCTATGACCTGAACCGGTCCGCCGTCCGCCCCGATATACGTATCCGCCACGCGTGGTACATAGAGCATAAAAACGCGTTGGGGAGCTGCCCTGACTATATGCTTTTCGAGGCGTTAACGCCGACCCGCATCGGGAACGCCGGCGATCCGTCAACAAGCTGGGCTGACTACTGCGATCAAACCGCCCTACCGGAGGAGTTGCTTGCAAAGGTCAGCTCCGTGGTAGATCTGATCACACTATGAATTACTTTGCGCACAGCCCGAAAGACGGCGTTAAAGCGCAGACATACGCCGCGCATATTCGCGGCGTATGTCATTTGGCGGATCGATTCGGGCGGGAAGCGGGCAAATACTCAAAAAGCGACGGAGAAGCGCTTCGCCGGCTTGTGGAGAAAGCTGCGGAGTATCACGATATCGGAAAGCTTGACGAGAAGAATCAAGCCGTTTTGTCCGGAAAGGTCAAGGCAAAATCATTACCGGTCAATCATGTGGACGCCGGAGCCGCACACTGGCTTACGCAGAGCTCTCTTTCTCCGCTGGCCGCATCAGCGATACAGGCTCATCACATTGGGTTTCCTGATTATTCCGAGGAATACAATAAGGGCGATCGTATGTTCCGCGATCTCGCCATCGCGGCTGATATTGACAAAAAGCTATCGTCATATGAAGCTGTTCAGTCCTCTACGATCGGACACTTGTATGCTGACAAAGCTGAGATCAAACCGCAGGGAGATCCGTCGATGTTCATGCGGATGCTGCTGTCCTGTCTTGCCGACGCGGATCACACAAACACGGCACAGCATTATGGGCAATATCCGGCAGATGAACAGATTGTGGGCTTGCGGGCCGAAGAACGGCTGGCACAGCTTGACGCGTGCATAGAGACCCTGCGTGTGGATAGCGCTTCAACGACACGTAATGAGCTGCGCAATCAAATGTATCGCGAATGCCGAGATACCAGTATGACTTCGTGGATAAGTTCCTGTGACAGTCCGGTCGGCTCGGGTAAGACGACTGCTGTGATGGCTCATTTGCTCAGGCAGGCACAACAGCGCGGCCTTCGCCGAGTTTTTGTGGTGCTGCCCTTCACCAATATTATCCGGCAGTCAGTGGAGACATACCGAAAGATGCTTGTCCTTCCGGGCGAAAACCCGGAGGAAGTAGTCGCCGAGCTGCATCACAGGGCGGACTTTGAAAGCGAAGACGCCCGTCATTTGACGGCGTTGTGGCGTGCTCCGATCATTGTAACGACGGCAGTGGCTTTTTTTGAAACGGTCTCGTCAAATTCCACCGCCACACTACGCCGCTTGCATGAATTGCCAGGCAGCGCCATTTTTGTTGACGAATCCCATGCCGCACTACCTGCGCATCTTTTACCGATCGCATGGCGCTGGATTCGGCTGCTGTCTAATGAGTGGAGCTGTTATTGGGTGCTGGCCTCCGGTTCGCTGAGCCGTTTCTGGACGGTCAGAGACATTGTCGGCGATGAGATTGATACCGGCGTTGCTGAGATCGTCAGTGATAAAACCCGCTGCAAGCTGTCGTCGTATGAAATTAACCGTCTTAGCTACCGGCATGATATGACGCCAAAGAACACGACGCAGCTAGCCAAATGGATTCCTTCTTTTCCCGGCCCGCGACTTGTAATCATGAATACAGTTCAAAGCGCCGCTGCTCTGGCAGAACACCTCTCAAACCACGGCGGCAGGAAACAGGTGGAGCACATTTCAACTGCGTTGACACCGGATGACAGAGATGCTGCTTTGGAACGTGTTAAGTCCAGACTAAAGGATAAAACAGATACGGACTGGACCTTGGTGGCGACTTCCTGTGTGGAAGCCGGTATGGATATCTCCTTCCGCACGGGCTTTCACGAGCTGAGCTCCCTGTCCTCTCTGCTGCAGGCCGCCGGCAGGGTCAACCGGGAAGGCGAGTTCGCAGACGCGGAGATGTGGACTTTCCAGATCGTTGAAGACGGTATGTTGAAGCTGAATCCTGGACTAAAACAGACCGGAAACGTCCTGAAAAGCTATTTGGACAAAGGAATGCAAATCTCTCCCGCTCTGACCACAAAATCTCTTTCTGATGAAATTGCGATGTACGGGCTTGGCGGTAAAAACAGGCGCTTGATTGAAAGCGAGAAAGTGCAAAACTTTATACGCGTAGAACGTGACTTCAAGGTCATTGATTCCGATACAAAGCTGGCAGTCGTGGATGAAGGGCTTATCGCTAGACTGCAGAGCGGAGAAATAAACTGGAAGGAACTGCAAAGAGTATCTGTGCGGATATCCAAATACAAGCTGCTTGAACTGGGTATGCCAAAGATTATCGATGACATTTACCTCTGGAATCTTGAGTATGATCGCTTTCTCGGTTATATGGCAGGAGTAATTAAGCGCAAGCAGTACAACGGCGAGGCGATCATTGTATAGCATGGCATACACAAAAGGTCGGGCGCCCAATATGGGCGCTCGACCTTTTGCGCAGCGTTTCCCATCTATAACACAATCCCCGCTATGTATCTGACTTCAATTTCATGCCCCGTCGCCGTGCGATCCGCACGGGCAAACCTCGCGCGTCGTATGGTCTTCATGTTCTTGACCATCTGTCCGCCGACCGAGCCGGCCTGACGGGAGGTCAGATCGCCGTTATAGCCCTGCTTGAGGTTCACGCCAACCTCGTTGGCGGCTTCCATCTTAAACTTCTCCATCGCGGCCTTCGCCTCGGGGACAACGATCTTATTATTCGATCTAGCCATAGTGTGAAATCTCCTTATCCATTTGTTTTGTTCTGAATCTTCTTTTCAGACCCTTTGCGTTTGCAGTAATAGTATCGTAATTCTGAAAAAAAATATAAGTGTCAAAAGCTTGAAAAAACAATGGTACCAAATCATCAACGGAGGATTTCGGATGTCCGGCAGATGATAGAGGAGTGATTTCTTGTAAGGAGCCTTGCTACCGAGCGGGAATTGTCCGCTGCTTCAACGGATTTGTCATGATCATAAAAAAAGGTAAACGCCGAATGGCGGGCCGCGAAAAACGGTCCGCCATTCGGCGTTTGAAAGTTAGGAAGAGAAACCCATTGGCTGGATGCTGGCAGTTTAAGGCTTAGCCGGCGCTTCCGCTCTCCGGCGATTCAGATAACTCGGACGGTGAGCCGGCTGAGGCAGGAGCTTCACTTTCGACAGCGGAGGCGCTGCCGTTCGCATTAACGGATTCCGGATCGACATCCGCGGAAGTTCCGGTTTCCTCGCTGTCAAGCAGGGTGGCGACCGGAAGCTCCTCAATTTCCTCCTCAGTGCGCAGTACCGGAACGACGTAATCGCGTGGAATCCAGTCGTTGGCGACCGGCCGTCCGCCGTGCAGGGTGAGGGTATAGTCGCCCTGCTCGGTTGGACCAAGGGGCAGGCGGGTGACCTCTTCCCCTTTGTAGTAAATGATCAAATCACCGGAGACGGTGCGCGGAACACCGGGATCAGGAACCTCGGCAAAGGTGACCGCGACATAATAGCGTTTGGTACGGGTATCCGAGCTCTTAATCCAGTTGGTGCGGAAGGTGATGCCGGCTTCCCTAATGGCGGGAGCATTGGGGTCTTTTGACTCAAAGCCATAGGTGAAATGGCCGGATTCGAGCGCCATTTTATCGGTGATCGTTCTGTCCTCGCGGTTTCGCAGCGCATAATAAATAGTGGAGCCATATTCAACATAGGCGCCCTTGAACTCACAGCCGTTGATGGTCGAAATGGTGCCGTCTTCATTTTCGGCCTGCGCCCACGGGGCCACCCGGGAAATATTGTACCGGTCGTAGTCAAGCTCGCGGTCTGAAAAAACGTAGCTTCCGATATTTTTGGTATAAAAATGATAGGCCTGCTCGTCGTCATCGTATTTCAGACCGTCAATCCGGGTCAGCATGCTGCCGTTTCTTCTGTAAAGATAGGTGCTGGGCGAGGCGGCAAAGGTCATGATGCCATGGTGATTGAATTCCTTGGTGCCGCCGTTGAAGAAGAACAGCTCGGCGTCGGGATAAAGCGCTCCGATTTCTTCGTTGTACTCCACCGTATTGCCCAGAAGGATATCGTCCTGATCATTGGTATTGACGGTGAAATAATTGTCGTCGCTCATACCGAAGAAATAGAAAACATCCTCTCCGTCGGTGCCGAGGTCTTCGAAGTTATATCGCCGGTAGTCCTCGTCCAGCCGGAGCAGCTCGTCCCTGTCCTCCATATCCTCCACGTCCACCCGGGAGCTGGTCTTTTCCGGTCCTACCGTGGTATCGATAAAGAGGGTGCATTCGTTGTCCTTATTGGTGATGCCATATTTGCCCTTCTTTGAGAGGGTGACATCTCCGAAGATGGTATAGCGGCTGGTCCAGTTGTTCTTCTCGACAATATTGATTGCGAGAAAATAATAGAAACCATACTTCCCGTATGCATAGGAACGTTTCTTGACAATTTCGATGCTTTCAACCTTGTCTGCGTTTTGGCTAAAATCGGTCTTGATATGGATGTTTTCAACCGCATCAGGATCAGTAATCGGATGCTCGCCGCCGAACTTGTCTACGCCGACCAGCATATAATAGGCGGTTTCGCCATAGCCCACATTGGAAGAAGTGCCGAGGTCGCTGCTTGCGCGCCCGACGTAGCCCTCATCGTTTTCAACCATTTTTGTGCTGTCGACGTGATGAACCAAGGTAACGGTACGGATGCCCCTGTCATTTGTAGTGTCATCTTCACCGCCAAAAATCAAGGGAACATTGGCGCCGAGATCAAGCGACGCCATCATCTTGTTATCGCTGGCACGGAAAATCTCAATCACACCATCCGCAAGCATTAACCCCTGCGCATCATCGGTTGTCTGAAGCTTGAGAAACCACTTGTTGCCGGAAGAGGATGAGGTTTCAAATGGCTCATAGCTCAGGATCAGATAATCAAAGGGATTAAAATCGTTTTCGCCGGTTGGAGTGTAGGTTACAATATAGTCTTCAGGATCAAAAAGATCTATGCCAGTTAAGCTGGTATTACTGCCATTGGCGAGTGCATAATAGATTGCTTCTCCATATTCCACAGTGGGGGAATTCGAGCTGGCGCCGGAAATCGATTTTACGACTCCCTCAGCGTTGCGCCGCTGGGCCCAGGTTGCGACTCTTGTAAAGGGACGGGGAACACTGTCTGTCGTCAAAGTGATACCGCGTGCTGTCAGATCAAGCGTGGCTTTCTCCCCATCCTTATGTATGAGCTTGAGTGTTCCTGTCACAGCAGCATCTTCCTCGCCGCTTTCCTGAGCAGCCAGTACAAGCTTGACATACCAACGCTCTCCGCCCGAATATTTTCCGGCGACCAGTTCGCAGGAGGAAACCTGCGCGGAGTCGCATTCGACGGTGTAGTCCTCCGGCACGATGTAATCAGGGCTGATGATATCGCCGCTGTTGTCACGCAGAATGAAATAGATCGTCTGCCCGAACGGGAAAAAGGAGGACGACGAGCTGGTTCCGTTCTGCGCGATCAGGGTATCGCCGTCTTTGATATACTGGGGGGCGGTGGAAGTTTTGGTAACGATTCGCTCCGATCCGGTCAGAGCGCCGGTGCGCAGCGCCAGGGGATAGTTCCCGTCCTTGGGGGCCATGGAAACGCTGATTCCCAGCTCACTGCTCGTGATGCGGAAGCTGCCGTCGACCGGCAGGGATTCGGGCGCGCCGTCCGGCTTATCGATGAAGGTGACCTGAATCCACCAGCGCGAGGCGGATGCGCTGGTCGGCTTGTAAACCAGTTCGACCGACTTGACCGGATCAAACGCCTCGGTGCCTTTGGTGTAGGAACAGCTATATTTTTCCGGGGTGAGCTCGTCGAGGCCGGTGATGTTGGAGCTCCCTGCCGCGCGCACCGGATAGTAAATGACATCGCCATACTGGAGCGCAATGCAGTCGTTTTTGCCAAGGGTGGAGATATATCCGTCGCTGCCCATGCCCTGCGCCTGCGTGCCAAGATTGTCCACCACTGTATCGGTTCTGACCGTTACCACCGCGAGCGGGTAGTTTCCGTCCCTGGGAGCCATGGAAACGTTGGTCGCCGGATCGGATGCGGTGATGGTGAAGGCGCCGTTCAGATCCAGTTTGGCGGGTGCTCCGGCGGGCTTGTCGATCAGAACGGCTTTGATCCACCAGCGGGAGGTGGTTTCGGTGTTCCTGTCGTAGACCAGCTCGATCGATTTGACGGCGTTAAAGGGTTCTTCACTGCCAGGAGTATAACCGCAGGTATATTTTGACGAAGTCAGATCGTCGGCCGCGGTCAGGTAGGAGCTGCCAGTGGTACGAACCGCATAATAGAACACACCGCCGTATTCCAGCGCCTGACATTGGGTTTTGCTCATCGTGGAGATTACGCCGTTTGTCCCCTTGGACTGCGCTTGAGTGGCAAG
>Ga0129314_1001289_pt1 | contig 18200 bp, 21 predicted proteins | sample O1111metagenome_FD_94431 | JGI IMG/M metagenome (GOLD analysis project Ga0129314, IMG submission 94431) | Orangutan individual fecal microbial communities from fecal samples from Wisconsin, USA - O1111 metagenome | ecosystem: Host-associated > Mammals > Digestive system > Large intestine > Fecal... | reverse complement strand
GTGCGGTGTCATTATAGGGAGATTTCTTTATTGGGCAGTTTAGCGCGGCACGCCGTGGCTATTTTGTCGGCGGGGTGTGGCTATTTCCCCGTGCACGTGTGGCTCTGTGAGCGGAATTTACAGTTCTCCTTTACGAGATTACACTAGTTCGCCAAGGCGCTTTGTGACGTTCCGACCACGGCAGTTTTAAGCATTTCGGCCGCGGCGTTTTTCTGCGATTCCCTGATTTCAAGAACGAGCGCGTCAAACTTATCAGGATCGATAAGATGGCTGAGCTCAATGCCCCTGGTGCTCAGCACCTTCTCATACGCCCTGGCGTACGCGGCGTACTTGCAGACAGACTGGTACAGATCGGTAATGCAGTCTACGGCGTCGAGGAATCGATCCTGCATTTCCTCATCACATTGATAACCACGAAGGAGATAGCCCGCGTCGTCAAAGTCGCAGACAGCCGCGTAAGCATCAGTAAGGTCAGCCATCATCTCAGACTGCTTAAGCCCGATCTGGGGCGCGCGTTCCTTTTCCGCGTTCAGATCCTCGTTCTCGGCGGGGAGAACGACAGTGTTGAGCTGGTCCAGATGTTCCTTAACGATTTCACGAAACGTTTTCATATTTGAAACCTCCTAAAATATGGATAATTGAACTTATTGAAAATTACTCGATGCGAACTCACTGTTGACAGCATCCCGGAGCTCTTCCATGAGCGTAAGCAGCCGCTTCGCTCGTTCCTGATCGCAGTCGCTGCGGAGAAGAACTTCAACTCTGTCGATCGCTTCCTTCAGATACACCACTCGTCTGATCGTATCCGAGTTTTCAGTATCGATCTCGAACACGTAGACCGTGTTATGGGTGTTTGCCGTCAGTTTGCCGTCTTTGATCTCTACTGAACCGGAAGTCGTGCTCACCGTGGCATAGTCGTTTATCTCGAAAACGATGCGCTGCCTGTTGTGAGAGGCTTCTATGACTTCGATGACCCCGGACATGCCGACGAGATCATCCCGCCAGTCCTTCGCGTCTTCATATAACTTCATCTTGTGCGTGACAGACACCAGTCTGCCAAAATGGATAGAAATAATACCAGGCATGAAAACACCTCCTTATGCCGTCAGTCTCGCTAATGCCTCTGCCTTGCGGGCCTCTTGCTCATAAAACCGCACAACAGCCTGGTCAGGGGGCAGCAGTAATCTGGAAAAATCCCCGTCGATATACATGCGGCTGATGTCCGTGCAGCGTGACAGCGCGACGTAAAGCTGGCTGGCTTCCCAGATGCTGTTAGCCGAAATATTGACCGAATCGAACGTAGCGCCCTGAGCCTTGTGAAACGTGCAGGCCCACGCCAGCGCCAGAGGAAACTGCGTGTAGTTTTTCCACTCATAAGGCGTGATGTCGATTTCCATTCTCAAATCATCCATCCAGACACGGACAAACTCCAGATCTTTATCGATGCTGACGACAACGCCTCGGGAACCGTTACAGAAACGCCCATCCCGGTCATTGACGACCGTCATCACAGGCGCTCCTGGTTTTAAGCGCAGCGTCTGCCCGACTAGCATCCTGCTTTTTCTGAGCTTCGCGGGATTCGTAATGCGGGTCTCAATCTCGACTGCCTTACCGACTATCTTGTCCAGTTCCCTGTTATTGATGAAGTCAGCCTCATCTTTTGTGCCGCAAAGCGTACATACGTTCGGCACAGGCTTCTTCGCGCAATGATCGAGGATCCATCTCCGTCCCAGGCCGTCCGGGTCGCCGCGGCGGATATAATCCAGAGCTTCCGCGAGATCCCGGTCCCTCTGACGCATGACCTGCCTGAGTTCGAGCATACGAAGCCCAAGATCCTGCCACTCCGGACTCAAAAAGGCATAACCATCAGGGTTATCCGGGTAGAGCGACAGCCACTCCGCTCTGTCTTCAGAGCAGATGACAGGGGCGATTTGAAAAAAGTCGCCGCAGCATACGACTTGGACGTGGTGCCCAGTACGGTATTCCTCCTCGCGCAGAAACTCGATGACCCGTTTGAAGACATCGGCGCGGACCATGGAGATCTCGTCTATGAGCAGAGTATCGCAGTCATGAATGCGCTTGTATTTCTTCAGTCTGTACATGTCGCCTTGTGTCATGAGATCCCAGCTAGTGTCATCAAAGGCACAGTCGTTCGGCGACAGGATCCCGTCCTCTTCGAACGGCACATTGAAGGTACTGTGAAGCGTTCTTCCATCCAGATGACGCGCGGCGATCTTCGTCGGCGCGGCAACGAGCACAGACTTGGAAGCAGCGCGGGAAAGATCCATAAACCTGCGCAGCAGGAACGATTTACCGGTGCCGGCGGAGCCGGTAAGGAAACAGTTTTCCCCCGACAGAAGAGACTTCAGCGCCTCCGACTGGTCATTGTTCAGCCCCGCTTTCGTGTTAATGGGGATCTCAGGGATACGCAGCGACATCGCAACGTTCAGCCGATTTCGGTTTTCTGTAATGATTTCGGTAAATTTTTTCATATTTTCTTCGACTCCTTTTTGTCTACTGTGTTAGTCATACAGTCTTGAGATACGCTTGTTTGTGGTGCGTTTTAAAGACACAGACGAGAGAAGAGCCGTGTTTCAACATTTCAATCTGACAGATCTCACGATCTGCACCTTCACCCTGACCTGATCTGAACGAACGTTTTTCCCGATAGAACAGCATAATTTCCAGTCCGCCTGAAATACCGATTCCCGTTTTGATGCCTGCTTCAATGACTTCGACCGCTTTGCCGATTTCGCCAAACTGTTATCGCGTCCTTTCGCAATATTGAGCGGGCCGGGCAACGCCAGCCGGACACGCACGAATCTCACAAATCAGTGTGTTGGCTGCCGCTGGCGTGTCACTCGCCCGCCGCACTTATAGTTTACTACGGGGCATTGTTGCGAAGGATGCAGTTACTTTCTGGTTTTAATGATTGGTTTTAGACTTTTATGCAAAACATGGGGGGAGCCACCAGGGTAACCAGCGGACACCCACTTGATTTCAACCCCTCATGATTGGTTTTGATCTTATTGATTGGTTCTGTTCCGCACATCGCGCAGCCGCAGGAGGGGGGAGGCGGCGCCCCGCGGCTGTTTCACCGGCAGAGCGCCGCACTGACTGGTCCTTTGAACTATCCGGAAATTCCGGATAGTTGCCCGTTTTAATACTCGCAGAAGCAGAAACCTCCCTCATGAATACAATAATCGACGGCCCATCCATCTTTGTCCCGAGCGGAAAATTTAAGGAAACACTGCTTTAATGAGCCTGATGACCTGTCGAGGAATTTCGTCTGGCAAGGAGAAGCGAGGAGGCATAGTGGTGCTATGGTGACGACGCGAAGCTAGTCCTTTCGGGCGAGCTTCGACGCAGCCAGGCGGAGAAAGACCCGACAGGGGCGGGCGAATTAATCAGCGTCTCCTTAATTCGCTAAGAGTTTGAAATGACGATCTCGTATATAAAAGGTATCTGGCTCATCGCTGCACATATTGGCGATACAATGCGCGCATTGTGGAACCTAGAGTTTTTTTGTTTTACAAGTTGAGGCGTTGATGATAATTTTACAAATAACATTTGTGTTTTTGCTAAAAACAACAATGTAGCGAATGTCGTTTGTCTTTGCAAGACAAGCCGAGACCAAGGAGGCGGGTAAGATGAGATTACGCCGTTCTATTGCGTGGACGCGTGGTGATCAGCCGGACCGCGCGCGTCGCCAGATCGCCAGCGTTTGCGACGCCGTTTGTATCGACCTTGAAGACGCGGTCATGCCGTCGTCAAAACCTGCTGCGCGCAAAGGCGCTCTGGAGATGCTGACGAAATGGGATTTTCGCGGGAAAGAGCGCATCGTTCGCGTCAACGGGACTGATACGCCCGATTATGCGATCGACATGAGAGAAGTCATCGAGCCCGGATTGCCCGACGCGATCCGGCTGCCCAAGTGCGAGACAGCGGAAGATGTGCGGCGCGTCAGCAGTGATCTGGCAAGGATCGAAAAAAAACACGGCCTACCCGAAAACAGCATCGAGATCATTGCCATGATCGAGTCACCGCTTGGTGTCCGCAACGCCTATGAGATCGCCTCAAGCTGTGCTCGCGTCACGGCCATCAGCATCGGCATGGAAGACCTGACGGCAGAAATGGAAGTTGAGCGCAGCTATGAAGCGGGCACGACCGATCTGCTGTATGTGCGGCAGAAGTTTGTCCTCGATGCCAAAGCGGCCGGCGTGCAGGCGATCGATTCGGGCTTCAACAAACTGTGCCCGCTCGAGTTCAATCACGATTACAACCGCGAGTCCAGCCGCATGGGATTCAGCGGTCGCTCTGTGCGCGACGGGGAGCAGGCGGCGATCGCCAACGATTATTATCGACCTTCGGAAAAGGAAGCAGACTGGGCCAGACGCACTGTCGCCGCATATGAAGAAGGCCAGGAGACCGGCAACAGCGACCTGTATGTGGACGGACGGCACCTGTGCGCGGCCGCGTTCCACAAGGCGCAGCGCATCATGGCCAGGATGAAGCTGATCGCGGAAAAAGAGGCTCTTTACAAATAAGGCTGCAAAAAGCGTCTTGGGCGCTTTAAGCGTAATAGAGGCAAGATAATCTTTATAGGGGAGGTCTTTTTGAATGAGTAAAGGAACCATTGGCAAGATCCTTGTGGCAGCGTGCGTGATCGGCGCGGCCGGGTATTTTTTCGTCGGACGTGACGCCGGCAGCAAACCGGAAGCGAATAAGCCGGCGGCTACAGCGCAGAAACGCACGGATATGATCTTTGCGCTCAACGCCGAGCCGAGCGGGCTGGATCCGAACAATACGTGGGATACGGTTTCTGCCGTGCCACAGGCAGCAATCTACGAAACGTTGATAGCTGAGAAAAACGGCGACTCGCTGACGCTGGAACCGTGTCTGGCCGAGTCCTGGAAAATTTCGGATGACGGAAAGGAAGTTACATTCAAGATTCGTAAAAACGTTAAATTCCATAACGGAGATACGATGACGGTGAAGGATGTTGCCTTTTCGATCAATCGCGCTATTCAGTCGCCATACACAAAAGTCGTAACGTCAACGATGAAGGAGATGCAAGTCGTAGACGACGATCATGTGAAACTGATCATGAAACACCCCTATCTGCCTGTCCTGAACGTCTTTACAAGCGCAACACTTTCGATCGTCAGTGAAAAAGCGGTCAAGGATTGTGAGGCACAGGGCAAAGATTTTGCACGTAATCCGTGCGGAACGAATGCGTATCAGTTCGTTGAATGGAAAAGTGGCGAGAAGATCGAACTGAAACGTTTTGACAATTACTGGAGAGCCCTTGCCCCGTGTGAGAAGTTCACGTTCAAGATCATTACCGATTCCACTACAGGCGGCATCGCTTTGGAAAAAGGCGAGATCGACATCCTTTATGCGCCGGCGCGCAGTGACAAGATGCATCTTTCTTCTGTCCCTGGCTTGACGTGGAACAGTATTGCCGGTGCTGGGTTTAGTTTCGTTGCCTTCAACTGTCTTGATGAAAAATCGCCGTTCCATGATGTGCGCGTCCGTCAGGCTGTCGCTCATGCTGTGAAAAAAGAAGACGTTCTGATTGCAGCGGTGAACGGTTTGGGCACGCTGATCGAATGTCCCCTTTCACCGATGATCGCTGGATATGATAAAACGTTCAAGTTCTGGGAGTATGACATCGAAAAAGCGAAAAAACTTCTTGCAGAGGCAGGATATCCGAACGGGTTCTCATGCAAGATGAAAATCAACCAGCAAGCTATTTATAAAAAAGCAGCTGAGGCCCTTCAGGCACAGATGCGCGTAGTTGGTATCGACATGCAGATCGAGCTGATGGAGCGCGGCGCGTTCCTGAGAGACGTTATGGGGAAGATGGATTACGTTGTTACGACCTCGCTTTCTAATGCTTCTGTTCAGGATCCTGATTTTGAGGTTCATCGTCGCTACAGCAGCAAAGTAATTGGCAATTCGATGAATTTTACTGGGCTTTCCGATCCTCACATCGATGAGATCCTTGACGCTGCACGCTATTCACTCGATCAGAACGTCAGAAATAAATATTATCGTGAACTTTTTGATTGGATTAAAGAGCAATGCCCCGTCGTGCCGATGTATACGGCAGATATGAACATCGCGTTCAACTCTAAAATCAAAAACGTGTATGCTCATCCGGTGAACAAATATTTTGCATACTACTACGCTTGGGGCGAATAAACAGCAAGGAAACATTATACAGGGAGGCGTAAGCCTCCCTACATTGTACGATTGGAGGCAAACATGGGACGATATATCGGAAAGAGATTACTGATGATGATCCCTGTAATGTTAGGAATTACATTGTTGATCTTCTTTATCATGGAACTTGCGCCTGGCGACCCTGCGCAGCTGATACTTGGAGAAGATGCGAGCATTGAAGAGATTGTTAAGCTGCGAGAGCAAATGGGGTTGAACGATAATTTTTTTGTCCGCTACGCAAGATATATTGCACATGCCGTCCGTGGCGATTTGGGGGATTCTTATCGTACAGGTATCCCGGTAATAAGCGAAGTTGTTCAGAGATTTCCCAACACTTTCTTTCTCGCTTTCCTTGGAGTGATGCTGTCAACGTGTCTTGCCTTGCCGATAGGGATCATTTCGGCGGTAAAGCAATACTCCCTTGTCGATAATCTCAGTATGTTATTAGCACTCATTCTTACATCCATGCCTGGTTTTTGGCTTGGCATGATGCTGATATTGTCGCTGTCTCTTTATTTAGGATGGTTTCCGGCTACGGGCGTCGATACGTGGCGCAACTTTGTTTTGCCTATCATGACGGTAGGGGCTGTCAGCATGTCCACTTTGACGCGAATGACGAGGTCCACGATGCTTGAAACGATTCGGCAGGACTATATCCGCACTGCCCGAGCGAAGGGGACCGAAGAGAATAAAGTGATCGTGAGGCACGCATTGCGCAATGCGCTTTTGCCGCTTATCACCGTTATGGGGAACAACTTTGGCCATCAGCTCGGCGGCACAGTGATGATCGAAACGGTCTTCGCCATTCCCGGATTGGGCTCGTATCTGGTTACAGCGGTACGTATGAAAGATACTCCGGCAGTCATTGGCACATTGTTGATAACTTGCTTTTTGGCCAGTCTAATTAATCTTTTGGTTGATATCCTTTATGCGTTTGTCGATCCAAGGCTGAAATCTCAATATGTCAAGGTAAAGGAGAACAATAATGAAAAAAACAGACTTGCAAAAAGTGCAGGCGCGAGCAGCTGAATATGCCAAACTGAGAGAAGCAGGTATCACACCAGAACGGAAAAAACGAAGTGCGAAGATGGATTTTTTTATGCGTTTTGCTAAAAATCGTCTTGCTCTTTTTGGTGCGGCGCTGTTTATCGTTATGGCTTTGATTGCTTTTAACGCTGATAACTTTTTTGATTATGAAAGTCAGGCAATTTTCCAAAACATGTCTCAGCGTCTGCTAAAACCGTCTGCGGAACATATTTTTGGTACAGATGAATACGGCCGTGATATTTTTGTCCGTATTGTGTATGGCGCACGTATTTCACTCTTTGTAGGTTTGGGAACGGTCCTGTCGTCAATGCTGCTTGGCTGCCTTATCGGTGCTGTTGCAGCATATTATGGCGGCAAAGTTGACAATCTGCTGATGCGCACGATGGACATCTTTCTTGCAGTGCCTTCATCACTTATGGCGATTTGCGTCGTCGCCGCGCTTGGAACAGGGATCTTCAAGCTGATGATTGCTTTGGCCATTTCGGAGGTCCCACGTTTTTCCCGAGTTGTGCGAAGTTCTGTTCTTGGAACAAAAGGACAAGAATTCATTGAAGCTGCGAAAGCATGCGGTACGCGTGATTTGCGGATCATTATCCGTCATATCCTGCCAAATTCGATGGGACCGATCATCGTTCAGGCGACGACGAACGTGGCGCGTTGCGTGTTAATGATATCGTCGTTAAGCTTTATCGGACTGGGTATTCCATCCCCTACTCCCGAGTGGGGATCAATGCTTTCTGAAGGCCGAACGCTCATGCGTTATTATCCGAATTTAGTGATATTCCCAGGAATTGCGCTGATGATGACAGCGCTTTCCTTCTATTCAATCGGCGATGGCCTGCGTGATGCAATGGATCCTCGTCTGAGAAATTAGAAAGGCATGGCTGGCAATGGATAATTCATTGTTAAAGATTGAAGACTTGCAGGTGGTCTATAGCACGGATGACAGTCTTGTGTTTGCCGTTAATGGGTTGGACTTGGATTTAGCACCTGGAGAGACTCTCGGACTTGTAGGAGAAACCGGAGCAGGAAAGACAACGACAGCGCTCAGCATCATGGGGCTTTTACCTGACAGAACTGGTTTTGTCACGCGCGGCAAGATCACGCTCGACGGGCATGATATCCTTGCGTCGTCGGAGGCAGAGCTTCGCGGCATCCGCGGCAAGCTTGTGTCGATGATCTTTCAGGATCCGATGACGAGTCTGAACCCGACGATGACCGTCGGCGACCAGATCAAGGAAGTGCTGCAGGTCCATAATCCGGATGCAGACGAGGCTCAGCTGCAGGCCCGTATCGATGAGCTGATGGAGCTGGTCGGTCTGCCGGCGGCACGGAAGATCGAATACCCGCATCAGTTTTCGGGCGGCATGAAACAGCGCATCGTCATCGCCATCGCGCTGGCCTGTGAGCCCAAGCTGCTTTTGGCCGACGAACCGACGACGGCGCTCGACGTGACCATCCAGGCACAGGTGCTCAAGCTGATGCGCAACCTTAAAGAGAAACTGAACACGGCCATGCTCCTGATCACTCATGACCTCGGCGTCGTCGCGCAGATCTGTGACAAAGTCGCCATCATGTATGCCGGCGAGATCATCGAATCCGGCACGATCGAACAGATCTATACGGGCGAGCGTCATCATCCTTACACAAAAGGCCTGTTCGGTGCCATCCCCAACCTTAAGGAGAAGACAAGACGCCTGCATCCGGTCGAAGGGCTCATGCCCGATCCGACCAACCTGCCGCTTGGCTGCGCTTTTCACCCACGCTGCGCGCAGTGCCTTGAAGTTTGCCGAAACTGCGCTCCGGCAGCCCATCTCGTAGACGGCCATATGGTGAAATGTCATCTGTACAAGGAGGATCGATAACATGTCTGCTGCCAACACAACGCCCCTCCTGGAAACGCGCGATCTGAAAAAGTATTTTAAGACGCCGCGCGGTCTGCTCCACGCTGTTGACGGCGTATCGCTGACGATCCCGCGCGGAACGACTCTCGGCGTCGTCGGCGAGTCAGGGTGCGGCAAATCAACGCTTGGGCGCACAGTCCTGCGCCTGTTGGAGCCGACTTCGGGAGATATCCTTTATAACGGCGAGAGCATTGTGGGCAAAAATGCCGAGGAGATGCGCGAGATGCGGCGCAAGATGCAGATCATCTTCCAGGATCCCTACGCATCGCTGAATCCGCGCATGAACGTGAGCCAGCTGATCGCCGAGCCGATCCGTGTGTGTCACACCATCCGCGGTGAAAAGGCGATCGATGAAAAAGTCCAGGAACTGATGAAAACAGTCGGACTGGCCGAACGTTTGTACAAAAGCTACCCTCATGAGCTGGACGGCGGCCGGCGTCAGCGTATCGGCATTGCCCGCGCGCTTGCGCTCGATCCCGAGTTTATCGTCTGCGACGAGCCTGTATCGGCGCTTGATGTGTCGATCCAGGCGCAGATCCTTAATCTGATGATGGACCTTCAGGAAGAGCGCGGACTCACTTACATGTTCATCACCCATAATCTGAGCGTCGTCAAACATATCAGCAGCCAGATTGCCGTGATGTATCTCGGTCAGTGCGTTGAATGGGCCGACGTGGACGAGATCTTCGAAAACCCCAAACATCCGTACACCCAGTCGCTGCTTGCGGCGATCCCTGTCGCCAGCGTATCGGAACGGCATCGCGAGATCGAGACCATTCAGGGCGAGGTGACTTCACCGATCGACCCCAAGCCCGGCTGCCGCTTTGCCCCTCGTTGTTCGAAAGCAACGCCGGCCTGTTATGAAGGCACTCTGACGCTTCGCTCCGTTTCTGAAAGACACTCTGTTGCCTGCCGGTTGTACGAATAGGGGAGCCTGCTATGAAATTCTGCGTCAGTCAATACAACGCGAAAGGGCTGTCACAAACATCAAAACTTCCGGATTTCGTATATCTGTGCGATTCAACGCTGCGCGACGGCGAGCAGGCGAACGTAAAATACACTTCTGACGAGAAGATCGAGATCGCGCGCCGCCTCGATGATGCAGGCATTTCCGAGATCCAGGTCGGTTCGCTGCGAAGCCCGCAGTATATCGCCGAGGCAAAGGCGATCTGCGCTCTTGGCCTCAGGGCGAGGATCGAGATCATGACACGGGCGACCATGCCGGCATGGCGTGACGAGGTGACGCAGGCGGTCGACTTTGGCGCGGACGTAGTCCACTCAATGCTGCCCCTGTCGCACTGGCTGCGGGGAGCGTATGGGCAGGAACTTGACGACGAGGCCCTGCTGGAACGTGCTGCCGCAGTCATCGGCACCGCTCACGAACGCGGCGCGAAGTTTGTGAATATCTCGCTGCTGGACGCGACTCGCACCGGTGAGGAGTATCTGAAAAAGACTGTTCAGACGCTCGCTCTTGCGGGGGCCGAACGTATTTGTCTGGCCGATACGGCAGGCTGCGCCACGCCGGCCGGGATCACTTACCTTGTTGAACGCTGCGGCAACTGGCTAGACGAGGTGAAAAAACGAGACGACGTGATCCTTCGCCTTCATCTGCACAACGATTTCGGCCTTGTCATGGCAAATAGCGCGGCCGCGGTGTCTGCCGGTGCAAATACGCTCGACTGTTGTGTCAACGGCACGGGCAAGCGCGCCGGCAACGCCGATACTGTTCAGCTGGCTGTGACGCTCAAGGCCCTGTACGGCATCGATACCGGCGTCGATCTGACCAAACTGTTCGAGCTGGCTAAATTTGTCGAGAAGACGGCGGGTGTCCCGATCCCCGCGAATATGCCTTTTACCGGCGAACTGGCCTTTGCTGACGACAGCGAGAGCCACATCCGCGGTCTGATGAAAAACACGTTTGCCTTTCAGGCGATCGACCCTGAAAAAGACTGGGGCAATCCTAGGCGTATCCTGATCGGCAAGAACAGCGGCCTTTCGGCTCTGGAATTGAAGCTTTCTCAACTCGGTCTGCCCCTCTTAACGAAAGAGAACATGCAGCAGCTGCTCGATCAATGTCATGCCCGTGCTCAAGAACTCCCCAAAGGCGCGTGGCTGACAGACGAAGAAATAGCGAAGCTCAGCGCTGAGATCGCTTGAGCGCGGTCAGGCGACTGGCTATAATACAAAGGAGAACCACTTATATGAAGACAACATTCAGAGACCTTCTGAATTCCGGGAAGAGATTCATCGGCACCTACGTCATGTCGCCCTGCGATAGTGATATCGAAGTGATGAAGCTGGCCGGCGTCGATTTTGTCATTATCGACATGGAACACGAGCGCATGACGTTCACCGAGGTGATGGGGCTGATCAAAACATGCGAAGCCTGCGGCATGGCAACAATGGTGCGCGTGCCGGGCGTGAACGGAGATTACATCAAAAAGGCGCTCGACATAGGGGCGTCGGCGATCAAGATCCCCGACGTTTCCACCGCCGAAGAGGCGAAGGCTGCCGTCGCGTTCTGCAAATATCCTCCGGAAGGTGTGCGCGGCGCGTGCCCGTTCGTGCGCTGCAATGATTACGCCACAAGCGATCGGGCAGCCTGTTATGCCCGAGCCAACAAGGAAGTGGTCGTTTCCGTCATCATCGAAGGCGTTGAAGGCGTGAACAATATGGAAGCGATCATCGCGACTCCCGGTCTTGACACGATCTCGATCGGACATGTCGACCTTTCGGTCGCATTGGGAGTGCCGGGGCAGGTCCATCATCCCCGTGTGCTTGAAGCCGTGGAAAACTGCGCCCGCCTGTGCGAAAAATACGGCAAGAGCTGTTCTGTTCAAGTCGTTGACGGCGCTGATGCCGATAAGTTCAAAGACCTGAAAGGAGTGTCGCACTATCACGTCGATCTCCCGCCGGCCATGCTCTATAAAGCGTATCACGAACTGTGTGAAGACCTTAAAAAACGCGGTTGATACGACAAAAGCCGCCCTTGTGTCGATAAAGGCGGCTTTTGTCGTATCCCCGTCGAGGAGGCTGAATCTGTGTGCTGACGCCGAATTATCAATATTTTCTTGTTGCCGCTGAAGAATTGAACATCAGCCGTGCAGCAAAGCGGTTGAACGTCACTCAGCAATGTCTGAGCAGTTTTATCCAGCGCCTTGAGAAAGAGACCGGCGCGCTGCTGTTCAATCGCAAACCCAGGTTGACTCTGACGGCCTCCGGCGAGATCCTGCAGCGCTATTACAAGAAGCTCCAGCTGCTTGAAAACAGCCTTGCCGCAGAACTTAACGAAGTTCAGAGCATCGACAGCGGAGAGGTCAATATTGGGCTCCACGTATCGCGCAGCCGTTTCCTGATGCCGCTGTTCACGAAGCGTTACCCGGAGCTGTGCCAACGGATCCACCTCAATATCTTTGACGGCTTGACCAGTGAATTCGAACAGATGCTCGCCAGCGGTCAGATCGATTTTTTCATTGGGCTCAACCCCAGTTATGATTCTTCTCTGGTACAGTATCTCCTGTTGCGAGAGAGCGTCTATCTGGTCATCTCCGAGACCCTGCTGCGGCGTTTTTTCGGCAGCGAAGGCATGCAGCGCGTGCCGGAGTTTGAAAAAGGCGTCGAACTGCGGGAGTTTGCGAAAGTCCCCTTTATCATCAATCACCAGAGCAGCAACTTGACGAAATCGATCAATTACAGTCTTGAGCAGGAAGGTCTTAAATTGAAGTCGATCCTCAGCGTCAACGGCAACGACATGCACATGGAGCTGAGCCGGAACGGGTTAGGCGCGTGCTTCATCCCGCAGATGTTCCTGCCGATGGCAGATCGGTTCAATAAGGACGCAGATGCTGAATCAAGGATCTATGCATTTCCGGTGAACGATTTTGTGATGCAGAACAGGCTGTGCCTTGCTCATTCCAGAGAACTGTTCCTCGCCAAGACACTTAAAAGCGTCATTGCCGCGTGGAAAACGCTTTTTGCGGAAGTCTTTGGAGGTGTGTCCAAGTCACAGTGAAAGGAGCTAAACAACGATGAGTGTAAGATTTACTTATTACGGTGGTATGTGCGTTCTCATTGAACGCAGTGATGGCTTTAAAATACTTTGTGATCCGTATATAGATAACGACGTAAATCAAAATAAAGCTCTGTCTCAGTTTGACGACGTAAGCCTGATCCTCGTAACGCACGCTGCATTCGATCATTATGGTCAACTGGAAGATATCATGCCGCGGAACAGAGCTGTTCTCATGGCTGGTGGCGATGTACGTCGTATGTTGCTGAAAGCTTGTCCTGACATTGAATCAGGACGTTTATACAAAATGGTCTATGGCGACGAGCGGACTTTTGACCAAAGTGTTGTTCGCCCTGTATTTGCAATGCATGTATCGGCTTCCGCGCCGCAAGGCGTCAGCGTGACAAGTCCGCCGTATGGTTTTATAGTTCAGGTTGAGCAAAATGTATGCTATTACCATACGGGCGATACATTTTTATTTTCAGATATGAAGCTGATTCGTGATCTGTACAAGCCAAGCGTGATGGTCGTAGGGATTTCGCGCATGGGGGATAAATACCCATGCGAGCTGACGACACGCGAAGCTGCGATAGCTGTTTCCTGGGTGGCTCCCGACGTTGTGATCCCCAGTCATTATCCGGCAGGCAGCCCTGCGCTTGATGAGTTTAAAGCGCATCTAAAGTCTTTTGCGCCTGCGACGCTAGTGCGAGATGGTGTCAATAAGACGTTCGAGTATTCCCCGTTCCAATGTAGGGACGTTGAATGAAAGGAAGTTGTACTGATGACGCGCGAAGACGTGTATGCTCTTATACCGGAACATGAGCTTTTAGAGAACGTTGCATTGAAAGAAAAATGTGCTGATGTATGGATCGACGCTCTCGAACAGACGGATTGGTACAGAAGCGGAACCTTGGCTCTCTGTCCGATAGCATTGAAAAATCTCTCACATGATTGTCCTGAGAACATAATTTCCCATACGCGGATTGTTACGCGACTTTGTAAAGCGATGTATGAGCATATGAGCGATTATTTTGCCAAAATTGGCCCTTGTCACCGAGAATATTTGATAGCAGGCGCGATTGTTCATGATGCGGGTAAGTTGCTGGAGTATTCTCTTGATAAGACTGGCGAAGTTGGTTTTAGCCCTACCGGGCGACTGTTCCGCCATCCCTGTTCTGGCGCATACCTAGCAAAGGTACACGGCCTGCCTGATGAAGTTGTCTTCATGGTGCTGTCTCATTCAAACGGACTTTCGCCGGAGGGGGCGAAGGCACCGAATATTCCGGAATCTGTTATCTTGAAACATGTCGATATGATGGTCTTTGATTATGCAAAAGTCTTTTTCCCGCCTTTGCTGTGAGGGAAGAAGAAACTGCGTAGTACCTGCTCTGCACAAACTGGATCGATAAAGGAGATTGCGATGTACATGGACACAAAAAAGAAACTTCGCGAGCTTATTACCCGCGAAGGAGCTGTGATGGCCCCCTGCGCGTATGATGCCCTGTCGGCAAGATGCATTGAGGAGGCCGGATTTGAACTGATCGGCACGACGGGCTTTGGCATGCATGGCGTTATGCTCGGTTCGCCCGATAACGGTCTGCTCGCCTACAACGAGATGGTCGAGGCGTGCGGCAAAATGTGCGACGCCGTCAGCATCCCCGTCATGGCAGATGCGGAAGGCGGCTACGGCAACGCCATCAATACCTTCCGCACTGTGCAGACGTTTGAAAAAGCAGGACTGGCCGGATTGTTTATCGAAGACCAGAAACTGCCCCCCAACTGCCCGTTTCTCAAAGGCACGCAGATGATCAGCGTCGCCGAGATGATCGGCAAGATCCATGCCGCTTGCGATGCCCGGAAAGATCAGAACTTTGTCATCGTCGCGCGCACCGAAGCTCACGGTGAAGAGGCAGTAGAGCGAGCAAACGCTTATGCGGATGCCGGAGCCGATATGGTGAAGATCATTCCCATGTCGCTCCGTGAGCTTGAATATTATCCCACTGTTGTCAAAGCGCCGCTTCATCTTGGCTTTGCTCCCGGCAAGGGGATCAACGACGGGCTTACCGCGGCTGATGCCGGAAAGATGGGCTATAAGATCGTCACGTTCCCGATGACGACCTTGTTTGCCAGCGTCAAGGCAATGAAATCGATCCTTGCGCAATTGAAGGAAAAAGGGACCGACGACGATCTTCTGCCGCAGCTGGTGAATTTTGAAGAATACTTTAAGACTGTCCGTGCCGATACGTTCCGCGCGATGGACGCCAAATATCTGATCGGCGAGCGATAGGCGTTTTTGTAAAAGGCATCTCAGTTACAGACAAACGTGAATAGAGACGCGGCCAGCCGTAACCGGGCGGCCGCTTTGTTTTCAAACAGCCACGGACCGGGCGAATTAATCAGCGTCTCCTTAAGCTTTCATGATTGTTTCTGCTCGGCGCCCCGCGCTGCTGCGGGGACACCTCACTGACTGGTGCTTCGAACTATCCGAAAATCTCGGACAGATGTCTGTTTAACTCCCTGGCTCGCGGGAAGTCTTTCGATCCACGAGCCAGGGAATGCTTTGCATTACTTGACAGAAGAAGTAACTATTTGGAATCGCCAATGTTGAAACTGTTGAGCTGATAATCTCCCTTTTGAATGACAAAATCGACATTCTTACCAGAGTCGTCTTTTACCCGAAAACTGACAAAATTGTTATCGGGAAGCCCTGTGTCATAGTACTTAACAGAAGCGGAGAGTTCCTTGAGCATGTCATCATAGGTAGCAAGAATAAAGTGATTGAATTCGTCAACACAGGCGCCAGCGACAACAGGATAGTAAGTGCCGTCCATGTTTTTTTTCGGTTTGCTGTCATCATAAACAATTTTGCTGTGCAGCTCATTCGAGTTTCTGAGTTTACTGAACGGGATCGCTCCATTAGCGGTTTCCTTTGCGAGTTCGTGAACAAGACTCAGAACAACCAGACCTTCGATGTTGAGCATGTGATAAAAACTCCTTTTGATATGTAAATGTTAGTTCCTTTGAACTATTCGGAAATTCCGGATAGTTGCCCGTTTTAATACTCGCAGAAGCAGAAACCGCCCTCATGAATACAATAATCGACGGCCCAGCCTTCTTTGTCCCGAGCGGAAAATTTAACAAAATTATCCTCAGGATCTTTGAAAACGCAGTATCTCACTTTGAGGCCATTGATAAGCGAGTCGTAGGAAGCCGCCACAATCCGCTTATCCTTACTGACATTGTAATTTCTGTCGTAACAATGAATAACGGGGTAGGCAGTGCAGTCACTTTCATCGTCATGTTCCGGCTTCCTGTCATCGTAGACGATCTTCTCCCAGTTGGACGCGTTCTTGGCCTGCTTGGCCTCACTGAACGCGACCGCACCATTTTTCGCTTTATCGACAAGCTCAAAGATAAAGCCCATAGCAAGAAGAGTGTCAATGTTCATCATGATAAAAACTCCTTTCAGAATGTAATTTCAATCACACTGGATTGCCTGAGACTGGTAAATGCCTGACAGAGATTAGCTCTGTGCGGGCATGGGCTCACGTCTAACCTGAACAATCAGCTTTTGGATCTCGTTATTCAGGCAAACAGAACGCGTGTCAGGCGTGTCAAGCTCGAACACATGAATGGCATCCCTGTTGTAGGCCAGCAGCAGACCGTCGATAATCTCAACGGTTTCAGCGTCGGTGCTGATCGTGCCGTTCCCCAAAACATCGAACAGGACATGCTTACTGTTCCGCGGCTCGTCAATGACATGGATAAGCCCTGTTTCACCGAGGAGCCGGGGCTGTCTCTTTTCCGCGCCCTCCTTCATGTCTCTCGTTCTGTACGCAACAGCCTTAAGTTTTCCGAAATAATAATCTGATATTTAGTAAACAACTCCTTCAGATGAATTGATCCGCTCTTCCTGAGCTGATACCAGTATACATGAAGGACAATGAGGAGACGGCAGTGTTTCCCGGTTTGTAATAATAGGTTTTCGAGCAGACCTGAGGGAGAGCACATGTTCAATTTTGGTAAACATCTTAGCCAATCCGGTCATGATTGGTTTTGACTTTATTGATTGGTTCTGCTCCGCGCTGGTTCTGCCGATGGCAGCGCAGCTGCAACAAAAGCGGCGTCCCGCGGCATTTCACCAGCAGAGCGCCGCGCGTAAAGAGCATTAGAAAGGCCCATCCACCTCTGCCGCCTCTTTATCGGCTTCTTTCTTCAACACCTTTTTAAGGACTCTGCTGCAGTAAGAGAATTCCTTTTTCTCACAGAGCCTGGTCAGAGCAGAATCAGAGAACATCTTCAGATCCTCAATTTTCTTTGACTGAAGGAATTCTTCATCGACGACAAACGTGGTATTACGCTTGTCGCCGAGCAGAAAAAGCGGCAGATCCAACACATCGTGCAGAAGCGATCTAAAGGAGCGTGCCCCGATCCCGGAGAGAGACGCCGCCAGGATCACCACGTCAACGACCGTGTTTGAAAGAAGAAACGAGTTGCGGTTGAACCGGAAGAACTGTTCCATATCAAGCAGCGGAGAACCTTCCGAATCGAGAAGAATCCGCCGGTAGTCATCCTCAGTCAGAGCATTGACCCGGCATCGCAGCGGCATACGCCCCATGAGCTCGCGCCGCAAACCGTAATTGATAAAATCCTGAAGCTGCGGCCTCACGTCTTCATCCTCATTCCTACGTCCGCCACCGCTCCCACCGGGATCGCTCAAAAAGCCAATATCATGTTGAGCGGAACCAAGCCCCTCAAACGCTCCGAGACCGATGAAGAGGATGTTTGAGGTATCGATCATCACTGATTCCTCTTTTCCATTCGCGTCATTGCCCCAGCATCTGAACTTTCCCCCCTCGACGAAGGTCAGCAAGTCGTTCTGCAAGTGATGTAAATTCCGCTCACAGAGCCACACGTGCACGGGGAAATAGCCACACCCCGCCGACAAAATAGCCACGGCGTGCCGCGCTAAACTGCCCAATAAAGAAATCTCCCTATAATGACACCGCACG
>Ga0129314_1001287_pt1 | contig 18246 bp, 19 predicted proteins | sample O1111metagenome_FD_94431 | JGI IMG/M metagenome (GOLD analysis project Ga0129314, IMG submission 94431) | Orangutan individual fecal microbial communities from fecal samples from Wisconsin, USA - O1111 metagenome | ecosystem: Host-associated > Mammals > Digestive system > Large intestine > Fecal... | reverse complement strand
CATTTATCTTGCTCTTCAGGTAAGCTGTGTCCTGCCAGCCTAGATGCAACTTGTGTCCGTCAAGATAGCTTACAGAGTTTAAAATAAAATGTGTATGGAGATTATCAGTGTTACCATGTACAGCGTAGGCAATCTGGCAGTGTGTATGATTGTAAATCAGCCATGCAGCTTCTTGACATAAGCAAATGAAATCTGTTTGCCGTTCTGATTCTTCTTCGTTGAGGGATAACGTGATTTGCTTGTACTGTACACCGGCAGTTTTGCAATTCAGGAGTTTGATTATCATCATATCGTATAATGGATTTGTATTAATAGCATAAAGCGCATCTGTAAATAATATTTGATTATCGTGGACAGTGGCATCACTGATATAATCAAGCATACCTTTAAGCGTGTATTGTTCATGAGGTTCAATTTTAAAGATTGCCATTTCTGATTCCTCCTAAAGCTTGCAACAATAAGTTTTGAATATTATTGAATGTATTATTCGCTTGCTGCAGTTGCTCGATTGCTAAACCATTATTGCCTTGGCGGATACACATATTTGTGATATTAAGCTGTTGGCTTACTATTGCGAGTTCTTTGGCAATGAGAGAACCGTTTTGAATTATAGGTAAATGATTATTACTGATTAATGATTCAAACAAAGTTCCTTGGGGAAGTCCGGTTTCATTTTGCAGCTTTGTAAAGCTTGCTTTTGTTTCTGGTGATACTCGAAAGCTTAATCGTTCAGTTTTCTTCTCTTGAGATTTACGCTGTTTGTTGTCATACTTATTGTGAACTTGTTTTTCAATAGCAGATTTTGGCATTTGAAGCACCTCCGATTATTTTTTGCTGTACAGATGCGTAACTAGTTAAAGAACTATCCTGTTAATTATAGTTTCGGATTATGGTATAGAAGACAACATTCATATCTTGATACTTCTTGTTTCTTACTTCACTATAGCTTACATATGGATATATACTATATAACTACTTATGTCACCGCATCTTTGAGCTGGATTACTATATATGTTATTAGGAAATATAAAATAAAATCATATAAACTTAAATTAGCTTGTTTGCTATCAATCTAATTAACATATATGTAATCAAATTTCGGAGGTGAATATAATGAATAAAATAGCTTTACGTGTTACAGATGCTGCATATGCTTTGAGCTGTAGCTCTGGTGTAATTTATAAACTGATTAGGACTGGCAAAGTGGAGTATTATAAAAGAGGAAGAGATTATTTTATTACTTACACAAGCTTAGTAGCTTATGCTGAGCGTATGGCATCTCACAAGAAATTATAACTGTTTATTGCTTAACATATTGTATTAGTGTAGTTTTAAAAACTATGCGCTGTATAGTTATATATGAATAGTAACATATGATGTAAACAAGTCACTTGTTAGAAAATAATCTGCGAAAGGAGTGCGTAATAATGTTTGAGGAATATGGTGATATGTTAAGCATAGATGATGTTATGGAGATGTTGGGCATAGGGCGTAACAGCGTATATGAGCTTTTAAACAGCGGAGAGCTGAAAGGCTTTCGCATCAAAGGTAAATGGAAGATAACCAAACGAGCTGTGGTTGAATATATTACAGTAAAGTCAGGGTTCAGTAAGTAGTTTTGTCATAGTCTTTCTTTTCAATGATATATTATTATGGTGTATGAGCCTGTGAATATATCACAGTGCCCTTGCAAAGGAACATAGGAACATAAGATTGACCGCTGGTAGCAATACTAGCGGTTATTTTTATGCGCCGAAAATCCTAGGAGCACGCTTGAACTGGCGTGAGCCTATTTATCATATACACCAAATCTATATCAAAAAATTAGGAGGAACACAAAATGAAACAAGGAATCAAAACTATTCAAAATCTTTATGAGGAGCTGGAACGTCAGCGTGAAGCACGTCAAGACCTGATTGCAGATACACGCAGTCTTAAAGTAAACAGTACTAATGGTGTGACGATGATGAGTGTTGCTACTGGTGACGACGTACTTTCTTATCGCTTGGGAGAGATTGCGCACCGCCAGCTTGCAGAACGCCTTGGCATTCCCTATAAGTATTATGAGCGTATGCGTGCGGAATATCCTGTGCTGCTCGATGAAAATGTTAATGGCTGGCTGACAAAGAATCCTGAAAAACGTATGCTGCGTACTTTGGATGGCAGGCTCAGAGCATTTTTAAGTGACCGCTATCGCAGACTGGATAATCTGGAGCTTGTAGACCATGTATTGCCTGTAATTTCACAGATGAAAGGTTGCGAGGTGGTGAGCGCAGATATTACGGAAACTCACTTGTATCTGAAGGTTATTAATAAAACCATGAAAACCGAAATCGTACCTGGCGATATCGTGCAGGCAGGCTTTGTGGTTTCCAACAGTGAGATTGGCTTAGGAGCATTGAAGGTTGAACTTTTGGTATATCGCCTGATTTGCAAAAACGGTATGATTAGCAAAGACTATGCGCATAAGAAGTATCATACCGGAAGACAGGTCGAGGATACGGATAATGCGTATGAACTGTATTCTGATGAAACATTGGCTGCTGACGACAAGGCATATTTTATGAAGGTGCAGGATATTGTTAGTGCAGCGGTAGATGAAGCAAAGTTTAATCTCACGGTAGATAAGCTGCGTATTGCGATGAGAATTGAAACAGGGGAAAATCCTGTGCAGACAGTAGAAGTCTTGGGTGACAGGTATATTTTAAATAAGCTTGAACGTGCTTCTATCCTGCGTCATTTTATTATGGGCAACGATTTTTCGCATTTCGGCTTGGTGAACGCTGTTACCCGCAGTTCACAGGACGTAGCAGATTATAACCGTGCTACCGAGCTGGAGCGTATAGGCGGAACTCTGCTTGACGAAGGTGTGGACAGAGCGACAAAGAAGGGATTACTGCTTCTGCCTGCTGCTGCATAAAAATAGAAAGGCAGACAGCTCGCTTAGGGCTGTCTGCAAAACTATAAGGAGGACTTGGTTATGGCTAATGAGTGTAATAATATGGTGTGGTTTTATAGCAGAGATAAAAAGCTGCTCCAGAGCTTCTTTAACAAATTTCGTGCGTGTTATGATGATTTGTATGCTTCATATATCTATCAGCTGTTTTTAGCACATGGATATAAAGAAGCAGAACTGCAGGAGCTTGATAGAGGTGACATGATTGTAGATTGTGATGGAATTATCAGCAAACAGGACAGCTTTTACTTCTTTCAGGCAGAAACGGAAACTTCGTGGACTCCGAATGTGGAAAGTCTGCAAAAGCTTTTGTGTGAAAGATATAAAGATAAAATCAAGCTGATCTATTTTGCCGATGCATCCGAAGACGGAATTTACATTACTAATGATTACAATGGCGTTTTTGTAAATGAGCAGTACAAGCTGGATTATGCTGAAGATGGTGAATCGACAGTGGAATACTTCAAAACCTATGATGACTTACTGGAGTATATCAGGTACTTTCTTAGTAAAACAGTAAGTGATTTAGATGATTTTCCGACTATGGAAAGAAAAATTATGAAGAACTTGAAAGCAGATGCGTATTGCTATATTACTCATGTGAAATATGATTACGAACTGAAAGAAAGGAGTGCTGCGTGATGCCTGCTACCAAATTTATCTGCCCTGATGGGAGCAGTATACCTGTCTTAAAGTGCCTTAATAAGTGCCCTCGTATTGAAAGATGTATGTTTTTGCCTACGCTTAGAGCTGTTGCAGCATCTTTGGATAGAAAGCTGGCAAAAGCTACTGTAACGGAATTGCTTTGTGGCACGAGAGAAACTTATCTCAAGCAAACTACGGAGTACGCAGTTAATCCACAGCAGCAGCTCTACGCCCTTCATGGCACCGCTATACATACTATCAATGAAGCGCATACGGAAGGCAACATGCTTAGTGAAGAACGTCTTGCTGATGATATAACTTCGGGGCAGTTTGATTTATATGGACAGATTGCCGATTACAATGATGCGACTTTAGGTGATTTTAAGGTTACATCTTCTTATAAACTTATGCGTGCATTAGGTTATTACAAGGTAGATGTGCTGACAGGGGAAGTGTATAAGACAGGGGCGAGAAAAGGTCAGCCGAAAACACGTAAAGAATGGCGTATGGATGGTGTGAAGCATCTGTTGGACTGGGCAATTCAGCTTAACTATTATCGTATGCTGCTGGAAGCAAGAGGTTTTAAAGTAGATAGGATGAAGATACAAGCACTTTGCAGGGACTATAACCTGCGTATTGCTTCGGAACGCAATATTAGTAAGCCTGCCTATATCATTCCTATCAATAAAATTTCTGACCGCTGGGTGAAGCTGTACATGAAAGCCAAGGCTGGAAGGCTTAAAGAAGCACTGGCCAAGGGATATATGCCTTCTATCTGTCGCACCAAGGAACGCTGGAATGACCGTAAATGCTCTGATTACTGTGCCGTAGCAGATAACTGTCCCTATGGCAGAATGGTAAAGCAAAGCGTAAAGAAAGCAGCTTAAACGCAGGATGCACGCAACGCATCCTGCTATTTTTATGTCTAAAACCAAGGAGAAAGAATTTGCTAAAGCTAAAATTTATCAGACCAAGGCTATTGCCAATGCTGCGCTGGATGAGGAGTTCAAGACCCAAGTTATTATTGCTTTAGGACGTTTCTTTAATAGGGATTGGGGAGATCTGTGCGAAGAAGATATTCAGCTCAATGAGGAAGCTATGAAATATAATGACTTAGTTCATGGAGCTTACGATACAGCTAAGGGAAGAATATGGGTTATTGCAGAAAGCCAGAGCGGTACTGAATACGATACTATTACGGTTCTGTTTCCGCAGGATTATTAAAGGAGCTGATTTAATATGGAAAACGCTAAAATTGCCAAAAAGCTCGTGGCAGTAATGAATGACTGTAGCTACGTCAGCAAGAATGGGGTGAATAGCTTTCATCATTACAAATATGCCACGGCTGAGGATGTGCTGCAGAAGGTCAATGAATCCCTGACTAAAAATAAGCTGGCTACAGTAGTCCAGCCTAGCATTGCATCATTTAGTGATGTAACCAACCTTAAAGGAAATACTGAGCATCTGGCTACTGTGATTGTCAAAATCAGCATTATCGACAGCGAAAGTGGAGAAACTGTTGACCTCTATGGGATTGGTTCCGGACAGGATGCTGGCGATAAGGCAGTAATGAAGGCTCAGACAGCTGCTATCAAGTATGCCTATATGATGAGCCTGTGCATTGCAACTGGTGATGACCCAGAGGCTGACACCAACACTGATGAGAATAATGTTGAGGATAAGCCTGTGGCTAAAGCTACTGCCACTAGAAAATCAGCTGCAAAACAAACAGCTCCTAAAGATACTTCTGCTGTATGCTGTGGCTGTGGTGCAGCTATAAGCGAGAAGGTGTTGAATTATTCCGTCAGCAAATTTGGACAGCCGTTATGTATGGACTGCCAGAAGCAGGCGAGCTATGCAGCGTAGATAACAATAGGTATATGAATTAAAAAAATAGCATCCGTTAGATTTGTTTCTAGCGAATGCTATTTCCTTTTATGGCCATATTACTAAAGCTTGCTTATCCTTACATATTTTCCTTTTTTTCCCATCTTAGAGGCACAGGCATTAGAGCAGTATACTGCATCAGCACGGCGGTCTGTGGAAGAAAAGTATTTCCCGCATAGCGGATTGAGGCATTTTTTATATGTATCGGCATTGATAATACTGAAATACAGGTCTAAGTAAATAGCATTCATTAAGTAGGTGGTGTGCCATTCGGGGACAGGCACACCATCTATAACGCTGATTTTTGAGGTGGACATACTGATACCGTCGTTGATAATATGGTAAATTACGCTTTGGGCAAATTCTCGGTCAACGCTTTGAAAAGCAGGAGCTTCTGATTCTGTAATAATATTTAACTGCTCCTGCGTGATTATTCCCTTGTCGTAGTCGTGGATGTTTCTGATAGTTTTTTCATCGAGGGCAGTTAGGAAGCTCTGTAGCTTGGCACAATAGGAAGAATCTATTTTTTCTATCTGCTCAAAAAGCTTAGCCTGGGATACGGAATGTGGAGGAGCTATTTTCTTGGCAAAGACGAGTGTAGGAGAAGCTATCTGCGGAATCAGATAGTCCGTACCACGTGCGGCAAAAAACAGCAAATAGCCCAAGGCATGAATAATACTGTTCGGACAGCCCTCGTACCTAAGAAGCCAGTTTTGAATATTTAAAATGCTTCTGACCAGCTTTACGCAGCGGTTAAATAGTATCAGCGGCATAATATCCTCATCTACAATTTCTGTGATCCAGAAGTGATATTGGGCATCGTCAAGGGCTTCCCGGCTATGGATGGCGTAGTCTGCTTCTGTAAGCATTTCATTTAGATACAAAGAATCAAAATGAAAGCTGAAGCTATCCTCTTGCGAGTTGATGGCTTTGCGTAAAGCCAGGCATTTTTGGGCAGAGTAGGGAAGCCCATATACTTTGCAGAAGTCTAGGATTTCTTCTGTATTTTCAAGGTCGATATTGGCAAAGGCTGTAGCAAGGCTTTTATTTGGTATAGCTTTCGATGATAAGCGGCAATCTGCCATAGGCTTGTTGGAACAGATAAATTTATTGCCGTTATTGCCGAACGAAGCAAGGTGGTAGCTTCCGGTATAATTGGTCAGAAAAAATTCTGGGATTTTCATAACAGCTTAACCCTTTCTGTAAAGCTAAAGTTCACAAATAAGAAACGATAAAATATGTTAAAGTTTCCAGGGATATTCTACAATGATAAAAAAGAGCAGTCAAGCCGATAAAGTTACCAAACGGAGTATCTTTACTACAAGTGTTCAAGAAAAGTCAAATAAGAAGCACAAATATCAAATAAGAGGAACAGCATAAGGGCGATAAATATTGCATAATAATAGTATAAATAGAATATGGGAGGAATAGGCGTATGTTTGCCATGGAATATAAGAAGATAGGGGCAAAAATATTATATTATCGCCGCTTAAAGGGGTGGACGCAGGGAGAGCTAGGGATTATGTCAGGCGTATCACGTGCCAGAATTTCGGACATTGAATGCGGCAAAGGGCCTTATAATATAGAATCCCTGATGCTGATAGCCAAAGCACTTGATGTAGATATAACTGTGCTGATGGATAATAAGGACTGACTTAAAGATTAAAAAACGGAGGGACTAAGATTATGGAAAGCATTGTAGTTGAGTATATGTGTACTTACTGCGGCACAAGGCAGGTACGTTTTCAAAGCAACGGCAGACCAATGCCGGGGAAATGCCCACGTAGACAAAACGGGATGCCGCATAGGTGGGTTATTAACAGAAAAGAAAAGAAGCGTTGCGGCCTATGTAGGTGATAAAGGTGCTGTATCTAATAGGCTTATTGGTTTTTGTAGGCATAATTGTTGGTGTAGCATCATTTGCCAACTCTAAGCTGGCTGCCGTGATTGTAGGCGGTATTGTTTTTGGGCTAGCAGTCATGATTTTGGATCTTGATTTAGGGATTAACATTATCAGGCTGTGTGGTTTTTGCTTTGTGGCGTTATTGGCTTGTGCAGTATGTAAAGCTTTGTGGAAATAAAATATGAGGTGAGATAAGTGTCTAGTATGTCTAAGATGTCAATGATTGAAAAAATAAGCCAGTATATGGATGCTGGGTACCCGATTTTGTACATGAATACTTTTGAAGAATTAAAAGGCGTAAAGAGTATAATTTCTGCCAGCGGAGCTAGGCAGGTGTTGTCATGGTCTTATGCCGAAGGTCTTGTTCTGTATAAGAATGGAGAGGCTCAAGACTTATACAAAAATGATTTAGCAAAAACACCTATAGCTATTGTCTTAGAGCAACTGCTGGCGGACAGCCTATATGAACTAGAGGGCAAAGTAATTGTATTTAAGGACATTCATCACTATCTGGAGGAACCAGAAGTTATCTCCCTGTTGAAACAGCTTGTAAATAAAATCAATTTGGGGGCAGATTTTTCTATAATTTTCTTGTCGCCGATAGTCAAGATACCCAAAGAATTAGAAAAATTTATAACGATTATCGAAGCTGAGTACATGGGTTATGATGCTATCAGAAAGGAAATCGTTGATTTTATAGAATACCAGGAGCTTCCCAAGGTAGCTGATAAGCTATTAGATGAACTGGCAATGGCTTTTAAAGGGCTGACGAAATTTGAAATAAATAATCTTTTGGCACTTGCTTATGCGAATGATGGCGAATTGACCAGAGCAGACCTTGGTTTAATTTTTGAACAGAAGAAACAGATGATTATGAAGTCTGGTATCTTAGAAATGGTCAATGTCAAGGAATCAGTCGATGATATTGGCGGACTGGAAAATCTTAAAGAATGGTTTGCCAAAAAAGCCAAGGTTATAAAAAATATCCATGAAGCAGAAAAATTTGGTGTGGATATGCCAAAAGGTGTACTGATAGCCGGTGTTCCAGGCTGCGGCAAGTCCTTGAACGCTAAGGTGGCTTCTACTCTTTTTGAAGTGCCGCTGCTTAGAATGGATATGGGCAGATTGATGGGAAAATACGTCGGCGAATCAGAGGGCAATATGCGTAGAGCTATTGCTTTGTCAGAGGCTATTTCCCCCTGCGTTCTTTGGATTGATGAACTGGAAAAGGCTTTTGCCGGTATCAACGGGCATGGCGGCAGTGAGGTAACTGTAAGGCTTTTCGGTAACTTTTTGACTTGGATGCAGGACAAGGAAAGCCCCGTCTTTGTGGTCGCTACGGCAAATAATATTATGGATTTACCGCCTGAGCTTATGCGTAAGGGCAGATTTGATGAAATCTACTTTGTAGGATTGCCAAAAGCTGACGAAAGAAAGAAAATCTTGCAGATTCATATTAAAAAACGCCGTCCAAAGGATTTGGCAGGGATAGATTTAGATAAATTGGTCGGAAAGACAGAAGGATATAGCGGAGCTGACCTTGAAGGCGTGGTAAAGGATGCTGTAGAAGATGCTTTTGCCAATGGCAAGCAAGCTGTTACTACTGACGATATTCTGCGTATGATTGAAAATACACATTCCTTGTCAGAGATTATGAAAGAGCCGTTGGAAAAGATGAATAAGGAATATAAGGAACGTAAATTTAAGAACGCATCTAAATAGAAGTGATAGAAGAGAGGCTGATTTTAATGATAATGAGAAAGAAAATCAAATTACCTTTGGAAATGGCAGACGGCGTTAAGGTACGCACTTTGGACGAATTAAAGGATAACTGGAGCTTGGAGAAAGTTGTTGAAAATTACCTCAACGGCAGACTTGCAACATGGTTAAATGATAGATACTACACAGAGCTGGCAGAGCAGGTGGACGCACTGGATGAGGTACAGGACAATACTGCCTTGCAAAAAGAGCTGTGCAAAATATTTGATGTTGATTTTGCAGATGAAGAGGATATAGACGTTGACGCAGTAAATGAGAGAAACCGTAAATTGGATATTCTGCGTCAGCACACGGCAGATGATACCGTCCTTAAAAATGTAGACATTGTAGCTTTTGACCAAGAGGAATTGGGAGATATTTTGGACGCTGGGGAAAATATCATTTACCTGTTTAACAATACGTTTTCTATTCCGCTGTCAGTGAAAAACAAAAAATATATTGGTATAGGCAAGGCCGAGTGTCTTATTCACAGCAAGGATGTGGTAGATTTTGCAGAACTAGGTATTGAATTTGAGAATGTGGTATTTGACGAAAAGTATAGAAAAATAGAAGAGGAAGAATCGCCGTCTAAATTCTATAATGAGGGATGTAAATATTTTGAAGCGAAACAGTATCAAGAGGCTTTGGAATGTTTTGAAAAGGCAGCCTCAAAGAATCATGCAGGAGCGCTGTTTCACATAGGAAAACTTCATTATGATGGGTTGGGCTTGCCAAAAGATAGAATTAAGGCTTCGGAATATTACATTAAGGCAAGTAATTTGAATAATGCTGATGCAATGAATAGCCTTGCGGATATGTACTATTTTGGTGAAGGGGTAGATAAAGATCGGGTTAAGGCACTAGAATTGTATCAAAAAGCATTTGACAAGGGAAGTGTTGATGCACAGGTAAATTTAGGTGTCTTATATATTAACGGAGATGTGGTAAAACAAGATACTAAAAAAGGTTTTAGTATGATAAAGAATGCTTCCGAAGCTGGAAATGCTCTTGGATTACGAAGATTTGCAGATGCGTATCAATTTGGAATAGTTGTTGAAAAGAATTTTTTGAAAGCTATTGATTTATATGAAAAAAGTTTAGACGTAGAAAATTCAAGTAATGCAATGGTTAACTTAGGACAAATATATAGTAATACCAATTACAGTAATCGAAATATTGAAAAAGCTATTTCGTATTATAAGAGAGCGTCTGAGTTAGATAATGGAGAGGCAATGAATAAATTGGGGCGCTTGTATGAGGTTGGAGAATTAGTCGCACAAAATGATAAGGAAGCTGTGAAATGGTATAGAAAAGGTGCAGAAGCTGGTGATGCTAATGCAATGAATAATTTGGGGATGATGTATCAAAATGGGAAAGGAGTAGAACAGAGCGATACAGAAGCAGTAAAGTGGTATAGAAAAGGTGCTGAGGCTGGTAACGATTGGGCTATTTTTAATTTAGGCTACATGTACGAGAATGGACGAGGGGTAGCACAAAGTGATACAGAAGCTGTGAAATGGTATAGAAAAGCTGCTGATAATGGACATGCTACTGCTACTAATAATTTAGGAATAATGTATTTGGTGGGACGAGTAGTAAGACAAAGTGATACAGAAGCTGTGAAATTATTTAGAAAAGCTGCTGAGGCCGGTGACAGTACAGCACTAGGGAATTTGGGCTACATGTACGAGAATGGACGAGGGGTAGCACAAAGTGAATTAGAAGCTGTGAAGTGGTATAGGAAAGCTGCTGAGGCCGGTAACGATTGGGCTAAAGAACAGCTAAGTAATCTTGGTTATTGATAAAATTGTGGGAATGTGCATTTATAAATTGGTAAAAGTAAAAATGTATTTCATGTAGAAGCGAGGTTGATTGTAATGATGAAGAAAATTAAATTGCCCTTAGAAATGGCAGACGGCGTTAAGGTACGCACTTTGGACGAATTAAAGGATAACTGGAGCTTGGAGAAAGTTGTTGAAAATTACCTCAACGGCAGACTTGCAACATGGCTTAATGATAGATACTACACAGAGCTGGCAGAGCAGGTAAACGCATTGGAAGAGGTACAGGACAATACTGCCTTGCAAAAAGAGCTGTGCAGGATATTTGATGTTGATTTTGAGGACGAAGAAGATATAGATGTTGACGCAGTAAGCGAAAGAAACAGAAAATTAGAAGCTTTGCGTCAATATACGGCAGATGATACCGTCCTTAAAAATGTAGACAGTGTAGCTTTTGACCAAGAGGAACTGGGAGATATTTTAGACACTGGAGAAAATATCATTTACCTGTTTAACAATACGTTTTCTATTCCGCTGGCAATTAAAAACAAAAAATATATTGGTGTAGGCAAGGCAGAGTGTATTATTCATAGCAAGGATGTGGTAGATTTTGCAGAACTAGGTATTGAATTTGAGAATGTGGTATTTGACGAAAAGTATAGAAAAATAGAAGAGGAAGAATCACCGTCTGAATTCTATAACGAAGGATGTAAGTATTTTGAAGCTAAACAGTATAAAGAGGCTTTGGAATGTTTTAAAAAAGCAGCTTCAAAGAATCATGCAGACGCATTATTTCACGTAGGGAAAATTTATGATTTTGCGTTAGGGGTAGAGCAAGATTATAGATTAGCAGCTGAATATTATAGTAAAGCTGTAAGCTTTAATAGCGGGAAAGCGGCTAATAATTTAGCTAATATGTATAAAAATGGCGATGGACTAGAAAAAGATATGAAGAAAGCTATAGAGTTATATAAAAAAGGTATTGATGGTGGTAGTTATGCAGCAATGGCTAACTTAGGAGATATGTATAGTCTGGGGGAAGGTGTAGAACAAAACGATGAAGAAGCCATGAAATGGTACAAAAAAGCAGCAGATGGTGGTATTGCATGCTCAATGAATAGAATAGGTGACTTGTACTATAATGGTAATGGTGTAGAACAAAACTATGAAGAAGCGATGAAATGGTACAGAAAAGGTGCGGAAGCTGGCGATAATGATGCAATAGCCAACGTGGGGTACATGTACTGTTATGGTAAAGGTGTAGAACAAAACTATGAAGAAGCGATGAAATGGTACAAAAAAGCAGCAGATGGTGGCATCGCTTGGGCAATGAGTAACATAGGTGACTTGTACTATAATGGTAATGGTGTAACTGAGAATTATGAGGAAGCAGTAAGCTGGTATAAAAAAGCTTCGGAACAAAATAGAGGGTATGCGTTTTACATGTTGGGATGGTGTTATGAGTTTGGACAGGGTGTGAGTAAAGATTATTATGCTGCACTGGATAATTATAAAAAAGCTGTGGAAAATGGATATTACAGTTCTAGTTATAAGTGGGATCCTACATATAGAGCGGCTAGGCTTATGTACAAAGAGTTTAATGAACGTACCAAAGCTCGGGAGTATATAGGAAGTCATTATGATGGGAATAAGATGAAAGCTTTTCTGGATAAAATAATTGAAAATGTAAAATCTCTTAGTATTGATTATTCTGGTTTTGTTAAAAGTAGTTTTTACGCGTCATTTACTGTGTCTGGTGAACGGGAGGCAAAATTAGAATTATTTAAAGCAGCTGAGAGAGAGTTACGTGAGTTTAAGTCAAATATAGCGAATGGAGCAAATGAAAAGGTCAATAATTTTACAAATGAACTTAGAGATATTATTGATATTATAGATTGGGTTTATGAGCTAAATTTAGACGGAAAGTATAATCAATATATAAATGAATCAATTAGAAGCTGTTTAAATAGTTTGCCTGTTCCTGATGCTGAAGATTTATGTTATGATTGTGAACAGACAAATGATAGCTTGTATAATAAAGGTTCGTTCTTCAGTCCAGAGTATTGGTATTGCTATCAGTATACGGGCTATGATTTTAAGAGAAAATGTTTTGATACAGTAGACTCGCAATTGAAAGCTATGTGCGATGAAATCAAAAAAGATTTGTTAAATATATGCAATGAGTTACAAGCAAGTTATAAGTAAAACTAATGATAAAATAATTAGCAGATACTAACTTGGCAAGGACTTGTTGAATATGATCTTATGAACAATTTTTGTAAGAAGGAGATTTTTAATGGAAAAGATAACAAATAATTTTAATCCTATCTTCAAGGATTTCCTTCAATCCTATTTAGAAAAGGATGTGGGAACATCTGATAAAGATTGGTTAAAAAACAAATTAAAACAGGAATCTTTAAATTTAACTGACGAAGCTTTAGATCAGCTTAGCTATGAACTTGCTGGCGGTGTGGTGAGCTTTAATGAAACTCTTGCTTCTATTGATAACAGCAGAAAGCAGGGGGAAAAAGCGGAAGCTTGGCTAGCAACAAAGGCAGAAGAGTCTACAAAAAATGTGACAGTCGATGAATTGCAAGCTGTGGAAGGTTTTCTGCAAGGGTCAAATGATAGATTGCTACGCAGCTTAAAAGCAGCGGAGCAGGTGAAGAGTATTGCAAAGACTTCCGTTGAAGTAGTAGCTGAACAGATTCTGCTTGATGATTTTAACCGCAGCTCTGCTGATAGTAATGCCCGTTACGAAGCTGCTATTGATGAAGCAAGCGCAAATTCTGTCTATGGCCGTAATTTTTTTGACTTAGTTGTAAAAGATAAATTTACCGGCAAGCCTTTGGAGCATTATCAAGTAATGTTCGGAAAAACTGTGCAAGAAACAATCGACATGATTGCAGCGGCGGATACTGCCGGACAAAAATTCATCGTACCCAAAGAGATGGTAGAAGAAGTACAAAAGGCATTACCCGGCAGGGCTGTATTAGATAGGCTTGGTGGAAGTAAACTTATTAACCTTGCCAGCAATCCTTTAAGCAGTAAGATAATAGAAAAATGTCTTACAGGTGAATTGCCTTCTGTTATTAACCAAATAAGCTCTGCTGATTCCGGTACACTTATTAAAAGTATTGCCAATAATGCTGTTGCATCAGGTGTGTTATCATCGGGAATGCTGGACGGCTTGGAAAAAGTTGTCGGCAAAAAGGTTATAAACGATTTTGGTGGAAGAGAGCTATTGGAACAGGCATTGCTGAGCGGAAACACAGAGGGGATTAAGGTGGCTGCTTCCGGTGCTTTGGCAACCTGTGTAAATAAGGGCTTGGTAAAAGCCTTGCCGGCGAATACTCCGGGAATTGTTGTTTCTGGCCTTGCTTCGGCTGGTATTGAAAACATAAAGGTACTTTCACAGGTGGCAAGCGGTAAGATGACCATGCCGGAGGCATTGAACCGTATGGGTGATATGAACTTGGCTATGGCTTACGAATTTGTGTGGGGCAAATATGCTAAAAAGGTTGCTGCACTTGCTCTAAACTATATTCCCGTAGTCGGACCTATAGTAAGTACATTGGTTTCTGCCGGCACCTTACCCTTGGTTGGAGAAAAGGTAAGAAGCTTAGTGTTTCAGGGATTAAAAAAAGTTGTTCCAGTTGTAAAAACTGTAGCGAGGAAGGCATATAATACAGTAAAGAGCGTTTGCTCAAAAGTTAAGAACTTTGTTTGCAATCTTTTTTCGTGGTAAAAACGTAAGCGTAAAATATAATGACGTGCAAAAAAATAGAACCGCCGGATAGGCGGTTCGGGCTTACAATTAATGTACTCCAGCTTTACACCAGTCAGGAGCGTTTTCCGGAAGTAATGGTTTAATCCAATCAGGCTTTGTCTGGTCAAGCTTAGGTGCTGTTCTAAAGATATAGCACAGATAATTGTAAGGATTGAGTTTATTCTCTTTTGCGGTTTCTACAATGCTAAACATAATGGCACTGCCTTGTGCTTCTTTTGGTGACACAGCAAACAAGAAGTTTTTGCGGTCAATAACAAATGGTTTAATGCTTCGCTCGGCAAGGTTGTTGGTAAGCTCCAATCTTGCATCTAGCAAAACATTAATAAGATAAGGCCATTGCTTCTCAAGATACGTTAGGGCTTATGCGTTTATCTTCTTTGAATATTTTGGTGCAAAATCCTAATGCCGTATTTATTGCTGTATTGGCTGCAGATTTTCCTTTGGGCATAGCCTTTTGCGCATCCATAAACTTGCGTCGTAGATGAGCCCAACAACCAACGTTTACAATGTCGTTATTCAATTTGTGGTACGGCTCATAACCATCGGTTAAAAGGTATCCCTTAAATCCTTCTAAGAATACCTCAGGATATTTACCGGCTCTGCCTGGAGCGTACTCATAGAGTGTAATTGCATGGTCTGCATTGCTGCTAGTGCGGTAAAGCCACATATTGTTATGGATAAGGTATTTGACACATTATTCGCACATTATTTTGAAAAATTACCTGAGATTAAAGGTTATAAGCAGGGAATTATCTGACGATTTGTTGCTGCCTTTAAACTTTGAAAACGCAGCTGTAAAAAATAAAAACGTAAAATCCGTTGATAATTTCCTGTGACGGGTATATAATTAAATCATTGATAAAATAAAAACGTAAAATTTGTTTTTAACTGGAGGCGATATAATGAAGATATTGCGGATAACTGTGAATGGTTTGCCTTTATTTAAACAGGAGTTAGATCTTTTATTTTATACTCAACAACGAGTTAGTGAAGATGACAAAGAAAAACTCTATAAGATAGAGCCTAATTATTACCTGCATACAGCTTGTGCGTTTATTGGTATTAATGCTTCTGGCAAAACTTCTGTATTGAAAGTAATCAATTTAGCCTTGAATATTTTGCGCAATGAACCTATCAATCATGTTGAGTCGAGGAATATTCTTGGCGGTTGCGAGAATGCGTCGTTTAAAATTTGCTTTTTTGATAACAAGCGTAATATTTGTTGTCTGGAAACTGTTGTTAAATCTAAAAAAGCTAAAGCAGGGGGATATGTGTATTCTATAGTTGAAGAAAAGCTTTGGGAAAAGCCTGTCAGCAGCGTTAAATCTAAAAAATACCTTACTGATTTTTCTGGCTTGCGTCCAATAGCAGCCAGAAATACAGATGAGGCTTATCTGCCCGATGACGTAAGTTTTATCATAGCTCATAATAAAAAAACAAATGATAGGATAGATGTGTTTAGCCTGCTTTCATATACCAACATTAATGTTCTTCCGTTTACTGATGATATTCCGTTAGAAGTCATTACATTCCTTGATCCTACTATTGAAAAGTTATGCTTTGAAAAAATTGAAGATAAGGCGTTAATTCATTTGAAGTTTAAGGGAGAGGAAGAGCTTATTTTAAATAACGCGGTAGAGCTTGAACAATATCTGTCTTCTGGTACTATAAAAGGCATTATTACTTTTTCTATGGTCAAAGAGGTCTTGGCATCAGGTGGCTATATTTTGGTTGATGAGCTTGAAAATCATTTTAACAAAGAAATTGTTGTCACGCTGATGCGCTTTTTCATGGATAGCAGGCTGAATAAAAATGGCAGTACGCTGATTTTTACGACCCACTATCCGGAATTGCTTGACGAATATGATAGAAATGATGCCATCTATATTGTAAGGAACCGTAATGGTATTACTGCTGAAAATCTAAGCTATATTTTAAAGCGCAATGATATAAAGAAAAGTGATGCTTATCAGAGTGGCTTTCTTGAGGGAACTACACCTGCCTATGAAGCTTATCTGCGCTTAAAGAAAAATTTAGCTGCTTCGCTAAAGTAAAGGAGGCAGTTAGATGAAACTAGCAAAATATAAAGCTTGTATCTGTGAAGGCTCTGCTGAGTCAGCAATCATTGATATTTTAGTAGATAATAATTTGTTGATTTTTACACGAGAAGAAATGTTGGATGAAAAGGTTATCAGATGCAGAAGCGCGAAAAATTTTGAAGAAAGATACTTACGCAAAGGCTTTGATGAACAAATTTCTGTTATACGCATTTTGGATTCTCGTAGGGAAAGCTTTAAGCTAAGCAAAGCTTATGCGTATAAAATAGATGTCGTCAACGTGATTACTGCTCCTGAGATTGAAATGCTGATTATTCATAATGAAGGAGAATATGAACGCTTTAAGCGTTCCGGGAAGAAACCTAGTGATTTTTGCAAAATGGATTTGCGCATGGGTAATGTAAAGGCATATGATTTTGTAAAAGATTATTTTGCTAATCCTAAAATTTTAGTTGATGCTATAAGAGAATACCGCAGGGTTGCTAATATTCCTAAGGGGGAGTACAGTTTGGCAGATTTGTTGAAATAACAAATACAAGGTATAAAGTGCCTTTTGTTTCTGTTGTTCCTATTATTGTTCCTCTCTGTTCCATATATTTGTGGTGCAATCAGAACGTTTTTAAGAGAATTTTACAGTGAACAAACACTATATATAGTGGTAGATTTAATATAAGTACCACAAATTGTAGCTTGGGCATTTTTGCTAAATCGTTAGACGGTTTACCCCGTGCGTGGGTTCGAATCCCACCCACTCCGCCAACTATGGCAATCGGCTCTCGGAGAAATCCGAGAGCTTTTTTTGTTTACTGAATTTGTTTTTTGCGAAATGTTACAGCAGTTTACCCGCACAGGGTTTGCCACCCCAACCCGCTCCGCCACTATGGTAATCAGCTCTCAGAGAAATCTGAGAGCTTTTTTGTATCTTATTCTTATCTGACCATACTAAATATCCATAAATTGAGCTTATTCAGATGCCAGTCGATAGGTTATAATGATTACATTATTAAAGTGAAGGAGTGTGTCTTATGACCTTAATGAATAAAGCATTGACAATTGCCGGCAGCGATACAAGCGGCGGCGCCGGTATGGAAGCGGATATTAAAACTATGGAAGAGCTGGGCGTTTATGGTATGCCTGCTTTGACCTGCATTGTAACTATGCATCCTACTACCTGGGAGCACAGCGTATTTCCGTTGCCTTTGGATTTGGTAGAAAAGCAGCTGGTGACAGCGATTGAAGGCGTTGGCATCAATGCGATGAAAACCGGTATGCTGGGAAGCAGCGAGCTGGTAGAGCTGGTTGCAGCTACTATTGATAAGTACGATTTACATAATGTGGTTATCGACCCGGTTATGGTCTGCAAGGGCTGTGACCTGATTCTGGTGCCGGATGCGGCAGAATCTATCAAAAAGCTGCTGATGCCGCGCTGCGATATTATTACCCCGAATACCGTGGAAGCTGCTTATCTT
>Ga0129314_1001286_pt1 | contig 18246 bp, 13 predicted proteins | sample O1111metagenome_FD_94431 | JGI IMG/M metagenome (GOLD analysis project Ga0129314, IMG submission 94431) | Orangutan individual fecal microbial communities from fecal samples from Wisconsin, USA - O1111 metagenome | ecosystem: Host-associated > Mammals > Digestive system > Large intestine > Fecal... | reverse complement strand
GGAGCAGAGAGCCACCTTCAGGCTTTCCAGCATATCGTTGGTGTAGGCGTCGGTGCCCATGCCCAGCAGGATGCCCCGCTTGTGGAGCTGCAGCACCGGGCAGATGCCGATGGCGTTGCCCATGTTGGACTCGGGGTTGTTCACCACCATGGTGCCGGTCTCACGGATGAGGTCCATCTCGGCGGTGTTCACGTGGATGCAGTGGCCGAGGATGGTCTTTTCGCCCAGAATGCCGTGATCCTGCAGCCGCTGCACCGGGCGGCGGCCATAGTTCTGGAGGGAGTCGTACACATCGTTCATGCCTTCGGAGACGTGGATGTGGTAGCCGGTACGGCCGTTGTTGGCGGCCACCATGCGGTCGAATGTCTTGTCGGAGATGGTGAACAGGGCGTGGCCGCCGAACATGGCCGCCAGCATGGGGTCGCGGTTCTTCTCGCACTCGGTGATGAAGTCCGCATTCTCCTGAATGGCCTGGAGGCACTTCTCCTCGCCGTCACGATCGGAGACCTCGTAGCACAGGCAGGAGCGAAGACCCAGACGGCGGCTCTCCTCGGCGATGGTGTGCAGGGTGCCGGGGATCTCGCCGTAGGAGGCGTGGTGGTCAAAGATGGTGGTGACGCCCTGCTTGATGGAGTCCATATACAGCGCCGTGGCGCTGGCGCGGGTGCCGTCCATCATCAGGTGACGGTCGATGGCCCACCATGTACCGTCCAGCACCTCATAGAAGTTGGTGGGGTTGTTGCCCACGATACTCAGGCCACGGGCCAGTGCGGAGTAGATGTGGGTATGGGCGTTGATGAGGGCGGGCATGATGACGCCGCCCTTGGCGTCGATGATGTGGGCGTCGGCGTATTTGGCGCGCAGAGCGGCCTCCTCGCCGACTTCGACAATCTTCGCACCCTCAAAGGCCACCGCGCCGTGCTCATAATAGCCCTTTCCATTTGCGTCGCGGGTGATAAGACGACCATTTGTGATCAAGTTCATGGTATTTCCTCCCGTAAAAAAGTTTTGTCCATCGACTATCTCCCGGTAAAACAAAATGTATCAAACCGTTTTCGGTTTGATACACTCAAGCGTCAGCCGAGTGATAGTTGCAGCCCGTGCGCGAAGCACTTCCTTACAGCTACCAATCTTGGATTGTTAGTCTTATTTTACCCGAAAACCGCGGCGGTTGCAAGACCTAATTGTGGCTTTTGCATGAATAAGCCTGCGATTTTTTTAGGACAGACATTGTTAAACATATCTTGACGTACATCATCTTGTGTGTTATATTAGATGAAACGAACAATAGGAGGTATCACCTCATGCGCGATGTCTATATTTATGGAGATTCCCTTCTGAAAGCCACCGTTCCGGACGCGGAACTGAAATACCACTTTCATCTGTCGGAGATCATGGCACGCTATCCCTCTGACCGGGTGACGGTGACCAACCGCTCCAAGATGGGCGCAACGGTGTCCAAGGGGCTGTCGCTGGTGGAGCATGACGCGGCGCGGGGACTGGCGGCGGACTATGCCCTGATCTGCTACGGCGGCAACGACAGCGACTATGACTGGGCCGACATTGCCGCCAACCCGGAGGGCGACCACCAGCCCCACACCAAAATCGCGGCCTTTCGCCGGACACTGAATAACATTCTGGAGCTGCTGCGCCAGCAGGGTGTGCAGCCGGTGCTGATGAGCCTGCCGCCCATTGACCCCCGGCGGTATCTGCGCTTTATCTGCCGCAACGGACTGGATCGAAACGCCATCATGCGCTGGCTGGGAGACGAGGACATGATCTACCGGCATCAGGAGCTGTACAGCGACACGGTGACAGAGTTGGCCTATGCCGGAAATGTGCCGCTGATCCATGTACGACAGGAATTCCTGGCCGACCACCACATGAATCAGCTGCTGGCCGCCGACGGGATCCACATGACCATGGAGGGCTATGGCAAACTGTTTGACACGCTGGCCGACTGGCTGCGGGAAAAACTGGACTGAAAAAAGAGGGAACCCCGCTCTTACCGGCAGGGTTCCCTCTTTTTATTTGTGGTGGAAAGCCGCTGTCCGGCGGCACCCTTGCCGGAGCGCATCATAGCCTTAGCAGCATACAGGCGAGGTCTTTTTTTGGCAGTGAGCCAAGTCACATCCACATGGCGAACAGGCGCAGCAGCGTGCCCAGCGCCTTACGGTACCGCGGGCGGCTCTTCCACCGCTCCATGGTGACACGTTGGCCATGGGCCATGATGCGGGCCATATCCGCCGACAGCGAATGGGACACCGGCGTGCCGTACAGCAGCACGCCGCACTCGAAATGGAGCTGGAAGCTGCGGTAGTCCATATTGACGGAGCCGACAAAGGCGGCCTTGCCGTCCGCCAGCACGGTTTTCCCGTGAAGAAGGCCGGGGGTGAACGTATAGATCTCTACGCCATGGCGCATCAGCTCGCCCCAATAGCTCTCGGCCACCAGATAGGCAAACTTATGGTCGGGGATGCCGGGCATCAGCAGACGGGTACGCACACCGCTGTCCGCCGCCAGACACAGCGCACGCATCATAGGCTCGTCGATGGCCAGATAGGGCGTGGTGATGGTCAGCGTCTTGCGGGCGCAGCTGATCAGCTGCAGGAAAGCATCCTCGGCATTATTGACGGGGTTATTGTCCGGGCCGTCCACAAAGGGCTGGACAAACCCCTCCCCTTCCTCATTAAAGCGGGGACGGTAATCGCCGCAGGGGCTGTCCATCGTGCCGCCGAGCCGCTCCCACAGGTGGATAAATTCCCGGGTCAGCGTCCAAGCGCCCTGTCCTGTCAGGCGCACGCCGCAATCCTTCCAGTAGCCGAAGCGCTCCATCCAGTTGCCATATTCATCGGCCAGATTGGCGCCGCCGGTATAGGCGATTTCGCCATCGATACAGGCGATTTTGCGATGGTCGCGGTAGTTGAAGTAAAGGCGGTTCACATACTGGTGCACCGGGTTGAAGATCATGACCTTTACGCCGATCTCACGCAGCGCGTCCAGCTCCTCATTCCCGAAGCGCATCATACTGCCGAAATCATCAAAGAGGAAGCAAATCTCCACGCCTTCTGAGCGCTTGCGGCGGAAAATAGCCAGCATACGGTCAAAAAGCTGGCCGCGCGCCACAATGTAGTATTCTAGAAAAATAAACCGCTTCGCCTGCTCCATATGGGCCAGCAGATCGTTGAGGTACGCCTCGCCGGTATCCAGATACACGGCCTGCGTGCCGCTGTACAAAGGAAAGCCCTGACGGGTCATATAGGTCGCAAGACGGCTCCATTCCGGAAACTGCTGATTCAGTGCCGCCTGCGCCGCCGTGCAGGCGGTGATTTGCGATGCGCTTTCAGGCGGGACCGTCTTTTTTTGCAGCATCAGGCTCTTTGCGCTGCTTTCGCCATTCCACAGCAGGTAGAGGATCAGGCCCGCCACAGGCACCGCCAGAACCAGAATGATCCAGCCGACTTTATAGCTGGTGCTGCCCGGGCGGGTATAGACACGCACGGAGACGATCAGCGCAAGGATCTCCAGCAGCAGATAGGCCAGCGCCATACGCTGCTGAAGCAGCAGGGAAAGCCCCACCACCAGCGCGATCTGCGCCAGCAGCAGCAGCGCCACCAGCGCAAGGCGCAGGCCTGCGCCGATACGCCGTTCCGTTTTCTGTTGTATGTGACGCTTCTTCATACGGCTCCTTTTCCTGTAGGGCAGCGGAGAGGGGCAAGGCGGCACTTGTCACCGCCATCGGCCCGCCGTCTATCGGCACCATCGGTTTTCTGAGGCAATACGGCCTTTCATAAGACAGTATATGCCGCGTTTTTCCCTCAGTTCCGGTTCTTGCGCAGCAGCTCCTGCTGGATATCCCACAGCTTCTGGCTCAGATCCACATAGTAGGTCTGGGGATTGTCGAACCGCTTGAACTCCTCCCACAGGGTATCCAGCTGCTGCTTGCAGTAGGTCTGGATCTCCTTCAGGGACGGAGAGGTGTAAACACACTTGCCGTTGAGGAACACGGGCACCAGCAGCTCACGGGCCTCGAAATTGCAGACATTCTTTGTCTTCCATGTGGCATAGGGATCAAACAGCATCAGAGGCTTGTTTTCATCCAGCTCTTCATCGTACACCGTCATATAGTCGGCAATCGCCTTGCCGTTGTCGCGGTTATAAAGACGGTATACCTTCTTAAAATGGGGAATGGTGATCTTCTCCACGTTTTCGCTGCACTTGATCTTGGGCACGATCTGTCCCTGCTCGTTTTCCACGGCGGTCAGCTTATACACGCCGCCGAACACCGGCTCGCTCTTGGCCGTGATCATCCGCTCACCCACACCGAACATGTCGATTTCCGCCCCTTGCAGCAGCAGGTTCTGGATCAGTCGCTCGTCCAGCGAGTTGGACACGCTGATCTGGCACTCCGGCCAGCCGGCTTCATCCAGCATTTTACGGGCCTTCTGCGTCAGGTAGGCCATGTCGCCGCTGTCCAGCCGGATGCCGCACTTGGTAATGCCCAGAGGGCGCAGCACCTCGTTGAAGGCGCGGATGGCGTTGGGCACACCAGACTTGAGGGTATTGTAGGTATCCACCAGCAGCGTGGCGTTGGTGGGGTAGGTCTGGCAATAGGTCTTGAACGCCTCGTACTCGGTGTCGAACATCTGCACCCACGCATGGGCCATGGTGCCGCCGGCGGGCACACCGTAGAGCTGGTCGGAAATGGTGCAGGCCGTTCCGGCGCAGCCGCCGATATAGGCGGCGCGGGCGCCCACGATGGCGGCATCTGCGCCCTGTGCGCGGCGGGAACCAAACTCCAGCACTGTGCGGCCATTGGCGGCGCGGGTGATCCGGTTGGCCTTGGTGGCGATCAGGCTCTGGTGGTTGATGGTCAGCAGCGTGAAGGTCTCGATCAGCTGTGCCTCGATGGACGGGGCACGCACGATGACCAGCGGCTCGCGGGGGAACACCGGCGTACCCTCCGGAACGGCATAGATATCGCCGGTGAAACGAAAGTCCTTCAGGTAATCCAGAAATTCATCACAGAACAGGTTGCGGCCACGGAGATAGGCAATATCCTCGTCCGTGAAATGCAGATTTTCAATATAGTCGATCAGCTGCTCCAGACCGGCCGCGATGGCAAAGCCGCCCTGATCGGGCACCTTGCGGAAAAACACGTCGAAATAGGTAATGCGGTCCTTATAGCCGTTGCGGAAGTATCCGTTGCCCATGGTCAGCTCATAGAAATCGCACAGCATGGTCATGTTCAGCTTTTCAGCAGTATTCATTTTCCGTTTAACCTCAAATTCTCAATACTACCCTTAGGGGGTGCAATATGGTATCCATTATAGCACATTTTTATCTTTTCGCAACCGCCTGCGCCAGATTATTCCGCGCAGGCAGGGAAAAGACCCCGGCCATTTCCCGCGGGAAACAGCCGGGGTCTTTGTCATTCCGCCATCCGGCGGAACGCCTCGGCGATGCGGCCGGCCGCCTCGTCCAGCGTGCAGGCGCCGGTATCGATACACAGCTCATAATGGGACGGATCGCCCCAGACGCGGCCGGTATAGGTCTCATAATACTTGCGGCGCTGCTTATCCATCTTGCGGATCAGGCGGATGGCCTGCGTGCGGGTCAGGCGCTCCTGCTCCATCTTACGGACAACGCGGTGCTCCTCCGGGGCGGAGATGAACACCCGCAGCAGCTGCGCGTCAGTGTCGCGCAGCACATAGTCGGCGCAGCGTCCCACGAACACACACGCCTCACGCTTGGCGATACGGCGGATCTCGTGGCTTTGCAGGGCGAAGAGCACCTCGGAGGTGGAGCTGCCGCGCAGCACATGATAGTTGCCCTCATGCACCGTTTGGAACAGGTAGGGGTTGGTCGCCTTTTCATCGGACGCGGTCATATTTTTCTCCGAAAGCGCGCCATACTGGCACGCCAGACGCACCAGCTCCTTTTCATACACGCGCACGCCCAGCAGATCCGCTGTTTTTACCGCAACCTCATGGCCGCCGCTGCCAAATTCGCGGCTGATGCAAATAATCCTGTTTCCCATGTCGGTTCCCTCTCTTTTGTGTTATTTCAGCGCGTTCAGCGCCGGGCCGGGAAAAGCGTCGCTGCGCTGGGTAAAGACGATGTCGGCGCCCAGCGTGGCCTGCGCCTGCACCAGCAGCACCTGTACGTTTCCGCCGCAGGAGATGCGGATGCTCTTCAACCGGTCACCCTCCACCGTCAGCTCCACGCTGCCGGCAGTAAAGGTCACATTCTGCATCTTCACCTCAGGGGCGATGGCCGCGGCAAAATTTGCCGCGCCCTGCGCATCCAGCGACAGGGTGTAAATATCCTGTCCGTCAGCACGGATATGGGAGGGCGTGCCGTTCATGGCCAGCTGATAGGCCAAGGCCACCAGCGTGGACTGATCCACGGCGTTTTCCCCGCTGCGGGCCAGCACATTGCCCTCGGCGTCACACAGTTTATTGTCCGTAAAGTAGAGGTTCAGCGCATTCTTGCGGATGCGGCTGATCACCGTCCCGTCTACCGTGCGGCGGTCATATTGCAGGGTGTCGCGGAACACCAGCGGCCCGCAGTCCGCCCACAGCGTCATATCCGCGGCCAGGCTGTCGCGCCCCAGCAGCGACGTCCACGCATGGAGAAGGCGCAGGGTATTGCCGCCCAGCAGCGTCTCCGGCGCGGCGCCGCCGGCAATGGCGGTTTTCACCGCGTCGGGAATCCGGGGCGTTTCCGCGCCGGTATCAAGCGTGAACTCCAGACGCAGGAAGGGCTCGGCAGCACCGGGCATGGTCACGCTCAGGCGGAAGGCTGCCGCCCTGCCCTTCTCCACCGTCAGCACCGCAGAAATCTCCTGCGGCTGCTCCGCAGAGCTGACGGCATCCGCCAGCAGTGCCGACCACACCGCAGCGGCGTCATCCCCCTGCGCCGTCATGTAATAGGCGCCGCGGCCGCCGCCGTAGCCCTCATACGACACATGCACCTGACGGCACAGCGCCGCAGCCTGCTTCGGCAGGTGGAAGCACTGGGCCAGATCATCGTCAAGACCGTAGGCCTTTCCGCTTTCCATGTAGAGGACGCCGTTGGCATAGTACAGCGACACGCCGTCGAGCTGCACCATGGTAACGGGCGTATCCCCCTCCATGGTGCGCCAGAGCGACACGGTGGTATCCACGCTCTGTCCGCCCAGTTCGCCTTGCACGGTCAGGTCGGCGGACTGGGGATTCTCCTTGAGCACCGCGTTCATCAGGCGGTATGCTTCAACAGAGCGGCCAAAGCCGGTGGTGCGCAGCACCAGCACCGCCGCCGCCACAGCGGCAGCAGCCAGCAGCACGATACGCAGCCAGCGGCGCTTCTTTACCGGCGCTGCGGAGGCAGCGTTCTCCGCCGGCTCGCTGCCCGACGGCGACGCGGCCGGAAGGGGCTTACGCTTAGCGTTCTTTTTGCGCAGGCGGGTGATCACAAGCGCTGCCGCGGCGCATACCAGCACCGCCGGGAACGCCCACAGCCACCACGCTGTTCCCGTGGTGACGGCGGCAAACGCCACGCTGCTGCCCGATGCCGTAAAGGCCAGATAGCTGCCGATCTCCTGCCACTCAACGGTTTTCCAGAAGCCGTCTTCCCTGACATAGAGCTTGAGATCCGCCTGCTCCTCCGGGGGCAGGTAGCGAATGGTGTGGGTACCGCCGAGGGGGATCTCAACGTGCCACTGCTCCACCACGCGGCGGTTCACCGACAGTCCCTCGCCCATCTGGAGAGAGGCGGCGCAGCTGGCAATCTGGCTGCCGAGGCCGCCCTGTGCCACATGGAAATCCTCCGGGGCGGGAATCTCGTTGGCGGCGGCGATGGCGTCGGTCTCGTCAAAGGCGCCCTCCACCAGAATGGCGGGGCGGCCATCCTCCCGGAGCTGGGAGGATGCGAGGCCGGGCACATACTGGTCATACACCGCCGTGACCACCGTATCAAAATGAAGATTTTTCAGCTCCTTGTGATCCCAGCCGGTATAGTGGCCCTCCTTCCGGGGCAGGTCTGGATAGATGCTGTCATCAAAGGAATCTCCGTATTGGAAGGAGGTGGCGGCCAGCGTTACACCATCAGCCACAAAGGACAGGGTAAAGCGGGTCATATCAGCGGGCATGCCCTCCAGCTGCGTCATCTCCGCAAAGGTGACAGGCTCGGCACGGCCGGTATAGCTCTGGCGGTTGATTCCCGCCAGCGTATCGGACACAAAATAGTTGTGGGAAAATTCGCCGGTATCGCTGCCGGAAACGGCACCCTGATACTGCTGGCAGGCGGTGATCTCCACCAGCGAGCAGCACCCGGCCACCGTACTGGAGCCGCCGCCGGCCTTTTCCGCCACGCCGGTGCCTACAATGCCGCCCACATAGCGCTTGCCGCTGAGGGTACATTTGGCATAGCTGCCCCGCACAACAGAGGCGGTGATGCCGGCCACGCCGCCTACATAGCTGCCGTTTTCGCTGCTGACGGCGCCATATCCCTCGCTGCCGGTGATAAGGCCCAGATCCATACGGCCGCAGATACCGCCGGCATAGCTGCGCTTGGCGGTGACCACGCCGGTATTGGTACAGTGCTGCACGATGGCCTTATACTCATACTGGCGGCGATAGGTACCGCTCAAGGTGCCGCTGACGTCATCTTCGGGGTCCAGCTCATACTCCACAGCCATGGAGCCGACCACGCCGCCTACGTTCACGTCGCCGTTAACGGCGGCGCAGGAGCTGCAAAGCGAGGTCTTTCCCAGCGTAACCTGATCGACATTGTACTGAGAGCTGTCGGTGATCACGTCCTCGGTGTTCTGCGCACTGGAAACGGCGCTGACCATGGTATCGGACAGAGCCGCAAACTGGTCGGTAACATCCCGCAGGTCATCGGCCAGCGTGCCCGCCATACCGGAAAGGGCATCGTTGAGCGCTTCAATACGGCTGCCGATGCCGTGGATGGCGGAGATGAAGCCGCTGACATCCGGAAGGGATATATCAGGCAGGTCAATATCGGGAAGCGTCACATCGGGGTTGACGATGTAGGTGCCGTCCGGCAAGGTCACGCCCAGACCGGCAGAGGCGGTACGGGTGCGCTTTGGCGCGGTATTGTCCCGTTGGCCGCCGATGGAATGGAGCAGTTTTTCCAGTTCGTCCACGGCGTGATCCACCGCGCCGGACAGACTGTCAAGCCGGGAGGCCAGCGCGTCGGACTCGCTTTGCGCATCGTGGTTGAGCCGGTTCACCCGGGCGTTCAGCTCACGGAGCTGGCTGCCCATGCGGGAAAGATAGTCGGGCGAGGTATTCATCCGGATATAAGGCTCGATCTGTCCGGCAATGCCGCCCACATCCTTGCGGCCGTTGACCGCGCCGTTATTGACGCAGGAGATCAGCTGGCCGCAGCTGCGCCCCACGATGCCGCCGGTGTTATAGCCGATATGCTGATAGCCCACGGTGGCCTGATTGGTACAGCTGCCGATCACACCGGAGGAGTATCCGGCGATGCCGCCGGTATCCGTGGCCATACCGGAGGTATCCAGCGTGCTGAGCTTGGAGAGGTCCAGTGAAAAGCCCAGATCCAGATTCTCAAGGTCGATGGAGGGGTCTGTGCTCTCAATATTCACATAGGCGTTATTCTGACAGGACTCGATGCGGCCCATATTGCATCCGGCAATGCCGCCGGTCATACCGCGGCCGGCCACCGCCCCCTTGACGCTGCAATAGCGGATCACGCCCGCGGCGGTGTTCTCCCCCGCGATGCCGCCTATCCGCTGCTTGCCGGACAGCGTTCCGGTAAAAACGCAGGTCTCGATGCTGCCGCTATTGACGCCCACAATGCCGCCCACATCGACGCCGTCACCAGACGGGGCTACCGTGCCCTCCACCTGAAGGCGGCTCAGGCTGCCGCTCTTTTGCAGCTGGCCAAACAGGCCCGCCGGTGAAAGGCTGTCCGTGATGTTGACACCGCTGATGGTGTGGTTCTGCCCGTCAAACGTGCCGCCAAAGCTGGGAATGGGCAGGAAGGAGGCATCCTCAAGCGCAATATCCGCCTCCAGCAGTACGGTTTTCCCCTGAGACCATGTATCCAGCGCGCAGTTTTCCGCAAGCGTGCGCAGATCCTCAGCTGTGCGGATATGGATGGCATCGTCGGGTGCGGCATAGCTGCGCGTAACAGGCAGGCAGGCCCCCAGCAGCAGCGCCGCCAACAGCAGCGCACAGACGCGGTGCAGGTTATTCTTCATCGTCTGCCTCCTCTCCCTCCGATTCTGACGCGGAGAGCATATTCAGGTCTACGTCGCCTTCCACAGTGGCGCGCATCATGCCGCGAACCGTGCCGTTGATCCGGCCGTGCACCATGCCGTTGACCACAATGCGGCCATGGCCGGTGTGTTTTTACGACATGGAGGGCACCGAGAAGGACGTTTTATCCACAATGCCGCTGCCTACCAGCAGGATCTGAGGCAGGGCAAGCATAACCATGATGATGGAAATCACCGTGCCGCGGCCCAGACTCTCTCCGATGCCGGCAATGACCGGCTCGGAGGTCATGCTGCCGATGAGGAAGCCGCAGACGGACAAAATGGTGCCGGAGGTGATGATGGTGGGAAACGCGAAGTTCAGCGTTTCCACTATGGCATCCCGGTGGTGCATTTTGACCTTCAGCTCCTGATAGCGGCTGGCAATGACAATGGCGTAGTCGATATTGGCGCCCATCTGGATGGAGCTGACGATCAGATAGCTGAGGTAGAACAGGTATTTGCCGGTGATGGTGGGCACGGAGAAATTGATCCAGATACAGCCCTGAATCACAAGGATCAGCAGCACCGGCATACCGGCGGAGTTGAAGGTGAACAGCAGCACCACCATAACCACCAGCACCGACACGATGCTGACCACCGTATTATCCACGGCAAAGGATTTTTCAAAATCATATTCATTGGTGGATTCTCCGGCCAGATATACATGAGCGTCGGGGTAATATCGTTTGGCCATGTCCAGAATGGTATCGGTGAAGGCATAGGTCTCGTCGCCGCTTTCCGGCAGGGTGAGATAGACCAGCATGCGGCTGTAATCCTGACCGCGCAGCTGGTTTTTGGCACTGGTCATCTGCACCTGCGCGTCTTTCAGGGCGGCGGTCTGGTCATCGCCCAGCGTGACAAGGCCGGAATCCACCTGATCGCAGACGAACAGGAACATATCCAGCAGCGGCACCTTGTAGGCGGCAATCTTGCCTACCAGCTGGCCGTAGTCCTCCTGCTTGGCGGCATAGGCGGAGTAGATCACCAGTGCCGCCTCGTAATCCAGACCGGCCAGTTCGGCAAACTGGCGGGGCGTCAGCTCGTCGGCCAGCATATAGCCGTCCATGGCCTCGATATTGGTCAGGCCCATGGTGTGATCCACCTCGTCGTATTGCTCCAGCTCCTCCAGCAGGGCGGACTCCTTTTCATAGTCGCCCACCGGCACCATCAGGGCCAGCATATTGCTGGAGGTAAAGGTATCCTCGATCATCTGCTGCGCCTTCTGGGTATCGTTTTGCTTGGGCGTGGACAGGATACTGTAGCCATACGCATAGGGACACCGGGAGGACAGCAGAAAGCCCACCACGATCAGCACGGCGAAAATAACAGGCACCACGCGGCGCGTGGCATAGTCGAACCGGCCCACAAAGGGGATCTTGGGCACAAAGCTGCGGTGCTGCGTTCTGTCGATCAGCGGGCCAAAGAGCATCAGCAGTCCCGGCATCACCACAAAGGCAGACAACAGCGCAAAGAGAATGGATTTGATCAGGCACAGGGCCATATCCGGGCCAAGCTTAAACTGCATGAACAGCATGGCCACCAATCCGCCGATGGTGGTCAGGCTGCTGGCGCCGATCTCGGGAATGGATTTGCTGAGGGAAATGATCACCGCCTCGCGCAGCTCCAGCATACGGTGCTCCTCTTTAAAGCGGTTGCAGAAGATGATGGCGTAGTCGATGGACAACGCCAGCTGGAGAATACTGGTGACGGAATTGGACACAAAGGAGATCTTTCCCATCAGGAAGTTGGTGCCCTGATTGAGCACCAGCGCCACCACAAAGGTGAGGATCAGTACCGGCACCTCGCCATAGGTCTCGGAGGTAAAGGTGAGCACCAGCAAAATAACGATTGCCACATAGACCATAATGATATTGATCTCACGCTCGATGGTCTCCTGCTGGGTATTGCCCAGATCCGTGGTCACATACAGGTCATAATCCGACAAAAGCTCCTTGACGGCCGACAGGGAATCAAGGCACGCGTCATCATCCTCGTCATAGGCAAAGGTGACGGAATAAAGCGCGGCAAGATCGTTATAATGATCGGTGGTCTCGTCATAGTCCACGCTCTGAACGCCCTTGACCTCCCTGATCTGGTCGGCCAGCTTTTCCGCCTGCGCAGGCGTAACATTGGTCACCATGACCTGCGCGGTACCGTAAGTGATGAACTGCTCGTCCATGACGGCCAGCGCCTGCTTGGTCTGCGAATTGTCTGGCAGATAGAAGGTCAGATCGTTTTCCACCTGTACCCAGTTGCGGGAGAAGGCGGAGAAAATCAGTCCGATGATGGTTATGAGGAAAATAAGGTTGCGCTTATCCACAATGAATGTGGCCAGCTTTTCCATGAAGGACGGCCCCTTGGCAGTATCACTCATGCTCCTCTGCCCGCCTCCTTTCCAATGGTGCAGCATTGCCCAACCGCTCCTGACGGCGGCAGAAGCTGCACCACATCATCCAGACCGCAGTCCAGCGTGCGGCAGATCCGAGCCAGCACCTCCAGCGACACCGGCTCATTTTTTGACAGCTTGGCCAGCGTATTGGAGCTGATGCCCACCCTGCGGGCAAACTCCGTCTTGCTCCAGCCCCTGTCAATCAGCAATTTGAACAGGTTGTTATAGGTAACAAACATGGCGTAGCCTCCTTTGAGAACGCTACCATTTTATGCCTTTCCACTGCCCATTGCAACCGCGTCTTTGCAATCGCAGATATAAAATTTCCTGATAGGGATATATGCATGTAAAAAAAGAGAGCCACATGGCTCTCTTTTTTTTACAGTTGCGTGATACTCAATCCTCGTCCTCGGCATCGTCAAGGGCGTTGGCAAGGTCGCTGAGGTCGAACTCCAGCTTGGTGCCGCAGTTGGGACACACCACTTCGCCATCCTCCAGAACGGACTCGTCGAAGTAGACCTCCTCCTCGCACTCGGGGCAGGTGGTCATGAAGCAGTCCTCTTCATCCTCGTCGTCATCTTCCTCGTCCTCCAGCTCGTAGAGGGATTCCTCCACCTCGCTGAGGTCATCGCTGACGGCATCCAGACCGTCCTCCAGATCCACCATCTCATCCTGCATGTCCACGATCTCGTCGGCCATGACGTCCAGCACGTCGATGATGGCGGCAATCAGCTTGCCCTCCTTGCTGTCGGTATCCAGAGCCAGACCCTCGGCCAGACCCTTGAGATATGCTACCTTTTCAGAAATACCCATGATTGGCTCCTTTCTGTACAGTTGGTTGAAAAGAATCGTCAGCTTACTTGCAGCGGCTCAGATATTCGCCGGTGCGGGTATCAATGGTGATCTTGTCACCGATGTTGATGAACAGGGGCACCTTTACCTCGGCGCCGGTCTCCACGGTGGCGGGCTTCAGGGTGTTGGTGGCGGTGTTGCCGGCCAGACCCGGCTCAGTCTCGGTGACTTCCAGATCCATGAAGTTGGGGCACTCCAGACCGAACACGTTGCCCTTGTAGCTGAGCACCTTGCAGACGGTGTTCTCGGTGATGAAGCGGAACGCATCACCCAGCAGCTCCTTGTTCAGGGGCACCATGTCGAAGGTCTCCTGATCCATGAAGTAATACAGGTCACCGTCGTTATAGCTGTAGGCCATGTCGCGGCGATCCACGAAAGCTTCCTCAAACTTGGCGGTGGGGTTGAAAGAGGTCTCGGTCACGGCGCCGGTCACCACGTTGCGCATCTTGGTGCGGACAAAGGCCGCGCCCTTGCCGGGCTTGACGTGCTGGAACTCCACGACCTGCATAACCTTGCCGTCCATCTCAAAGGTCTTGCCGTTTCTGAAATCACCGGCGGTAATAGTTGCCATATTGATATTCCTCCCATTGTGTATGAGGGAATATCGCCATTCCCTCTTATAAAATAATTCCGGTTACCTATTTTACATGATACGCCCTTATTTGGCAAGGGCTTTGCCATATTTTTTGCCAAAAAAGAAAAATTATTTCCCTACGGCAATTTCCTTACAGCACCAGCAGCTCCTTCGGCGCACGGGTGATCACCTCCGCGCCGCCGGAGCGCAGCACCAGCACATCCTCGATACGGACGCCGAAGCGGCCGGGAAGGTAGATGCCCGGCTCCGCGCTGATCACGGCCCCCTCCGGCATGGGGTTGAGGTTGGAGGGCGCGGCATTGGGCGGCTCGTGAATGTCGATGCCCAGACTGTGGCCGAAGCCGTGGCCAAAATACGCACCATAGCCCGCCGCCTCAATCACCTTGCGGGCCGCACCGTCGATGGCGGCGCCGCTGACCCCTGCGCCGGCGGCAGCAATGCCCGCCAGCTGGGCCTCCAGCACGATATGATAGACCTCCCGCATCTCGACAGACGGCTGACCCAGCGCCACGGTACGGGTCATGTCGCTGCAATAGCCGCGATAGATGCAGCCGAAGTCCATGGTAATGAAATCGCCCCGCTGCACCTGACGCATGCCGGGCACGGCGTGGGGCATGGAGCCGTTGGGTCCGGAGGCCACGATGGTATCAAAGGAGGTCTTTTCCGCGCCGGAGGAGACCATCAGATAGTCCAGCCGGGCGGCGATGGCCTTTTCCGTCATGCCGGGGCGGATCTCTGTGAGAAGCTGTGCAAGCGCGCCCTCGGCAATGCGCTGGGCGGCAACGATGTTGGCCAGCTCCTCACCGTCCTTGCTGCCGCGCAGCTCCGAGAGCAGCGCAGAGGCAGGCAGCAGCGTACAGTGCAGCTTCTGGCTATACGCGGTATGCTCCGCCACGGTCATGGCGGCATCCTCAAAGCCCACCTTTTCCGCGCCGAAGTCCGCCAGCGCCCGGTTGATCAGGACGGAAAACGGCGTTTCGCGGCTGATCTCCCACACGGGGGCCGCGCCGCCGATGGCTTTTTCCGCCGCCTCGGTATACCGGCTGTCGGTTATATAGACGCTGCCGCGGCGGGAAATCAGCGCCACGCCCTCGCCCATAAAGCCGGTGGCATAGTAGCAGTTGGATTCGCCGGTCAGCAGCACGGCGTCCAGCTGGCCCAGCTGAGCGGTGATCCGTTCCAAATGATTCATACAGCTTTCTCCTTTTCCCGGGCCATAGCCTTGAAGGGGGCTTGCAGCGCGTGCAGCACCTTCTGCCACGGCGTCACGGCCCCGCCTGCCGGCTCTACCATCAGCGCGGCGGCACCGGCGAGATTGGCCGCCAGCACATCCGTCAGCAGTTTGTCGCCCAGCATGGCCGTTTCCGCCGGTGCGGCGCCTACCTTGGCCATGGCGCGGCGCAGCCCGCGGGGCAGCGGCTTTTGCGCATGGCCCACATAATCAATCTCCAGTGCGCGGCAGAAATCATCCACCCGCCTGCCGCTGCGGTTGTTGGAGAGGATCATCACCGTGATCCCCGCTGCTTTCAGCCCGTCGATCCACGGCTTGACACCGTCAGGCGGCGTTTTTACGGATTTGGGCGCCAGCGTATAGTCCAGATCGCACAGCAGCAGACGGATGCCCCTTTCATGCAGCAGCTGCGGCGTTACGCCGCGGTAATCGCGCAGCAGACGGTCCGGACGCAGGGAAACACGCATATCCCCTCTCCCCCTTTCATACAGTCTTTGTGTAGTATACCATTTTGCGGCTGAAAATACAAGGGGGGAGGGGTCATGCAGTTCTATGTGGCGGCAGGTGCAGGCGAAACGCTGCCCCGAGGCCGGTTTCGCCCGGTACGGGCGGCCTATCGGCTGGGGCCGCGGCTGCTGTCAGCCATCGGCGGCGCGCCGGTGAAGGGCGGGCTGATGCTGGTGGGCGACAGTCGGGAATGCGGCGGCGAAGAAATACTGGCGCAGGACATTCTGCGGGAATGTCTCAAGCGGAGCTATGACGGCGTCATACTGGACTGGTGGCGGCACGGCGCGGATCACGGCGGACTGAGCGCACGGATCGGCCAGCTTTGCCATCAGTACCAGCGGCGGCTATTCGTGCCGGAAGCATATGCCGCTTATGCGGCCCACTCCACGGTTCTGATCAACACGGCGGTATCCGGCGGGACGCTGCGATCCTGTCTGGAGGAGGCGGTACGGCGGTACGGCGCGGCGCGGATCGCCCTGGATCTGGAGCGGATGCGGCTGGATTTTACGCTGCCCCTCTCCGCCAACATCCGCCGGGCGCTGACGGCGGCAGAGCTGCGGCGGCTGCGGGAGGGCAAGACGGTGTATTTTTCTCAGGAGCTGTGCTGCCGTTATTTCACCTATCGTTCCGGGAGTGAAAACCACTACGTGCTGTTTGACGATGCGCAGACGCTGCGCGCCAAGGCGGCGGCCGGGGAAAAACAGGGCATCCGGGAAGGCTTTTTCATGCTGCCTGAGGTGGCGGACATTGCCGGGGAGCTGCTTGAGCAGGCATGAAGCAAAAAAATCACCACCCCAGTGGGTGGTGATTCTTTTCATCAATAGTAACGCTTGTTACGGTTCTTGCGGGCAGCCTCGGACTTCTTGCGGCGCTTGACGCTGGGGCTTTCATAGCACTCTCTGCGACGCACCTCGGCAACGATACCGGCCTTAGCGCAGCTTCTCTTGAAACGCTTCAGGGCGCTATCCAGGGACTCGCCTTCCTTGACATGAATTTCGGACATCTATTTTTTCCCTCCCTCCGATGCACCCGGCTCGATCCAGAGTGCTCTTTAAGAGTCATTCAGACATGACTTAACGAATGATATTATACTGATATACAGATGCCTTGTCAAGATATTTTTCACAAATTCCCGCAAAAGGGCGAAAAACCGGGAAAGCGATGCAACAGGCGGTTACTGCCCTCTGACAGGTATTCTTACTTGGCAGGCTTGGCGATCAGGTTGATGAGCTTATTCTTCACCAGAATGGTCTTGACCACGTTCATACCCTCGGTGGCCTTGCGCACCTTTTCCAGCCCGTCAGCAGCCTGACGGACGGCGGCCTCATCGCTGTCCACGGGGACGGTGACGGTGCCCTTCAGCTTGCCGTTGACCTGCACGGCCATCTCCACATTGGCGTCGATGGTCTTGGCCTCGTCATAGGTGGGCCAATCCATCTGCATGGCCATCTTGCCGTACTTGGCGGCAAAGCCCATGTTCTCCCACATTTCCTCTACCATATGGGGGGCAAAGGGGCTGAGCAGCAGGCACAGCATCTCCACATCGCCCTTGGAGCAGCCATTGGCGTAAAGCTCGTTGACCAGCGCCATCATGGCGGCGATGGCGGTATTCATCTTCAGCTCATCAATGTCCTGCGTCACCTTCTTGATGGTCTTGTGGATGATGGACTCGTTCTTAGCGGAGACCGTCTCCTCCGCCGTGGCGATATCCTGCAGGTTGAAGCAGCGGTCCAGGAAGCGCTTGGAGCCCTTGACGGCCTCGTTGCTCCAGCTGACAGCCTTTTCAAAATCACCGATGAACATGATGTGCAGGCGCATGGTATCGGCACCGTACTGGGCCACGATGTCGTTGGGATTCACCACGTTGCCGCGGGACTTGGACATTTTCTCGCCGCCCTCGCCCAGGATCATGCCGTGGCTGGTGCGCTTGGCGTAAGGCTCCTTGGTGGGCACCACGCCGATATCGTACAGGAACTTATGCCAGAACCGGGAGTACAGCAGGTGCAGCGTGGTATGCTCCATGCCGCCGTTGTACCAATCCACAGGAGACCAGTAGTCCAGCGCCTCCTTGCTGGCCAGCGCCTTGTCGTTGTGAGGATCCATATACCGCAGGAAGTACCAGCTGGACCCGGCCCACTGAGGCATGGTATCCGTTTCGCGCTTGGCCGGGCCGCCGCAGCAGGGGCAGGTGGTATTGACCCAGTCGGTCATTTTGCTCAGGGGGCTTTCGCCGTCGTCGGTGGGCTCGTAGCTCTCCACCTGAGGCAGCACCAGCGGCAGCTGCTCCTCCGGCAGCGCCACCCAGCCGCACTTGGGGCAGTTCACCAGCGGGATAGGCTCGCCCCAATAGCGCTGGCGGGAGAACACCCAGTCGCGCAGCT
>Ga0129314_1001283_pt1 | contig 18262 bp, 7 predicted proteins | sample O1111metagenome_FD_94431 | JGI IMG/M metagenome (GOLD analysis project Ga0129314, IMG submission 94431) | Orangutan individual fecal microbial communities from fecal samples from Wisconsin, USA - O1111 metagenome | ecosystem: Host-associated > Mammals > Digestive system > Large intestine > Fecal... | reverse complement strand
GGACACCCAGACGCTCATCGACATTCTGGAGAAATTCCACGTCAAGACCACCTTCTTTGTGGTGGGCGACTGGGCGGAGAAGTACCCGGAATCGGTGAAGGCGCTGCATGACGCAGGCCACGAAGTCATGAGCCACTCCAACCACCACGACCATTTCAACAGTCTCTCCGCCGATCAGATCGTCGCGGACGTCGCCGCCAGCAACGAGCGCATCGCCGCCGCCAGCGGTGTGACGCCCACGCTGATCCGCTGTCCCTACGGGGAGTATGACGACCACGTCATCTCCGCCATCCGCTCCATGGGCATGGAGCCCATTCAGTGGGATGTGGACTCCCTCGACTGGAAGGATTACGACGCGGACACCATCTGCCAGCGGGTGACCTCCAAGGTACAGCCGGGCAGCATCGTGCTGTTCCACAACGCCGCCCTCCACACGCCGGAGGCGCTGCCCGCTATCCTCACCTACCTCATCAACGACGGCTACACCGTCCTCCCCATCTCCCAGCTCATCCTCCACCCGCCCTACACCATTGACCACACCGGCCGGCAGTTTCCGGCGGAGGAATTGTCTTAAAAATGCCGAGATAGGCTTATTTTTCACGAAAGCCATCGCAAAAGCGCGTGCGATGCTCGCACGCGCTTTTCCTATAAATGTGGAGATCTATAACCGTACTTCGACCTCCGGGGAAAGTTTTTTCACACTGCCGCAGCCGGCTATTTCTGTTGCCCGCTACACTGAACAGGGGCCGCATAACCAATAACAAAAAGAATAACCCGCCTCCTTCGCAACCTTGAACACGGTGGGAGGTCGTTGCTTTTTATAAAAAGGCGCAAACAGCGTGACGGAACGGTGTTACTCCGCCAACTCAAAGGTGTCCCGCTGATTCACGGCGTCCAGCGCCAGCTGCGCCCGGGACAACTCATCCGCAGTCTTTTCGTAGTCCGCCTCCACCGCCGCCAGATCGTAGTTGGCGTAGGTGTAGTCGATGATGTTGGACTGCCGCCCGTACTGCTCCTCCACCCGCTCCTTGGGCAGCCGCGCCTTCATATCCGCCAGCTTGTTCTTCCGCTGGGTAAGCTGGGGGATATAGACCAACATTTCGTCGATGGTCATGTGGAAGCCGGGGATAACATGGGTGGCGTTGAACACATTGATGGCGTGCTTTACCTTGCGGATACGCTGCTCCAGCTCCGCCAGACGGTTCTGGGTGTCGCCATAGTCGTAGGCCGGACGCACGGACTCCACGTCCTCGCCCATAGCGGCGCGGAAATCCTTGCTGCGATTCTCCCGATCCAGCAGGGCGGCGTGCTCGTCGTTCAGCTTTTTCAGCAGCTTATTGGCCTGTGCAGAGGTGTATGTCATGGTCGTTCGTCCTTTCTCTTTTGTAAATTTCCACCCTCATTGTACATGATTTTGCGGCACAAGTCCAGCAAAAGACAAGCGTATGCCCATCGTTCCGCGCACCTCCCGTCAAAATGTTGCTTACGCGCCGTTCTCCCTCCGTCCTCCAGACCGGGCGCGGGGAACTCGATGCAAAAGGGTCATCCCCGCAGGGATGACCCTTTTTTGAAGCTATATGCCGCCTTTGGCCGCGGTCACTTGACCTTACGGCGGCGGGTCAGCGCCAGTGCGCCGCTGCCCGCCACGGCCGCCGCACCCAGCACGATCCACACCACCACAGGCGTGGTCTTCGCAGGCTGCTCATTGGTACCGTTGTCGGCGTCATCCGCCGTCTGGCCGCCCAGCACATCGGTCATGTCGTACAGTGCCGTCTTGCCGTCCAGCAGGCGGGCATAAGCCGTCAGCGCGCACAGCGCCTGCTCGGTGGCGATGGCGTCCGCCTCACCGTCCACCGTGTGACGGAAGCCGCCGGACACGGCGTAGGCCAGCAGAGCATCCAGCACCGTCAGTCCATTCTTGACAAAGCGGCTGTCGCTGGCCGGATCGATACCCAGCGTCGCCAGTGCGATCAGCACCTGCGCGCAGGACTCGCTGTTCAGCGTGCCCCAGCTGCTGTAGCCGCCGTCGGAAAGCTGCATATCGGACAGAAGCTGCACGCCCTTGTCCACGGCGGCGTCCACCGTCTCGTCGCCGGTTCGGTAGGGCGCCAGCGCCTGCAAGGCCATGGCCGTCACATCCGGGTCGGCGCTGGTGCCGGACAATGCCCAGCCGCCGTCGGAGAGCTGCTGCGCCAGAATGTACGCCACCAGACCGTCACGGGTGACCTGGGTTCCGCCCTCCGCTGCAGCGGGCACGTCATACTTACCGCTGTCCAGCGCCAGCAGGGCAAAGATAGCGCCGTTGATACCCTGATACGTCACATCGTCCATGTCGGCCAATCTGGCCAGCAGGTCGTAGCCTCCCACATCAGCGGGATCCTTTCCGATAGCCGTCAGCGCCAGAATGGTGCGGGCATACTCAGTGGATTTCTTATCGCTGAGCTGTCCCTTGGCGCTCTGCACCGCCTTGACCACGCTGTCGTAGTAGCTGTCGGGCACATCCCGGCCGCTGCGCGCCAGTGCGATCACCAGCCACTCGCTGCCGAAGGTCAACTCATCGGTCTTGATGGTGTCCAGCGTATCGCTGTGTGTCTTGCGCCAGCCGGTAACGTCTCCCGTCTGCGTCTCATCCTCCCGCAGGGCCTTGAGGATCTCCGCATAGGCCGCCTCCGCCGCCGTCAGCTTGTCGTAGTTGGTGACCAGCTTCTTCTGATCGGCGGGGAGCTTGTTGTAGGCTGTGCGTGCGGCGGCGATGGCGTTGCCGCTGTTCTTACTCACGGTACCGATGGCGTCGATGAGCTTGATGACATCGGCTGCGGTGACCTCCTCATCCCCCATCTTCCCGGCGTCCGGATCGGTCTTCCAATCGGAGGTGTAGTACCACAGGACGTAATCCTTGTCAGCCACGGCCTGCTGCGTCAGCGGCAGGCTGGGCAGGCGGCCGTTGACCTTGTACAGCCAGCCGGAGTTGGGGCCAGCGGTGAACTCGCCATAGGTGACGCCGCCCTTGGTCATGGAGCGGATATATCCGCTCTCTGCGCCGACGGCGGTAATGCCGCTGCCCTCCAGTGCCTTGGCAAATGCATGATAGACAGTGCTGCCCTTCTTGACTGTAACGCTCTTGCTGAGCCAGGTGCCGTCAGGGGTAGAGATGGTCACCGTGACCGTGATGTCCTCGCCCTGCGTCGGCTCCTCCGGGGGCTTCTCCGTCTCGCCGGCGCCGGAGGCGTAAGCGGGTTCTGTCTTACCCGCACTGAAGTCATAGACGTTGAACGCCTTGCCCGCCGCCCGGAACTGTGTCAGCGCGATCAGCGCCCGGAAGCTTTGCTCGGTGGCAGCGTCATTATAGGAAATATTGTCCGTAAAGCCGAAGCCGGTGTTGTTCGCCAGAGCAAAGGACATCAGACCCTCCACCACGGACAGACCGTTCCTGCTGAACCGCGCATCCTTTTCCGGATCCACGCCCACCGCCGTCAGGCCGATGATGACCATGGCCGTGGAGTTGGCGTTAGGGCCGGAGAAGGCGTCGCTGTAAATGCCGCTCTCGCCCAGCTGGGTGGCCAGATAGTCCACAGCCTTGTCGATGGCCGTCTTCACCCGGCTGTCGCCGGCATAGAACGCCAGTCCCGCCAGCACGTTGGCAGTGGTGTCGATGGTTCCCCACTCATCCCAACTGCCGTCCGCCTTCTGCGCGCGCAGCAGCGCTTCCACCAGCTGCTGTTCGTAGTTCTGTGTTCCTGTGAAGTCCGCCTGATTGTAGGCCGCCAGCGTATACGGCGCACTCCACGCACTGGTGCTCTTGTCGGCTTTGTTCAGCAGCGTGATGGCGTTGAGCGCCGTACTGCTGTTGGCCGTCGGATACAGCTTGGTCGCATCCACACCGTTAGCGGTCAGCGCCAGGATCGCCTTGTCGTAGGTCGTATCCGTGGCTCCCGCCGACTGTATGGCAGTGATCGCCGCGTTGATGTAATTCTGCTTGGCCGCTTCCGTCAACGCCACGCCCTTATCAGGATAGGCTCTGGCGTAGGCGCCCATATCCATCGCCCACCAGTCGGCAGCGCGTTCAGTATTGGCCGCCGCAACGGTATCCATTACCTTCACTGGATCCGGGAACAGCTTTTTCAGCGCGGCGTTGACCTCCGCGTTGCTCCGGAGCGCCATTTTCTCCAGCGCCTCCTTCTGCGCATCGCCGGAGAAATCAATGGCGTTGCCCACGACAGGCAGATCCGGCCCGTTGGGCTGCGTGCAGTTGCCGGAGGCATTCTTCACGGTGATCTGGTTGTCCAGACCCGCTACCATGCCGTACAGCTTTCCGGCAAAGCCGCCGTTATAGCCCTGCGTGGGTGTGCCGGCGATGGTCACCTGTCCCGCGCTGACGACATTCTCCGCCCTGCTGATGACGCCGGCAAATCCGCCAGTGTAATCCGTGCCGGAAACGCCGCCGATGCTGTAACAGTTCTGCACCGCGCCGTCGCTGAAGCCCACAAAGCCGCCGGTATGGCTGCTGCCGGCGACAGTGCAGCTGGTATGGCTGTCGTAGATGTCGCCGCTGCTGTCGCCCACCAGTCCGCCGGTGGTCGTGTCGCCCTTGACCGTACCGCCGGAGGAGGACTTGGTAATCGTGCCGCCATTCTTACCCACCAGACCGCCGGTCTTTTCCTTGCCGTTGACCGTCACGCTGGCAGCACACTTGTCCACTGCGCTGGCAATGGAGAACAAGGTCTGGGGATCGGTCTTGCCCTCGTTCAGGCCCACCAGTCCGCCCACGTTTTTCGTACCCGTCACTGTGCCGCTTACCGAGCAGCCGCCGATCAGGTTCGCCACGTTCTTGGACAGATCGTCGCTGTCCAGCTGCACCTGGGCGCTGCCTGCCAGTCCGCCCACGTTCGCCTTGCCGGTGATCTCCACATCCACCAGCTTCAGATTGCGGATGGTCGCGCCCTTGATGACGTTGAAGAAGCCTGCGTTCTCCCCCTCCGGCGCGTTAACGGTCACATGGGAGATGGTGTGTCCCTGTCCGTCGAACATTCCCGTAAAGGGCTGATCCGCGCTGCCGATGCCGTTAAACGGCGTATCCTTCAGGTTCAGATCGGCCTTCAGCCGGTAGTTCTTGCCCAGTGTCTCGGCATCAGCGGCCTTCGCCAGTGCCAGCAGGTCGTCCACCGTCTCGATGTCCACCCAGCTGATAGCGGCAGGCGTACCGGTCAGTTCCTTCCAGGACGGTCCCTGGAAGCGGTTCTCGGTGGTGCCCTCGAACCACAGCACCTGATCGCCGTTCTGTACTGTGGCCAGAGATGCACTGACGTTGGACAGCGTATCATTGACGGTGAACATCCAGCCGTCCGGCGCGTCCACCGCACGACCGTTGATGGTGTGGATGAACCGTCCGAAGGTGCTGGTGGTGGCATAGCTGTAGGTCAGCAGGCCCTGCCGCTGCGCCTCGTCCATCAGATCCACCAGGCGGGTATTGCCGTTGCTGTCCATGGTGACGGTGATCACGTCGCCCATGCGGTTGAAGGTGTAGCTGTTCTTGTCATAGGAGGCGATGGCCAGCTTGACGGTGATCTGCGCCGTCACCGCCGTCTCCGGCACGGCAACGCCCCGCAGATAGGGCAGGCCGCCGTTCTTATCCGCCTCCCGCGCCCACACGCCGCTGTCGCTGCCGGAGATGGCCGTCAGGAAGGTGTCGGTCTTCATCTCATCCAGCGACTTGCCCACCGCGCCGTAGGCTGCGGCGGAAGCTGCGGCGCTGTTGAAGTAGCAGTTCGTGACGCCCTTGGACTGGTCGTACTGGAACGCGGAATCGGGCTTGTTGCCGCCGATGAAGCCGTTGCCCTGCTCACCGCTGACGGTAACAACGCCTGCGGCATAGCAGTTCTCATAGGTGTTGCCGCCGTACACCGAGCGGCCCACAAAGCCGCCGGAGTAGCCTCTGGCGCTGACATTACCCAGCGCGAAGCAGTTTCTGATGGTACCGCCGTAGCCCAGACCCACGAAGCCGCCGGCGTACTCGCTGGTGGTATTCACCGCCATGCTGGTCCAGCAGCCTTCGATCAGGCCGCCGGTCTCGTTGGCGCCCACAAAGCCGGCGTGACCCGTAGCCGTCAGACTGTTGGAGGTCAGTGTGCCGCCCTGCACATAGCTGCTGCGGATGATGCCGTAGTTGCGGCTGACCATACCGCCCAGCACCGCGCCGGTGTCGGCGGTGATATTGGTGTTCACCACAGCGCACTTTTCCATGCGGCCGTAGTTGTTATGCACCAGCACCGCTGCGTTGTCGGAGAACAGCACGTTGGCGCCCTCAATGGTCAGATCATGGATATACGCCGTGGCGCCGGTGTACCAGAACAGGCCGCTGTCATTGTTGCTGAGGGTCAGCCCGGTGATCGTATGCCCCTGTCCGTCGAACTCACCCATGAAGGGATAGGTGATCCTGCCGATGGACTTTGTCTTGGTCTGCTCCGCCGCCGTCAGCCCGGAGAAGTCGATATCCGCCGTCAGGCGGTAGTTCTTGCCCCACGCCACCTGCTGCCTGTTGGGGGAATCGGTACCCCCGGTGAGCTCGTCCTTCACATTGGCCAGCTCGATCCACTGTGCCGCGCTGGAGATGTCCACCCACTCCTTGGTGCTGGGGTTCTCCTCGCCCTTGTCGGGGTCGTACACATCGCTGTACGCAGAGGTGATGCTGTCTGTCAGACCCAGCTCCTCCAGCAGGCTCTGGTCGCCGATAGCCGTAACGGTGAAGGCGTACTTCTTCCCCGCCGCAAAGGCGTTGGCGAAGTTGGCGGAGGTATAGTTCCCCGACAGCGCAAACGTCTTGAAGTGGGTGTAGACCGCATCTGTACCCTCGCCCGTCACCGTGTAGAGGTCAATTCGATAGGCGCCGCTGAAGTTCTCCCGGCCGTTCCACTTGGCCGTCGTCCCCTCCCAGCGGAGGCCGGTCACCGCCGTCATGCGGTTGTAAGGCTCCTGATCGCCGACGATCCTCCGTTCCACCGTCTTTATGTCGCAGCACACCGTCTGGCCATCTGTCTCCTCCGCCACGGAGGCGTAGTACACGCCGTCGCCCCGTGCGGCGAACCGTCCGGACAGGTCGTACTCCCCGCCGGAGACGTGGGCGATATCTTCCACGAAGGTCAGCTGGGACTCGTAGGCGCCCAGATCCTCCGTCTTGGCCAGACTGACGATAAACGCCGCGCGGCGCTCCATGGCCTGATACAGCCCCTCGCCCGTTACATCCTTCTGGTCGCTCTCCGCTGCCTGCACAGCGGCGTCCAGTTGGTCAAGCTGCGCCCGCTGCTCCTCGCTCATGCGGCTGATGACCGCCGTTGTGTTCACATATTCCAGCTTCTCCAAGCTGGGAAACCCGGTGTACTCTCCGGTGATGGCGTCATACTCCGCCAGGCCGTCCGCATCCAGCGGCGTCCAGCTCCGCACCATCTGCCAAAGGGTAATGGTGTAGGTCTTGCCCGACTCCGCGTCCCACAGCAGCAAGCCGGTAGGCAGGGAGGTCACGTCGCCGTCGTCGGTGTCGAACTCCTCCCGGGCGAAGCGGATATTCTTCGCCATGGTCACGACCGCGGCAGGCGTCTCGTCCGTCTGCCATGACAGCACGGGATAGCCGCTGTTGACGCCGCGAACTGTCTTCCAGTTGTCCGTACCCAGCTTGTCCAGCAGTTCCGTCCGCATGGCGGCGTCGGACATGGCGGTGGCAGCGCCGACCTTTGCGCCGGTGGGCACACTGCCGGTAAGGTAGTAGCAATTGGTCAGGGTGTCATAACTGCCGGTGGAAAATGCGCTGCTGGACGAAGCGTCCTTTCCGGAGATCGCTCCCACGGTGTAGGAATCAGAGATCGTGACACTGTTGCTGCCATAGATACCGGAAGCGTAGCTTTCAGAGGTGATCTCCCCGGTGTTATAGCAGGTATTCAGGGTGATGGCGCTGCTGCTCCCGGTGAAGCGGGCGACGATGCCCGCGGCGCGGTCCTTGGCGGACACCCTGCCGCTGTTATAGCAGCCGGTAATCTCCAGAGCGCAGCTGCCGTTCTGGCTGTTGCCCAGAATACCGCCGCAGTAGCTGCCGCCGGAGACGGTGGCCTCGCTGCCGCAGTCGGTGATGGTGTTCTTGGTGCCGATGGCGCGGCCGACGATACCGCCTGCGTCGCCATTGTTGGTATTCGTGCTGACGACGGTTCCCTGCACCACAACGCCGGTGATCTCCGCATCGTTGATGGAGCCGAACAGACCTGCATACTCGGCACTTACGTTCAGTCCATTGACCGTATGGCCGTTGCCGCGGAAGCTGCCGCTGAACGACCTGTCGTCGGAGCTAAAGCCGAACTTGCCAATGGGCGTCCACGGCTGGCCGCCCAGGTCAATGTCGTCCGTCAACTCCACATAGAGCTTTGTGACGCTGGAGGCGTTGTTGACCTTGTCCGCCAGCCACGCCAGCTCCGCGCCGCTGCCGATCTGGTAAGGGGCGACCTCCGTGCCTTCACCGCTGGGTTTTTCGTCCCTTGTTTCGCCGTCCCATGCGGCGGAGGGCGTCAGCGTGACGGAGATTGTCTCATCCTTTGTCACGTTCAGCGTGCCGCCGGCCTTGGCGTAGCCCTTGGCCTTGACAGTGTAGGTATATGCGCCCTCCGGCAGCAGATAGCTGCCGTCGCTCTGCGCCGCAACGGTACGGCCGTCGCCGTCCCACGTCACCGTGACGGCGGCCTTGGCTTCGGCCGGTGTGATGTTGAAGCGTACTGTCCGCTTCTCCACCGGCGTCAGCGTCACAGTCACCGACTGTGCCTTGCCGTTGACGGTCACCTGTCCCGCCGCAGCCTGATAGCCAAAGGCGGATACCGTGTACGCATAGGTGCCATCCGGCAGCTTGAACACCCACTGGCCGCCGGTATGGGTGCCGGTCTGGCCGTCGATGGTCACCACGGCGTCGGCCGGGGTAACGGTGAAGGTCACGGCGTAGGTGGGGATCTGCCAGCGCAGGACGGGGTATCCGTCGTTGACGCCTGCCGGGGCGGTCATAAAGGGTTCGCCCAGCGTGGACGCCAATGCCTTCAGCTCATCAGCGGTTTTGGCCGTGGCGTTGCTGTCGGTACCCAGCGTATCCAGATAGTAGCAGCCGCTGAGGCCACCGGAGGACTTTTTACCCACCACAGCCGCACTGTCTTTGCCCTTAACGGCTCCGGTGGTGTAGCAGTTGGAAAACTTTGCGCCGCTGTCATTCATGTAGCCCACGATGCCGCCGGCCTTACTGACCTCCGCCGTCACCGAGCCGCGGTTATAGCAGTGGGAAACAGTAACCTTGTAATAGGCATAGCCCACGATGCCGCCGACGCTGTTGCTGCCCGAAATGTTGCCAAGGTTGGCGCAGGCCCGGATATACTTTTCGCTGCTACCGTTAACCTTGCCCACGATACCGCCCACATTGTTCGTGCCGCTGACTGTCGCCCTGTTCACACAGTTCTCCACACAAGCAGTACCGTTCTGCTCGCCTATGATGCCCGCCGTACACTCTCCGCCTATTACCGTACCTTCCACCGTCAGATTCTTGACGGTGCCGCCGGACACATAGCCAAACAGAGCCTGATTACTAACGGAACTGTTGATATAAAGGCCCTTGATGGTATATCCTTGGCCGTCAAAGGTACCCTTATAGGCATAGGAAGTGCTCTTTCCGATGGGGGTCCACGGCTCGTCGCCCAGGTCGATGTCCTTGGTGAGGACGGCGTTGTAGGCTGCGCCGCGGCCTGCATTGACCTCCTGCGCAAACCAGGCCAGCTCCCCACCGCTGCCGATCTGGTACACGTCGCCCACCTTGGTCGGCGCAACGATGTCGTCCGCGCCGCCCCAGGCGGTCTTTTCCGCCAGCGGGATGGTCACGGTCCGGGTACCGTCCTCGGTGACGCCGGTCAGGTCGATGCTGCCGGTCTGCTTGGCGTAATTGGCGCTTTTGAACGTCCAGTCGTACCTGTAGCCCACAGGCAGGGCATACGCGCCGTTTTTGTCGGGGGACATCGTCCGCTCCCCGTTGACGACGGTCAGCTGGCCCTTGTCCGCATTGGCGAAGGTCACCGTCACGGCAGGCTCGGCCTGCATGGTCACGGTGTGCGTCTTGTCCGCCCGGTCAACGGCCACACTGCCCTGGGCGGTCTTATAGCCGAACAGCTCGGCGGTGTAGGTGTAGGTGCCGTTTACGACGGAATAGGTATTTTCGCTCTCCGCCGTCAGCTCGGTCGTGCCACTCTTGACAATCAGCTCCGCGTTCTCGGGCTGGACGTTAAAGGACAGCTTGTGCCGGTTCTGCACCAGCTCCACCCTTTCGGTGACGTCCTTGCCCTTGACGGTCACGGTGCCGCTCTTGGCGGCGTAGTCACCGGCTTCGTTGGTGACGGAGTAGTCATATTGGCCCATGCCGACGTCTGCAAACGTGTATTTGCCGTCCGCGCTGACCGCCTGCACCTCTTTGTTCCACGTCAGGACAGAGCCGATCGGGCTGAGCTCAAAAGACACCGTGTGCTTGGCGTCGGGGTCGATATACTGCCAGCTCAGGATGGGATAGCCGTTGTTGAGGTTGACGGTGTCCGGCTGGAAGGCATCGCCCAGGGTGAGGGCCAGGTCTTTGAGCTCGTCGGTGGTTTTACCGGCGATGCCTGCATCAGACCTGTTGCAGCCACTCGTATTGGCGCTGTTGTTGTAATAGCAGTTGGTAAAGGTGTAGCCGGAATATGCGTAACTATACGCAAAACCGCACGCGTTGCTTGACGCACCGGTCACCTGCACCGTCCCCGCCGCATAGCAGTTTTCGTAGGTGTGTTTATTTCTGTTGCTGCAATAGACATAGCCCGTAAAGCCGCCGGCACGGCCACCGGCTGCTGTTACGTCACCGGAGGCATAGCAATCCGTCACCGACAGCGTATAGTAATTGCCGGTCTTGCCCAGCAGGCCGCCCGCAGTAGACGAGGAATTATTATTCTCATTTTTGATCGTCGCCTGACTATAGCTTTCCTTGATCGTACACTTGCCGTTAAGGTAACCTACCAGGCCGCCCACATATCCAATAGAGCTGCCGCTGTAAGTGACCGCGCCGGAGACACCGCACCCCTGGATTGTCGTCGAGCCGTATATCTTACCAATCAGACCTCCAACGCCAGCATAGCTTCCGCCGGTAAGCGTCACACTGACATTATGCAGGATAATGTTCTTGAACACTGTACTGCTATTCGTTTCTGCAAAGAGACCCGCATTTCCGCTGGCAGCGCTGATGGTCAAATTGGAAATGGTATGTCCATCTCCATCAAATGTACCGTCAGCAAACTCCTCGATCGGCTGCATCGACACATTCTCCATGTCGATGTCCTGTGTCAGCCTATAGGACTTTCCCGAAAACGACCTGCCGCTCAGGGACGCCAGCTCCTCCGCCGAGCCGATCAGGTACGGATCGTCCTTCGTACCGCTGCCCGTCAGCGTCACTGCCGCCGGCATAACGGCGGACAGCATAGGCTGTCCCGCAAGCGCGGGATCATCCTCCTGCTCGTCCTCGTTGTCCCGCTCCTGCCGGATGTCCTGCATTTCGGTGTCGGGCGCAACGGAATATGCGTCCTCCGCCCACACCGTTGTGGGAACCAGGCTGGTCAGCATGACCAGCGCCAGCAGCAGAGATACCACTCGTTTCTTCATGTCTCTTTCTCCTTCTCTATGTTCAATTTTCTGTGTGCGCTGTAAAAAAGGCGGGCGGAAAGAGACCAACGATCTCTTTCCGCCCTACTATGGAAGGCAGACGGCGTATGCCGTCCCGGCTTGATAAAAAACAGTGCCTGTCCTCCGTGGAAACAGGCGCGCGTTTTTAAGAAAAAAACGCCGCTTTTGCAATGCAAAAACAGCGTGGTTCCTTCACAAACAGTCCCATACGGAGAGAACGCCCGCTGTACCTGATCCTCCGACGTGCAATTCTCCTGCCTCGCGCCGCGGAGCTCTCGCTCCCCGTCTGCCGCCTACCTTCTCAGGCTTACGCCCAATGGCTGACTTTCGTCACACAGCTTTCGCTGTTTCGGTGCATCCTTGCGCTCACAGTGCCGTTCGCAGTGGGTTTTGTCCCATTTCCTTCTGAACTGCCGCCTGACCAACGATCTCTGGTCTTTACAGCGGACAGCCACACGACTTCTCCGGATCCTATTTACTTCATGCCGCCCCGCGGCCAACGTAGTGAGTATACACCGCGCCTCTCCACTTGTCAATGACTTTCATCAAAAGCTCCCTCGGCTGTACCGGCCGCAAAAAAACCGTGCCCGGCCGGAGCCGGGCACGGAATGAGGGGTAAACCCCATGGAAAAGACAAATTGTGAAGCTTGTAAAGCAGGACAGACAAATTGAGCGGTTTGGCGTGCGCCTTACTTCATCTGCAGACGGTTCTCTCTGTCCCAGCTGGTGATGTCCAGATTCCGGTACTGCCGGCGCAGACGGGTCAGCTCCTCGTTGTCGCCGCCCAGAGCGATAATGCGGTTCACCACAGCCAGATCGGCGGCGGACATGGGGGCGTCGCTGTTCGTACCACAGGCGGCGCAGTGATAGGTCTTCCCATCGTATGCTACATCGCTGCTGCCGCAGACAGCGCAGCGGATCGTTTTCGTTACCAGTGCCATAATTCGTTACCTCCATATATTTCAAATTTTCCTGTCGACAATAGAATCATAGCACAGGAATCATTATTTGTAAAACGCATTATTGTACTTGCAACTATGAGTAAATGTATGATAGAATAAACCCAGAAACGAGGTGAGCGCATGAGCATAACCAAATATCAGATGTTTCTGAAGACGGCGGCCTGCGGCAACTTCTCCAAGGCGGCGCAGGCGCTGAACTTCACCCAGTCCGGCGTCAGCCACGCGGTGCAGTCGCTGGAGGAGGAGCTGGGCGTCACGCTGCTGAGCCGCAACCGGGGCGGCGTAGTGCTGACAGCGGACGGCCGGGCGCTGCTGCCGGAGATCGAAAGGCTGTGCGCCGCCCACCACGCCCTGATGCAGTCGGCAGCCAGCCTGCGTGGCATGGATGCCGGTCTTGTCAAGGTCGCCACCTTCTCCAGCGTGTCGGCCCAGTGGCTGCCGTCCATCCTCAAGAGCTTTGGCGGGCAGTACCCCAGCATCGAGTTTGACGTGGTCACCAGCGACTTCTACGAGCAGGTGGAGGAGTGGATCCTGAAGGGTACGGTGGACTGCGGCTTTCTGCGCTTGCCCTCGGTGAAGCGCTTGCAGACCTACGCGCTGCACCGGGACGAGCTGCAGGTCATCGTCCCCTGCGACCACCCCTACGCCCATACGAGCCCCTTTCCTGCGGAGGCGCTGGCGGAGGAGCCGTTCATCCAGCTGGAGGAGGGCGAGGACTACGAGATCCGGGCGGCCTTTGACGAGATGGGTGTGCGGCCCAACGTGAAGTACACCGCACGGGAGGACCGCACCATTCTGGCCATGGTGTCCAAGGGACTGGGCATCAGCCTGCTGCCGGAGCTGATGGTGCGCCACAGCCCCTACCCGGTGACGGCCTGCCGCCCACCCATGACGTTTTACCGCAACATCGGCATCGCGGTAAAGGACGAGAAGGCGCTGTCCGCCTCCACCCGCCGCTTTGTGGAGTACGTCCGTGGCTGGGTAGCGGAAAACGGCGGCAAGTAAAACAGCATGACGAAAAGGCCCTCCGGCTGTGCCGGAGGGCCTTTTGCATTGTTTTTCAGGTGTTACAGCCGTTGACCGCCCAGATAGACGGCGCGGCGGGAGAGGTCTTCGCCGCACACCACAAAGTCCGCCGGCAGACCATCGGCGATCATGCCAAGCGCCCCCTGCCGCCCAAGCTCCCGGGCGGGGACGGCGGTGGCGGACAGCACCGCCTGCTCCACCGGAATACCGAAGGACACGGCGCGGCGCATACAGTCGTACAGGTTGGCGGCGCTGCCGGCGATGGTGCCGTCGGCCAGGCGCGCCACACCGCCGGACAGGAACACCTCCTGCCCGCCCAGCGTGTATTGGCCGTCTGGCATACCGCAGCAGCGCAGCGCGTCGGAGATCAGGCAGATACGGTGGGGAAACAGCTTGAAGCCCATTCGGACGGCGCTGGGGTGAACATGGTGTCCGTCGCAGATCAGCTCCGCCGTCACGTTCTCCCGCTCCGAGGCCGCACCGATGGGGCCGGGATGCCGGTGGTGGATGGCGGGCATGGCGTCGTAGAGATGGGTCAGGTGGACGGCGCCCGCGTCAAACACGGCGGCAGCCTCCTCATAGGCGGCGTCGGTGTGCGCCACGGAAACGGTACACCGCGCCGCCGCACGGCGGGTAAAGTCCACCGCGCCCTCCAGCTCCGGCGCGACGTCCACGATGCGCAGCAACCCCTCCGATGCGTCGTACAGCTGCGAAAATGCCTCATAGTCCGGCAGGCGGAGATAGGCGGCATTCTGTGCGCCCTTCCGCTTCTCGGAGAAAAACGGCCCCTCCATGTGGATGCCTGCCAGCCGGGCGCAGCCCTCCGGCGAGGTGCGGTGCAGCCGTACCGCTGTGCGGAACGCCGTCTCCAGCACGTCATAGGGCAGCGTCATGGAGGCAGGCGCAAAGGATGTGACGCCGTTTCGGGCGAGGTAGGCAGCCATCTGCACAAGGCCGTCGTAATCGCCGTCGGAGAAGTCCGCACCGGAGTTGCCGTGGGTGTGGATGTCCACCAGACCGGGGATGACATACGCGCCGCCCAAGTCGACGGACGGCGCTTCCGCCGCCTCCCCCAGCACGCGGGCGAAGCGCCCGTCCTCCACGGAGAAGCCGCCGGGAACAAAGCGCCCGTCCACAAAAATATGGCCATTTACAAATTGCATCTCACACCTCCGGCAGACTGGCTGCCGCCATGGACTGTCCCACCCGGCGGAACTGCTCATCCGGCAACGTAACGGATACCGCCAGCGCCGGGTACTCCTCCGCCAGCACGCGGCGGCACGCCGCCGCGAGCTGCTCGCCGCCGACGCCGGAGGCCACGCGCCCCAGCACCAGCAGGTGCTTCAGGTCGTACACCGAGGCGTACAGCGGCAGGGTGTGTCCCAGATACACGCCGATATCCCGGAAGATGGCAAGCGCCCGGCCGTCGCCCTGCTCCGCCAGCCGCTGCACCGCCGCCAGCTTTTCCGCCGGGGTCGGGGCGTCGTCCAGCGGGATGCCGGCGGCGGGTGCCAGCTTGCTCACCGCATCCTGCGAAAAATACTTGCAGCCCACGCCTACGTCGCCGGACCACTCATCCTGCGCCGCGTGGGGATTCAGGTCGACGGGGGCGAAGGCCAGCTCGTTGAACCAGCCCAGAATGTTGCCCTCGCGGTTTACATAACCTGCCGCCTCGCTGGTACCCATGGCAAGCCCCATCACACCGGTGTCCCGGAGGCTCATAGCGCCGGCCAGCGCCGTCACATCGCCGTCGTTGGCCACCGCGACGGGAACATCGCCGATGGCGGCGGCCGCCCGGTCGTAGATGGTGTGGATGGGGCCGCGTGCCTCCGGAGGTACGCTGACGAACAGGGAGGACACCATGGGCGCGTTGCCGATGAACACACCGGCGGAGGACACGCCGATGCCGTCCACGCGGGGCAGCTTGGACGCCGCCGTGCGGAGGGCGGATACGATCTCCGCATAGTGGTAGGCGGGGTCGGTCTGGGTCTTGGGATGCCAGACCACCTCCTCGGAATAGACGGTCTCTCCGTCGATGACGGCGGAGACCTTCCGGTCAGAGCCGCCGGCGTCAAAGCCGATGCGGCAGCCGTTGAGGTGGCCGCCGATCCGCCGCGCGCCGCTGCGGGGAACGGGGAAATCCGCCTCGGATACGGCCTCCAGCGCAAAGGGGCGTTGGAACACCGTCTCCATGAAGTCCGCGTCGAACACCCGGTCGCCGCCCCGGCAGTAGATGTGCCGCAGCGCCTCCGTCAGCTCGTCGCAGCCGCAGATGCGGACACGCCAGCCGCCTACGCTCCACAGCAGCAGCTTGACGGTGCGCTCCAGAAACCGCAGGTTGGCGGCGTGGTACGAGGCTTCCCGCAGGCGGGTGTCAAACACCGCCGTCTGCCCGTCCTGCCGCTCCACGGCGATGCGGACGGGGCGGTGAGCCTCCGACAGGTAGGCGCTGCGCCACGGAGCAAAGGGGATAAAGCCGCTGTCCAGCGCGGGCCTGCTTTTGATGCCATAGGAAATGCCCAGATAGTCCATAGGCGGCCTCCCCTTTCAGCGTCCGACGCCGTCCCACGCGGCGCGGTCACAGATCAGCGTCACATCGGGGTGGAACTGCAAAATGGACGCGGGGACCCACGGCGTCACCGGGCCGAAGAACGCCTTGTGGAGAATGTCCGATTTGTCCGCGCCGGTGACGATCATCAGGATCCTCCGGGCGGCCATCACCGTCCCCACGCCCATGGTATAGGCGGCGGTGGGTACCTCCGCTTCGCTGGCAAAGAAGCGGGCGTTGGCCTGCCGGGTGATCTCCGCCAGCGCCGTCTCGTGGGTGCGGGTGGGAAAATGGTCGCTGGGCTCGTTAAAGCCGATGTGTCCGTCGTGTCCCAGTCCCAGCAGCTGCAAGTCCACGCCGCCCAAGTCCTCGATGGTACGCTCGTAGGCGCTGCACATGGCGTCCACATCCGCGGCCAGACCGTCCGGCACATAGGTGTTCTCCGGACGGATGGAGATGTGGTCGAACAGGTTCTCCTGCATGAAGCGGCGGTAGCTCTGGGGGTGGTTGGGAGCGAGCCCCTTGTACTCGTCCAGATTCACGGAACGCACGCGGGAGAAGTCGATGCGCCCCGCCTGCTCCCGGGCGATCAGCTCCCGGTACAGGGGGATGGGGGTGGAGCCGGTGGCCAGACCCAGCACGCAGGCGGGCTTGGTGCAGAGCAGCTCCTGAAAACGGTCCGCCGCCAGACGGGCCGCCGCCTCCACCGTCTCCGCCTTACAGATGTTCAGATGCAGCATAGCTATTCTCCTTTGTTGTCAAAAATGCCCGCCGGTCGACCGGTGCGGCGTGTGTATTTGTCGATAGCATACACCATTTTCAGGGTGGAATGCAAGGGGACTTTCGCGTTCGGCGCGGCCGCCTGCGCCGCCCATCGCCATGCAGCGCGCAGCAAAAGGCTCCCCGCACCCGCTGCACAGCGGGTACGGGGAGCCTTCCGATCCGTATCCAGTGCCTTCGGGCTGCCGCCCTACGCGGCCTGCTCCAGGCAGTTCTCATCAAACGCCACCTCCGCACCGCAGAGGTTGTCCAGCAGCGTATCGTTGTCGTAGAAGGCGCTCTCATGGACCCGCAGAGTCATCCAGTCGCCCGGCATCTCCGCCAGCCGGATGGCGGTGCCGTTGCGGATAAAGCGGCCGCCGTAGATATTGCTGCTCCAGGAGCTGCTGCCATTGGTGTCGATGCACAGCGCCACGCTGTTACGGCTGAAATCGGAGCGCTGCACCCAGATCCAGCCGCCGTCCGCCGCCAGCGCGCCCACATCCCAGCCGGAGATCTCGCAGTGATCGAGATAGGTGGGCGCCTGCGCCTTTATACCGGTGCCGCCGCTGCCCCGAAGCCGGCAGCCCTGCAGCACCACGTGCATATCCACCACCGTATTCTCCGGCAGACGCTCCACCGTCACCGGCGAGGCAAAGGTGGTACCGTCGTCATGGGCCACCAGCTTCACGGGACGCCGGATGGTCAGCGGCTGGTCATACGTCACCGCCGGCAGATAGATGGTCACGGCCGTCTCAAAGCTGACCTCCTCAGCCAGCCTGTCCAGCAGCGTCTGCAAGGCCTCCGTCGTGTCCAGCGCCGTGTCCTCCCAGCTATACGACTGGACAGGCTGCTCACCGCACTCCACCACCTGCCGCAGGGTGATCTCGTCGCCGTTTTTCATATACAGCGTCCAGATAATGTCGTTATAGGTGCATTTGCTGGTGACATGGTGCTCGTGGGCGTACAGCGCCCCAGCGCCAGCGTAGTTGTCTGTGGCTGCGTCCACCACGCAGGCGTCGCCCTCCTGTGCCACAGCCTGAACGGTATGGCGCTCCACCAGCGCCGAAAACGCCGCGCGCACGTCCTCCTCCCTGTCATCCGCCTTCACCACAAACAGGCACAGCGGGCTGCTGCTCTCCTCACCCCGGAGCAGCAGCTCCTTCCGGTGGCTGGCGGGCACACCGCCGCCGTCAGGCTGCGGACTGAAGCAGGCAAATACATGGTAGAGCGTACCGTCCGCCCCGTCGTACCACACCTG